>Ga0180429_10000112_pt1 | contig 77076 bp, 63 predicted proteins | sample SS_ome_FD_132428 | JGI IMG/M metagenome (GOLD analysis project Ga0180429, IMG submission 132428) | Hypersaline lake sediment archaeal communities from the Salton Sea, California, USA - SS_1_S_1 metaG | ecosystem: Environmental > Aquatic > Non-marine Saline and Alkaline > Hypersaline > Sediment ... | reverse complement strand
GAGCCGAGCGAGACGCCGCCGACCATCTCGGCGTTGAGGTTCGTGCAGACCGTGCCGTTGCTCACGGCGACGTCGCCGCTGAAGTTTCCGGGTCTGCGGCCGTGCAGCTGGTCGGCGTTGAGCCCCTCGTTGAGCACGCCGTTGTTGACGGCGAGGTACCCCGAATCGTTCCCGGGTCTGTAGCCGTGCAGCACGTCGGCGTTGAGGTTTGAACAGACGATGCTGTTGCTCAGCGCGACATCGCCGCTGTCGTTGCCGGCGTCGTGGCCGTCGACCTTGTCGGCGTTGAGGTTCGTGCAGACGGTACCGTTGTTGAGCGCGACATCGCCGCTGTCGTTGCCGGCGTCGTGACCGTCCACCATGTCGGCGTTGAGACTCGGACACACCGCCGCGGAGCTGACGGTGAGCGGTGCCGTAGGCGACGCAACATCCGAGACGATCTGCCCGCCGACGCGGAGGTCGGCGCTCACTCCGGCGTCGCCGGCGACGTCGAGTGCGTGCGCGGGGCTCGCCGTCCCGATGCCGACGCCCGTGGCATCCTCGTAGACGATGGAGTTGCCGAGCGTGGTCGAGCCGGTGAACTTCGGAAGGAACCCGGTCGCCCCGCTGCCGCCGACGCTCGACGCCGGTGGCTGCCAGGTGCCGACGCCCGACGCGTCCGAGGTCAGGATGTAGCCGTCGGCCGCTCCGCCGGGGAACCGGAACGAGCTGTTGACGCGGATCGTGCCGACGGTGATCCCCGACGAGGTCAGCGAGCCTGTCGAGAGGATGTCGGCCGCGACCCCGCCGGTAACGTGCGCGTCGCCCGCCACGGTCAGTTCCTCGTCGGGCGAGGACGTGCCGACGCCGAGCCGGCCGTTGGCCGAGTCGTAGTGAAGCGCAGGCGCCGCGCCCAGCGCGCCACCGTCGTTGTAGAGCATCTCACCGCTCGAGCCGGGCGGCGTGACGCCGGGGACGGGCTGCCACGTGCCCTCTCCGTAGGCGTCGGACGTCAGGACGTAGCCGTTCGCCGCGCCGCTCTCGAGCGTCAGCGAGTTGTTCGCGTAGACGGACAGCGCATTGACGAAGTCGCTGTTCACGGTTCCCGTCTCGACCTCGTAGGAGAGGAGCCCCCCGTTGAACCGGGCGCTTCCCTGCACGTCGAGCGGGAACCCGGGGCTTGAGGTACCGATGCCGAGCCGGCTGTTGATCGAGTCGTAGTGGAGTCCGGTGGCGGCGCCCAACGTGCCCGCGTCGTTGAAAATCACATCACCGCTCGAGCCGGGCGGCGTGACGCCGGGGACGGGCTGCCACGTGCCCTCTCCGTAGGCGTCGGATGTGAGGACGTAGCCGTTCGCCGCGCCGCTCTCGAGCGTCAGCGAGTTGTTCGCGTAGACGGACATCGCGTTGACGTAGTCGCTGTTCACGGTTCCCGTCTCGACCTCGTAGGAGAGGAGCCCCCATGTGAACCGGGCGCTGCCCTGCACGTCGAGCGGGAAGGCCGGGGTCGCCGTGCCGATGCCGACGTTCCCGCCGGCACGGTAGACGTTCCCTCCGGACTCGGTCCAGTCCGTATCCGCAGGCACGCCGCCCGCGAGCGAGTCGGCCACGCCTGCGCGGAAGGCGTACGGTGACGACGTCAGCTCGATGCGCGGCGTGAGTTCGGCCTCTCCCTCCACGGCGATGCCCAGCCAGTAGGGCTCGTCGAACGACAGGTCGAGAGAACCGTCGCTGCCGATGATCGCGTTGAGCATCCCGTCGGTCACGGTGCAGAGTCCGTGATCCAACCAGAGCGCCGTTCCACCCGTCTCGACGTCGTAGATCGCGAACTCGACCGAGTACGTTCCGTCGGGCACGGGGCTGCCGCCGTCGTCGCGCAGCACGCCCTGGTAGCTGATCGTCGCAGGCGGTGCCGCGTGGGCGGCGCCGGCGGTCAGGACGATGAGGACGAGTATCAGGAGTCTCACAACGAACCTCCTCGCATGGCGCGGGAGACAACGGCTGGTGGCATCCTGGATCCGTCGTCGCCCGCAGTACAATTCGCGTGACCGGCCGCTCAGCCGGCGCTGTCAGCAAAGCGTCAACCTGACGATAGCACAGTTTAAGCGCATTAGTCAATAAAGACTGACGGCGCGTCGCCGCCCCGCGCGTGTGTCGGGGTGCAGGAAACGCTTGCCGAGCGGTCACTTCCGTGGGAAGCTGTCGCAGGCGCTGGCGCGTGGGCCCGCTCGCGGCCCCTCGTTGTTGCGCTGCCACCTTACGGCGATGGCCCCGGTCACCGGCACGGGGCGAAGGAGGGGTTCTTGAGCGGTGATCCGACCACAGCGCTCGCGAAGAAGCTTGGCATCGAGGAGGGGGACCGGATCCAGCTCTGCGACGAGCCCGAGGGCTTCCGCTCGACGCTCGGGGAGCTGCCGGAGGGCGTGGACGTTGTTCCGGACCGCGCCCGCAATCTGGACATGGCCATCATCTTCTCGCAGCGCGCCGCTGACCTGAGGTTCGACATGCCGCACGTGTCGGGACGGCTGACCGAGGAGGGGCATCTCTGGGTCGCGTGGCCCAAGCGCGCCTCCGAACTCGAGACCGACCTCTCGTTCGATGTCGTGCAGGGGATCGGGATGAAGCTCGGAATGGTCGACTCGCGTGTGTGCTCGCTCGGCCCGAACTGGTCGGGGCTCAAGTTCGAGCGACGCCGCGACCCGAAAGATGACTATGCCCCGATGTGGCCAGCGCCGATCGGAGAGGGGCCGGACGAGTCGCGCTGACACGCGGACCCGCGGCGCGTTGAGCGCATCCAATGTCCAGAGAGGCCACACCAGGAGAGCGAATGGCTGACGTGGAGACGGCGCGCGACACCAGGGCGCTGGAGGACGAACTCGAGCAGTTCCGGCGCGAAAAAGCACAGATCAAGCAGCTGGTCGGCCAGATCGGCGGCGCGAAGTCCAACCGCCGCGACACGGTCATCAACGTCGTGTTCATGGGGCTGATCATCGGTCTGTTCGTCGTCGACGTGCTCAGACACGTGGTTCACATCGATGTTCCGCTGCCGCCGCTGTTCTCGCTCGAACTCGGTGTTCTCCTGGTCTCTGTCAAGATCATCTGGATGATTCACAAGCAGACCAAGGTGGAGCACTTCCAGTTCTGGATCCTCAACTCGATCGAGTTCCGGCTGAACGAACTCGGGCGAAGGATCCGCTCCATCGAGGACTCGCTCAACGGAGGGGGAGGCGCCAAGGATGTCTGATGCAAGAGGACGCGTTGAGGGAACCCACACCGACCACGACGTGCAGTTCTACGGGCTCTCGACGTGTGTGTGGTGCAAGAAGACCAGACGATATCTTGAACAGGCGGGGGTCGAGTTCGAGTTCACGTACCTGGACCTGCTTGAAGGTGATGAGCGCGCGGAAGCGCTGGCGATCGTGAAGAAGTGGAACCCCGACGCGACGTTCCCGACGCTCGTCGTCGATGGTGAGAAGGCGGTGCTGGGATACAAGGTCGAGCAGATCGAGGAGTGTCTCGGGCTTTGAATGACGAAACGCGCTGCACACCGGAAGAGGTGACCGAGCTCTACGAGCGTCTCGAGCGTGACGCCGAGGCGCACGGGTATCATCTCAACCCCGACCGTGAGTTCACGCGGGAGCTTGTCGAGGGGCTCGCGTGCAACGAGAAGCGCTTCGGGTACCGAGCGTGCCCGTGCCGGCTCGCCGAGGGCGAACGGCACGCCGACCTCGACATCATCTGCCCGTGCGACTACCGCGACCCGGACCTCACCGAGCACGGCTGCTGCTACTGCTCCCTCTACGTCAGCGAGGATGTGCTCGAGGGACGCGCGGAGCCGCACTCGATCCCCGAGCGCCGACCGAGTGCGGAGGAGCGAGCTGCGCGGAAGTCAGCGGGCGCACCGCCTGGGGAGCCCGACGCCTCGAACGGCGCCGCCGCGGCCGGGACACCGCTCGAGCTCTCACATCCGGTCCAGCGGTGCAGTGTCTGCGGCTACCTCTGCGCCCGCGACGAGCCGCCAGGGACGTGCCCCATCTGCGGGGCGTCGCGAGACCGCTTCGAGCGGTTCCTCTGATCGACCGAAACCGGGACCACAATCGGACGTCCTGTGGGTCATATCCCGCAGTTTCGGCACTGAGTATGCACTCCAGACCGTGAAACCACTGCGTCGGGGAGGTGCACTCATGAGTCGGCAGGACGAGGTCAACCAGAGCTGCTACACGGCGGACCGGGTTGCTTCGACCTACCTCAGGACCAATCTCCAGATCCCTGAGGTGATGATCTACGTCAAGTACTGCGGCGAGATCTGCGGCGGGACGGTGCTCGACATCGGGTGTGGCGCCGGCCGGACGGCCGTGTTCCTGAGCCGCTGGGCCGGGAAGTACACGGCTATCGACTACGCCGATCGCATGGTGGCGCTCTGCAAGGAACGCTGCCCAGGTATCGACTGTGCGGTCGGTGACGTCCGGGACATGGCCGGATTCGACGACAACGTATTCGATGCCGTGTTCTTCTCGAACAACGGTCTCGACTCACTGATCCACGAGGACAGACTCGCCGGGTTCCGCGAGATGCACCGGGTGCTCAAGAGCGGCGGACTGCTCGTGTTCTCAACACACAACCGGGACTATCCGGGCTCACGCCGCAAACCGGATTTCCGCGTCGCCATCGACCCCTGCTCGACGCTCAGGAGTCTCGTCCGGTACTGGCGGTGTCAGTCGAACCGGAGACGGAACCGGGAGTTCGAGCGCGAGGAGGACTGCTACGGGATCATCAACGATCCGGCGCACAACTACCGACTCGTGACCTACTACATTTCAACCAGCGACCAGATCGAGCAGCTGGACTCGCTCGGCTTCGGTTTCGTCGAGGCCTACGACCTCGGCGGCGACACGATCGACGTCGCGGCCGGGAACACGACCAGTCCGTGGATCTGGTACGTGGCCCGCAAGCGCTGACCCGCGCACACACGGTGACACCACATGAGCGCACTCCTCGGTATCGCTGACCTGCGGCGTGAGTCGCCGGACGGCTCTCATTCCTCTCTGGACCGCATGGCGGCCGTCCTCGCGCACCGCGGCGCCGCGCTCGAGACCGTGACATCGGACGGCTGCGCCATCGCCGTTCGGCGGCACGACGCTGCGAAGGCGGCGGGAGCCGTTCACCGGGACGGTGACAAGACGCTCTTCGGCGTCGACGGCGTGCTCTTCGACGCCGGACCTGGGAGTGAAGCCGCGTTCCTCGCGGAACGCTTCCGCCGGGACGGCGAGAGCGCTCCCGACTCGCTCGACGGTGAGTTCGCGATCGCCTGGTACGACGCCCGCGCGAGGCGCCTCGCGCTCGCGCGGGGTCCGTTCGGCGTCCGTCCGCTCTTCTACGCCGTCCGCGACGGCGTCTGCTTCTTCGCATCCGAGGTCAAGTCCATCCTCGAAGCGCTCCCGATGCGGCCGGCCGTGAACGAGGCCGCGGTCGGCGATATCCTGTCGTACGGCTACGTGCCGCACCCCGAGACGATGTTCGAGGGTGTGTTCGCGGTCCGTCCCGGCTCGGTGGTCACCGTCAGCGAGCGTGTCAGCGAGCGCGTCTACTGGCGATACGGGTTCGGGCGCGAGGCCGCGACGCGACTGGGGATGACCGACGCGCCATCCGGCGACCGCGACGAGCGGGGACGGCGGTTCATGGAGCTTCTGGACGGGGCGGTCGAGAAGCGTACGCGTGGTGGCGGGTTGCTCGGGGGCTACCTGAGCGGCGGGGTCGACTCGACCGGCGTCTGTCTGATGCTCTCGAGGCGGCCTGGTCTGAACGCGCCGGCGATCTCGATCGGCTTCGACGAGAAGGCGTTCGACGAGCTGCCGGCCGCATGTGAGGCGGCCGCGCATCTGGGGCTTCGGCACCACACGGCTCGCGTCCGCGCCGGCGACGTCACACCGGAGCTTCTCAACGACGTCGTCGTCTCGTACGATGCGCCGTTTGAGGACACGTCCGCGATCCCGACCGGCGCCGCGGCCCGGCTGGCCGCCGCGCACGTCGACATCGTGCTGACGGGCGACGCTCCGGACCAGCTTCTTGCTGGAAGCCGGCGCCACGCGGTCGCGCTGGACATGGCGGGACGGTCGCGGCCTCACGCGCGCGCGCTTCAGGCGCTCGGGTTCCGGCATCTCATCCGGGCGCTTCGCGTCAGGGGCGGCGGGAACGGACTCGCGTCGCGCGTGACGAGGAAGCTCTATCGCGACTCGCTCACGATCGGCGACCGGACGTTCGAGCCGCGTATCGCGCCGCTACTCGTGCAGCGCGAGTTCCTGTCGCCGGGATTCGCGAGGCGTATCGAGGGGAGGCCGCCGTGGCGCAACATCACGCCGGTCATGGAGCGCGCCGCGGGGAGACACCCGCTCGAGCAGTGTCTTCACTACGACGTGCACTTCTACTTGCAGGACTGTCTGCTGCCGAAGGTGGAGCGGGCGTGCAGTCAGGCAGGAGTCGAGTGCCGCGTCCCGTACCTCGACCGGGAGCTCACCGCGTTCGTGAGCGGGCTGCCGCTCTCGGACCGGATCGACGGAACGTCGCAGAAGGACATCCTCCGGCGGTCGCTGCGGCCGTCGTTTCCGGACGGGTTCTTCGACCGTGGGAAACGGGGGTTCGCCATCCCGAGAGACGAGTGGCTTGCGGGGCCCCTGAAGACGTATGTTCTTGATATCCTCACGAGCAGACGGTGCCGGGAACGCGGCTATTTCGACCGGGGCGGGCTCGCGAGGGTTCTCGATCGGTACTACCGGCAGGGCATCAGGTACTACGGTGCCTCCGGCGGGCTCCTGACGGCGCTTGTGACACTCGAACTCTGGCACAGGTCTTTCATGGACATGGAGTAGGATCTGTTCCGGGACCATCGTCGGACGGGGATCGCCGCCGGCGGGGGTCGTGGCGTCGCGCTGCATCCAACAGGGAGAACGGTTTGCGCATAGGCATTCTGGGTGGCATGGGTCCCGCTGCGACGCAGCACTTCCTCGATGTCTTGATGGAGGAGCTGACCGAGTGCATCGAGCCGCGTCGCGACCAGGACTACCCGGACATGACGATCCTGATGGAGAGCGGGATGCCCGACCGCACCGAGCAGCTCCTCTCAGGCGGGACCGAGGCGGGGGAGCGGATCAACGCCGCGCTCGTCAAGCTCGCCGACGATGGGTGCCGGCCGATCATCATCACCTGCATCACCGCGCACGCCCTGACGGATCCCGCGCGCTTCGAGGACGGCGTCCTCGATTTCCGCACGTGCCTCGTGCGTCAGAACGGACGGGTCCACTCCGACCCGCTCGGAATCGTCGCCACGACCGGGACCGTCACGTCGCGCGTGTTCGACGCCATCTCGCCGGAGTGCGAGATTCGCTACCCCGATGACGCGCATCAGGAGCTCGTGATGGAGATCATCTACGGGGAGCGCGGCCTCAAGACCGCCCATCCGGACGCGACGTACAACCGCGGACTGCTCGACCGCGTCACCGAGCATCTTCGCGGGAAGGGCGCCGGCTTCTGCGTGGCGGGATGCACCGAGATCGAGATGTTCGTCGCGCAGCAGTCGCTCGAGGACGAGTTTCTGCTGCCGATGCAGCTTCTGGCTCGTGAGATATGCCAGGAGTTCGGGAAGGAGCGGTCCTGAGCCGACCGCCGCGTCGCCAGCCGACGGCCGCATCGCCAGCCGACCGCCGCGTCAGTCGGAGGTGTCAGGTACCGACGGGCGCACCATGACCGACTTCTCCCGGCTGATCACCGCGAGGCCCGCTTTGGCGCCTCGCGGTTTGCGTACGTGGCGTTTCTCCGTGTAGCTCACCGACACCTTGGATGAGCGGCCGGCCTTGCTGTGAAACGCGGCGATGGCCGCCGCCTCGAGGATCGCCTGCCGGTCCGGTCGGCGGTCGCCGTCCGGGATGCGGAGCACGACGTGCGAGCCCGCCACCTGCGCGGCGTGGAACCAGAGGTCGCCCGGGCGGGCGACCCTGTGCGTCAGGACGTCATTGTCGCGGTTCGTCTTCCCGACGAGCACCTCCCAGCCTCCGCTGATGCGGTACGTCCGGTAGTGGACCCGCTCCTCCGGCTTGTCCTTCCGGCCTCTCGCCCTGAGCGGCTTCGCAAAGGTCTCCTCGAGCCGGTCGAGTTCCTCTCCCTCCGCCGTTGCCGCCGCCTCGGCCTTCCGCGCCAGCTCCGCGACCTCGGACTCGAGCGCGTCGAGCCGTTCCGGCGCCCGGATGGCGCGCTTCTCCGCCTTCTTCGCCCGGCGGAAGTAGGTCTCGGCGTTGTCCTTTGGCGAGAGCCTCGGATCGAGCTCGACCTCCACCCTCGTGACGCCGTCGTAGTCGAGAAGCGACGCGCTCTCGTCACCGCGGCGGATGTCGCGCTTCCGGGCGAGGATGAGCTGCGCCTTCGCGCGGTACTCGTCCGCGCGCTCGGCGTCGTCGATCTCCGCCTGGACCTTCGCGACGGCGCGCCGCTTCCGACGCAGCTGCCGTGCGATCGCCTTGGTGACGATGCTGCGGCGGCGGGAGGGTCCGAGATCGGCGAACACGGCGGCGAATGCGTGAAGGGATGCCTCGTTCGCCGAGTCTAGAAGCGTGTGTTCGCGTTCGGGGTGCCGCTCCGTCCCCGCCAGTCCAATCCGTGCGTGAGGGCGACCCGCGTCGTCGGTCCACTCGGTCACGACGAAGCCGTCCGCGGGCGGCGGCGTGACCGCCGTGCGATCCCGGGACGGGGGCGGTCCGATCGACAGCCCCGGGTGTCGACCCAGCTCGATCGTCGCGGTGCGGACGGTCTGCACGCCGGCCGGGTTCGTGCGCTCGAGATCGAGCTCGACGATGGCCGCCTCGGGGACGGCCCGCATCTCGCGGATGACCGCGCCGGTGAGCTCGCGCGAGAGCCGGTGGTCGGCGGACCCCGCGGCGGGCCCTGCGACCGGGCCGTCCGTCAGCGCGATGAGTGGGAGCGCCCGGTCGACCGCGATGATGAGGCGCGAGCCGTCGGGACCGCTCGCGGCGGGCGCATCGGCGGCCTCCGGACTCCCCCTGGTATCGAGTTCCAGGACGAGAACGCCCGGTCCAGTGGGGGTGACCCGGGAGATCCTTGCGCCGGTCGCGCGGGGCGCGATCTCCGAGACGAGATGGGCTGTGAGGACAGTGTCCACTGGGTTCCTCCTGGCGGTGCGGGGCGTTGCCGTGAGGCGGAGTCTATCGCAGCGTCCGCGCGTCCGCAACGGGCCGGAGCGCGAATCGCACGGGGCGAGAGAATCGCCGAGAGGCGCAGGAAACCCCAGATAATGGGCGAATCGTTGACTCCGGGGTGCCAACCCGTTATAGTATCAGGTCACCCCAGCCACAAGGAGGTTCGCGCCCGTGCTGAGAAGCATGACCGGCTACGGCAGCGCGGAGCGGACGATGGACGGACGGCGCGTCCGTGCCGAAGTGCGTTCCGTCAATCAGCGATTCCTGGATATCCAGGTCAAGGCCCCGAGGCTCTTCCTCCGGATCGAGGACAGGATCCGGCGCCATCTCGAGTCACGTCTCGACCGCGGTCGCGTGACCGTCTACATGGAGTGGCGCGAGGAGGGCGAGTCGGCGGCGCCCGGCATCAACCATGCGGCCGCGTCACGGCTCGCGACCGAGCTCAAGCAGTTGGCCGGCGAACTCGACATCCCGGGAGAGCTCGATCTCGCGATGCTGACGCGGTTCCCGCAGCTCTTCGAGCAGTCCGATGAGGACCCCGAGGCGGACGCGCTCTGGTCCGCGGTGGCCCCGGTCCTCGAGGAGGCGGTGGACGGTCTCGTCGCCATGCGCGAGGAGGAGGGTCGGCAGCTCGCCGATGAACTCAGCGAGCGTCTCGGACTCGTGAGCACCCTTGTCGTCGGGATCGAGGAGGCCGCGCCCGGCGCGGCGGAGGCGCTCAAGGCGAAGATGACCGAGCGCGTCATGGCGTTCATGGGTGACGGGATGGAGGTCGATCAGGCGCGGCTCGCGCAGGAGATGGCCTCGGCGGCCGAACGTGCCGACTTCACCGAGGAGATCGTCAGGCTGCGAGCCCACATCGAGCACACGAAGGGAACCATCAATGGGGACGGGGCCGCCGGGAAGCGGCTCAACTTCCTCGTGCAGGAGATGCACCGCGAGGCGAACACGATCGGCTCCAAGAACGTCGACATGGACGTTGCCAAGCTCGATCTCTCGCTCAAGGAGGAGATCGAGAAGCTGCGGGAGCAGGTCCAGAACGTGGAGTGATCCGGCGGGCGGCCGACGGCCGCGGAATCCGGATGCGACGGAGAACCCAGATGAGCGCATTGCTCAATATCGGTTTCGGCAACGTCGTCGCGCGCGACCGGGTGGTCGCTATCGTGACGCCCGGCTCGGCGCCGGTGAAGCGGCTCAAGGACCACGCGCGAGAGACCGGGAAGCTCGTCGACGCGACACAGGGTCGTCGCACGCGAGCCGTCATCGTCACGAGCAGCGACCATGTCATCCTCTCGGCGATCGCCACCGAGACCATCACGCAGCGCTTCGAGGGTCTCGACGCGCAGGACGAGAGCTAGGCGCCACCGGCGCCGCTTCGCAGCGGGAGAGGTCACGTGCGACAGGCATTCCCGATCGTGATATCCGGCCCCTCCGGCGTCGGCAAGACGACCATCACCCGGAGGCTCCTCGCCGGAGACCCGCTCCTCTCGTACTCCGTCTCCGTGACGACGCGGCCGCCGCGCCCCGGCGAGACCGACGGAGAGCACTACGAGTTCGTCCCGGAGGAGGAGTTCGCCGAGCTCGTCGCGATGGAGGAGCTCGCTGAGTGGGCATGCGTTCACGGGTACAGCTACGGCACGAGGAAGAGCGTCATCCGCGAGACGACGGCGAAGGGGCTCGACGTGATCATGGACCTCGACGTCCAGGGCGGGATGCAGATGCGCGACGCCTTTCCCGAGTCGCTCTTGATCTTCATCCACCCGCCGTCGCACGACGAGCTCGAGGACAGACTCCGCGGTCGGGCGACCGACAGCGCGGACGTCATCAAGACCAGACTGAGGAACGCGCACGGCGAGCTGGAGGTGGCCGAGCGCTATGACCACGGTGTGACCAACGACGACCTGGACCGGGCCGTCGACGAGGTGCGCGGCATCATCGAGAGCGTCCGAGCCGCGCGGGACGAGAGCAGATAGGAGAGATCGATGGATCCACTCAAGAAGCGCCAGATGCTCAAGACGGTGAAGAACGAGTACCTCGCCGCGATCCTGGCGGCCAAGGTCGCCAGGAGGCTCCACGCGATGCACCCGGACGACCGGCCTGACCCGGACGCCAAGGTCACGTCGCTCGCGCTCAAGATGGTCACTGACGGCGACGTGGAATTCGACATCGCCGACGAGCACAGGGTGGTCGAGACGGACGAGGAGGAGGACGGCGCGAAGTAGCGCCTCGAGAACCATGAGTGTTCCACTGAGCGGAAAGACGATCGTCCTCGGGGTCACCGGCAGCATCGCCGCGTTCAAGGCTCCGCACATCGTCACCAGACTGGTGGCGGCCGGCGCCAATGTGGTCGTCGCCATGACGGAGAACGCGACGCGCTTCATCGCCCCACTGACCTTCGAGACCCTCTCGGGGAACGAGGTTATCGTCGAGATGTTCCCCGAGCAGAAGAAGGGCATCCGGTCCGCAGAGGAAGCGGTCTCGGGTCGCGAGCGTCTGCGACACATTCATCTCGCCGAGGCGGCCGACCTCGCAGTGATCGCTCCCGCGTCAGCGAACATCATCGGGAAGATGGCCACCGGTGTCGCCGACGACTTCCTCTCCACCGAGCTGATGGCGATGACCTGTCCGATCGTGGTCGCCCCCGCGATGAACGTCCACATGCTTGAGTCGGACGCCGTGACGGCGAACACCGAGACGCTCCGCTCACGGGGCGTGACGTTCGTCGAGGCCGAGACCGGCAGACTCGCCAGCGGCGCCGTCGGAAAGGGGCGGCTCGCCGACCCAGACCGCATCGTCGACGTCATCCTCGAGATGCTCGCGCCGCCGCAGGACCTCGCGGGACGGACGGTCGTTGTGACGGCCGGTCCGACGCGCGAGGCGATCGACCCGGTGCGGTTCATCGGGAATCGATCGAGCGGAAGGATGGGGTACGCGCTGGCGGAACGGGCTGTGGCGCGGGGCGCCGCGGTCACGCTCGTCGCGGGTCCGACCTCGCTTCCGACGCCCGAAGGCGTCGCCTTCACGCGCGTCGAGACGACCGTGGAGATGCGGGACGCCGTGCTTGAGGCGGGACGGAGCGCCGACCTGCTCGTCATGGCGGCGGCTCCCGCGGACTACGCGCCGGCGGAACCGGCCGGGGAGAAGATGAAGAAGTCGGACGAGCGCTTGTCCCTCGAACTGAAGCGGACGCCCGATATCCTCACCGCGTTCGCGGACGTGAAACGGGACGGCCAGGGCGTGGTCGGGTTCGCGCTCGAGACACAGGACGAGCTGACGGAGGGACGGCGCAAGCTCGAGGCGAAGCGGCTGGACGTCGTCGTGGTCAACAACCCGCGCGAGGCCGGTGCGGGGTTCGATGTCGAGACCAACGTGGCGACCATCATCACGAGGTCCGGAAAGGAGATCGCTCCGGGGCTCATGACGAAGGTCGAACTGGCGGACGTCATCCTGAATGCCACGATCGCTGAGCTGGGCTGGGAGACCACCGATGGCGCGTGATCCGCGACAGGACTCGCCCGCGGAACTGGCGGCACGGTACCTGCGCCAGGTCAAGGAGTCGGGGGAGGAAGAGGTCATGCTCTCCGACGAGACGGCGAAGCTGCTCCGGAGCGCGCACGCGCGCCCCGCAGCACCTGCGCCGAGCGAGCCGAGCACGTCACCGCGAGGGCTCGAGGCGCAGGGGACTCCGGCGCAGGCGACTCCGGTCGGGGAGTCCCCGCCGGACTCGGTCCGCGCGAAGGCGGCGGCGCTGCCGGAGGCTGAGTACGTCGACGTGCGACTGGCGCTCGGTCCCGCCGAGAGCGAGAGCGACATGTTCGTCGAGCCGTCGCCGGTCGACGGCTGCGACGACCTCGAGAGCGTCTCGAGGCTCGTCTCTGTCTGCGAGGCGTGCGAGCTCGCGGCCACGAGAACGAACGTCGTGTTCGGAGCCGGAAGCCCGACTGCCGACCTGATGTTCATCGGGGAGGGGCCCGGGAAGAACGAAGATCTCCAGGGCGTGCCGTTCGTCGGCCGCGCCGGGGAGCTTCTCGACAAGATCCTCGCCGCGGCGGAGTTCCCACGCGATGAGGTCTACATCGCCAACATCATCAAGTGCCGGCCGCCGAACAACCGCACGCCGCTGACCTCGGAGATCGAGGCGTGCGTACCGTTCCTGGCCCGCCAGATAGCGCTCATCAAGCCGCGTATCATCTGCACCCTCGGTCTCCCAGCGACGCAGACCCTTCTCGGGATGAAGGGGTCGATGGGGGGCATGCGCGGCAAGGTGTACCGACACCGAGACATCAAGGTCATCCCGACCTACCACCCGGCCGCCGCGCTCCGCGATCCGAAGTACAAGCGGCCGATGTGGGAGGACTTCCTTCGGATCCGCAGGGAGTACGATCTGGGATAGGGCCGCGGCCGAAACGACGGCCGGGACGGAGGCAGCATGGCGACAGTGAGTGAGAGGGTGCGAACGACGGGACCGAAGGTCGCCGGCGACCGCGTGCCGCCACAGGCGCACGAGGCCGAGATCGCCGTGCTCGGCGCGATGATGCTCGACATGGAGGCGATCGGCGCGGGCGCCGAGCTGCTGACGGCCGAGTCGTTCTACAGCGCCGGACATCGCAAGATCTTCCAGGCCATCATGGACCTGTTCCAGAAGAGCGAGGCGGTCGACCTCGTGACGCTGACACAGGAGCTCAAGCGGCGCAAGCAGCTCGACGACGTCGGCGGCGCCGCGTACCTCTCGACGATTCTCGGAAGCGTGCCGACCGCGGCGAACGTCCGCTATCACGCGAAGATCGTCCTCGAGAAGGCCGTCCTCCGCAGGCTCATCAACGTCGCCACCGAGGTCGTCCAGGAGGCGTACGACGCAGGCGGTGACGCGGCCGAGATCCTCGACCGCGCCGAGAACATGATCTTCGACATCGCGCAGGCGCGGGTCCGCCGGGACTTCATGCCGATGCGCGAGATCCTCAAGCACAGCTTCGAGGTCATCCAGGAGCTCTACGACAAGAAGGAGCACGTCACCGGCATCGGCTCGGGTTTCGACGATCTCGACAAGATGACGTCAGGCTTCCAGCCGTCCGACCTCGTCATCATCGCGGGGAGACCCTCGATGGGCAAGACCGCGTTCGCGCTCAACATCACCGCGAACGCCGCGGTCAAACACGACACGCCGGTGGCCATTTTCAGTCTGGAGATGGGCAAGGAGCAGCTCGTTCAGCGTATGCTCTGCAGTGAGGCGCGGGTCGACGCGCACAAGCTGCGCACGGGGTATCTGGCGGACCGGCACTGGTCGAGTCTGACCACGGCGGCGGGGCAGCTCTCGGAGGCCGCCATCTACATCGATGACACGCCGGCCATGACCGTCCTCGAGATGCGATCCAAGGCGCGGAGGCTCAAGGCCGAGGTGGACGTCGGGCTGCTCATCGTGGACTATATGCAGCTGATGCGGGGCACGGGGCGCGTCGAGAACCGGCAGCAGGAGATCTCCGAGATCTCGCGCTCGCTCAAGGCGCTCGCGAAGGAGTTGGGCGTTCCGGTGCTCGCGCTCTCGCAGCTCTCCCGAGCGGTCGAGCAGCGCGGCGGCGACCGTCGTCCGATCCTGTCGGACCTTCGCGAGTCCGGCGCGATCGAGCAGGACGCCGACGTCGTGATGTTCGTCTACCGGGGCGAGCAGTACGAGCGGACGCCCGAGAACCAGGGACTCGCCGAGATCATCGTCGGGAAGCAGCGAAACGGTCCGACCGGGACCGTGAAGCTGGCGTTCCGTTCCGAGTGCACACGGTTCGAGAGTCTGGCGATGCGCCCGGACGAGCCGTTCGAGGACCTGTAGCGGCGGGTCCGCCGCGAGCGCGGCGGACAGGCACGCCGCCGAACACGACAGACCGCCGAACAGCAGCAGGGGAGCGATGGACCTCTTCGCCAAGCTGGGCAGAGCAGCGCTTGACATGTTCCGCACCGTCGGGTGCGCGGGCATCATCGTATGGCGCGCCCTGCTCTCCTTTCGCCGGCTCGGCCGTTCGTTCGGTCTGATCTTCGAGCAGATGCAGCGGTTCGGCGTCGATTCGCTCCCGCTCGTCGTCATCACCTCCATCTTCACCGGCGCGGTCGCGGCGGTCCAGGTCTCGTATCAGCTGAAGGAATATCTCCCGAAGGCCTACCTCGGGACGGCCATCTTCAAGTCGGTCGTCATCGAGCTGGGTCCGGTGCTCACGGCGCTTGTCGTCGGCGGGCGCGTCGGCGCGTCGATCGCCGCCGAGCTCGGAACGATGCGCGTGACGGAGCAGATCGACGCGATGGAGGCGATGGCGATCGACCCGCACCGCTACCTCGTGATGCCGCGCATCCTCGCGGGGCTCATCATGTTGCCGGCGCTCACGGTCATCGCCGACATCCTCGCCATCAGCGGCGGGTTCGTCGTCGCGGGCGTGGCGCTTGACGTGTCTTCGAAGGTCTTTGTCGACGGCATGAAGACGCTCTTCTACGCCGGCGACGTGCTTGGCGGTCTCATAAAGGCCTGCGCGTTCGGCGGCATCATCGCCCTCATGGGCTGCACGGCCGGGCTCCGCGCGCAGGGCGGCGCGGTCGGCGTCGGCCAGGCGGCGACCCGAGCGGTCGTGACCAGCTGCGTGCTCATTCTGATCGGTGACTACATCCTGACGACGCTCATCTACGGGATCATCTTCTCATGACGGACGCGCGCACACGGAGCCACGGCTCGTTCATCCACGTCGACGACCTTCATAAGTCGTTCGGCGACAACGAGGTGCTTCGCGGCATCACGTTCGACGTCTTTGAGGGGGAGACGCTCGTCATTCTCGGCGCGTCGGGATGCGGGAAGAGCGTCCTGCTCAAGCACATCATCGCGCTGATGCATCCCGACAGCGGCCGCATCGACTACCGCGGCGAGAACATCTTTGACATGCGGCCCGCGGAGCTCAACGAGGTGCGGATGAAGTTCGGCATGGTCTTCCAGGGCGCGGCGCTGTTCGACTCGATGACGGTTGGCGAGAACGTGGGGCTCCCGGCGTTCGAGCACTGGGGGACGCGTGGGGCCGACCTCGAGGCGCTCGTCGAGGAGAAGCTCAGCCTCGTCGGGCTCTCCGGGATCGCGAAGCTCCGCCCGTCCGAGATCTCGGGCGGCATGAAGAAGCGCGTGGCGCTGGCACGGGCCATCGCGCTCGACCCCGATATCATCCTCTACGACGAGCCGACGACGGGGCTCGATCCGATCATGGCCGAGCAGATCAACGAGCTCATCCGCGACACACAGAAGGAGCTCGGCGCGACCTCGATCGTCGTGACGCACGATCTGCACAGCGCGTGCTTCATCGGCGACCGTGTCGCGCTCGTCGAGGCCGGGAAGATCGAGTTCGTCGGGACGACTGAGGAGCTTGTCGACACGGACCAGGAGGCGGTGAGGAACTTCATCGCACGGGGCCACGCGAACCGCGACCGGCCCGAACCGGATTTCACCTGCAGCTTCTAGGCTCGGAGGCAGCGTATGGCACGAAGAGGCAACGAGACGCGGGTCGGGATCATGCTCACGATCTGCATTGTGCTGCTGGTCGTCGGCATCCTCTGGCTGAGCGGGGCGACGCTCGGCGACGACCGCTACACGTTCGACGTGATGTTCCGCGAGGTCGGCGGGCTCAATCCCGGTGATAAGGTGACGGTGGCGGGTCTGGAGGCGGGGAACGTGTCGGATCTGGCGCTCGAGGAGGGGGGACTCGTGCGTGTGGGGCTGAGCGTGGAGCCGGACATTGTCATCCCGGTCGACTCGCGCATCGGCGTCGGGAGCTACGGCTTCCTCGGCGCGAAGCACGTCGGGGTTCGTCCCGGGACCAGCTCGGTCCACATCGAGCCGGGAAGCACGATCATCGGAACCTACGAGAAGGGGATGAACGACGTCGTGACCGAGATGGGCGACGCGCTCACGGAGATCCGAAAGGTCCTCCGCGCGGCCGACGAGATCCTCAGTGACACCGAGAGCAAGGACCAGGTCCGTCGGACGCTCACCAACGCCGAGGAGGCGACGGTGAGTCTCAACGAGGCGCTCGTCGACCTCAAGGCGATGACCGCCGAGGTGCGGGACTTCGTTGAGATGAAGCGTGACCCAGCGGGCGAAGCCATCGACTCGATGGCCGAGGCATCCGAGTCGTTCGTCGAGGTCGCCGACCGGCTCGAGACCATCTCCGCGTCGCTCGACACGATGATCACGCGGGTCGAGTCGGGCGAGGGGACACTCGGCAAGCTCATCAACGAGGAGGAGGCGCACGACGAGTTCCTGGCAACCGTCAAGGAGCTCCGGGCGCTCGTGGCGCGCATCAGCGAGAACCCGAAGAGCTTCGTGGCGTTCTCGATCTTCTAGTCGGGAGGGGTGGCGCGGCGGCCCGCGACTCCACCGGATGGCTGAGTTGCATCGCCCCCGGAGGGGCAGCCGGCGCGGTTGGGGAGGTGACGTGTGAAGAAGAAGACCGTGTTCTTCTGCAGCGACTGCGGGCACGAGTCGGCCAAGTGGCACGGCAAATGTCCCGGGTGCGGCGCCTGGAACACGATGGTCGAGTCGGAGGTCGCGACCGGGCCGCGCAAGAAGGGTACGGCCGCGCGGCAGCGCCCCGTTTCGGACCCGCCGGTCAGACTCACCGACATCGGCGAAGCTCGTGAGGAGCGTCTGCCCACGGGCATCGGCGAACTCGACCGGACCCTCGGCGGCGGCATCGTTGCCGGAGCCGTGGTGCTCGTCGGGGGCGACCCCGGGATCGGGAAGTCGACCATCCTGCTTCAGATGAGCGACGCCATCGCGCGGTCCGGCGAGGCGGTCCTCTACGTCAGCGGCGAGGAGTCGGCCGCGCAGATCCGCATGCGTTCCCGGAGACTCGGCGTCGAGTCGCCACTCGTCTCGGTCTTCACCGAGACCGACGTGCTTCGCGTCATCGAGACCGCGTCGGCGAACCCGCCCGGCGTGCTCATCCTCGACTCCATCCAGACGGTCTTTCACGCCGACGTGACCGGTTCGCCCGGGAGCGTCTCGCAGATCCGCGAGTCGGCCGCCGCGCTCGTGCGCTGCGCGAAGGAGACCGGAGTACCGGTCTTCATCGTCGGCCACGTCACGAAGCAGGGCGCGATCGCGGGCCCGCGCATTCTCGAGCACATGGTCGACACCGTTCTCTACTTCGAGGGTGACAAGCGTCTTCCGTACCGCATCCTCCGCGCCGTCAAGAACCGTTTCGGTTCGACCGACGAGATCGGCGTCTTCGAGATGACCGGCGTCGGGCTCGCCGAGGTGACCGACCCGTCGAGCCTGTTCGTCGCGCACGACCGCGACCCGGTCTCGGGGTCAGCGGTCATCGCGAGCATCGAGGGGACGCGCGCGCTCATGCTCGAGATCCAGTCACTCACGGGGCTCACCAGCTACGCCACCCCTCAGCGATCGAGCGCGGGCATCGATCGGAAACGGCTCCCGCTCGTGCTGGCCGTGCTGGAGCGCCGCGCGGGTCTGAGCCTCGGGAACCGCGACGTGTTCGTCAACATCGCCGGAGGCGTTCGCATCGAGGAGCCGGCGGCGGACCTCGGCATCGCGCTCGCCGTGGCGTCCAGCTACTGGGATGTTGTGATCGACCCGACGACGTGCGTCTTCGGGGAGATCGGTCTCGGCGGCGAGGTCCGGACGGTCACGCTTGCCGGGAAGCGCGCTCAGGAGGCGGCGCGGCTTGGGTACAAGCGCCTCGTGCTTCCGCGCGGCGCGCTCTCGAGGGCCGAGCGGCCGGACGGCGTCGAGCTCGTCGAGGTCGGGCACGTCCGGCAGGCCATCGACGAACTGCTGGCGCCGAGGCGGCGGAAGCGCCCGAGCGGACAGGGTGGTCGCGGCGGGTCGGGCGGCGAGCTCTTCGCCTCCGACGAGGGGGAGCTCTCCGGGACGGACACCGTCAAGCGGGAGGTGCTCCCGTGAGCCGTGTCGGAGCCGTTCTCGTCGCAGCCGGCTCGTCGACCCGGGTCGGCGGAACCACACCGAAGCAGTTCCAGATGCTCGGTGTACGACCGCTCTTTGTGGTGTCCATGGGCATCCTCCTTGAGGTCGCCGAAGAGGTCTCGGTCGTTGTCCCGTCGGCGCACCGCGAGCTGGCCGAGACGCAGCTCCGGGCCGCAGGGCTGCTTCCCGGCGACGGGGCGACCGCGATCCGCGTCGTCGACGGCGGCACGCGCCGGCAGGACTCGGTCCGCGCGGGGCTCGCAGCCCTCTCACCCGACATCGACATCGTCCTCATCCACGACGCGGCTCGCCCGTTCGCCTCGTGCGAGCTGACGCGCCGCGTGGTGGAGGCGGCCGAGCGGACCGGGGCCGCCGTGCCGGCCGTGCCGGTACCCGATACCGTCAAGCGTGAGGATGACGGCGAGGTGGTCGCGACGCTCGACCGTTCGGTCCTCCGGCTCGTTCAGACGCCACAGGGGTTCAGACGGGTTGTGCTCGAGTCGGCGTACGACGCGCTCGGTGACCGCGACGTGACCGATGATGCGAGCGCCGTCGAGGCGGCTGGACATCCGGTGGCCGTCGTCGAGGGCCTGCCCTCCAACAGGAAGATTACGACCGAGGGTGACTTCGACGAGGCGCGGGTGCTCGTCAGCGCCGGGTCCGCGCTCGGCGACGCGCGGGTCGGGTTCGGGGCCGACTGGCACGAGCTCGTCGAGGGGCGGAAGCTCGTGCTCGGCGGTGTCGAGATCCCGTTCGAGCGGGGGCTCGCCGGACACTCGGACGCGGACGTGCTGACACACGCCGTCTGTGACGCGCTTCTCGGCGCGGCGGCGGCGGGCGATATCGGCGTCCACTTCCCACCGGGCGACGCGCGCTGGAAGGATGCATCGAGCATCGGTCTGCTCGAGCGGGTCACGGTCCTGGTTGCCGGTGCTGGGTTCGTCCCGATGTCGGTCGACGCGGTCATCGTTGCCGAGCGCCCGAAACTCGCGCCGTTCATCCCGGCGATGCGCGAGCTGCTCGCGGGCGCGATGGGACTCACGATCGACGACGTCTCGGTGAAGGCGACCACGACCGAGGGGCTCGGCCCCGAGGGCGAGGGACGCGCGATCTCCGCGAACGCTGTCGCGGTGCTCCGACCGGCTCTGATCGGCTTCGGCTGTGGCGATGCGGGCGGTGGCTGCGGCGACGCCGGAAGCGGATGTGGTGAAGGCACCGGCGGGTGCGGCTGCGATGAAGGAGGATGCTGTGGCTGATCGCGTGAGAGTTCGCTTCGCGCCGAGCCCGACCGGGCAGCTCCACCTGGGCAACGCCCGGACCGCGCTCTTCAACTGGCTCTTTGCCCGCCACGCGGGTGGCGACTTCATCCTGAGGATCGAGGACACCGATACGGCGCGCTCGACGGCCGAGTCGGAGGCAGCGATCCTCGACGATCTCCGGTGGCTCGGGCTGACCTGGGACGAGGGTCCGGACGCCGCCGGCGACTACGGTCCGTACCGGCAGTCCGAGCGCGGCGAGCTCTACCGCCGCGAGGCCGACCGCCTCCTCGCCGAGGGGCGCGCGTATCCGTGCTACTGCACCGACGAGGAGCTCGAGACGCGTCGTGAGGACGCCCGGGCACGAGGCGTCGAACCGCACTACGACGGCCGGTGCAGGAACCTCAGCGACGACGAGCGGGCCGCGCACGAGGCGGCCGGTCGGAAGCCTGTCTACCGGGTGCGGGGTCCCGAGCACGACGTCGAGATCGAGGACATGGTCCGCGGACGCGTCTCCTTCGACCGCGGGATGCTCGGGGACTTCATCATCCTCCGGAGCGACGGTCGGCCCACCTACAACTTTGCGGTAGTTGTCGACGATGTGCTCATGGAGATCACGCATGTCATCCGGGCCGAGGATCATCTCTCGAACACGCTCCGACAGCTCCTGCTCTACGAGGCGCTGGGAGCCGCTCCGCCTGCGTTCGCGCACGTGTCGATGGTCATCGCCGAGGACGGGAGCAAGCTCTCGAAGCGACACGGTGCCGCGTCCGTCGGCGACGTTCGGCGTGCCGGCTATCTTCCGGCCGGCGTCATCAACTACCTCGCCATGCTCGGATGGTCGCACCCCGAGGCGAAGGAGATCCTCTCCGCCGATGAGATGGCGGAGGCGTTCGAGCTCTCCCGTGTGAGTTCGCACCCGGCGGCGTTCGACGAGCAGAAGCTCATGTGGGTCAACGGGCATCACATCCGCGAGGACGACCTCGGCGCGCTCGTGGAGAGCGCCCGGCCGTTCATCGCGGACGCGGGGCTCGACGCGACGGACCCGCGGGTCGCTGCGATGGTCGACCTTGTGCGCGAGGGGGTCGAGCGGTTGTCCGATCTTCCGGCGGAGCTGAGGCCGCTCTACGACGGTGACTACGACGTCGAGCCGGAGGCGGCGGACTGGCTGGCGAGACCGGAGACGGCGGGGCTCTTCGAGGCTCTGGCCGACGCCCTGGACGGGGCGGACGCCGGGAGCGGGTTCGACGAGCCCACGTTCAAGCAGACGCTCAGAACCGTCGGCAAAGGGCAGGGGGTGAAGGGGAAGGACCTCTTCATGCCGGTTCGGGCCGCGCTGACCGGGAGAACCCACGGCCCCGCGCTCGGGAAGACGGCCGAGGTCCTGGGGCTGCCGCGTGTTCTGTCCCGGCTCCGGGCGGCCGCGGCGAAGTAGACCCGCGTGCCGGACGACTGTCGGATGAACCGATGACCGTCGCATCAACGGAGGCATCATGAGGATCGCGGTTCTCTACGGAGGGACATCGACGGAGCGGGACGTCTCGCTCGTCACGGGGCGCGCCGTTGCCGGCGCGCTCGACGAGGCGGGTCACGAGGTCCTCCTCGTCGACCCGGCGCTCGGTGACCGGCCGATGGGCGCCCGAGAGGCCATAGCCGCCGCGAAGATCGGTGGGGCCCCGCCGAACCCGACCGACGAGACGGGCGCTGCGCTCGAAGCCGTCGCCGGCGCGGCGGTGGCCGGCGCGGACGTCGTCTTCGTCGCGCTCCACGGCGGCACCGGAGAGGACGGGACGGTCCAGGGGCTGCTCGAACTTGCGGGAAAGCGCTACACCGGGTCGGGCGTGCTGGCGTGCGCGCTCGCGATGGACAAGCGCCTGAGCAAGCTGATGTTCCGCGAGGCGGGCGTGCCCACGCCGCCCTGGCGCGTCGTTGTAGGCGGGACAGCCGAGCAGAGGCGCGCGGCGTCGAACGGGACGCCGACCCTGCCCGACGACGCGACGCTCGACAGCGCGGTCGCGGCGGCCGGCGAGCTCGGTGGGTATCCGGTCGTCGTCAAGCCGAACGACCAGGGCTCCACGGTCGGTCTGACGGTCGTTCAGGACGGAAGCGGGATCGAGGAGGCTGTGCGTCTCGCCGCCGGGTACTCTTCCCATGTTCTCATCGAGGAGTACGTTCCCGGACGGGAGCTGACGGTCGCCGTGCTGGACGACGAGCCGCTCCCGGTCGTCGAGATCGCTCCGAAGAGCGGGCTCTACGATTATGAGAGCAAGTACACGGCCGGGAGGAGCGTGTACACGTGTCCGGCCGAGCTTCCGAAGATGCTGGCGTCCGAGCTCGGGGACCTCGCGCTCCGGGCGTACGATTCGGTCGGATGCGCGGGATACGCGCGGGTCGACTTCCGGCTTGAGGAGGGCCGGCCCCCGTCGTGCCTCGAGGTCAACACGGTTCCGGGGATGACCGCGACCAGCCTCGTTCCGATGGCGGCGGCCGCGGCCGGGATGACGTTCCCGGAGCTGGTCGACAGGATCGTGACGCTGGGCGCGCGGCAGACCGCGACCTGAGCCTCGCGGGAGGAGCCGGGCCCGGACACCGGTGTCTCGAGGCGCGGCGCCGATGGATCGCTGTGTGCCTCACCTCATGCTGAATCCGACCGCAATACGCGCATTCGTGGCACACCCGATGCACATACAGACCCCCTGAGACGGCGATGAGCGCGGCATCAGGTGGGAACTGTCAACCTGCCCGACACCACGCACCGACACCTAGCGTCAACGTAATCACTTAGCTCGTAATGAGTTGATGTGGTTTCGAGGGCCATTCCACGCATCTTAGTGTCGGAAATCCTTACACTTTCGCGTCATCTCCGTTGACTGCCATTCGTCGCGCTGGTAGCGTTGTGCATCTGCGTCAGCGCCGTCCGGGCACGCACGACCGTGCAGGTCGCCCGGATGCGGCCGCATGGCCGGGAGCAACGAGGGCAACGAGATACATACCACCGAACCGGCGCACGGGCGCCGCGACAAGGGGGATCGGTCCATGAGCGCGAGAGGGATCATCTGGATGGTTCTGGTCTGTGGTGTCCTGGTCTGGTCGACCGACGCGTCGGCGCAGGGCACGGAGTACGTGATCGGGGCGGGGGATCTGCTGACCATCTCGGTCTGGCGTCACCCGGAGCTCGACCGCCCGGTCACCGTCCGGTCGAACGGACTCATCACGTTCCCGCCGGTTGGGGAGATCATGGCGCAGGGGTTGACGCCCACGGCGCTCGGCCGCGAGCTGACGCAGCGTCTCCGCGACTACACGCGCGAGACCAACCAGGTCACGGTCACGATGGACCAGTTCAACAGCCGGGCCATCTTCCTCACGGGCCAGATCGCGCTCCCCGGCCGCTACAGCTTCGAGCACATCCCCGACATCCTCCAGGTCATGAGTCAGGCCGGCGGCCCGCTTCCGTCCGCGGACCTGACGTCCGTCTCCATCATCCGCCCGACGCCCAGAGGACCGGAGGTCATCCCGGTCGATCTCGGTTCGTACATGCGCGGTGAGACGAGCGCCGCGCTGCCCGAGCTTCGCCCGGGCGACACCGTCGAGTTCCCGTCCGTCTACGGTGGGAGCGTGGCGGGTCCGGGCATGATCTACGTCATCGGCGAGGTGAACCAGCCGGGTGCGTACACGGCCAGTGAGAGGATGGACGTGCTTCAGGCGCTGGCGGTCGCGGGTGGACCGACCCGTGAGGCTTCGTTGGAGGATGTTGTCGTCATCATGGACGCGGGTGACTCGCAGGTCGCCGCGAACGTTGACCTCGCGGCCATCACGCGGCACGGGACGGGGTCGCCGTTTTACCTCTCGTCGGGCGACCGCATCGTCGTGCCGCCGAGGGGCGCAAGCATCGGCGAGGTGCTCCTGACGGGCGCCGGGTCGCTTCTCGACGCGACGCGTGAGGTGCTGCAGTCGTACCTGCTCTATCTGTCCGTGGAGAGCACGCTCGAGGAGCAGAGACTGCGGAACGAACTCGAAGAACTCCAGAACCAGTAGTCGAGCAGCACGGGCCGCGCGGAGACGCGGCGATCACAGGGGGTCACATGCACGAACAGGAAGCCAGAGGCGTCGACCTCAGGACCTACATGCGGGCGCTCTTGAGAAGGAAGTGGCTCCTTCTCATCCCCGTACTGGTGGGTGGCGTGACCGGCTACATCATCTCGATGTCGCTGAGCCCGGTCTATGAGGCGAGCAGCACGGTCGTGATGCGGACGCAGGAGCAGCTCTCAGAGCCGCTCGCGCGTCTCGTCGGGCGTTCGCCGCATGAGGAGCAGCTCGCGCGTCTTCAGGAGAAGGCGAAGAGCACGACGTTCCTGGTCGAACTCGTCCGCGCGCTCGACATGGCGGAGGACCCGGGGGTTCAGGAGTGGGCCGAGGAGATGCACGAGAAGGACCCGTCCGTCTCGGTGGAGGAGTACGCCGAGGCGAGGATGGTCGAGTTCCTCGAGACGAGGATCGCGGTCGTGCGGACGTCGATGAACGCGTTCCAGGTGATCGTGCGTGACCTCGATCCCGACCGGGCGGTTCTGCTCGCGCAGCACATCACGAACGCGTTCGTGGGAGCCTCGAACCGCGAGCAGCTCGAGCAGATCAGGTCCGTACATGACTTCAGCGTGCAGCAGCTCGTCATCTACCGTCAGAAGCTCGACGAGGCCGAGACGCGTCTTCAGGAGTACCAGTCGTCGAGGATCAGCGGCCGCCGCATCGAAAACCCCGTCAACGGCACGAACGTCGGACGCGTCGACGTGCTGATCAGTCAGGCGATGGTGGAGAGCGGCGACGCGCAGGAGCGTCTCGAGGAAGCTCGGACGGCGCTCCGCAACGCCGATGGCCGGGCCTATACCACGCTCACGGGGCGCGATTTCCCCGAACTCGACGCGCTGGTCGACCAGCTCGCGACGCTCGAGCGCGAGGTTGCTCCGGCTCTGGTCACCTCATCGGACGGCGCGGCGATCAGCTCGCTTTCGGTGAGCATCGCCGAGAAGAAGGACCAGCTCCGGTCGGCGGCCAGGTCGGCGGCGCTGGTCGCGGTTCCGGGCGCGACGCAGGCGGTGCTGGACGCGTTCGCTGAGGTCCGGGTGGCGGACGCCGAGGTCGAGATGACCGACGCGCGCCGGCGCGCGCTCACGCGGCTGATGTGGAACTACACGCAGGGGGTCGCGAGCGCTCCTGAGGAGGAGCTCGAGTTGACGCGCCTGACCCAGGAGGTCGAGAGCAACCGGGCGTTGTACGAGGCGTTCCTCGAGCAGTCCGCGGCCGGGCAGATCAACGAGGCGCTCGAGGCGGCGCGGGCGGGCGGCAGATTCGAGGTCATTGAACCGCCGACGAGACCGCTCTCACCCGTGGCGCCCGACAAGATCATGATCATCGGACTGTCGCTCCTCGGCGGACTCGTCATCGGTCTCGGTCTCATCCTCGCGACCGAGCAGGGCGATTCCTCGTTCAAGAGCGTTGAGGATGTGGAGGAGGCGCTTGGTCTGACAGCGCTGGCGACCGTTCCGAACGCGGACATCTTCGCCGAGATCACCAAGGAAGAGAAGAAGCACCGGGCGAGCAATCATCGGCCGACGGGCGGGAACCCGAAGCTCCTGAGGCATCTGCTGCGCGAAACGCCGATCTCGTTCGAGTTCCGGCGTCTGACGCGCAAGATCGCGCGCAGCGGCCACGGCGCGCCGAAGTCGATCCTCGTGACGAGCACGAACCGCGGCGAGGGGAAGACGACGACCGCGGCGAGCCTCGCGATCACGCTGGCGCGGCATCACGCCGGGACCACGGTCCTGGTCGACTGCGACCTCAGGAAGCCGAGGATCCACCGCGTCATGGAGGTCGACAACACCACCGGGCTCTCGAATGCGTTGCAGAGGGGCAACCTCGAGGAGGGCGACGTCAAGACGACGGAGCTTCCGAACCTGTTCGTGCTTCCCGCCGGATCGGAGCGCGACGAGCCGACGAGGCTCGTCGAGACATTCCCGGATTCCCGACTGATGTCAGAACTGCTGTCGCGGTACGACCACGTTGTGATCGACACGGCCCCGAACGTCGCCGTTCCCGACGCGCTGTTCGTTGGAGCGCGGGTGGACGCCGTGGTGCTTGTCGTGAAGGCCGGCGTCACGCCGCGGGAGGTCGTGACCCGTGGCCTCGAGCTCCAGCGGGATGAGCGGGACAACGTCATAGGCGTCGTCGTCAACAACTTCGAGCACGTGCTGCCGTACTACTACGACTACAAGTACTACGGGTACAGCAGATCGAGCACCGAGGAGGCGAGGGGAGAGCGGGACGGATGATCCGTGTTCTGTCAGTGTTCGGGACGCGTCCCGAGGCCATCAAGATGGCGCCCGTCGTCGCGGAGCTCAACCGCCGCGCCGACGTGTTCGACGCGCGCGTCTGCGTGACGGCGCAACACCGCGAGATGCTCGACCAGGTGCTCGAGTTCTTCGGCATCGCGCCGGACGTCGACCTGAACATCATGCGGGCGAGCCAGACGCTGGGACAGATCACCTCCGACGTGCTCGGAGGACTCGACCCCATTCTCGCTGAGATGCAGCCGGACGTCGTGCTCGTTCACGGTGACACGACCACGACGATGGCGGCGGCGCTGGCGTCGTTCTACCGGCGCATCGCCGTCGGCCATGTCGAGGCCGGACTGAGGACCCACGACATGTACTACCCGTTCCCGGAGGAGATGAACCGCGTGGTGGCCGACGCCATCTCGACGCTTCACTTCGCACCGACGGGGACGTCACGTGAGAATCTTCTGGCCGCCGGGGTCGCGCGCGATTCCGTGTTCGTCACGGGGAACACCGTGATCGACGCGCTCATCGCCGTCGCGGGCGACCCACGGTTGCCGGGCTCGCCGGTTCCGGACGACGGACGTCTCATCCTCGTCACGGCGCACCGGCGGGAGAACTTCGGGGAGCCGCTCCGAAACGCGTGTGCCGCGCTCCGCGAGATCGCGGAGTCGCACAGGGACGTGCGCATCGTCTACCCGGTGCATCTCAATCCGAACGTACAGACCGTCGCGCACGAGGTGCTGGGCGGCCACGACCGTATCCACCTGATCGAGCCCGTGCCGTATCCGGTGCTCGTGCGCCTGATGAAGGACGCCGAGATCGTCGTCACCGACTCGGGCGGGATCCAGGAGGAGGCGCCGTCTCTCGGCAAGCCGGTGCTTGTACTTCGCAACGAGACCGAGCGCCCGGAGGCGGTCGATGCGGGGACGGTGCGGATCGTCGGCACCGACACCGCGACCGTGCGGGACGAGATCGAACGGCTGCTGACCGACACCGCAGCGTACGGGCGGATGGCGGAGGCGGCAAACCCGTACGGCGACGGTCTTGCCGCGCGGCGGACGGCCGACGCCATATCGAGGTGGTTCGGCGTCGAGCCCGCCGAGCCGCTCGCCGAGTTCAGGCCGAAGGACTGAGAGGGAGAGAGATCATGGTCGTCGTGATGCTGCCCGCGTACAATGAGTCCGAGGCCGTCGAACCGCTCCTTGAGCGGATCGCGCCCGTCCTCGAGGCGCTTCCCGCCGAGGGGAGCGTGCTGCTGGTCGACGACGGGAGCGCGGATGACACGATCTCGATCACGCGCCGCGTCTGCGAACGGCTCTCGGTGCCGCTCGCGGTCGTCGAGCACGGCGTCAACAAGGGACTCGGCGAGGCGCTCAAGACCGGGTTCACCTGGGCGCGCGACCACCTCGCGGCCGACGACGTGCTCATCGTCATGGACACCGACAACACGCACGATCCCGCCGCCATCCCGAGCATGCTCGAGAAGCTCGGGGAGGGCCTCGACGTCGTCATCGCCTCGCGCTACGCGCCGGGCGGGGAGGAGGTCGGGCTCTCGGCGTTCCGGACACTGACCAGCTGGGGCGCGAGCTTCGTGCTCTCGGTCTTCCTGCCGGTCAAGGGCGCACGCGACTACTCGTGCGGCTACCGCGCCTACACGGGCGAGACGATCGCGCGAGCCTTCGAGACGTACGGCGACGACTTCATCACGGAGCCCGGGTTCGTCTCGTCGGCCGAGATCCTGATCAAGTGCGCGTATCTCCCCGCGAAGGTGGGAGAGGTGCCGCTGGTGCTTCGCTACGACCTCAAGGGCGGAGCGAGCAAGATGAACATCACGGATACGATACGCAGGTACATCGCGATGATCGTCGCCGGGAGGCGCGCGATCAAGAGACAGAGGAAGGGGGTGGCGGCATGAAGGGGATCCCACTGATCCTGCTGGCCGTTCTCTTGGGCGCCACGGGTCAGATCATCATGAAGAAGGGGATGATGCTCTACGGAGAGGTGTCGGCCGGATCGGTGTGGTCGCAGCTCATTCCCATCCTCAAGGTCCCGCAGGTGTTCATCGGGTTCATCTGCTACGGGATCAGCGCGGTGCTGTGGATCGCCGTGGTCTCGAACGTCGACCTGTCGCTGGCGTATCCGATGGTGAGTCTGGCGTACGTCATCGTCTTCCTGGCGTCGTGGCTGCTGCTGGGAGAGAAGATCTCCGCGATGCGCATCGCGGGGCTGGTGATCATCGTTGCCGGAGTGCTGGTCATCTCGAGGAGCTAGCGCGGGGGTGCGACACGGCAGGGCCCTGGTGTGATGAGACGGAACACGGCAAGGAGTCGGATGCGGTGAAGCAGGACTCGACACGATACGCGACACTGACGCTCGTCACCATCCTTCTGGGGGCGGCCGTCATCCGCGCGTGGGGTCTGGACTGGGGGCTTCCGTTCCCGTACCACCCCGACGAGGGGTCCATCCTCTTCCACTCGCTCGGGTTCGGGACCGGCGACCTCAACCCGCACTGGTTCCGGTGGCCGTCGCTGGTCATGTATGTGATGTTCGGGTTCTACGGCGCGCTCTACGTCGTCGGGAGGCTGGTCGGGCTCTACTCGGCGCCCGCCGACCTCGTTCGTCACTACGTCACCGACCTGTCGTGGTTCTGGTACATCGGGCGCGCGGTCTCCGCGGCGGCGGGCGTCGCCACCGTGTGGGTCACCTACGCATTCGGGCGTCGGTCGTACGGCAGAACGGTCGGGCTGACCGCGGCCGCCATCCTCGCCGTGACCTATCTCCACGTCCGGGACTCGCACTACGCGACCCCGGACGTCATCAGCACACTCCTGGCAACCCTGAGCCTCCTCGCCGCGCTCACCGCCGTCTCGCGGGGCCGTGCGGGCAGACTCATTCTCTCGGCGCTCCTGGCCGGGCTCGCGGCGTCGGCGAAGTATCCCGCCGGGATCGCGGGGGTCGGTACGCTCGTCGGGATGGTCATGCTGTGGCGGCGCGGGCGGATGAAGGCCGTCCAGACGATCCTCGTTCTGATCTCCGTCCCGATCGGGTTCCTGATCGGGACGCCGTACGCGCTCTTCGCGCGTGACGAGTTCGTTCGGGACGTCGTGAGGCAGTTCACGATGGTCTCGACCTCGGGCGTCGCGCAGGAGCCGACGTCGTTCGTCGCCGGGCTCGGCGAGATCGCGCTCGGGACGTTCGGGCGCGGCGTCGGGTGGCCGGTGACGATCCTCGCGGTCATCGGCGCGGCGCTGCCGCTGTCGCTCTGGCGCGGAACGCTCAAGCGCCGCTCGATGGGGCGGAGGGACCGGCCCACGATCACCGGCGCCGGCGCCGGGCGCGCGATCGCGTTCTGGTACGCGGCGGCCGTGCTCGCCTTCTCATGTCTGCTCACCGTCAAGCGAGCCACCTACCTGACGCCGGCGCTCCCGGTGATCGCGTTCTTCGCGGCGCTCGGGATCCGCGGCGTGTTCGCGCGGCTGACGTCGCGCCCGTACCGCGCGCTGGCAGCGACCGTGCTCGTCGTCGTGGCCACCGCGTACCCGTCCGTCCGCTTCGTCGCGACGCTCGGCGAGACCGACACGAGGACGCGCGCGCTCGAGTGGGTCGCGGCGGAGATCCCCGCGGGGACGAGGGTCGCGGTCGAGGACTACGGACCGGTGCTGAACCCGACCGTGCGCCAGCTCGAGGTCGAGCTCGATACGGGCTCAACGGCCGTGGGTTCGTGGGAGGGACCGAAACGCGACCTCAACCGCATCCGGATGGATGTCGGGGCGGTGCGCGAGCCGAAGCACGAGGTCTACCGGATCGACTGGGGCACCGACGCGTTCCGGCTTCCCGGGACGCTCGAGCCGGCCCGGCTCGCGGCCGCGGTCGACAGCCTGGGGATCGAGTATCTGATCCTGAGCAGCAAGGCGGCGCCGTGGCGTCCGATGGTCGGGGCGGCGGCGCCGAGGAACCCGGCGGGGAGGGAGTTCCTCGACTGGCTCGCGGAGTACTGCGTGCCGGTGACCGTGTTCGCTGATGAGACCGATATGCCCCGGATCGACCGGGGACCAGGCCGGCATTTCCACAACCCGGCGATTCACGTGTACCGCGTCGCGCGCCGGGCCGCTGGAGCGGCGACGGACGATGGAGCGGCGACGGACGATGAAGCGGCAACGGACGATGAAGCGGCAACGGATGATGGAGCGTAGCGCATGAGCAGCTCGCCACACACGGGCCCGCCGCCGCGCAGCGGACGGATCTCGCCACCGGCCGAGGTGCCGCAGTACAGCTACGGCTGGCTGCTGCCTGTCGCCGGCGCGCTCGTGGCGTTCGTCATTGCGATGGCCGTCTACAAGCTGCATTACAGCTACGGCCAGGCGCCGCACCGGATCCTCAAGATCCTCGTCGGCGTCGCCGTCCTGCTCATCGCCGCGTTCAGGCCGAAGATGGCGCTCCATGCGTGGCTCCTGGCGATGCCCGTCGGCGAGTGGCTCCCGTCGACCGGTATCCCCGGGGTTAACGGTCCGAACCTGCTCTTCGTCGTCCTTCTCGGAAGCTGGGTCGTTCCACGCATCATGAGCGGAACGAGGGTGGCGACCAGAACGAGACTGTCGGCGCCGATCGGGCTCTTCGTGGCCCTGCTCTTCCTCGCCGTCGTGCGGGCGGCCGTGTTCCCGCCCGGCAGCGGGTACGAACCGGTTGCGATGCTCAAGTCCGTGTGGCAGAGCGCGCTCGGGTTCTCGGTCTACTACATCGTCGCGAACACTGTCACCGACCGCCGCGAGATCCGGAAGCTCATCACGACGCTCTCCATCGGGGTCCTGATCAGCTGCATGATCGCGTTCAGGCAGTACGCCGCGATGGGCGACGCGAAGCGCATCGCCGGGGCGCTTGGGGACGTCAACGACCTCGCCGCGTACTTCGCCATCTGCGGATCGTTCCTCATCCCCGTCGCCTTCATCGCCAGGGGATACTCGTGGTGGCGGCAGATCATCGTCCTCGGCGGCGCCGTCGCATCGACGGTCGCGACATTCCTGCCGAAGTCCCGCGGCGCGTACGTCGGCATCGGCGTGGCGATCATGTATCTCTCGAAGCTCATCGACCGCCGGTTCTTCATCGTTGTGCTGCTGGCGCTGCTCGCCAGCCCGTTCTGGCTTCCCGGATCGGTCCTGGACCGCATCGCGGAGACCCGGGCGGAGAGCGTGGAGATCGTCATCATCGGCGACTCCACGGACAGTCTCGATCCGTCGGCGGCCGTGCGGCTCGACATCTGGAAGGTCGTGTTGGCCTCCTCGATCCGCCGGCCGATCCTCGGACACGGCTACGGCTCCATCCCGTATCTCACGTACGGACATCTCGACAAGCCGTGGTCGGCGCACAGCCTGTACGTCGAAACCATCGGTGAGATGGGACTTGTCGGGCTCGTCGCGCTCATCTGGCTTCTGACATCGTGCTTCAGGAGCGGACTGACGCTTCTCAGGAGCGGGCCGACCGCGTTCGACCGGCGGCTGGCCATCGGCTTCCTGGCGGCAACGGTGGCGCTCATCATCACGAACGCATTCGGACAGCGGCTCACACACGTCTCCATTGCGGGGACCTACTTCTTCATGGCGGGATTCGTCGACAGGAGCATCGCACTGGCGCGGACCGAAGCGCGCGCCGGGAGCGAGGAAGGGGCAGAGACGACATGAGACGATTCACAGCAGTGGTGCTGGCCGCAGCGGCCATCGCGCTTCTGGCCACGGCCGCGAGCGCGTACACCGTGAACTCCGGACACCCCCGGCTCTACTTCAGATCGAGCGACATCTCGGCGCTGAGGTCGCGATGTCACGGCGAGCTGTCGACCGACTACTACGAGATGAAGAACTGGCTCGACAACCATATCAACGACTCGCTCCCGCTGTCGGCCTACTACATGGAGGGCTGCCTGCCGGCCTACAGCTTCCTCTACGTCATCGAGGGGAACACCCAGTACGCGGCGCGCGCGAAGGCGATCGCCCAGGCCGCGGTCAACGCGGGACAGGAGAACAGCATCGAGTTCCTGACCGCCGGGTCGCTGTTCTTCGACTGGTGCTACGACTACCTCAATTCCTCCGAGCGCCAGTTCTTCGGGTCCGCGCTCGTGGAGGGTGGTGAGGCGCGCATCGCGTCCGAGAACTGGGCGATGATGAACAACTACCACTCGAAGATCTCGCGGCTCAGAGAGTTCGCGTACCTCGGGCTGGCGCTCTACGGGTCCGGCGTCGATGAGAGCGCGGCGCGCGAGTTCTGCGACATGTTCGAGGAGCACACCTACGGCGCCGACCATACGCTGTGCGTGCTCAACGAGATCGCCGCCGATGGCGCCTACTTCCAGGGCGAGTACACGATGAGCGGACTCGTCACGAAGTTCCGCGAGGGGTGCGAGGTCTGGGCGACGGGGACCAACGAGAACCCCTTCGACGACAGCACGAACCTCCAGAACATGGCCGAGTACCTCATCTACGAGGTCGGCTGTCGGGAAAGCTCGAGCGGTAGCGCGTCGCTCATCGGCTCGAAGCAGGGCGACTCGCACTCGCACGGAACGACCGGAGCGACCGTCCGCGTGGCGCTCTACAACCTCGCGTCCCGGTACAACGACGGGATGGCGCAGTGGATGGCGGACGAGATCGACAACCAGGGGATGGGATACATCAACAGCTTCCATCGCTGGAAGCTGTGCATCGCGAAGGACCCGTCCGTCACTCCGGTGGCTCCGACGTCGCTTCCGAGCGCGCGGCTGTTCCAGGGTATCGGGACGCTCTACATCCGGTCCGGGTGGAATCTGTCATACCAGAGCGACGACACCTACGCGGTGTTCCGATGCGAGAAGTACCCGGCCGGACACACGCACGCGCACCAGAACCACTTCATGATCGCGCGCGGCAACGACCTTCTGGCCGTGGATTCCGGTGCATACGACAGCACGGTGTCGAGTCATCACATGAACTACTTCGAGCGCACCATCGCTCACAACTGCGTCACGATCTACGACCCGGGCGAGTCGACGTTCGGCTCGCGCGCGAACGACGGAGGCCAGAAACCGCCGTCGTCGTACGACCATGGCACATTCTGCGGTGACGCCTCCTCGCCTTCGTACGACCGGGGCGGCATCGCCGCGTTCGAGGACTCGGAGGCGTTCACCTACGTCAGGGGCGACGCCACCAAGGCGTACGCCTCATACAAGGTCGACGGGGTCGTTCGCGAGATCGTGCACCTCAAGCCCGACGTGTTCGTGATCCTCGACCGCGTCGCGGCGACGTCGTCGAGCTACCAGAAGAAGTGGCTGCTCCACACGATCAACCAGCCTTTGATCTCGGCGAACCAGACCGTGGCCGTTCAGGGCGACTCGAAGATGTTCGTCAAGACGCTGCTTCCGGCCTCGGTGTCGATCAACCGCATCGGCGGGTCGGGGCACCAGTTCGAGGTGAACGGGACGAACTACGCTCCCTCAGGCGGCGCGCCGGACGACGCCGGTTCGTGGCGGATCGAGGTCGCGCCGACGAACGGCCAGGCCGAGACGCTGTTTCTCAACGTGATCTACATCTGCGACAGCAGCGAGCAGAGCATGCCGGACACACGACTGATCGAAGCGGATGGTGCGATCGGCGTGCAGGTCGGCGGTGATGTGGTGATGTTCAGCGAGGACGGGGCTGTTCTCGAGTCCATCGACTATATGTACGAGTAGCCCCGTGAGGGCCGGTCGACCACGGGGTTCGGAGGCCGACGGATGAGGATCTGCTTTCTGGCGGACGCAGGCTCTGTGAACACGCGGAGCTGGGTGGACCACTTCGCCGACGTGCTGGGCCACGACGTCCACGTCGTGACGGTGCGTCAGCGCGGCGAGTTCAGCGACCGCGTCACGCTCCACCCGATCGGTGGAGCAGACGGGACCGCGACGGTTCGCGGCAAGCTGTCGTACCTGTCGTCGCCAGGCCGCGTGCGGGAGCTGCTCCGGCGGATCGATCCCGACATCGTCGTCGGGTACCGGATCGCGAGCTACGGGTATCTTGCGTACCGCTCGGGGTTCCGGCCGTTCGTCGCCGCAGCGCAGGGGCAGCGGGTCGTCTGCCCGCCGGGGGTGGCGCTCAAGCGCATCCTCGTGCGGCGGGTTCTCGAGAACGCGGATCTCGTGACGGCGTGGGCGCCGCACATGAGCGAGAGGCTCGTCGAACTCGGGGCGTCGCCGGAAAGGATCCTGACCTGTCCGCGAGGCATCGATCTCGCGAGGTTCTCCCGGCGCGAGCGCGTCGAGGACGGGCCGGTCAGCATTATCTCGACCCGGGGTCTCAACCGGCACTACCGCATCGACGTGCTCGTGCGTGCGCTGGCGATCGCGACGAAGGAACTGCCGGAAGCGACCCTGACCATCGCCGGCGCCGGGGAGGCGGAGGAGGAGCTCCGCTCGCTCGCCGCGGAGATCGGGGTGGCGGATGCGGTTCGGTTCGTGGGGGCGCTCGATCACGACCAGCTGGCCGGGCTGCTGCGCCGGAGTAAGCTCTACGCCTCGGTCGTCAGGACCGACGGCGTCTCGGCGTCTCTGCTCGAAGCAATGGCGTGCGGAGCGTTCCCGATCGTGACGGAGAACGATGCGAACCGTCATTGGATCGATGATGGGACGAACGGGCTCCTGGTCGCCGACGCGGATCCGGAGGCGTACGCCGCGGCGTTCGTGAGGGCGGCCGGGGACAGCGGGCTCGTGGCGGGTGCGATGTCCGTCAACCGACGGATCGTGGAGGAGCGTGCCGACATCAACACGAACATGGCACGCGTCGCGAGCGTGTTCGAGCGGCTCGCGGCGGGTGAGAAGGATGTGCTGGTCGGTGAGGGGGGACGGTAAGGCGTGGATCTCAAGATGCGGATATACGCCGGTCTGCCGGCGGGGCTCCAGAACCGGCTCGTCTCGGAGTACGGACGGAGGATCCTCGCGCGGCGCTTCGGTCCGGAGTACGACCGGGTCATGGCGTTCTACGAGGCATCGCAGTGGTGGAGCCGAGAGGAGTTCGCCGCCTATCAGGAGGAGCGTCTCCGTGTCGTCGTACGCCAGGCATTCGAGACCGTCCCGTACTACGGCGAACGCATGCGCGAGGCCCGTCTGACACCGGACGACATCCGGACGCTCGACGATCTGCCGAAGCTGCCGGTGCTGACGAAGCGTGACGTCCGCGAGAACGCCCAGCGGTTGATCTCGACGACCGTCGATACGCGCCGGCTCCACAAAGCGTACACGTCGGGCAGCACCGGACTTCCTGTGGCGGTCTACTGGGACCGCACGCTCGAGATCGTCAACAACGCCAGCCTGTGGCGGTCGCGTGGCTGGTCCGGGTTCGAGTTCGGTCGACCGTACGCGAGCCTGCTCGTCTACGCCGTCGTTCCCGAGCGGCGGAAGTCACCACCGTTCTGGCGCGTCAACGCGCCGTGGAACCAGCTTCTGCTCTCGTCGCTCCATCTCACGCGGGCGAACGTCCCCGCCTACCTTGGCGCGATGCGCGACCACGGGGCGGAGGCGCTTGAGGCCTATCCGTCGACCGCCTACGTCCTCGCTCAGTTCATGCGTGAGAACGACAGCTTCCTCGAACTCGGACGGGTGTTCACGACGTCCGAGCCGCTGCTCGACTTCCAGCGCGAGGCGATCGAGGAGCGCTTCCGCTGTCGCGTGTTCGACGCCTACGGGCAGGCCGAGCGCGTGATGTTCTCGGCCGAGTGCAGCGAGCACAGCGGTCACCACGTCCACGAGGAGTACGGCATCACCGAACTCGTCGACGACCACGGGACGCCCGTTCCGGAGGGCTCCACGGGGCGCGTACTGGGGACGGGGCTCCACAATCTCGCGATGCCGCTTCTGCGCTATGAGGTTGGCGACGCGGCGGCATTCACGGGGAAGCGCTGTCCGTGCGGTCGCGGCCTGCGGCTCCTCGACGGCGTCAGCACGAAGGCCGAGGACATCCTCGTGCTGCCCGATGGGCGCATGGTGACGTCCACGGCGTTCCTCCGGGTGTTCAAGGGCGTGCCGGGAATCGACCAGATCCAGGTCGTGCAGCGCGCCGTCGACCGGCTGGTGGTGCGCATCGTCAGGAGCGACGGGTACGGCGAGCGGTCCGAGGCGACGCTCCAGGAGCGGTTGCGGGGCCGGTTCGGCGCGGAGGTCGAGATCTCGTTCGAGTACCCGGATGTCATCGAGCGGACGGGGCGCGGGAAGTACCGGACCGTCATCTCGGAGGTCCCGCTCCGATGGGGCGAGACCACGACGACGAATCTGTACCAGAACGAAGCGATCGAGTCACGGTAGGTGTGTCCGACGGGGGTCGGGCGCGGGGGTCACATGCAGAGGCGGGTGCTTCACATCATCAGGTCGCTCGAGGCGGGCGGCGCGGAGCGGATCGTGGTCGAGTACGCGCTCAACCACGACCCTTCGACGTACATCGCCGAGGTGTGCTGCTTCGAGCGCGTCGGACGGCTTGCCGGGCCACTGAGACAGCATGGCATTCCGGTTCACGTCGTGGTCCGGAAGACACGACTCGACGTCGGCGCGATCCTGAGACTTGCCCTCCTTATCCGGCGCGGCCGTTTCGATGTCGTCCACTACCACAACTTCGGCGCACTGGCCTTCGGCCTGCCCGCAGCGATCCTCGCCGGGGTCCCGTCCCTCGTGAGGACCGAGCACAACGTGGTGCACTGGCGCTCGCGCTTGAGACGCATCGCCAGCCGTCTCGGCGCGCTCCGCGAGGACGCGCAGATCGCGGTCTCGGATGCGGTTCGCCGGTCGCACATCGATCGGTCAGGTCTCCCGCCGACCCGCTGCGTGGCCGTGTGGAACGGGATCGACCCGGCCCGACTCGCGGACGGAGGCGACCGGGAGGCGACCCGCAGGCGCCTGGGCATCGACGACAACGCTGTGGTCGCGCTCTCCGTCGGGAGTCTGACTCCCCAGAAGGACTACGGTAATCTCCTTGCCGCGGCCGCCCACGCGCTCGCGCGCTCGCGCGATCTCGTCTTCCTGATCGTCGGGACCGGCGTGCTCGAGGCCGGACTCCGCGCGAAGGCGGAGGAGCTCGATGCGAGCGGTCGCATCCGGTTCCTTGGCGAACGGGACGACGTCCCCGAGATCCTCGCGGCCAGCGACATCCTCGTCAACTCCAGCGCGTGGGAGGGCCTCCCGGTGTCGATCCTCGAGGCGATGGCCGCCGGGATACCGACGGTGGCAACCGATGTCGGAGGGAACTCGGAGCTTCTGGAGACCGGCTGTCCGTCCGGTGTGATCGTGCCTCCGGCCGCGCCGCGCGCGCTCGGCGACGCCATCGTCCGCTTGGCGGAATCGGCCGACACCCGTGCGGCGCTGGGGGCGTGTGCCCGCACCGCGGTCCGGGAGCGCTTCTCCGCGGAGATGATGGCCCGCGAGACCGAGCGGATCTACGACCTCTGCGCCCAGGGCGGAGTCCCACTCGCGGCCTCGGGTCGGATACGGATCCTCTTCCTCATCGGTGAACTCGGTCGGGGCGGGGCGGAGCGACAGCTGTTCGAGCTCGCGTCGCGCATGGACCGCGACCGCTACGAGCCGACCGTCTGTTCGCTGGCGCCGCCGGCCGGGCTCTACGATGCGCTCCGCGATGTCGGCATCGAGGTCATCTCGCTCAACAAGCGCCCGGGCATCGGGTTCGCTGAGCTGGTCGGACTGGCGAAGCTCGTGCGAGGTCTGAGACCGGCCGTCATTCACAGCTACCTCTTCTCGGCCAACTGGCGGGGTCTTCTCGTCGGGCGACTGCTGCGCGTGCCGGTCGTCATCTCATCGGTCCGGAACGTCGACTTCCACCCGGAGCTGGTGCTGACGATGCTCGATCGCGTGATGGGGATGTTCGTGGACCGCGTCATCGCCAATGCCGAGGCGGTGAAGCGGTTCGTGGTCGAACGGCACTTCATCGACGCCGACCGCGTGCACGTCGTCTACAACGGCGTCGGTCGTGAACGCCTTGACGCGGCGATCGGCGAGCATGTCCGGAGTGACGACAGCGAGGTCGGACGGAGGCCTACGGTCGTCAAGATCGCGAGCCTGACGCCGAAGAAGGACCACTCGACCTTCCTGAAGGCCGCGAAGCTCGTCATCGAGAGCGTGCCTGACGCCAGGTTCCTTGTCGTCGGTGGTGGGAGACTGCAGGCCGCGGTGGAACAGCGGATCAGGGAGCTCGGACTCGAGGAGCACGTCGTGCTCGTCGGCGAGACCTCCCACGTGGCGAGCTATCTGCTCCGGGCGGACGTCTCCGTGCTGACATCGATTCGCGAGGGCTGTTCGAACGCCCTGCTCGAGTCCATGGCGCTGGGTACCCCGATCGTCGCGACGGACGTCGGCGGCAACAGCGAGCTCGTTCGCGACGGGATCGAGGGGTTCATCGTTCCTCCGTTTGACGCGGAGGGCGTGGCGGCGCGCGTCGTGCAGCTGCTCAACGACCCGGACCTGCGTGAACGGATGGGGCAGGCCGGGCGCGAACGGATCGACACGCGCTTCGAGGCCGGCCGGATGGTGGATGACACCGTGCGTCTCTACGAGGATCTGCTTGACCGGCGTGTCCCGGGCCTGATCGCCTGGTCGCACATCAGGAAGAGGCGTCGCGGCGGCGGCCGTGATGTGGGCCGTGCCGGGGATGCTCCCGCAACCGACGCAGGAGGTCGTGCGTGAGCGGGATCCGACGATATCTTGACGGGGCCGGATCGACCGCGTGGAGCGCGGCTCGCGGAGCGTGGGGCACGGCCTTCTCGTCGCGTCTCATCGCCGTGATTCCCGGCGGAGGGTGTGCCGTTCTGCGCTACCACTCCGTGAACGACGATCCTACGTGGGGTCGCGACTACGTCGCGCCCGCGATCGTTGTCCGGCCGGAGGACTTCGAGTCTCAGCTTGCGTTGCTTCGCGAGCGCTGCGAGGTCGTGCCGCTCGATCGTATCGTGGACGCGATGGCGAAAGGTCGGCGGCCGGACCCGCGCTGGGTGGCGATCACGTTCGACGACGGCTACGAGGACAACTACCGGCACGCCTACCGACTGCTGCGTGAGTACGACATGCCGGCGACGTTCTATGTGACCACCGCGTGTGTCGACGACGCGGAGATCCTCTGGACCGTGAGGTTGCGACACGCTCTGATGACAACGGGGCATCAGCAGATCGCCTGCCCTTCGGCAACGCCGGGCCCGATCGACCTCTCGACCTCGTGCGCCCGCCACTGCGCGATCCGGTGGATCACAGGGCTGGTGAAGCACTGTGCCAGGTCGGAAGCCGATGAGGTGCTCGCGGAGGTCTTCGATGCGTGCGAGCCGCTCCCGGCTCCGATCGCGCGACGCATCATGATGAACGCTGCAGAGCTCCAGGAGATGGAAGAGGCCGGGATGGCGATCGGCGGGCACTCCGTGCACCACTACAACCTCCCGGTCCTCGGGGACGCCGATCTTCGGGCCGAGGTGTGCGGATCGAGGGCGTTCCTTGTGGACGAACTCGGTCTCCGCGCCCGGCACTTCGCGTATCCCAACGGGAGACGGGACAGGCACTGCGATGCGCGCGTCGCTCGCGAGATCGCCCGATGCGGGTACCGCTCCGCCGCCACCTCGATCAGCGGTCCGGCCGGTCCGGGTCACTCACGGTACGGCATCCCGCGGGTGGGGGTTTCGGCGAAGCGAACGAGCATGCGAAGCTTCGCGGCGCATCTGCAGCACGGACGACTCACGCGCCCGCGGTCCCCGTCGCTCAAGGACATCGAGCGGAACGGACCGCGCGACGGCTCCGCGGGAGAGGAGGCGTGCGAGTGAGCGACTCCCGGGTGCTTCGCATCGCGTTCTGGGCGGGCTCGTTCGAGCGGGCCGGGACACAGCGGTTCCTGCTGGAGCTGCTCAAGCGGCTGGACCGGTCGCGGTTCGAGCCGGTTGTCATGTCGACGCTCCGGACCGGTGAGCTGCTCCCGGAGATCGAACGACTGGGCATCGATGTGCTCGAGTACGGCACGGGGTCGAGGCTCCTGTCCCCGGGGACGTTCGCCGGAGTGTCCCGTGCCGTCCGGTTCCTCCGGAAGGAGCGTATCGACATCCTGAGCGGGATGCTCGGTATCGTGACGTTGATCGGACCGTTCGTTGGACGGCTTGCGGGGGTCCCGGTCGTCGTGAACAACCAGAGGAACATGGGGTACTGGATGCGGAGCGGGCTGCGCCGGAGGGTCTACGGGTTCGTCAACCGACGTCTCGTGGACGCGGTCCTCGTCAATGCCGCCGAAGCCGCGAGGGAACTGGAGGAGCGTTTCGGCGTTCCGGCGCGGAGGATCGTTGATGTCGGGATCGGCGTCGACCTCACGCGGTTCGAGGACATGGGAACCGGAGACGGCCTGCGAAGCGAACTCGGTCTTGGAGTGGACCGTGTTGTCACGATCGTGGCGAAGCTCAGCCGCGTCAAGGGACACGACCACTTCCTCGAGGCGGCCGCTGCCGTGGCGACCGCGTGCACGGACGTGACCTTCCTCATCGTCGGCGACGGGACGAGGCGGCGAGAGCTCGAGGAGATGGTCGTGCGACTCGGTCTTCGAGACCGGGTCGTGTTCGCCGGCGCCAGAGAAGACGTTCCGGAGATACTGGCCGTTACGGACGTGCTCGTTCTCTCGTCCCTCTCGGAGGGCTCGCCGAACGCGCTCCTTGAGGGCATGGCGGCCGGCGTGCCGATCGTGGCGACGGCTGTCGGTGGCGTCCCGGATATCGTTCGCGAAGGCGAGACCGGCCATCTCGTGCCGCCCGGTGACGGGCGCGCGCTCGGGGAGGCCATGCTGCGACTGGTCTCGCAACCGGAGCTGGCCGAACGCATGGGACGGACCGCTCGCGAGATCGCGCAGCAGCAGTACGACATCGGGCGCGTGGTGGAGCGATACGAAGAGGCACTGGTGGGGTTGATGGCGAAGAGCACGAGAGGGAGAGCGGAGACGGGATGAGGATCCTGCTTCTGACGCAGTACTTCCCGCCCGAGACGGGCGCGGCGCCGCTCAGAGCGAGCCACTTCGCGAAGGGGCTCGCGCGCGCTGGTCACGACGTGACCGTGCTCACGGGTATGCCGAACCACCCATCGGGCGTGAAGCTCCCGGGCTACTCCCGGAAGCTGTTCGCCCGCGAGGAGGTGGACGGTGTGCACGTCCGGCGCGTCTACCTCTTCTGCCGGCCGAAGCGTTCGTTCGTGACGCGGATGCTCAATCACACATCGTTCGCCATCTGCTCGGCGCTCTTCGGCGTCTGGCTCGGACGCCCCGACATGGTGCTCGTCAGTTCGCCGCCCCTCTTCGCGGGCCTCTCGGGTTGGCTCATCGCGCTCGTTCGCGGTATCCCGTTCGTTCTCGATGTCCGCGACTACTGGCCACACGCGGCGGTCGCTCTCGGCCAGCTCACGAGCGCGCGGGTCATCAGGATGGCCGAGTGGATGGAGGAGTTCCTCTACCGCCGGGCCGCGCGCATCCTCGCGGTCACACCCGGCATGATCCGCCTGATGCGAGAACGCGGGATCCCGGCGCACCGCATCACGTATCTTCCGAACGGCGCGGACACCGACGTCTTCACGCCCGCGGACAACGGCTCCACCGACAGCAAGGGCTCCACCGACAGCAACGGGATCACCGTGCTCTACAGCGGGACGCACGGACTCGTCCACGGCATGGACGTGATCCTCGACGCCGCGGCCACGCTCAGGCACGACGAGCGGATCCGGTTCCTTCTCATCGGGGACGGGGCCGACAAGGATCGACTGATGGGCGAGGCCGATCGGCGCGGGCTCACGAATGTGTCCTTCGGTCCGAGCCTGCCGCCGGCCGAGCTGGCAGAGACCATGCAGTCCGCCGGCGTCTGCGTTGCGACAACGGATGCGTCCGAGTTCAGCCGTGGCACGATCCCCGTGAAGATCTTCGACTACATGGCGTGTGGTCAGCCGGTCGTCGGGGCTCTCGACGGCGATGGGCGAGCGGTCATCGAGGCGTCGGGCGGGGGCATCGTCGTCGCTCCGGAGGACGGCGACGGCCTCGCGTCCGCGCTCGTGCGACTGGCCGACGATCCGAGCGAGCGCGAGGCGCTGGGGGAGCGGGGCCGCAGGTTCGTGCGGGAGAAGTGGTGCCGGCGCGTTCTTGCAGAGACCCTGGCGCGCGAGCTGGAGCAGATCATCACGGCCGAGCGGTCGATAGGGGCGTCCGCGCTGCCCATCAGGCGGTACCTCGCGGTGAAGTACACGCTCGATGCGGTGAGCGCCGCGCTGACGCTCGTGCTGGCATCGCCAGTATTCCTCATCGTGGCGGCGCTGATCAAGCTGGACTCGCCGGGGCGTTCGGTCTTCACCCAGCGTCGTATCGGCGTCCACTCGCACGAGTTCACGATCTACAAGTTCCGGACCATGCGGCAGGATACGCCCGATCTCGCGACCGACCTCATCGCGCCGATGCAGGTCGACTACACCACGCGGATCGGTCGCGTGCTCCGGAAGACGGGGATCGACGAACTGCCCAACCTCTGGAACGTCGTCCGCGGCGACATGAGTCTCATCGGTCCGCGTCCGGCGCTCTACAACCAGTACGAGCTCATCGACATGAGAAGGCAGACGCTCGGTGACCTGCTTCGGCCGGGACTCACGGGATGGGCCCAGATCAACGGGAGAGACTCGATCGAACTGGACGAGAAGGTTCGGCTGGATGCGTTCTACGTCGAGAACTGCTCGTTTCTTCTCGACATCCAGATCATGCTGCGCACGGCGCTCGTCCTCTCGGACACGGAGTGATGAAGGGCTCCCCGGTCGGGAGTCGCGCGGATGACGCATGAAGGGGAAGATCATGACCGATCAGAGATTGGACTCGGGACACACGAGGCGTGCGATCGGGCCGATGACGTGGATCGCTGCTGCGATCGTCGCGATCCTCGTGGCCCTCGTCTACCGTCACACGTTCGCGACGCTCTGGCGCACGTGGGAGACGAACCCCAATTACTCCCACGGTGCTCTCATCCCGCCGGTCGTGATCTTCCTGCTGTGGACGGCGCGGAAGCGCATCGGGGATCTCGCGGGGCGGGGGCGGGCCACGGCCGTTGCGCTGGCCGCCGGTCTCGCGCTCGTTGCGCTCGCGCTCCTCGGTCACATCGTATCGATCCGGTCGGGCGTCTTCATGACGCAGGGATACTCGTTCGTTCTTCTCCTCTTCGGGATCGCGCTGATCTGGCTCGGCGGGCTCGCCATGCGAGCGCTCTGGTTCCCGCTCGGATACCTCGTGTTCATGTTGCCGATGCCGCCGTATCTGATGAACGTTGTGAGCTTCCGACTGAAGCTCCTGGCCGCGAAGTTCGGGAGCGCTATCGCCATGAGGATGGGGATCCCGCTCGCCAGGTCGGGGATGACCATCCACATCCCGGCCGGTTCGCTGAGGATCGCCGATCCGTGCAGCGGTCTGCGTTCACTCATCGCCCTCGTCGCGCTGGGCGCGCTCTTCGCGTTCTTCACGCGGGCGCGGACCTGGAAGCGGATCGTGCTGTTCCTCTCGGCGATACCGCTGGCCGTCATCGCGAACACGGTGCGGATCTCCGTGCTCTGCGCGGTCGCGAACGTCTGGGGTATCGATGCCGCGCTCGGGTTCTTCCACGACTTCTCCGGGTTCCTGCTCTTCTTCATCGCGCTGGTCGGGCTGTTCGTCGTACGGCGTCTTCTCCGATGCGGAGCTGCGATGCCGGTCGAGGCCGGGACGGCGACCGAGACGGCAGGGCTCGGCTCTCTGTCGGCGGCGGGACGCGGCCGGCTCGTGACGGTCGGGGTGGCTGCGGCAACCGTCCTGTTGGCGGCCACAGCCGCCTACGTGCAGCTGACGCCCGCGCGGGCCATGGTGCTCGACGAGGGCGGGCTCAGCGCGTTCCCCACCGCCATCGGGGAGTGGCAGAGCCGCGAACTGACGTTCAGCGAGGTCGTGTACGACGAACTCGACGCCGACGATACCCTCGTGCGGCAGTACGAGCGGGACGACGACCTCGTCTGGTTCGTCATCGTCTATCACGAGAATGAACGGTACGGAGCGCACGATCCGATGGTCTGCTACCGGGCGCAGGGATGGGACATCGAACGGACCGGCGTGCTGACGATCCCGCGGACCACATCGGGAGAGGAGCGCGGGAGCTTCGACGCGAACTGGGCTCTCGTGGGTGGCGGCGGACGCGAGCGTGTCGCGCTCTACTGGTGGTACACGGCAGGTGATCTCGCGACGGCCGATCGGGACCGGTTCCTGGCGCGGATGGCTGCGGCGGGGATCCGGGAGAACGTGACATTCGGAGCCTTTGTTCGCGTGTCCGCGCCGATCGGCGATGACGGCCTGGACGGGGCTCTTGAACTCGTCGGAGCATTCGCTCAGGAGGCGCAGCCGCGTCTCTCGGAGCTGTTCGCCGACCGCTAGGGGTCGGGGGCGAAAGGGGTTGGAATGGACCTGGTTCAGCAGTTCAACGCACTCATCTGGAGCTGGTCGGAGACGCTGTCGGCGCTGAGGCGTCGTGTGGGGCTTCAACCGCTTCTGATCTACGCGGCGGCTCAGCTGGCGGCTCTCGCGATTCTGGCGTTCTTCGCGTACCCGCCGTTCGCCTCGACCGTCGCGCCGCTCATTCGATGGAGACTGGGCGAGGCGGCGCTCCACTACCCGACGTGCTTCCTCGCGCTGCGGGCGTCATTCGGGCAGGCGGACGTCGTGCTGTCCGTGCTTCTCGGCGGCGTCGCCAGCGCCGCGGCCGTCTGGCTCTTCTCGTCGTACTACACCGGAGGCGACGGGCGCGTCCGGGACGGATGGCGGGAGGCGTTCGGACGGTACGCACCTGTGTTGCTTGCGGCCGTCGTCGCGATGGTGCTGGTCCAGCTCGTCTCACGGGTCCCCACGACGTTCTGGGGACACTGGGCCGACGAGCGGCCGATGCGGTTCCGTCTGGTCCGGATGGCCGCGATCGCGGTGGTCCTCGCGGTCCAGGGGCTCTTCGTCTATGCGATCCCATACATCATGCTCGGCGGTCGCCGGGTCGGTGGCGCGATCGGCGGGAGCATCGCGCTCGCCTTCAAGAACCCGGTCACGACGTACCTCATCGTCGCCGTGCCGACTGTTCTCGAGCTGCTCCCGGCCTGGTTGACGCGGAACGGTGCGACGATCGCCACCAGGTTCGCTCCGGAGGGGCTGGCGGTCGTGCTGGTCGTCTGGGTCATCGTGATCCTCTATACGAGCTACTTCACGCTCGGTGCAGCGACACGGTTCTTTCTCTATGCGACGCAGAACGAAGGTGTCGCCGGGACAGCGAAGCGCCCGGGTCGGCCCGAGACAGGAGGGGAGTGATATGCGGAGCTATCGCTACCGGGCGACGCGTCGTGTCGCAGTCCTCGCGCTCATCGGCGCTCTCGTCGTCGGGCTCGCCGGCTGTGGCGGTGAGGAACTGACGCAGCGGTACCGGGCCGAGCGGATGGCGTGGCAGGTCAGAACACTGGAGCGGGCGATGGCCGAGAACCCGGACATCGCCACCGACGAGACCGTCGCGAAGGTCATGGACGCTCATCGGGAGATCATCGAGCGGTTCCCGCCTCCGACGAGCATCGATGACACAACGCCGCCGGAGGTGGTCGATGTCGCGAGGATCTCCGCGGCGAGCCGGCTCGCGCTGGCAACGCTTCTGATGAACCGCGCGACGCCGGAGACGGCCGACGAGTCGCTCCGCGAGACGATGGGGCTGCTTGAGTCCGTGCGGGACGGCTACTCGTTCGACCGCACGCTCTCGATCGACGCCGGGACGAGACTCGCTGGACTTCGTGAGATGACGGGCGACTTCAGCGGCGCGATCGATGAGCTGGGCGACCTCCTCGACCGGTGGCCGCCGGCGATCGACGAAGAGGGAGACGCCCCGGACATGAGGATCCTGAGGCTTCCGTTGCGACGGGCGACCTCCTACGCCGTCCGCGGCATGCCCGATCAGGCCGAGCGCGTCTTCCGGGAAGTGCACGCGACCTACGAGTCCTGGGCGTCCACATGGGCGGGCACGCCGACCGGCGAAGCCGCGCTCCGGATGAACGCAGATGCGTACACGGCTCAGGGGCGCTGGGTGGAGGCGATCGCCGTGTATGAGGAGTTCGAGGCGACCTACGGAGACGATGCCAACCGCCCCTCGACATGGCTCGCGCTGGCCGAGATCTACGGCACACGGCTTCAGGACGAGCGCACGTCGCGCGAGTACTACGAGCGCATCTCGGAATCGTATCCGGAGACGAAATCGGCCGCGACCGCAGACGTCGCGCTGGCGCTGCTCGACATCGGCGACGGCCGTCATGAGAAGGCGCGTGAGCGTCTGACGAGCGTGATCGAGCGGTTCGGCGATGAGGAGTCGATCGCGGCGACCGCGAAGCAGCATCGCGCCGCGAGCTACGAGATCGAGGGTCGCTGGGACTCCGCGATCGCCGAGTACTCGGCGCTTGCTGCGGAGTTCCCCACCACGATGTACGGACTGGCGGCGCCGCTGAGGATCGTCAACATCTACGACGGTATGGGTGAGACGGCGGCCGGCGCAACGGCCCTCGACGAGGCCGTCATGAGCTACGAGCGCGTGATCCGTGACTTCGGCGGGACGCCGGCCGAGATGGCCGCGCGGAACTACATGATCCAGACCCGAGTGCGGCAGGAGGCGTGGAGCGACGCGGCCTCGCTGCTGTCGGAGACGGCGTCGAGGTTCCCGGAGGCGCAGGCGGCGGCCGGCATGCTGATGCAGGCGGCGGACATCTACGTCGAGGAGCTCTCGAGGCCGGATCTGGCACGTGAACTTCTGCAGGCGGTGGTCGAGAGGTATCCCGAGCACGATGCGGCCGAGCGGGCCGCGGGGATGCTCGAGTCGTTGGACGAGTAGAAGAAGAGCTATCGGAGATCGGACGATGGACGGGTTCTCGATCCTGATCCTCGCAACCTGTGTGGCGTGTGTCGCCGCGGGAGTCTGGACGCTCGTGCGCGGTCGCGGGCGGGCCGACATGCTCTGGTTCGCGGCGGGCTCCGTGCTGACGGCCGTGTGGCTGTTCGCGGTCGGGTCGGTGCGCGTGAGTCACACCCCGCTCGTGGCGTTCGGTCGCGCGACCGTGGCCGCAGCACTCGCGCCGGTGGTTCCGTTTCCGTGGTTCATGGTTACGCTCCTGCTGGCCAGGGAGCGCGGCACGGAGCTGCTGCGCCGACACCGGATTCCGATCGCGGCCACAGCCGTCCTCGCCGCCGTCGCCTGCTGGGCGGGGGCATACGGGCATCTGATCCACGCGATCGAGCAGGGAGCGGACGGGTATATAGTGACGCTCACGGCCGCTGGACGCTACACAGCGCTCTTCATGATCGTCGCGTGCGTCCTGTCGTTGTTCAACCTGGAGGCGACGGCGCGGGCCGCATCATCCACCACGCTTCCCGGGGTCAAGCACGCGCTGATCGGCATCGCGGCCGCCCTCGTCTATCATCTGTTCCTCCTCTCGTACGCACTGCTCTACTCCACGGTGCGGCAGCCGCATCTCACCGCGAGCGCCGTACCGATCCTCGCGGCGCTGCTGCTGGCCGGCTGGTCCGCGGCCAGGCGTCGCCTCGACGAATCCCGCGTGGCCGTCGGCAGACCCGTGTTCTATACCTCGGTGACCGCGTTTCTCGCCGGCGCCTATCTTCTCCTGCTCGGTGTCGCCGGATGGATCGCGCGGGAGCAGGGCTGGGGACCGTCGGTGGCGACCAGCGTCTCGCTCGTCTTCGCCGCCGCGCTGCTTCTGGCGGTGTTCATCTTCTCGAGGCGGGTCCGTCGGGCGATCAGGCGGTTCATCGATGCGAACTTCTACGCGAGCCGATACGACTACAGACGGGAGTGGAGCCGGACGTCGCGGGCGCTCTCCGGCGTGACGCGTGAGGTGGACATCCTGGAACGGGTGCTCGATCTCATGAGCGAGACCTTCGAGGCGGAACCTGTTGTCGGGGCCACGCTCGAAGTCGACTCCGGCGTGGTCAGGGTCCACGCGAGACGAGGGTTGAACAGTGTGCTCGCCGCGGCGCTCGCGGACACCGATCTGGTTGATGCTCTGTCGGTCCGATCTGGTCCCGTGCGCGTCGATGACGCCACGCGGGACCCGTTGCTGCGCGAGTGGGGAGAGCGGCACGCCGCCGCGCTCGTCGCCGGTAGCTACGAGGTCGCTGTTCCTCTGGGCGCGAATGGGGGACTCATCGGAGTGGCGCTCCTGAGCAGAAGCGGAGGGTGGTTCGGCCGATGGACGCACGAGGATCTTCTGCTGCTCCAGATGATGGGGCGACAGGCAGGCAGCACGCTCGTGGCGTCCCGACTCGCCTCGGACCTCTCGGCCACGCGGGAGATGGAGTCGCTTCACCGCATGTCGTCGTTCGTGGTGCACGACCTCAAGAACTCGGTCGCCGGTCTGTCGATGATGGTACGCAACGCTGAGAAGCTCATCCACGATCCGGCCTTCCAGCGGGATCTCATCGGATCCGTCGCCGAGACGGCGAGTGGCATCCAGCGCGTCATCGATCGGGTCTCCGGTCATGCCGATGCGACCGCGGGCGGAGGGTACGTTGCTGGTGGGCGCGAACGCGACACGACCCGTCCTGGTCACGATGCGCAGCAGAACGGAGTCACCTGCTCCTCGCCGAGACGTGGCTTCGAGGACATCGTCGCCGAGGCCGCCAGACGGGCTGGGGTGGGTGCCCCGGACTGCCGCATACGCGTTGACGTCGACGGGTGCGAGGACACGAGACTCGGCAGCTGCGCGGGAGCGGTGGGAACCGTGATCGAGAACCTTCTGAGGAATGCGGCCGACGCGATGGGGGGTTCCGGGACGATCGATGTGCGCGCGCGAAACGCATCCGACGGACGATTCGTGGTCCGTGTGTCTGACACGGGCCCCGGCGTTCCTTCGGCCATGGTCGATTCCGGCGAGCTCTTCGCCCCGTTCAGGTCCGGCAGTGGTTCCGGGCTTGGTGTCGGGCTGTACCAGTGTCGCGCCGCCATCGAGGAGATCGGCGGCGGGATCGACCTCGTGCCGGACGAAGCGGGAGCCGCCTTCGAACTCTGGGTCCCCGCGGGGAGCATCTGATGGAGAGGATCCCCAACGAAGTGAGACGCATTCTGGTCGTCGACGACGACGCTGCGATCCGCACGCAGCTCCGCTGGGCGCTGTCCGGGGAGTACGACGTGTCGATCGCGGCCTCACCGGGGGAGGCGCTGGAAACGGCGGAGCGTGAGAGGCCGAGCCTCGTGACGCTCGACCTCTCGCTTCTTGGCCATCCGGGAGAGACCGAGGAGGGGCTGGAGATCCTCCCGGCGCTTCGAGCGATGGACCCGACCATCAAGGTCATCATCGTGACGGCGAGCGACGATATGGACAGGGCCTCGCGCGCCTTGGCGCTCGGCGCCTTCGACTACTACGTGAAGCCCGTCGATCTGGACGAGCTTCGCGTGCTGATCGCTCGGGCGATCAGGGTCCAGGAGATCGAACGCCACGGCCGCCCGACCGACACCGGGGGGCCGATATCCCTTGCCGGTATGGTCGGCGAGTGCCGGGAGATGCGCGATGTGTTCGAGCGGGCGCGCCGCCTCGCCGCATCGACCGAACCGGTGCTGTTGATCGGCGAGCCAGGGACCGGACGCGGCACGCTGGCGCGCGTCATCCATCAGGTCGGTCCGCGGGCCGACGGCCCGTTCGAGATCGCGACAGACGGTTCCCTGGCCGATGCGATCGTCCGCGCCGACGGCGGGACGCTGCTCCTCCTCGACGGACCGGGAGGCGGCGGCTCCGAGGAAACGCTGCTGGCGTACCTGACCGACGGAGGTGTGGATCTCGACGGCAGACGCGTGGCGCCCGATGTCCGCATCATGATCCGGGCCGACGACGTCCACGCCGCGCCGGGGCAGACGCAGAGGGAGAGGTCCCCGTCCGAGAGGTTGTGCAAGTCGGTCGGGTGTCAGGTCGTCGCGCTGCCGCCGCTTCGCGAGCGCGAGCGGGACGTGTTGCTTCTCGCCGGTGAGTTCGCGAAGCGCTGCGCTCGTGAGTCGACTCGCGGGGAGGGCGACGGGCCGGCCCGGAGACCCCACGCGCCCTCGTTCACGCGTGCTGCCGTGCGGTCGCTCCTGACGTACGACTGGCCGGGCAACGTTCCGGAGTTGGTCAACCGGGTGCGGCGAGCGGTCGAGGCCAGGCGAGGGGGCAAGGTGACTCCTGAGGATCTCGGCCTGACCGCGGCGGCGCTCGCGGACCGCACGCTGGGCGAGGCGCGGAGCGAGCTCGAACGCGACATGGTCACTGAGGCGATCCGACGGAGCGCCGGGAACGTCAGCCGCGCGGCGCGCGCCATCGGCGTCAGCCGGCCGACGATGTACGACCTCTTGCGGAAGCTGGGGGTCGACCCCGCGGAATTCAAGGATGTTACGTAGCGCGGTTTTCGGGTCTGTTGACACCCGGGGAGGCGGCCCATAGAATGCGACGCGACAGGAAGCGTCTTTCGAAGGAGCGAGATATGAGACCAGTACGAATGCTCATGCTGCTCGCCGTTCTCGCGGCGCTCGCCGTCTCGGCCCCCGAGGCTGCGGCGCAGTCGGGCGGGGTGATCATCACCTCGGTTCCGTCAGGGGCGATCGTCGAACTCGATGGCGAGCACGTTCTGCGGGGCGTCACGCCGTGGCGGCTCGATCGGGGGCTCTCGGGGCCCTTCCGCGTGCGCGCGTACAAGCTCGGCTACAACGACTGGGAAGGGTTGGTGATGCTGTCGAGCACGCGCCGTGATTCGATCTCGGTCCGGCTGACTCGGAAGACCCGCCTTGGGGCGGGCTGGCGCTCGGCGGTCTTCCCGGGATGGGGCCAGTTCCACACCGAACAGGACGCCAAGGGCATTGCGTTCCTCGCCGCCGAGGTCGCCGCCATCGGCGCCGTCTTCTGGGCGGACGCAGATCGTGACAAGGCCGAGGAGATCTACGAAGAGGCCAGGGCCGCGTACCTCGATGCGACGCAGGTCGATGAGATCGAGACGCGCTACGAGGCGATGCTCGAGGCGTACGACGAGTACGAGGAGAAGCATCTTCTCAGACGGAGGTTCACCTACATCGCCGGGATCATCTACCTCGCGAACATCGCCGACGCCATCTTCCTGTTCCCGGAGACCGGGGACGGATACTACGCGGCGGCGAGTCTCCCCGAGAGGCCCGGCATCTACGCCAACGTCGAACCGGACGCCGTCAGACTCGGCGTCAGCGTGCCGTTCTGAGAGCGGTGACACCGGAGGTGCTATGATGAAGACCAGAATCACACTTCTCACGGTACTCGTCGGCGTTGCCGCGGCATGCCTCATCGGATGCCTCGCGGACATCGACGAGCCCACGCATTCCAATCCGATGGATCCGGACAACACGGGGACCAACTCCGTCGCGCCGGCGCGTCCGAGTGGACTGGCCGCTGTCGTGTCCGATCGTCTGATCGAGCTCACGTGGGGAGTCAGCGACACGACCGGTATCGGCGAGTACATCGTCTACCGGTGGGAGGTGCAGAGCGCGGGCGAGGAGGAGTACGATGAGATCGCCACGGTCGAGGACGCCGAGTACGACGACGCGCAGGTGCGAAACGGCGTCGAGTACTCGTACAAGGTCTCGGCCGTCAACCGACATGGGCTCGAGGGCGCCATGTCGTACGCGATGTCGGCGACCCCGCGCATCTTCAGCGTGGCCATCAACGGCGGCGAGGAGCGAACCGCCGACCGCGACGTCGTCCTGACCATGTCGGCCTCCGGGGTGACAGAGCTCATGATGCTCTCGAATTCTGCGGATATGGCCGGGGCGCAGTGGCAGCCGTATCAGACCGCCGTCGCGTGGGAGATGAGCGGCGGAGACGGCCAGAAGACGGTCTACGCGCGCTTCCGCGATGCGGAGGACAACGAGTCGCTCGTCGTCAGCGATTCGATCGAGTTGGACCAGACCGCGGTCATCACAGCCGTGACCGAGAACACCGCCGGTGCGACGATGCTCGTCGGCGACACGGTGCACTTCACCCTCGACGCGGGGGAGACCGACGGCTTCGCGACGATCGACATCGGGACCATCGCGCTGGGTATCGAGCTCAGCGACGACGGGACGGCCGGCGACGCGACCGCCGAGGACGGGCTCTACGAGCGCGATTTCGTGATCGAAGCGGGATCGGAGATCGTGGGTGCGACCGTCATCGGCAGGTTCAAGGACGAACTCGGCAACGACGCCGAGCCGCTGCAGGCCGTCGGGACGATCACGATCCAGGAACCGCCTGACGCCGTGACGATGGGAACGCCTGTCGCGCTGACAGAGCGGGCGATCGCGCTGTCGTGGTCCCGAAGCCACATCTACGACTTCGACCGCTATCGTGTGTACCGGGCCGAGACCCCGGGCGTCGACACGGCTGCAGACCGTGAGCTCATCGCCGACATCTCGAATCAGAGCGAGACGACATACGGCGACTATGGACTCGAGGCTGCGACGACGTACTTCTACGTCGTCTATGTTGTCGATGACATCGGGCTGACCGCGATCAGCAACGAGGTGTCGACGAGCACGCTGGCCAATGAGCCGCCGGACGCCGTCGAGCTCTACGAGCCGTGGTCTCCGGACACGACGTCGATCATGCTCTCGTGGACCCAGTCGGACGCCGACGACTTCGCGGCGTACGAGCTGTTCTCGTGGGAGCAGGATCCGCCGAACGAGCCGGCGATCGAGAACAAGAGGCTGGTGGCGCGCATCACGGGCGTCGACGAGACCTTCTTCACGCACGAGTCGCTCCTGGACACGCTCGTCTACTGGTACGAGGTCGCGGTCGTCGACTCGTTCGGGGCCAGTACGACCTCGAACGCGGTCTCCGGAACCACCCGACCGACGCCGTAGCCGGCAGCGACACCTGACGGCCTGGCGGGGGAGCCGCTGCGCTGTCACCAAGTCCGAGGCCCGCGTGTCCGTGTGACAGGCGGGCCTCATTGTATCAGCGCGGCGCGCGGTGCCAGCTCCCGCCCGTCCCATGCGTCGCGCCTCCACCGCTATTCCAGCCGACCCGCCTAAGTTCCAGCCGGAAATAGAGTTAGCCTGCACCTGAGCGCTGACTTTCGGTCAGTTCCCGAAGTCGAGCGACTTCACGCATTGTTACTTCCCAAATGGCACAGCTTGTGCAGTCAGAATGGCTGCGCACTTCTTCAACTCTCCTCGTCCGTGCGCGCAGGAGCAACACCAAGGGATCCGCAGGAGCCGAGCAGGCACTCGAGAAGCCTCGGTCGCACTGGCCGGTCCACTGACCCCCACAACGGGCCGGCCGCAGTACCTCACCGTACTGGCTACCCCCATGCACCCGCCTCCGGCTCCGCGGGTCCCGGATTCGACAACTGGAGAGGCCCTGAGCGTGATCGGAACGAGACGAGCGTGGGCCCGGACATGCATGGCGGTGCTTGTGAGCGCCGCAGTGGCCGGGTCGGCAGCTACCGCGGCGGCGCAGGATGTCGGCACGCATATCGTGGTGGGCGTCGAGCCCGTCAGCGCGTTCGACATCGTCGTGGCGGGCGGAGTGCTCCCCGGGAGTCCGGCGACCTCCAGCCAGACGGGCGTCCTCTCCTTCGACGTGGACGCCTCCTCACTTCCTCCAGGACCGAACGCCGTCATCGTGTCACAGAACGGCGAGCTCATTGTCGGTGGGGTGACGGCGGAGTCCGTTACGTCGTCGACCGCCGTGATCACCTGGAACACGAACCTGCCCTCCTCGTCGCGCGTCGAATACGGGACGACGCCCGGCTACGGTTCCTCGAGCACGCTGGATCCGACACTGGTCACCGATCACAGCGTGACGCTGAGCGGGCTGATCGCTGGAACGGTCTACTACTTCCGCGCCGTGTCCGAGGCCGAGGGTGGCGTGAGTGCTGAATCCGGCGGACACACCTTTGAGACCGCTCTGGGAGAGCTCGTCATCAGCGATGTCCAGTCGACGGACATCACGTCGGACTCCGTCAGGATCCGCTGGACGACCGATCGACCTGCTACGTCCCAGGTCGTCTACGGTGAGACCGCAGCGTACGGCGAGGACAGCGGGGAGGACCCGGCCCTGGTGACCTCACACGACGTTCTCATCGTGGGGCTCGAAGCGGACACCGAATACCATTACGCCGTCGTGAGCGTGGACGCATACCTGAACTCGACCCAGTCCACGGACGCCACGTTCACGACGGCGGTGACTCCACTTGCCGTGTTCGAGATCACCTGCGCCGCGGAGTCAGACTCCGCGGTCGTCACGTGGAGGACGACCCGTCCCGCCGACACCAGAGTGGAGTACGGGATGACACCGGGCTACGGATTCGAGACGGCCCTCAAGACGGAGCTCGTTGAGATCCACAGCGACACGCTGCGGGGGCTCGTGCCGGGCGAGACCTACCACTACCGCGTGAGGAGCGAGGCTGCGAACGGGGATGTGGCCTACTCGGTCGACGACGAGTTCGATACCGAACCTGAGCCGCTTGTGATCACTGACGTGATCGCCGACGCCGGAGTCTCGAGCGCGACCATCACCTGGGTGACCAATCGATCGGGTGACTCGATGGTCGAGTACGGCCGCACGGCAGAGTACGGGCAGACGTCGCCCCTCGACCCGCGGATGGTGCTCGGTCACGAGGTCGGTCTGACGGGACTCGATGCGGGGACCACCTACCACTACCGCGTTCGGAGCGAGGACGAGCACGGGGAGTTCGTGTGGTCGGATGATGCGACGTTCGAGACGCTGATGCCGGCTCCCGAGATCGCCGGCGTGACCGTCACCTCGCGTGGCGTCACGTGGGCGGTCATCGAATGGACGACGGATCAGCCGTCCGAGGCCTGGGTTCTCTGGGGCACGACGCCGTCGCTCGGCGATTCGACGGCGGGGTCGCTCGATCTCGTCGCGTCGCACGCGTGCACACTGACTGGTCTGACCGAGTCGACCGAGTACCATTACTTGGTTGGGGCTCGAAACGGCCAGGGCACGGTTGCGATCTCGCCGATCGGAACATTCCAGACCATGCAGGGGATCCCGCTGGCGCCGCCCGAGTTGGTGGGGCCGTCGGCGCGAGCCGTGAGCATGGTGTCGGTCGCCGTGACGTGGGCGACCGATGTCCCCGCCACGTCCTGCGTGCGGTACGGGATCCCGGGTGGTGACACGCTTGTCGTTGCGTGCGGCGAACTCAAGCTGCTCCATGAGATCGTGATCTCCCCGGTCGTGCCGTTCGCCGAGTACCAGTACTGCGTCGAGAGCGGATGTCCCGGCGGCTCCGCGACGAGCGACCCGTGTCGCTTCCAGACGGGTCCATCGCTCGGCGCGGATCAGGACGACAAGGAGCCCCTGATCATACGCCCCGAGATCTGTGTCGTCGGTGAGCGCGACGCCGCGGTCCGTTGGGCGACCGACCGTCCGTGCTCGACCTGGGTTGAGTACGGTCGGGACACCGAGTACGGGACCATGGTCCCTGCCGTCGCCACCGGCGACTGCGGGTACGAGAGCCACATCCTGCATCTCGAGCCCGATACGGAGTACTACTTCCGCATCCACGCGCAGGATGCTCTTGGTTCCACAGTGACGAGCGACGGCTCCCTGTTCCGGACGCTGGCGCCGCCCGACCTCTGGCCGCCGGATCCACCCTCGGCGATGACCTGTCGGCTGATGGAGGGTTGGGTCGAGGTGACGTGGGCGGCGTCGACGGCTTGCGACCTCGCGGGGTACAACGTCTACCGTGTCCGAATGAGTTCCGATCCGGCGGAGCCCGACCGGACGGAGAAGCTCAATGAGGCGCTCCTGGGGGACGCCCTGTACATCGACCATGAGGTCGAGGCAGGGTTGATGTACTCGTATCAGGCAACGGCCGTCGACAGCGCGGGGAACGAAAGCGCGCACTCGCCGTCGGCGAGCGTGACGCTCCCGCCGCCTCCCCCCGCAGCTGTCGCGTTCTCGCACTACCCGAACCCGAGCCACGGTGAGGCAACGATGGCGTTCGCGGTCCCGGGCCCCGAGTCGTCGAGGGTGGATCTGCGTGTCCTCTCGATCGACGGACGCGTCGTGCGCCACCTCGCCGAGGGCGAGTATCCTCCAGGTGAGCACACGACCTTCTGGGACGGCAACGAGGGGAGTGGAGAGATGGCCTCGAGCGGCATCTACGTCTGCGAGCTCCGGGTCGACGATACGGTCGTCCGTCGCAAGATGACGCTCCTGCGGTAGCTCTCGGCGGCGCCAGCAGCCGGGCCGCCGGTCGGTCCCCGAGCGGGAATGGTCGGACACCTCGCCTCTGCTTCATGCCACCCGGCACATCACACGCAACTCGTCATCCTGTCGCGCCTTGTGTCGAACGCAGGGCGCTGATTTGCGTTGACTTCCACTCCTGATGGTGGTTCAATACCCGCGCCCGTACCCCGGACCCGGTCCGGACACATTGCGAAACATGCGAGCGCGGCCCATGCCGCGCCGGTCGTGTTCGATCCCAGGAGGGACATCATGAGGAATCATCTCTGCGCGGTCGCTGCGGTCTGCCTTCTTGCCGCCATCGCCACGGCCGCAGGCGCGAGCTACGTGACCGAGCTGCTTTTCCTCGGAGAGGGGTGGTACGACCACGACGCGGGAACTCGGGGACTGATGAGCTACGGTGACTTCGGCTCGATGGCGACCGACTTCAACCTGACCGTGCGGACCGCGGAGGAGGCGTGTCACTGGTATCTTCAGCCGGACGTCACGATCACGTTCACCGACAACACGCCCGGTCTCGGCGCAACGCATGTGCTCGCGGTGGACCAGGCCGGCATCTGGGCCGACCAGCAGCTGGTCGAGTGGAGCGATGTCGGCTACTCGTGGGAGCACTCGCACGGCGTGCACCTCGGCTACCACGACCCCGCACGAACACCTGAGTTTGACCCGATGAGCATCATCGGCGAGTACGCGTGGGATCTCGATGGGGGTGGGGACGACCTGACTGCGGGAATCCTGCCGAGTTCGACGCCGGACTACGCCTACCGCGTGACGATGGAGCAGAGGCGTTCGCTGACCTGGCTCTCGACCATGCCGCTTGGCACGCTGGCAACGGGGTGGATGGAGCCTTTCGCCGGCGGTCTGCCGCTCGACGGTCTGGCATTCGGCCTGAACAAGATCGCACCGATCCTCGAGGAGTGGGAGGGCCGCTCGTACACGGTCGACTACCGAGGCAGTATCCGTCTGGTCGGCGATGCGGCATGCCCGGTGCCCGAGCCGTCGACGCTGCTGTTGCTCGGCAGCGGCCTCATCGCGTTCGGGACGGTCGGCTTCCGTCGGAGGCATCGGAACTAGCAGCAGGGTGAGGGCATCGCCTCGCCGGAACCGAACCAGCAATCAGAAAAAAGCGCCAATCCAAGGGCCGGTCTGCGTGACCGGCCCTTTTCTCAGGGAATCGCAGGAACACAGAAGATTGTGCTTGTCTAGTCCTGCCAATCGTGGTAGCATTAGAGATGTGGGAGACAACAACCTGGAGCCACATCTTCTTGGAGGTGACATCATGAGAGCTCTACTGCTTGCCATGATCCTGGTGCTCATCTTGTCCCTGTCCGGCACCGCGGGCGCGAGTCTTCTCAGCGACTGGTTCGGGGTCGACCTCTCCACCTCAGGTGGAGTCTTCGACCACGACTGGACGCCTACCACGGCGACTGCGGACTATACGATCGACGACAACTGGAGCGCCTACCACGGGCGCCCGGCTCACGGTGGCGAGATGTTCGACGTCGAGGCGATGTACTTCGACAACGACGCGAACAACGCCTACATCGCCGTTGTGACGTCGTTCAACGTGCCCGGTGGCGCGACGTTCCTCGGCGAGCACATCGCCGCGGGCGACCTCGCCATGGACATGGGACTCGGCTCACACTCGCTCGGCGTCGACATCGACGGCGGAACGGGGAGACTGGCCGAGACGGCCACGAGCGACTGGTACCAGGCCAACACATCCTTCATCGCCGAGACGGGCCCGACGAACTTCTCGGGCGGGACAACGCTCGGCTACGCGGCGCTCGACTACTACAACTACGGTCTGTCGGAGCGCGGCTACGGCACGTACGTATTCGAGGTCACCATCGATCGCAGCCTGCTCACCAACCCGGCGTTCACGGAGATGGTGGGGCTGGAGTGGACGATGGGGTGCCGGAACGACGTGATCACTCTGAACGGCGACTTCGACGACGACACGGTTGTCCCGGAGCCCAGCACGCTGCTGCTTCTCGGGAGCGGGTTGCTCGGAATGGCCGGCGTCGTGAAGCGTCGCAGGAAGTAAGCTGCGGGGCGACTCGAGTGGCGTGACAAGAGAACGGGGCAGGGAGTGATCCCTGCCCCGTCCTGCGTGTCGTGTGGGAGGTATCCGCCGGTGTTCTGAGCGCTCTGCTCGCGTGCAGCTGCAAGGCCGCACGGTGACGCTCGAGGCCCTGCTAGTCGTCCCAGCCCTGGTTCTCGAGCAGCTGTTCCTCGGGGACATCGCGAAGATCCTTCGCGGGTGACCCGAGGACGACACGGCGCGGGGTCACGTCGCCGGTGACGACGGAACCGGCACCGACAACGGCGTCGGCGCCGATGGTCCGACCCGGCAGGATGACCGAGCCGGCCGCGATCCGCCCACCCTTCTCCACGGTCACGCCCTTGAAGTGCTTGAAGCGTTCCTCGGTCCTGCCGATGAAGTTGTCGTTCGAGGTCACCACGCCCGGTGCGATGAAGACGCGGTCGGAGAGCTCCGAGTAGGCGGTGATGTAGCACTCGCTCTCGAGTTTGCAGCGCCGTCCCACCTTGCAGTGGTTCTCCACGGTCACGCCGCGGCCGACGATGGTATACTCGCCGATGGTGACGTTCTCGCGGATCGACGCGAGGTCGGCAACGAGCACGCGTCGTCCGAGTTCGCAGCCGGCGTAGACGACGCAGCATGCACCGATGAGGCACTCGTCCGCGATGACGGCTGCGGGAACGGCGGTTCCGTCGGTGGTCGCCGAGAGCGCGGCTTTCATCGGGAGCTTGCCGATGACCGTGTTGTCGTCGATCCGGACGTGGTCACCGATCACGGTCCCGCGGTGGATGACCACGTTGCTTCCGATCTCGCACCCGACGCCGATGGTGACGTCGGCGTCCACGACCGTGAAGTAGCCGAGCGTCGAACCCGCTCCGACCGACGCAGACTCGTGCACGAACCTCTCCATGGGGTCCATCCCTTCACGCATGTGTTCTGGGTCAGGGCAGCTTGACGGCGTTGCCGCCGGACTCGAGCGACCGCTGGGCCGCGTCGAGCACCCGCACGACGCGCAGGCCGTCCCGAGCATCCGAGCGGGGCCTCGTCCGGTTCTCGACACACTCGATGAAGTGCTGACATTCGAGCCGGAGCGGTTCCGACGTTGGGATCGCCGGAATGCTCACTTCGCCGAACCGCAACGAGAGCGCCTCGTCGAACCCGACGAACTTCCCCTTGCTCCCGTTGCCGTTTCCGTTGCCGTTGACGCCCTTGTCGTAGACGCGGATCTTCTCACCGGCCTGCATGTCGTCGAAGACCACCATCTTCTTGCTGCCGACGAGTGTGGTCCGACGGACCTTGTGCGGGTCGAGCCACGAGACGTGGACCTGCGCGAGCCGGTCGTCACGGAACCGCATCCACAGAAAGACGACGTCCTCGATGCCCGGCTGGATGTACGCGGCGCCGCGCGCCGCGACCTCGACTGGCTCCTCATCAAGAAGATACAGGATGATCGAGATGTCGTGCGGGGCGAAGCTCCAGAGTGCGTTCTCGTCCTGGCGGATCTTCCCGAGGTTGACGCGTTCCGAGTAGAGGTAGTACGCGTCCCCGAGTTCGCCGGCGTCCAGGAGCTCCTTCATCTTCAGGACGCCCGGATGGTACTCCAGGAGATGGCCGACCATCAGAACGCGCTCGAGCTTGTCGGAGATCCGCACAAGCTCCTCGGCGTCCTCGAGCTTCAGCGTCATCGGCTTCTCGACGAAGACGTCCTTGCCCGCCTCCATGGCGCGTTTCGCCAGTTCGAAGTGGGTGGGAGCCGGCGTCGCGATGACCACTGCCTCGATGTCGGGGTTCGCAAAGATCTGTTCCGGATCGGTTGTGCTCACGACCTCCGGGATGCCGGTGAGCAGGCCGCTGCAGCGTTCGCCGTCGACGTCGCAGCACATCCTGAGCTCGCTCTCGTTCATGGTGAGGAAGTTCCGGAGAAGATTCTTCCCCCAGGCACCCGTTCCGATGATGGCGGTTCTGATCACGACTGTCCCCCGTCCTTGAGGCTGGTTGCGATGTCGATGGTCCTGACGGGTCGGCCTCGGCCAGATGCGCCGCGATGATGCCGATTCACGATTGTGCGACTCTATCGCCTTTTCCCCGTACAGGCAACGCCATTAGGAGATGCAACATGCGTACCAGTGCGTGCGGCAGGCGGCCGGCGATGTCCGGGAGGGGCCTCTGGCTCAGGAAGTCCCACGCTGTGGACCGATTCGACTTGTCGACCTCAGGATGAAGACACCACGTGCGCCATGCGCGGCGGCAGGATAGTTCGTTCTCGACCTGTTCGATTGTGCTGCCGCGCGTCACTCGTGCGGTCTGCCGGGCGGAGACGCGCGGGGTGGCGTGGAGGCTCGCCAACGGCGCCGTGCTCATCACGATGTCGCGTGGCGGCCTCGGCACTGCGGCTCACGATCGGAGACGCCGGGACGTGGTCCGTGCCGTCCGGGCAGCGGCTGCGCTTGACGCTGGCAGCCGTGAGGCCCTAGACTAGGGAACGTTCATCCACTCGCGCGACTGCCGGTACGGCCCCGGCGAACGCATCCTGCACGAACCTCCGAAGGAGAGGACCTGTGGACAAGACAGAACTGATGTTCAAGGAGCTCACCGAGGCGAACGGCATCTCCGGTTTCGAGGACGAGGTCGCCGACCTGATGGCGCGCTATGTCGAGGACGTGGCGACGGTCTCGTACGACAAACTCGGGAGCCTCGTCGCCGAGAAGCGCGGCAAGACCGACGAGCCGCGCGTGATGATCGCCGGACACATGGACGAGATCGGGTTCATGGTCAAGGACATCACGAAGGAAGGGTTCATCAAGTTCCTGCCGATCGGCGGGTGGTGGGGTCACGTCGCGCTCTCGCAGCGCGTCCTCGTTCGGACGAAGAAGGGCGACCACGTCGGCGTCATCGGCTCGAAGGCGCCGCACATCCTCCAGCCCGAGGAGCGCAAGAAGGTCCTCGACATCAAGGACATGTACATCGACGTCGGCGCAGCCGGGAAGTTCGACGTGAGGAAGACCCTCGGCGTCCGCCCGGGCGACCCGATCATCCCGATCTCCGAGTTCACGATCCTCGGCAACAAGAAGACGTACGCCGCCAAGGCCTGGGACGACCGGATCGGCGTCGCCGCCGTGATCGACGTCCTTCACAAGATCGGCAAGGCGCACCCGAACACGGTCTACGGCGTCGGCACCGTGCAGGAAGAGGTCGGGCTTCGCGGGGCGAGGACCAGTGCGAACCGGGTCGACCCGGACGTCGCGTTCGCGATCGACGTGACCATCGCCACCGACACGCCGGGCTGCGACGGCGCCGGCGAGAACCTCGGCAACGGCGTCGGGATCATGGTGTACGACGGCAGCGCCATCCCGAGCCGCAAGCTCCGCGATCTCGTTATCGACACGGCGGAGAAGAACAAGATCCCGTACGTCCTCACGGCACTGACGCGAGGCGGGACCGACAGCGGCACCATCCAGTTCAACCGGGAAGGCGTGCCGTGTCTGACCTTCGCCATCCCGACCCGCTACATCCACGGTCATGTGGGCGTGCTGCACCGGAAGGACTACGACGCGCTCGTGAAGCTCCTCGTCGCGGTGATCAAGCGGCTCGACAAGAAGACCGTCGCGTCGCTGACGCGCTAGTGGGGCCGACCGTCACGCAGAAGCTTCGGACCGAGAACACCACGCGACGCGGGCGGCCGGACGGCTGCCCGCGTTCGTGTCTCACACTTCGCCTGGGGGAGCAACCGACATGAGCCGTCTCTTCGGAGCGAGGCCCCTTCTCATCGGTGTCACGCACGTCCCTCCGCTGCCGGGGAGCCCCGGCTGGGGCGGCGATATCGGCGTGGCCGTCGAGCGAGCCACGGCGGACGCCGAGGCGTACCAGCTGGCGGGGTTCGACGCCCTCATTATAGAGAACTACGGCGATGCGCCGTTCGCCCGGGAGTTCGCGGGTCGGGGTGCCGTCGCCGGACTCGCCGCCGTGGCGGCCCGGGTGGCCGACCGTGTGATCCTCCCGCTCGGCATCAACGTGCTTCGGAACGACGCGCTCTCGGCCGTGGCCGTGGCCGCGGCCGTCGGTGCGCGTTTCATCCGCGTCAACGTCCATACCGGGGCCGCCGTGACCGACCAGGGCATCATCCAGGGCGAGGCCAGGGAGACGCTCCGGGCGATCAGGGAGTCCGCTCCGGGGCTTGAGGTCTTCGCCGACGTGTTCGTGAAGCACGCGTCCCCGCTGGGAGACACGACCCTCGAGCGTGAGGCGCTCGACGCGGTCGAGCGCGGCGGGGCGGCGGCGCTGATCATCACGGGCGAGGGGACGGGCACACCGGCCTCGCTCGACGATGTCGAGCGCGTCAGGGCAGTGCTCCCGGAGACACCCGTGCTCGTCGGGAGCGGCGCCACGGTGGATACGATTCCGGGAATCCTGAAGGTGGCATCGGGCATCATAATCGGGAGCGCGGCCATGGAGGGCGGGGGCGCCGGACGACCCGTCGATCCCGACCGCGCGGTCGAGATCGCCCGTGCAGCAGGACGATAGAGCCGACGAGGAGAGACCCCTGAGACCCACCATCTGCCTGAGCGCGGGGCTGCTCGCGCTGTGGCTCATTCTGACATGGAGTCTCGATCCCCAGGAGGTCGCGGCAGGCGTCGTGGTCTCGCTCGTCGTGGCAGCCATCGCGCGGGGTTCGGTCCGCTCGGTGACCGGGTGCCCCGGCTCGATCGCGCGTCGCGCGGCGTGGCTTCTCGCATACATACCCTATCTGCTTCGGGCGATCGTCGCGGCGAACATCGACGTGGCGAGGCGGGTCGTGAACCCGGCGCTTCCCATCCGGCCCGGCATCGTGAAGGTCCGGACCAACCTGCAGAGTCCGCTCGGTAGGCTCTTCCTGACCAGTTCGATCACGCTCACGCCCGGCACGCTCACTGTCGAGACGTCCGGGCAGGAGCTCTACATCCACTGGATCGACGTGGAGGCCGACGGCATCGAGGAGGCCTCTGAGCGAATCGTGCGCGGCTTCGAACGCTACCTGGAGAAGATCTTTGGCTGAGACCATCCTTCGCATCGCACTGGCGCTGGGCGCCGGTGCCGTCCTGCTCGCGGTGTTGAGACTCCTGCGAGGGCCGACGGCCGCCGACCGCGCCGTGGCGCTTGATGTGATGACGCTCATCTTCGTTCCGGGGATGGTCGCGCTCGCCGTGTTCAGCGGTAGAGGGATCTATCTCGACGTGGCGCTCGTGTATGGAGTGCTCTCGTTCCTCGGTGTGATGTCGCTCGCGCGGTACTTCGACCGGGGCATCTAGGAGTCAGCATGGTCGCATGGGATATCATCGGCGCGTTGGTCACGCTGGCGGGAAGCGTCTTCCTGCTTCTCGGTGCGATCGGCGTCGCGCGCATGCCTGATCTCTACAACCGGATGCAGGCGGGCACCAAGGCGACCACGCTCGGCAACCTGCTGACGCTGACCGGGCTCGGGATCCTCATGCCGGCCTGGCTCCCGAAGATCCTGCTCATCGCTGTGTTCGTGCTCGTCACGAACCCGATCTCATCGCACGCACTCGCGCGTGCGGCTCACGCGGCCGGCATTCCGCTGGCTCCGGGCTCGGTCAAGGACGCCCTCAGGAACCGGAACGATGGGGGGCAGGCATGATCTGGCTCGACGGGCTCGTCTGCCTTCTGATGGTCATCGTCGCGGTGACCGCCACGGTCGTCCGCAATCTCGTCTCAGCCGTGATCATGGTCGGCGTCGTGAGCCTGCTCGTCTCGTATCTGTTCCTTCGCATGGGCGCGCCCGACGTGGCCATGACGGAGGCCGCCATCGGTGCGGCGCTGACGACCGTCATCTTCCTGGTCGCCCTCAGGCGAACGGGGGAGGGCCGATGACACGGACCATCATCACCATCATCGCACTCCTTGCCGTCGCGGCGCTCTTCTGGACGCTCGTCGCGCTCGGGACTCCGGACGAGCTCGGCGCGGTGAGTCGCCACTACGTCGAGCGGGGCATCATCGAGAACCGCGGGGCGAATCTCGTCACGTCGGTCGTGGTCAACTACCGCGGACTCGACACGCTGGGCGAGGTCACGGTGCTCTTCCTGTCGGTGACGGGCGCGGCCTTCGTGCTCCGCAGACGCGAGCGGAAGCCCGTCGACCGCGCCGCGTCAAAGGCGAGCGAGATCGTCCAGACCGGCGCCGGCGTGCTCGTCGCGCCGATCATGCTCTTCGGCGCCTACATCTTCCTCCACGGGCACCTCACGCCGGGCGGCGGCTTCCAGGGCGGCGCGGTGGTCGCATCGGGCGTTCTGCTGCTCCTCCTGGCCGACCGGGAGCGGGCGCTCCCGCACGGTCTGATGTCCTGGCTCGAGTCGCTCTCCGGGTTCGCGTTCGTCGTCGCCGGTCTCGCCGGGCTCTGGGTGGCCGGTTCGTTCCTCGCCAATCGCGGAGTGCTCCCGCTGGGTGAGTGGAACCAACTCCTCTCGGCGGGCGTCATCCCGGTCATCTACATCCTCATCGGACTCAAGGTCGGGTCCGAGCTCGCTGCGCTTCTCGATGTGATGATGCGCGGTGAAGCGGTTGCCGGTGCGCACGGTTCGCCGCGCTCACCGCGTCACCGGAGGAGCGGCCCCTCTGGCACGGGTCGCTCGAGGGGAGGGCGCCGATGAGCGCGAGCACGCTCTACCTCGGCGCCGGGTTCGCGCTCGTTCTGACGGGGCTTTCCTGCGCGCTGCTCCGCCGCAATCTCCTGCGCATGGTGCTGGGGTTCTCGATCGTCGACACGGGTGTGCATCTGATCATCGCGAGCGTCGGAGCGCTCACGGGACGGACCGCGCCGATCATCGACGACCCTGACATGCTCTCGCACGCGACCGCGCTCACGGTCGATGCGGCGGCCGTCGTCGATCCGATACCGCAGGCGCTCGTCCTGACGGCTATCGTCATCGGCGTCGGTGTCACGGCACTGATGCTGACGTACGTCGTCAGACTCCACGACCGGACGGAGACGCTCGACGTCCGCGAACTGAGGGACCTGAAGTGGTAAGCCCCGTCCTGCTCATCGCCGTGCCGCTCGGCGCGGCCTTCCTGCTTCCCGTCGTCCGACGGGCGGGCGACCGCGCGGCGCGCGGTCTCGCGGGTCTCGCGCTCGCGTTCGTGCTCGTCTCGGTGGCAGGCTGGCTCCCCGCGCTGCGAAGCGGCGCGACGCTGGCGGTGACCACGGGCGGGTGGCCCGCTCCCTTCGGGATCGCGCTCCGGTTCGGCTTCTCCGAGGCCGTGCTGATCGCGCTCGCCGCCGCGACCGGACTCGGGTCGTTCGGGGCGGTCGCGACGCGGTCGAACCGCGACGGCGCCGGTGGCGTCCGCGGGCTCGTCCTCGTGCTCCTCATGGTGGTCGGCGCCAACGGCCTCATCATGACGCGCGATCTCTTCAACACGTTCGTCTTCCTCGAGATCGTCTCGATCGCCACCTACGCGCTCGCGGCGACTGGTGACGAGAAGCGGGGGCTCGAGGCCGGGTTCAAGTACATGTTCCTCGGTGCGGTCGCGTCCGCGTTCATCCTCATCGGGATCGCGATGCTCTACCGTCTGACCGGGACGCTGTCGATCGACGGGATCGTCGAGCGGCTGTCCGACGTCGCCGGGGGTGCGGCGGCGGGGCTCGCGCTCGGCGGCGTCGGAGCGGTCCTGCTGTTCCTGTTCGCCGGATTCCTCGTCGAGCTCAAGGTCTTCCCGCTCAACGGCCCCGCCATCGATCTCTACGACGGCGTGTCGCCCGCGGTGATGGCGCTGACCGTCGGCACCGCGCTCAACGCGTCGGTCTACGCGTTCTGGAAGCTGATGCCGATCTTCGCCGCGGTCGAGCTGACGCTCGTGCTGATGGTCGTCGGCGGTGCGACGTTCGCGCTCTCGAACCTCATCGCGCTTCGACAGAAGCGCGTTCGGCGGATGCTCGGCTATTCGACCTCGGCCCAGCTGGGACTCATCGTGATGCTGATGCCGCTGGCGCGAGCCGGTGTGGTCCCCGTTCCGGCTGTCGGCCTGCTGTTGGTCAACCACGCGCTCGCGAAGGCCGGTCTTCTCTGGTTCGCCGGGGCAGACGGCCGTCACCTTCTCGACGAGTGGCGCGGTGCGCTCGCGACCTCGCCGGTCGCCCGGGCGACGCTCGCCGTGCTGGTCCTCGCCATCGTCGGGATGCCCCCGTTCCCCGGGTTCTGGGGGAAGTGGGATGCGCTCGTCGCGCTTTCTCGAAGTCCCTACGCGTGGTGGATGGTCCCCGTGCTCGTCGGATCGCTCCTGGAGTTCATCTACTACTTCCGCTGGTTGAGGCTGGCGACCGCGGCGGCGCCGGAGGATGAGCCCCCTCCGAGACTCGCCGGGCTTCTGCCGGCGCACGTGTTCAGCGCGGCGGCCGTCATCGTCGGTATCGCGCTGTCGTCGAGGCTCGTGACGTCGTCGACGGACGCGGTCGTGGTGCTGGCGGGAGCCGGTCTCGTGCTCCTGGCGGCGGGCGACCTTCCCGGCAGATTGCTGCAGATCCTCTCGCTTGGCGCGATCGGCGCTGCCGGGTGGGTGCTCCACTCCGCCGGACTGCTCGCGCCCGCCACGGTCACCGGGTTCTTCATGCTCATCGTGCTCTTCGGCGCGCTCACCGTCGTCCTCGCGGGCGTCGGAGTGCCGCCTGCGGCGAAACGGCATCACGGTCTCTTCCTGTTGCTCGTCGCGTCGCTCGTCCTGCTGGTCGACGTACGGAGCCCGCTCTCGTTCTTCGCCGGGTGGGAGCTGATGACATGGACCTCGTACCTGCTCGTGGCGCAGGGGAGGCGGGGCGGTCGTCCGGCTTTCCGCTACATGCTGTTCTCGGGCGCGGCCGGGTTCCTGGTCCTCGCCGGCATCCTCGTGGCGCTCGGCGCCGGCGCGGAGAGCATCGGCGACTTCATGCGGCTCACGGGTCCGGCGGCGCTCTGGACCGCGCTGCTGATGGGCTCGGGCTTCGCGGTGAAGGCGGCGTCGGCGGGCGTCCACATCTGGGCCCCCGACGCGTACGCCGAATCTCCCGACCTGTTCTCGGCGTTCCTCTCGGGCGTCGTCTCGAAGATGCCGCTCTTCGGCATCGTGCTCTTCGGTGCGCGGATGGTCTCGGGCGCCGGTGGCGCGCTCCTCGGCGGGACGTACGGCCCGGGGTACGCGCTCGGGTGGCTGGGCGCCGTGACGGCGATCGGCATGACGCTCTACGCCGCGCTCCAGGAGGACGCCAAGCGGCTGCTCGCGTACTCGTCGGTCGGCCAGATCGGCTACGCGGTCGTCGGGTTCGCGCTCCTGACGCCGCTCGGCTGGACCGCGGCGCTGTTTCACACGGTCAACCACATGCTCATCAAGCTCCTGCTGTTCCTCTCGATCGCGGCCGTCATCCATCGGACGGGGACGCGCCGCATGTACGAGATGGGCGGTCTCATCAAGAAGATGCCGGCGCAGTACATCGCGGTCCTCATCGGTATCATCGCGCTCTCCGGCGTGCCGCCGCTCTCGGGGTTCGCCGGCAAGTGGCTCATCTACAACGCGCTGATTGAGAAGGGCTGGTACTTCATCGCGGGCGTGCTGATGTTCGCGTCGGTCATCGCGTTCCTGTACCTGTTCCGACTCATCAACACGATCTTCCTCGGCCAGCTCAAGCCCGAGCATCGAGAGGTGCGCGAGGCGCCGGCCGTGTTCGTCGTCGCGCAGGCGCTGCTCGTGTTCGGGATCATGGGGCTGTCGATGTTCCCGGGCGCGCTGCTCTCCCTGACGAACCGGATGCTCGCGCCCTTCTTCGCGTCGAGCGGCGTCGAGTTCGCCGCCGACGGAAGCGTGCTCGTCCAGCTCGGATACCTCAACGCCTTCGGCGTGATGTCGATGGTGATGGGGCTCTTCGCGATCTTCTTCGCGTGGGTGCTCTTCCTGGGACCGAAGACCACGAAGGTCGGGCAGTCCGATATCGTGATGGCGGCGGAGGAGCCGCCGGCGCCCGAGGAGATGCACTTCGCGTATGACTTCTACCGGCCGTACAGGCGAGCGTTCGCGCCCGTGCTCCGTCTCTCGGCGGAGCGGGCGTGGGGGCGGTTCGCGGGCGCGGTCACGGCGATGTCCGAGCGCGGACGCCGGTTCTACTCGGGCGACGCGCAGACGTATCTGCTCTATGCGGTCGTGTTCGTCGCGATCGTGGCGGTCATCGTGCTCACGCAACTCCCCGCGTAGGGGAGGACAGGGTAACGACGATGCAGGCGGTCCTGAACCTCGACATCGGTTATCTCGGGCTCTGCGCGCTCTCCGTCATCGGAGCCATCGCGTACGGCCTCTTGATCGGCGGCATCATCCGCAAGGTGATGGCGCGGATCCAGAGCCGCATCGGTCCTCCGGTCTGGCAGCCGTACCTCGACGTCGCGAAGCTGTTCTTCCAGCGGACGAGCGTGCGGCACGGGATGATGTTCTACCTCGCGCCGGTCTTCCGAACCGTGGGGGGCATCGGTATCTACCTGCTCATCCCCATCGTCGCGGGGATGCCGGGGCTCTCAGGGTTCTCGTTCAATGGCGACGTGCTGCTCGTGCTCTACTTCATGTTCTTCGGGTGTCTCGGCATGGCGCTCGGCGCCGGCGAGAGCGGGCACCCGCACGCGATCATCGCGGTCTCGCGGGGGCTCTCGCAGATGTCGTCGTTCGAGCTCCCGTTCTCGCTCGCGCTCATCGCGCTCGTCGCGCAGGTGGGGACGTTCTCGATGACGGGGATCATCGAGGCGCAGGCGGGCGGCATCGGGAACTGGTACCTCTTCACGAACCCGCTCGCGGCGGGGGCCGCCTTCATCTCGTTCCTCGGGATGCAGATGTACTCGCCGTTCAACGTGGTCCTCGCGCCGCAGGAGATCCCGATCGGGCCACCGACCGAGTACAACAGCACGTTCCTGGGGCTGATGATGTCGGGACGCGCGATCTTCGGCGTCGCGAAGTCGGCGCTCTTCATGAACCTCTTCCTCGGGGGAGCGACATCCATCCCCGAGGCGATGATCAAGATATTCATCGTCTATCTGTGGGCCGTGTTCGTCGGAGCCGTCTTCCCGAGGTTCCGGGTCGAGCAGTCGGTCCGCTTCTTCCTGGGCTGGCCGACGTGGCTGGGGCTCGCCGGCATCGCGCTGGCGATGATCATGCGGCACCTGGGGTCGTAGCGGTCATACACGCGCCGGTCACGGGTGCGGCGGCAGGAGGCGTGACGGTGGCAGGCGCGGCAGCCACGCACGCATCGCACGAGGGAGCAGTTCGAGTGAAGGAAGAGAAGATCAAGAGGGTCCCCGAGGACTTCGAGCCGGCGCCGCCGGACGTCCTCAAGGACCGTCCGTACGAGCCCGTGCCGGCGTCTCCGCGTCGCGAGGTCGATCCGTACTGCTACCTCGGGGCGACCGAGACCCAGCAGCCGCTGGCCTACCGCGAGGCGCTGGCGACCATCAAGAACTGGTGTCGCGCGAACTCGCTCTGGGTGATGGCGTACGGGACCGGGTGCGGCGCGATCGAGCTCAGGCCGCTCATGACGAGCCGGTTCGACATGGCCCGCTTCGGCATGGCGCCGCGGCCGACGCCGCGCCAGTCGAACGTGCTCATCATCGGCGGGTATCTCTCGCTCAAGACCCTCAAGCGCGTCATCCGCGCGTACGAGCAGATGCCGGCGCCCAAGTGGGTCGTGGGCCTGGGCTCGTGCACGATCAACGGCGGGATGTACTGGGACTCGTACTACACGATCAACAAGCTCGATCTGTACCTTCCGGTCGACGTCTACATCTCCGGTTGCATGCCGCGCCCCGAGGCACTCATCGCCGGGTTCCAGGAACTCATGGCGAAGATCAAGCGAGGCGAGGCGAACGGCTGGAACGAGTATCTCGAGAACATCGACCGGTACAAAGACGACCAGAAGCGCGTCATCGGCGACTGGCGCATGCCCGACTACAACTGGTAGCCGTCGGCGCCGCGCGACGCGATGGACGACGGGTTCACGGAGACATCATGCAGCGAGACGGATGGCTGTCACAGGAGATCGTGTCGAAGGCGGGGCTCGGAGCGAGGCTCGGCGCGCTGCGTTCGGACGGGTACATCCAGCTCACGCTCCTGACCGTGACCGACTGGATCGAGGACGGCGAGTTCGAGGTGACGTACATCCTCACCAACCCGCATGAGCTCCGGACGGTCATGCTGGGCGTCCGCGTTTCGCGCGACGGCGCGGAGCTTCCGACCGTGAGCGACGTCTGGCCGGCGGCCGTGACGTACGAGCAGGAGATCAACGAGATGTTCGGGATCCGCTTCCCCGGAAGTCCCAGGCAGGGCGTCCCGTTCATCCTCGAGGGCTGGAAGGACATCCCACCGATGCGACGCGACTTCGACACGCTGGCGTACTCGGTCGAGCACTACGAGGACCGTCCCGGCCGCCGGAGTGTCGACACGCGCCGGTTCGTCGGCCGTGTCACGGACGAGGCGAGCTACGGCCGCGCGTGGGAGCCGAAGCGGGACGAGGGGCGGAAGCGTCGCATGAACGGTGGTGAGGGCACGGGCGGTGAGAGTGCGAGCGGCGAGGGCGCGCGTGACACGGGTGCCGACGTCGGCCGTGCGGCCGGTGAGCGCACCGACGGCGAGGAGGCGGACGATGAGTAGCGAGCGCGACGTCCGCAAGGAGACGCGTCTCTGGTTCGGTCCCCAGCATCCCGGCGTGACGGGCAACATGTCCGTCGAGCTCTGGCTCCAGGGCGACACGATCCAGCGGGGCATCACGCACGTCGGCTACCTCCACCGGGGCTTCGAGAAGCTCATGGAGCGGCGCACGTTCATCCAGTCGTTCCCGATCGTCTGTCGCATCTGCGTCCCCGAGCCCGACACGAACGAGTACCTGCTGGCGAAGGGGCTCGAGCGCATCGCCGGGATCGAGGACGACGTTCCCGAGAGGGCACGCTGGATCCGGACGCTCACGCTCGAGATGGCGCGGCTCGCGGCCACGCTGATGGTGCTCGGCGGACACGTCGGCTCGATGGGGCTGGGTCCCGTGCCGCAGTGGATGATGACGCTCCGCGACTACGTGCTCGACAGCTTCGAGGAGCTCTCGGGGCATCGCATCTATCACATGTACATCGTCTACGGCGGCGTCCGCCGCGACCTGCCGGACGGGTTCGCCGGCCGGCTGGAGAAGGCGCTCGCCGCGATCGAGGAGCGGCTGCCCTGGATCGACCGTCTCATGTTCGAGAACGCCGTCTTCCGGAAGCGCGCCATAGGCGTTGGCTACGTCCCGCCGGAGTGGGTTGATGAGATGGCGCTGTCCGGACCGATCGTGAGGGCCATGGGGATCGCGCGGGACATCCGCAAGGACTACCCGTACGAGGTCTATCCCGAGCTCGACTTCGACGTGATCACCGAGGAGGGCTCCGACATCTTCGCGCGGGCGCGGGTCCGACGCCGTGAGATCGAGCAGTCGATCTCGCTCATCCGGCAGATGCTCGAGCGGATGCCCAAGGACGGTCCGTTCTGTCTGACGATGCCGAGCCTGATGCACTGGCGCATCGAGAAGGGACAGACGTACGTCCGCGCCGAGGCGAGCCGCGGTGAGATGGGCTACTTCGTCGTCACCGACGGCTCCGACAAGGTCCGCCGCGTCAACGTCCGCGGACCGTCGTACGTTCACGGCGTAAGCCTGCTCGAGCGGATGCTCCCCGGGACGAACATCTCGGACCTCTCGACGACCATGGTGTCGCTCCAGACCTGTCCGCCCGAGATCGAAAGGTAGCAATGGGCCTCAAACACGTCATCACACCGTTCTCCGCCTGGGTCCGGGCCTTCACGAAGCCCTACACGGTCCCCGAGGCGAAGACCATGCGGCCGGGCGCCCCGCGGTACCGCGGATGGCACATCAACGACACCGACCGGTGCGTCGGGTGCGGGACGTGCGCCGACATCTGTCAGAACGAGGCCATCGACATGGTCGAGGTCGACGAGCCCGTCAAGGGCGACGCGGGCCTGAGGCCCCGGGTCGACTACGGGAGGTGCTGCTGGTGCGCGCTCTGCGTCGACGTCTGCCCGTCCGGCTCGCTCGGCATGTCGAACGAGTACGTGTGGGTCGACGGCGACGCGGACGTCTTCCGCTACACGCCCGGCGTCGACCGGAAGGCGTGGGACGAGAGCGAGGACGGCTGGCGCAAGGAGGACGGGTTCCACCTGTTCGACCCGGAGCGCGTCCCGATGCCGCACCTCGATCCGGTCGAGCGCGTCAAGACGTGGGCGGAGGTCGTCATCGGCTACGCCGAGGATGAGGCGAGGCGCGAGGCGTCCCGGTGCGTGCAGTGCGGGCTCTGCATCGCGGCCTGTCCGGCCCGGATGCACATCCCGGACTACATCGCCGCGATCCGTGACGGCGACGACGCCGAAGCCGTCCGGATCATCTACGACAACAACCCGATGCCCGAGATGTGCGGCAAGGTCTGCACGCGCAACTGCGAGAAGGTCTGCAGCATCGGCGTCAAGGGCGAGCCGATCGCGATCCGCTGGCTCAAGCGGTACGCGACCGAACGGTTCGACGACCTCAAGACGGTCGTCGACGTCGGCCGCACGGACGAGGGAAAGGGCCACTCGGTCGCGATCGTCGGCGGCGGCCCATCCGGGTTCACTGCGGCGTACTACCTCGCGCTCCGCGGCTTCGCCGTGACGATCTACGACGAGCTGCCGAAGTTGGGCGGCGCGACCTACTTCGGGATCCCGAAGTACCGGTTCCCCGTCCCGTCGCTCGACAAGCAGATCCAGCTGCTCGAGGAAGCGGGCGTCCGGATCATCACCGACCACCGGGTCGAGGCGGACGAGTTCGCCAGGCTGCGCAGCGAGTGTCTGGCGGTCTTCGTCGGGACCGGTCTGATGAAGCCCTATCGGCTCGGGGCCGAGGGTGAGGACCTCGCCGGCGTCATCTTCGCGCTCGAGTTCCTTCGCGACTACCACGTGGACAGGCCCGTCGAGATCGGCGAGAAAGTCGTGGTCGTCGGCGGCGGGAACGTCGCGATCGACGCGGCCCGGCTCGCGAGGAGACTGGGTGCGGACGTGACGATCTCCTACCGACGCCGCGAGATCGACATGCCGGCCGACGAGGAGGAGATCGAGGACGCGCGCGCCGAGGCCGTCGAGGTCATCACGCAGAGTATCCCACTCCGCGTCGAGCGGCGCGAGGGCGGCGGCCTGACGTACGTGTGGGGACCGGCGGAGATGCTCCCCGCCGAGGGACCCGGGAAGCGTCCGCGGCCGCAGCTCATCGAGGGCGTCGAGCACCGTCTCGACGTCGACCGGGTCATCGTGGCCATCGGGCAGGGACCGGACCTCGGCTGGATGGGTGACGAGACCGCGCACGGCGTCGGCGACAAGCGGGGCTGGATCTCGACGAACGAGTTCGGCGAGACCGCCGTGGACGGCATCTTCGCGGGCGGCGATCTGGTCAACCCGGTCGCCGACGCGATCTCGGCAATCGCCGACGGCCTCCGCGCAGTTGATGGGATCGTCCGGCGCGCGGAGGGGAAGTAGCCGGGGGCACGGCGGAGAGCCGCGGCGGCGTCCCCCTGTCTTGACTCGGTCCATCGTTCCGACTACCCTGAAATCATCCGATCACATCCCCGTGGCCCACAGGCCGGAGGCCCCAGCATGCTCAAGATCTACGATACGCTCGACGCGAGGAAGAAGGAGTTCGTCCCGGTCAATGAAGGCAAGGTGGGGATGTACTTCTGCGGCATGACGGTGCAGTCCGAGCCGCACGTCGGTCACATGCGCGTGGCCGTCGTCTCCGACGTGTTCAAGCGCTACCTCCGGTACCGTGGGTACGATGTCACGCTCATCATCAACTTCACGGACATCGACGACAAGATCATCGCGAAGGCGACCGAGGAGGGCGTGACCTATCAGGATGTCGCCCAGCGCAACATCGACAAGTTCATGGAGTTCATGGGGTTCCTGGGGACGGAACCGGCCGACCACTACCCGCGGGCGACCGACCACATCACCGATATCATCGAGACCGTCAAGGTTCTGGTGGAGAAGGGCGTGGCCTACGAGTCCGGTGGCGACGTCTACTTCGAAGTGGGGAAGTGGCCGGAGTACGGCAAGCTCTCCAAGAAGCGTGTCGAGGACCTCGTGGCGGGAGCGAGCGAACGGGTCGATATCGACGGAAAGAAGCGAAATCCCGAGGATTTCGCGCTCTGGAAGGCGGCGAAGGAAGGCGAGCCGGCGTGGGAGAGCCCGTGGGGGATGGGGCGGCCGGGCTGGCACATCGAGTGCTCGGCCATGTCCACCCGCTATCTCGGCAACCACTACGACATCCACGGCGGCGGCACCGATCTGATCTTCCCGCACCACGAGAACGAGATCGCGCAGTCCGAGGCCGCGACCGGCGAGTCCTACGTGAACCACTGGGTGCACCACGGGCACGTCCGGCTCGAAGGCGAGAAGATGTCGAAGTCGACGGGGCACTACCGCTCGATGCAGGCCCTTGCCGACAAGTATTCGTCCGATGTCGTGCGGTTCTTCCTGCTGTCGACCCACTACCGCTCGGTCATCGACTTCGCCGACGAGCGGCTCGAGGAGGCGGCGGCCTCCGTGGAGCGGTTCGAGAACCTGTTCAGGACGCTCGAGCGTGTCGCCGGCCCCGAGGCGAAGGCGGACACGCTCGGGGTCGCGCCCGAACCGTCGCCGGCCATGGTCGATCTCAAGGCCAAGTACATCGAGGCCATGGACGACGACCTGAACACGGCTCAGGCGACCGGGTTCCTCTTCGAGATGGTCCGGGTGCTCAATCAGGCCGTGGAGGCGAAGGTCGCGCCCGAGCAGCTGCGCGCGGATCGTGTGGTCCTGCGGGAAGTTACGGGGATCCTGGGCCTCCTGGAGGGTGTGGGACAGGCGGACACCGTCCCGGCCGAGATCCAGCAGATGGCCGAAGACCGCGCGGCGGCCCGTGCCGCGAAGGACTGGGCAAAGGCCGACGAGCTCCGCGACGCCATCGCGGAGGCCGGATACGTCGTCGAGGACACCCCGGAGGGCCCCGTCGTCCACCGGGCGTAGGGCCTTCCAGGCCCCGGACTCCGGCATCGGCTCGCCGAGCGCAAGAAACGCACCGAAACCGGTGAAATGGCCTCTTTTTCGGTTGACACCCCGGCACTTCTTCCGTAGAATATAGCGTTTGTAGCTGGACGCACGTTCAGAGGGAACCCTGCGCGCCAGGGCTGTCTGCGACACCCGTGCTGGCGTAGCTCAATGGTAGAGCTCCTCACTTGTAATGAGGAGGTTGGGGGTTCGAGTCCTCTCGCCAGCTCCAGTATCCGGGAAGGCCCCAAGTGGTACCCTTTTCGGGCATCGGGTGTCAGGATCGGAATCAGGCGGGGTTCCCGAGCGGCCAAAGGGAACAGACTGTAAATCTGTCGGCGATGCCTTCGGAGGTTCGAATCCTCCCCCCGCCACCATCATCGAATACGTCCGGTCCGTGACAGACTGGGGAAGGTAGGTGCGGGAATAGCTCAGTTGGCTAGAGCATCAGCCTTCCAAGCTGAGGGTCGCGGGTTCGAGTCCCGTTTCCCGCTCCAGCGATCGACCGCCTCGCGAGAGGCGTGACACCCTGCCGCGATTGAGTATATCTGGCGGCAGGAGATAGACTTGACGGACTCAGGCACTCCGTGATATACTCCTCGTTCGGCTTCACACCTGCCGCGAGGTGTGTGGGGGTCTGTGTGTCCTGTCCGGCCGCCCACGTAGCTCAGTCGGTAGAGCGCATCCTTGGTAAGGATGAGGTCACCGGTTCAATCCCGGTCGTGGGCTCCAGAGAACGACAGCCGGAGCGAGCGACGACGAGCGACTTCGCGCCGGGACTCAACCGAGGATGATGAACGCTTAGGGCAACACTCCGTTTCGGAGGGGAGAACGATGGCCAAGGAGAAGTTCGAGAGGACAAAGCCCCACGTGAACGTGGGCACGATCGGTCACGTCGACCACGGCAAGTCGACGCTGACGGCGGCGATGACGCTGGTTCTTTCGAAGCAGGGTCTTGCCGAGCACGTTCCGTTC
>Ga0180429_10000111_pt1 | contig 77505 bp, 105 predicted proteins | sample SS_ome_FD_132428 | JGI IMG/M metagenome (GOLD analysis project Ga0180429, IMG submission 132428) | Hypersaline lake sediment archaeal communities from the Salton Sea, California, USA - SS_1_S_1 metaG | ecosystem: Environmental > Aquatic > Non-marine Saline and Alkaline > Hypersaline > Sediment... | reverse complement strand
CCGCAGGGTGTGGCCGCCATTACTTTTTGTGGAGGTCATCCGATCTCCACGTGCTTCCGGCGCAAAGTCGCACTGGTTATCGGCGATCCGATCCCAGTGCTCCCAATGCTTCGGAAGCGTGACTTCCTCACTCTCCGCCATCGGCTCGGTGGTGCCGGCTTTGTGCCAGACGATCCGATGCCGATAGGGAATAACGAGGGTTTTGCCGCCGTCGAGAACCAGCCACTTGGCAAATGGTTCTTCTTCCTTGCTGTTCTTCGTCACCGTCTCTTCGACAATGACGTACTTCAGCGTGGGCGGCGTCTTGCTGCAGAACTCCCGCAGCTCGCTCGGTGTGAAACACCGTTTCGCCGGGGTCGGCGAGGCCTTGCGATCAGGCCGGGGTTGCATGGCCGGGGTGGGGGAAGGCGTGCAAGTGGAGGTCGGCTCTGCCTCCTCCTTCTTGGTGTCCTTCTTGGTGTCCTTCGCTTCGGTCTGCTTTGCGGGCGCTGCCGAGGCCGTCTCCGGCCCAAAGGCATCCCAGCAGAACAACGCGACGAGACACAGCAGGATGGTCCCCACAATCGCCAGCAGTACATCGGTGCGCATGACTTTCTCCCTTCATGTTCGGGGTGCAATGGTGCACGCTCATGCAAACGCGCACCACCATCTTAGTGATGCAGCGATCTTATTGCTGCTTGACTTAGAATGCCCTAAATCCTGTAGTTTTTAAGTAGGTTCTCCGAGGGGTCTTTTGGTGAATTCGTTGTGCCAAAACGACACCCCGGCGCACTTCTTGCAGGGTCCGCCATCATTGGCGGTCAGGCATCCTTCCTCGTCCCGGATGAGCGACGCATGGTCGTCACCCTGACGATCTGTAACAATCCCACGGCAGGCATCTTGCCGTAGTGCCACGCCCTTCGCAGAGTCGTACGCGTCGATATGCGTGTTTTCGTAGCCAACGATGTTGTCGGGTGTGCCTTCGGGAAACCCGACGGCAATCTCAAAACGCTCGCCGCAGTCACGTTTGGGGTGATGGGTCATCTACTTCCTCCTTGCGAAATCGTAATAGTCTGGGCCTCCGTGTGTCAGCCCTACTTTCCTCAGCACGTTGCTGCTCTAACGCCTCACGCTGATCGCGCTCACGTTGGCGTGCAAGTCGTAGCCGCTCCTGGATGCCCCACATCTGCTCAAAGACATGCTGCATGCCGCCGTCACGGCGACGTTGTCGACCTCGGCGTTCAGCCGCTGCCCAGAGAACGTCACGACAGATACCACGCTCGTATTCATCATGCGGACGGAATACGGCATTGATGACATAGTCGGTGGTGAGGCCCTCGTCGATGAGCTCAAGCGCAGTTTCGATCTGCGCCTCGGCTTCTTCTTGGGGCGTAACTAAGAAGGTATCAACGCGAGCGCGCAGCGCCGAGGTGCTCTTTTTGAACTCCGCAGTTAAGCGCTGCTGCTCAGCATTGATCGCTTGCATCTTGGAGTGCGACCAGCAGATCATACCTGCCATCGCAATCAAGATAGAGATTATGAAGCAGGCAGTCGACACTACCTCTTGCCGGTGACCGGCACGCTTCGCGTACCCTCCATGCCACCGCCGCTCTTGGTGATTGGCACGTCGCCCGCAGGCTCCATTGTGCCCTCGCCTTGTGTGGTGCCGTCCTTCCGGGTACAGACAAGTGTCTGGTCGGCCAAGCGCAGCCCAAGCCCTTCAGCGACTTCGGCGGCGCTCACAGTTACTGGAGGATTCTCGTGCAGCCGACGCACGCAGAACTCGCAGAAGTCCTCGATGGCGAATCGAGCGACCTCTTGGTATTTGCGCACGGTAGCCGTATCCCGATCGTCCTCGACTTCGAGCGAGAGGTGCTCGTCAAGCTCGTCGAGAGCACTGGGATCGGGATCTTGTCCAGCCGGGGTCTCACCCTGTCGCTGGTACTCCTCCATCAGATACGCCATCAGGTGGGGGACTTTGTCCGCCATCGTTCTCTCCTTCTTCTGGGTGCTGGTCCCGGTATTCCTGGACCATTCGTTCCCACAGCTCGAGCTCGGCCTCAGAGAGGAGCCCGTGGTTGCGTGGGGTGACCAGGCCTGTGACCTGTTGAACTGCGTAGATGTGGGCAGGATCGGCGCCTGTCTCTCGCATGGCCCGTGTGACCTCTGCGACGATGGCGTCGTAGTCCTCCTCCATGAACATCTTGAGCAGCATGGGATCTGGGTGGAATCCCCAGTACTTCGAGAACTCCCGCATGGCAGCGCGCTGCTCATCGGTGTACATGTCCTCGAGCGTGTTGTAACGCATCACATTGCGCGGCGTCTTCGGCTTGCCGTGGCAGGCCTTGAACTTCAGACCGCTCCCACAGAAGCAGGGCTCGTTGCGGCGCACCTTCTCACCTTCTTTGATGATGGTACGGCCACCGCGACGGCCCTTTTCCTTCGCTTCCTTGGAACGCCCTGTCTTCCGCTTGTGACGCCGGGTCGTTTGACGTCGTCTTCCCATCGGCTTCCTTAGATCAGGGGCTTCTCTTCGGGTTCAGAGGCCGGACTGCCGAGATCAAACGACGGCAGCTTGCCGATCCCTTGCTCTTGCGCTACGGCCTCTTCCTCTCCATCGTCCTGGGGCGGATCGACTTCGATCGTATTGTCGTCGCCCTCGGCATTCTCCGGATCTTCCGGATCGTACTCGTCCGCCTCAGGTTCGGGATCTTCGGCCAGCTCCCGGACCGTAGCGAAGAACTTCTCGTTCTCCTCTTCGATGATCTCCTCGACTGGCGTCTTGGGCGCAGCGAGCTTGGGAGCGGCAGGTGCTTCGGACTCAGCCTCGTCCGGCACGGTCGTTGGCGCCACGGGCGCCATGCCCAGCTTCTCACGCAAGGTGGTCTTCTCGCCCTTCTTGCGCTTCGGGAACTGGGGCGGTGCCGCAGCGGGCGGCTGACCGGGCTTCGGGTTGACGGCGACTTGGCCGGCTTCCTTCTGGGCCTTGTAGTTAGCACGGTGGCTGATTTGATTCGGTACTGACATCGTTTATCCTCGTCATTTCAGTAGTTCTTCCCATCCGGCCAGGAACTGCTGCTTGCGGCTCTCCATGCCGGTCAAAACGGTAGACTTCATTCTTGCAAGTAGTGCTTTGTCCCGCAAGAGCGCTATCAAGCATTCACCGAAGTCCCCATACCCCCCGACAACCTCCGGGACGCCGATCCAGTTCTTGTCCGTCTTGCACGGAACCAGCATGGCGTTTTTCCAGGGCTTGAGGAATTCGTTCTGCGGTCGGACGTCCCAGGAGAGCACCGGAGTGCCCATGCAGATGCTGTTCAGCCCCACGATGCCGAAGCTTTCGAACCGCGGCGCCCAGACGGTCACGTCCGCCCTGGCAAACAGCAGGAGACGCTGTAGCATATTGGGTCGGATGACAGCCACCGTACGAGGCCCGTAGAGGCTCCGTAGGCGCTTCACGGCCTTCCTGGACGCCAAGGACCACTTGCGGCCACAGGCGATCAGGACGCAGCTGTCAGGCACCTCACTGAGCGCCTTCTCCATCATGTCAAACACAGCGCAGTCGGAGCGCTCGGGCTGCGAGTCGTACAGCGGGAAGTATGCTGTGACGTGCCGACGGAAATGCTCGGGCTGCTTGGTGAGCGCCACGGGCACATCCCAGGGCATCATGATGGGCTTCGAAGGCAGCGTCCAGTATTTGTGGATGGCCTTACCCACGCAGCGGTAGGGCAGGATGACCTTGTCGATGTGGTTGATGACCGCCTCGTCCTCGGGGACGAGCGTCTCCCAGTTGATCAGGATGCTGGTCCGGACGCCAAGCTGCTTGGCCAGCTGGACCTCGCCGAGAGATGGTACGCTGGTCCAAATTACGTTATTTAGCGTGCGTACCCAGTGACGGTAAGGATGCGTTTTGTTCGACAGAACTCGGTTGTCCCAGCTCCCCGAGACCTCGCGGCGACACACGTCGCGTGCCAGCATCGACACAGGGATGCCTTGGTTCGTGGCTGTCTCAGCCAGCATGATGGTTGCCTGGGTCGTTTCGTGCTGGTAGTAACGGCCGTAAAGCCCTAGCCGCTCAGCCATATTGCTGCTCCTCGCTGTTGCCAAACCAGCAGGAATTATCGTAAAATGGCGAACCGAGGGTCAAGATGGGCTTGCCCTCAGTTCTAACCAGTCTACCCATAGAGGGGTATCATGGCTGAGAAACAGTGTACCAAATGCGGTGAGACCAAGCCAGTCGAGGCGTTCTCACGCGCCTCCCAAAAACGCCATGGCCGAGACTCCCACTGTAAACAATGCAGGGCGGATTACCAACGAGAGTATCGCCGTAAGAATCCGCAGCGAAATAGAGACTCAAGCAAACGCTGGCGCGATGCCAACAAGGCACGCTATCAAAAGCACAACCGTAAACAGGGACTCAAAAAGTACGGTCTTGATCAGGAAGCGTTCGATAAGTTGCTGCGGGAGCAAGATGGTCGCTGCGCCATCTGCCGTAAAGCCAGCGATAGGACGCTCCATGTCGACCATGACCATGTAACAGGTAAAGTGCGTGGCCTGCTGTGCACACGCTGCAATCCTGGTCTGGGATATTTTCAAGACGACCCGGCACTGTGCCGAGCCGCTGCCGATTACCTCGAAGCTACATCATCCCACCACCCGGCCCCATCGGCGGGGGTGGAGCCATGCTCTGCTGTTGCATCTGCATAGCTTGCTCTTGGCCCATCATGCGGCCTTGGGACTCAGCCTGCGAGTCTTTCTGTTCGAGAAGGCTCTTGACCAGGCTGTGAATGGTGGGCGACGCCTGCTTGAGTTGTCGCAGCGCGGATACACGTTGCCCGCCGGGCAGTCCGTAGATCTGCTCGGCAACCGTGTTGGCGATCTGCTCCAGCTCTGGCGGCGTGAGGCTTTGCTCATTGCCCAGAGGTATTTGTGCCATGATGGCCTGAATCGGGTCCATCGGCGCCATTCCGGCTTCTGCGCCTGGAGGAGGCATAGCGCCACCCGGTGCGCCGCCGGCCGGAGGTGCACCGCCTTGCGGAGGTGCGGAACCACCAGGGCCACCCATGCCTGCCGCAGCAGGATCGGTCGGTTGGCCTCCGGGGCCCATCATGCCTTGCGCCATTGCATCGCCCATGCCCGAGGCTTCCAGCTCCTCTTGTGTCTTCTGCGATTCCTCGGCGATGAACTTCTGCTCGTCGAGCATGCGGCGCTGCTCGTCCTCGAACTTGAGGCCGACGCTCTTGAGGCCAGTCGTCTGGCTGATCGACTGTCCCATCATGAGCTGGAGCTTGGCCAGCTGACGGTTCAGATCGTCCGCGTGCGACGGCTTGGCCAGGGTGGCCGTAACCTCGTCCCAGGACAGCGCCACGCTGATTTTGTTGACCAGCCACTGGAGGTAGTTGTTCAGCATCGTCGTCAGGTGGCTCCAGGTGCTCTCCAGGAGCCGCAGCGCGGCCGGGGCAGCCTGGAGACTCATCGTACCCTTGTAGAGCTCCACAGGGACGCCTACGGACGTCAGGAGGCCATCCACGGCCTGGTCCATGAGCTGATACGGGGCCAACTGGCTAGCTTCCCCCCCGAGAGTCTGGTATTTCAGCGGGAACGGCATGGTGAACCACATGGTCGGGTCACGCCGCCGTTGGCGCAGCATCGAGTTGACTTGGCCTACGAAGCCGCCGAGGTCAGCGGTGAACAGCGGGTCCGTTGACTCACCACCACCGCCGGCCCCGCCCGGACGCGGCTCGGGCGTAATCACCCTGAATGGGATGATGTAGTCGAGGCCGATCGCCTCGTTGTAGCGGTGAAGCACTTGGACGTACCACGCCTGCCGGAAGTTCGTCAGGATACGGCTGACGCCCCAGCCCTTGTTCAGCACGCCAGCCAGGGTATCTTCCTTGCCGTGGTAGATGATGTCCTTGTTGAACTGGATATGCGTGTTGTTCTTGATCGCCTGCAGGACCTCCCACGGCGCACGCTCCAGATGGAACAAGGTTCCTTGGTTGATGTACTTCTTGTAGTGATTCGGGATGCGCCACACGTGCCCGACTTGGTCGGTGTACGGGTCCCAGACGAGTTCCATCTCGTGCGGGCTCCAGCGCTTGATGATGATGTCGTCTTCCTCGGTCGATCGCCTGTCCTTGTGCGCCCACTTGCCGTGGTAGCTGCAGAAGGGGCAGTTGGCGTTGAACTCGAAGCCGCTCCACGAGAAGTTGAACTTGTCGTTGCCGTGGATCCGGTCGAGAGGCGCCTCGAAGCCGCAGCCTGGGCAGCGCAGGTGCCGTCTGAATGGCACAACCAGCGAGTTGAAGAAGTTCCCGTAGGTGACGTAGTCGAGCGCCGTCTGCCGAAGGATCGAGTTGATGCCCAGCGTGTTGTTCAGGAAGTCAAGGTACTTCTCCTTGCCGTCCCGATCGGTCCCATCGATCTCCACCTCGGTAATGAAGTACGAGACCACTCGGTCCACCGCCGATCGGTAGATGCCGTTGGCCAGCATGATGTACTCGCACCACCGGAGAGCATTCTCCAGGGACTCGGGCATACGCGTCGACGCGTAGTCGCAGAAGGGGTCGGGGAAGGGCTCGATGTTCTGCGAACCCCGATTGGTCCCGCCAGCAAACGATGGGATGAGGAAGCTCATGATCCGTCCTTGGATTATTTGGAGCGCTTGGCCACACCGTCAGCGAGACGCCCGTTGGGGTCGTCCTGCTCAAGCCGGCGGGCTGCCTGTTTGAGAGTCTCGGCTGCAGCATCGGCCGCGGTCTTCTCTTGCTTCTCCTCGATCTCCGGGGTCGTGCCCCGGCGAACCACTCCCTGTTTTTCCATGCTCATCGGAATCTCCCCATAGGGCAATGATCTGTGCCATCTGTTGCTTATTGACGTAGATATCCACCATCTTACCCCTTGGCTGCCAGTACTGCTACGCCTATTGCAATCCCACGATATTGTGTTGCCCGCCGGCAACCGCAGCCTGAGGCGTGCTGTCAACGACAGCGCCAGGCAACGGGCGCTCGCGTTTGATGAGAAAGATTTGCAGCTCATCGTGCCCGTGAACGAACTTGATTGCGGGGTCCGTCACGTCGTAGACCATGTCGCTGCCGTCGAGATGGATGGCGATATCTTCCTCGGTGGGCATGAGGTTGATCCGGGGATAACCGTGGGTGCGCGTGTCATAGCACATCACGAGCACCTGGTTGTCCTTGACGATCTCGTGGTACCACGCTTCGATAGCCGCGGGCGCGCCGCGGACCTCGAACGTGACCTTGTAGCTGGGCGCAGAGGGTCCAGCGGCAGCCGGTGTCTCGCCGGTAGGGCCGCACGGGCCGAACAACGACGGGGCAGGCATGGGTGCGCCTACCGGAGCCACAGGGGCTGCCGGAGCGGCCGGGGCCGGTTGCGGTGGCGCAGCGTACACAGCCTGCTGCGGCTGTGGCTGCGGGGGACCTTGCGGCACGGGCGGCGGAGACTGCGGAGGCGGCGCAGGGGCCTGCGGGACGGTTGCGGGCTCCTGGGGCTGCTTCGCAGATGGTTGATCGTTGCGGCCTGTGGCCACGCCCTGGGCGAGGTCATAACCGCTGACGATGTCGTTCACATGCTCGTTGGCTGTGGGCACTTCTTGTCCTCCTCCTTCGGTGGCCTTGGGCACGACATAGACGCCAGGCAAAGCAATCGGTGCCTCTCGAGGACGCTCACGTGCGGTCATGGCCGGGGTATCTGGAACGTTGCTGATGGCGAACTGCTGATAGGCTCTCGCACCGGCGAAGCGCAGGTCCTCTACCGTCGAAGCGTGCCGCACACCGGCATCTTTGACGGCCTTGAGGGCTGCATCCTTCTGGATCTGCCTGGGGTCGATCACGAAGCCTTGCCCGGGGATGTCTGGATCGACATTCACCCGGGTGGCGACTTCGAAAGGATCCCATCCGATCGGTGCTCCATCCATCGTAGAACGCCTGATGACAGTGCCCTGTGCCCCCCAAACGCCGGGCGGCAGCACACTCGCCATCGATTGTTTGCTTATCGGCAGTATCTCTTCTGCCGGATTATGGTACTGCGAGGGATCCAGTTGGGAATCCATTACGGCGTTCCCGCGGTCCCAAAACGAGTCTTTTTCTAGTGGCATGGCATCCTTTCCTCCGGCCCATCAGTCTATCCTCAGACTGTTTTGCCGCCAATAGCTAAAAAAATCCCTGGGCCGTGACGGAACGACCCAGGGACAAGTTTACCCTTTTTTTCTCCTTGATACTAGACCTCGACGAGGTCGGCCGCCACCGGTTCCTCATCGCGTGCTTTGTGGATTGTCCACTCTGTCTCGGCCTCCTGGAGGGCCGAAGGTTCAACAATCTCAATCAACGCCTGTATGGCGTCGTCGACCAATTGGTCGTCGTCCATGGGTCTACTCCAAAGTCGTGTGGTCATCGAATTCTGCCTTGGGTACGCGGCAGAACCACAATCTCCCTATACAGCAGGCGTAGAGCATCGCCTGCCTGCTCTGCGGGACTCCGAGCTCATCCTCGGCTGTGAGATATACCGCCAGATAATTCGGGAAGTCATCTGGCCACAGGGGAAACAGCCTAGGTGCGTCGCATTCATCGAGTCCCTCAAGCCACACCGACAGATCTTCATCTCCGGTGTACAGCGGCCTCAAGATTTCTTCGGCTGGCATTGGTTGAACCTCTCGTTCACGTCTTCGTGCGAGATGGCAAAGCTGACCCCGTTGGAGACGCCCTGCATATCTTCGGCGAAGAGCCTTTTTCGATTGAAGTTCACCACCATCGGAACAAATCGGACGCTGGTCTTGCGGAAGAAGTCGGCTTTCGGCATGTCGGCTGGTTCTTCGCCGACGAGCCGGTAGCGGATGTAATCCTCAGAGCCGGCCGCTCCCGCATCCTTTTGAATTTCGTCTAGTTCGTCTACCATCTTGCCGTGGAGGGTAGAAATGCCACACGCGTCGATGAGCGGCGTGAGGTCCTCCACTTCGGGCAGAGCTGCCGCGTGCTTACGCAGCACAGGAATGTCGAACCGAGATGCCAGATACTCGGAGCCGACGGCGACACCGGACACGCCAGTGAGTTCAACACGGACCTCAGGCGGGACGTGGTCAGGTATACCCGTTTCCGAGAACACCATGTACCCGCGCGGGAAGACGAACTTCCCGAGTTCCGCGAAGCACGCCTGCGCTTGGCGGCGACGCTGTAGATGGTAAAGGAACGCTTCCTGTTCGTCCCCTGCGAGCGACGGATCGTCAAGCAAGGCGAACTTGGAATTGTCATGGCGCGCTGCGATCTCGTCCAAGGTCTGGTTTTCCTTGTAGACGATCGTTTGTGCGAGCAGCGCCCTTACGCTGGCCAGGGTAGCGACCATGATGTTCTTGTTCTCAAGGTCGAGGCGTGCACCGTGCGCCTTACTAAACTGGTCAGTGCTTATGCCGGCGGATTGCCGACTGGCCTTCAGCTTCTTTTCGAGGTTCTTGCAGGTCCGGTTGATGTTCTGCAGCTCGCCTTTCGGTGGATTGCCATTTGGCATCATCTTGCGGCGTTTGGCCGCGACGATTGCAGACACCTCTTGGAGCCCGGGCGTGAGCCACAGGTCCTTGGACCACTTGTTGCCTTCCTTGCCGCCGAGCTTCCAGCCCTGGTCGGTGAACCGCAACAAGTACCCCCTGCTGAAAATCCTATCGCCCAGTACGTGCGTGACCACATAGTGAGTCTTGCTCACGTGGTCAGCTGGGCGCCCCAATCTCACGCTACCGCATGGCGGCATCGGGACCATCGATACCAGTCCCAGAAGCTCCCGCCGCAGCCGCCCAACGCCGATCCTCACGAGGACGATCCAGCGACAGAGGGTCTGCAGCGGTAGTGCCAACGAGACGGCTTGCTTGGCGACCACTTCCTCAAGCTCGAGAGCGTTGAGGACTGGTTCGTCGGAGCTAACCCTGTCCACGTCAACCTTCTGGGCCCACAGGCGCAAGGCCTGAATCAGCTGAGAACCACTACGGCCGTTGAAAAGCTTCTTCGACCAAGCCGTTCCCTTTTTGTAGTCCTGAAACAGCTGCTCCGCCAACTCGATGGTGTCGGTAGCCAGATTAGCCGTTTGTGGCTCATCTGCTGTTTCACGGACTTTGGTAGTGACCTCGCGGCCACCCATTTTCAATTGTTGGAACTCATCCAAAGCTGTACTCCGAGTGGAGAAGTAGAAATGCTTACGCATGCTGTAATGGCCGCCCTAAAGCGGCCTGAGCTGCTTTGAGCTCATCTAGTTCGTCCTGGGTCAGATCCTCGTACGGCCTGCGTTTGCCAGCAGTATGGTCCATCAGGTCTGACCCCTTAAAGGGACCTTTGTACACAACACGCAGTAGCTTCGTTCCCTCCACCCATCGCACGTTGATCGCGCCATGTTGCGGACCACGTGGTCTGTGGGGAGATAACTTGAACATGCGTCTCCTCCTTCTGCAAAAGGAAAACGCCAGCAGATATGCTGGCGTCTACCTTATAATGCCTTGTTATGTTAGTCAGATTGACTAGCCCGACTCGGGCGGCCCCGGAACGACTTCAACGTCGCCGTCCGGTTCATCATCTTCGGTCTCCGGCTCGTCCGGCGGGGACGGTACGACCGTGTCGAAGTCGATGGGTTCTCGCAGGCTGCCTGTCTGATCGACGCGCATGTCGATGTTCTCGCTGGTCACCGGAATCATCCGCTCACCAGCGCAGACGTACCAGACGCGCCCCTTCTGAATAGGCCACTGCTGTCCAACGAAGATATGCATGTAGCGCTCATTCTCGGGATCGGCGTTCTGGGCCACGCGAGCCTCCATGATGGCGTCACACAGCGCCTGCTCGTTCTGCACGGTGCTGATGTTCGGCCGGTCGCCTACGACGCCGTAGACGATGTAGATAGTTTGCTGCGGACGTTCCGGCGGATCGGCAGCCTGTAGGAAAGCACTGCCAAGGCGCCGCATGATCTCCGCGAGCTGTTCGTCAGTCAGGCCCTCTTCTTCGGGCGGGGTATCAGCTGCCATTCGTTGGCTCCTTAGGTGCTGACTTCTTCGGTTCCTTCTTGTCGAAGTGCGGTTCGATCGGCTTGGGCACCTTGCCAGCGGACTCAGCAGTCAGCTTGCCGGTGGTGGCCGAGACCCGAATCGTCTGGTCGACGGTGAGGCCCTTTTTGCCAGCGTTAGTAGAACGTAGTAATGCTTGCGAGTGCATGCCCTTGTAGAAATGCGGCTCGAGCACGATCATCGCCCCTGGGGGCGTGTTGTCGCAGATCGGTTTGCCATCACCGTCCACCAAGGTCCAGTTTCCCTCGATTTTGCTGGGCAGCTCGATGTAGAGCTTCATTGCTCGCTTCTCCGGGTGTAACTATGGATTTGAACTTATCCTGCAGCGGTTTGAACGCCGGATTGTCCTTGTACTGGAGGTGCTCCATGTCGCCGGACAGCACCGCTTGCCCCATATCGATGACCTCCTGGCGGGGGTCGACACGATAGAAGCGTGGCGGCATGCCACCAACACTGGGCGTCACCTGCCACCGGTCCTTCATGCCATCGACACAGAACACAGTGACCGTAATCTTCGGCAGGTCGAGACTCCACACGCTGTGGCGTTGTGCCTCGCCTGGGTCGACGATTTCGATGTCGCCGCTGAATAGCTGGAAGTAGTCCTTGTCCTTGGAGTCCAAGGCGACAACGCCGCCGAGGAAAGGAAAGAGATCCTCCCAATCGTGGTTGCGCACGCCACAGATGACGTGGCCCCACGGAACGCCCAGCGCCGTGGGGCGCGTAAGCCCCTCGATCACTGGACGCTTAAACGGTGTGCGGATGACACGTGTGCCCGGCTCTTGCTGGGCATACCAGTCACCCACGGGATCGGTATCGATCGTGGTGTATTCGAACAGTGCGCCGTGGTTGAAGAAATGCCAGTCGTCTGCCATTTCATGCAGTGCGAATTTCGCGTCGCTGCTCGGAACAGGCAGACGCTCGCGCTTCTCCATCCATCCTTCGCCTGGTTCAAAGACGTCCACGATGAGTCTCCTTGTACTTTTGCTTGCAAGCGTCGCAAGGCTTTCCGCGGTTACACCGCGGGGGGTGTATCCCCTTGTACCTCTTGTGGTTCTTGCACTTCGTCATCTTTCGCTCCTTGTGTGGCGAACGCCGGCAGCTCTTCTTGCACCAGCGCGAGTACCGTCGCGGGGTCGATGCCGTCGCCACGGTTGTCGATGGCGTGGTTCAACTCTGCGGATGATAGCATACCAAGCTGGTGGCCACGAAGCAACGCTATTGTCAGCGTCAGATCCTCGCCGCACACGTCCTTGTACAGCATCCAAATGCGGGGGCCGTAGATCTCGAGCGTGTCGAGCGACAGCAACGGTCCCATACCGCCCAGGGCGCTGTCCGGGTCAATGTTGGCGGACTGTTGCATCAGCTCCATACAGACGCGCAGCGCGCCGGGATTACCCTCGCCGAGCGCTTGAAAGATGTCCATCACGGAGTGATGTAATTCGATGCGAGACATTGGGTCTCTCCTGTAGTGGTGGTAAACACGAGGGCGGGCCGCGGCGTGGGGATACCGCGACCCGCCCCTCCTTCCCCGGGCTTGACTACACTGTAACTTCCGTCGATCCAAAGCACTCGTTAGGGAGTCGAACCCCACCGCTGGGGAAGATCCGATAACTTCAGCAGCGGCCATGCGGGTTATGAGCCCGCTGACGTAACCACTACGCGACGAGCGCCCGGCCTCCGGGTTGGCCAGTGTGTCAAGACCCCAACGGCAATAGCTGAGCTGCCAAGACGAGCTCCCGGGCCACCTGGGCCTGGAGGAGCGCACTCGTGGCCAGCTCTTCGGGCGATGCCTCGGCAATGCCGAAGTAACGCATCAAGGAGAAAATATCCAGATCCTTTTGGTCAGGCGAGGGCAACAGCACATCGTACGGGTCGTAACACCCGATCGGATTGTGCCACATGCGCACCGGTACCTGGATCTTTGTATCTTCGCTTTGATTCCGCTTCAGTACTTCGAATGCAGCGATCCGAAGCACCTGTTTGATGTTGAATCCGAAAATCGCGGCGTCGGGCGTGCCGTCGCTGTATCGCAGATTGTCGGAGAACTGATGCGGGTATGCTTCCTTCAAGTAGCTCAGCAGCGGGACGGCAACCTTGCCACGCAGTTGGGGACCTGTGGTCTCCTGTGCGTAGACTTGGTTGCCGTTGCGATCGAGGATGATCACGCTGGTAAGCATGGCCAGGCCGGGCCGCTGGATACGGTTCTCGTATCGGCGATCCCCGGCCAACGTCGAATCAGCGTACGCCTGCGGCGGTGCAGCCGCATCATTCTGGCGCTGCTGATTGACTTCGGCAATATGGGCATTGATGGTCGTGGCCTTCGACATCGATCGAGGCACACGGACCGGGCCCATGTAAGTGGACGCGTCACCGGCGGCACGCATGATGGCGCCGATGTAGAGTGCTGTGCCGGGCAAGAGAGCCTCCAATTTTATTCACAGCAATAAGATTGGGGCTCAAGCCAGCCCCTTGGCGTATCCTTCAACGCTCATGGCGCAGATGTGCATCGCGTCTGCGATGTTGTCCGTGCCGGATGATTCGTAGTTGTCGGGGTCGAGGTCAGCGCCGAAGCGCTCGTTGGCGGCTGCGATCATCGCAGGCTTGCCAGCGTTGCCTTTCCCGGTAGCGTACTTCTTGATGGTGCCGATGGCGTACCCTTGGCAGGGCACCTCGTTCTCCTCGGCCCAGGTGCAGAGGGTGATCTTGAAACCACCCAGGAGCTCAGCGGCTGTGGCCACACGGGCCATGATCATGCCGAGCTTCTTCCCGCCGAAACCTTTAACGGTGGGGGTGTTCTTGACGTCCTCGAACCCAATAAAGCTTGGGTGCATGACGGCCATGAACTGCTTGAGCCGGATATGACGGACGGGACCGGTGTCATACGGTCCGAGTCCGAGGTCAAGCTGGCCGGCGTACATCTGGATATCGTCCCAGACGATCGGCTTTTCGGGATCCACGTCACACCAGGCAACCCCGCAGTTGGTACCCAGGTCGAGCCCAACGATGCGGACGTAACCGGGTATGAGTCCTGCGAGTTCACTCTGAAGGATCTCCGGATCCTTGTGCTGCTTCGCTTTCGCCATTGACGATCACCTGCGTGTGGTCAGTGACTTCTTCAACGAGAGGGGCAACGCCCGCAAGCTTGCGGTGCTCCTCAACCAAATAGTGCAGGACGAGGCTGTCCACGCCCGCGGCGTGTGCCTCTTCCTTGCCGACGCCCGCCTTCTCAAAGATGCGGTACTTGTCATCGCAGTGGCCCTCGAGGGACCACATGACGCCGCGCCGACGGAGTTCGCCGATGCGCCACGCCCACTGCTGCATGGTCTCGCCAGGCAGAGGCAGCGGGTCGTCGTAGTCGTCAAGCTGACTGGCCTTCTCGACGATCCCGGAGTCGTAGACGAGCTCAGGCTCGAAGACGAACGGGATGCGCAGGAAGTTGTGGAAGTGCGCTTGGAAGAGCTCGATGTCGAACCGCCACCCGTTGTGGGCAACGACGACCTCTCGACGCTCCTCCATGTCCTCGAACATCGTGAGATATTGTTCGAGGGTGGCGATGGGGTCTTCACCCTCGTTGCGCAGCCGCTCCCACGTGTGGTGGAAGCCCTTGCCGCGCGACTGCATCGCCTGCTGAGTCTGGTACAGCTTTCGCTGGAAGTCTTCGTGGTCAATGTCAGGGAAGTCCGGCCAGTTCAGGTAGACCTCCCGGGTTTCAATAGGCACGCCATCACGTACGATCGTGTGCCCGATAGAGCAGATGAGACTGCGTTCTACGTCCACGCCGTTCGTCTCGCAGTCCACGCAGGTGTAATTTGCGGGAAAGCCGTAACGGTCGGCGAACTCTTGAAACCATCGTTCTGACATTTTAGCAACCAACTGTAGCTGTCGGCTCAGCGCGATAACGCGGGTCATCGCACTTCGTAAGTTATTGGGATTGGCTTGGATCAGGGGTGCTCCCGTCCGCGGCATCTTCGTCCTCGTCGCTCCCTTCCAGGAACGTTTTGAAACCGTCCTCGACGTCCGTCAGCAGGCTTACAACCGTCGCTGGCGGTGCGTCGTCAGGCTTGGACACATCCTTCACACCCGCCCAGATCATGGCCAAGCAGACCTGCCCGATGCGGGTATAGAAAAGCATTTGAATCGCCGACGGCAGCTCGTGGAAGCCTTCGGCCTCCAGCGCCACCTTGGGATTCTCTGCCTTGACAATGCGGTTGAACGCCCGTGCCAGGATGACAGGAGCATTCGTATCCACAATCGTCTGGTAGCTGATGCCTTGCTCCAGCATGAACTGCTTGAGCCAGGGCTCCCAGTACGTCTCCTCGCACGAGACCATCGCGCCCCGGAGCAAGTTCGGCCCCAGGTGAGCGATGTCCCGTTCGGGATTGTAAAAGGGATCGCGAGCACCCGCCCGCGCTTCCTTACGTCGAAGTTGAAACATTCTACGTTTAGCCATGGTGTGATCTTAGCGGAAATCGTCCAGCGATACAAGTAGCCGGGTATCCTCTTCTTCGAACACATGCGACCAGTAGCGCGTGCTATCCGCACCCTGGAGGCGATCCCACACAATGTGGCGGGCCATGGCCGGCGAAATGCCGATTTGATGGCAGACGTACTGCCAGTGATTCTCCATCTCCCCATACTGCAGAGGGGTGACGTTGTCAGGGTCCACGCCGTAGAGCCGTGCGCCATGCCTGTCGAAGCAGGTGACGCCGCACTCGGCCGGATAGCACATCTCTTGGGCAAACGCGATCTTGGCGATGCCGATGCCCTTGATGTCCTCCATATCGATCAGGCGGTTACGCCACCCGGACCAGGTCTTGAAGCCCACTTCTTTTGGGCCGCGCAGAACGCGCGGCGCAGACGTACACAGCTCGGTGAACCTCCAGATATAGTCAGCGTGGCGGTTGTGCAGTCCGGCTTTGCAGCCCCGCAGCACATCCTCCAACTCAGACTGGGATGTCCAAGGGAGCTCCATAACGCATTCGTACGCTTCATAGTTGGCGCGCCAGTTGCGCTGGATAGACAGGAAAGCGAAAACCCACCTACGCCAACGTGCGTCGTCGGTGGTGGGTCTTATGCTTTCCCAGTAGTCGAGATACTCGGCAGCTTGCTGGATATCGATATCACATAGCATCTGCTCTACGGCGTCTCGGCCTTCCTTAGTAACGGTCCCAGAATTCCGAATCTTCGATGCTCGGCCGCGTTTCTTCTGGCGGCGAGACTTGGGCGCTGTCGCTGTTGGTGGCATCTGATGCCTCCTGCGTGCGGCGAGTGAGTTCGGCCTGCGCGGCCACTACTGCCCGCATCTGCTCCTCATCCAGCGTATTTAACATACCGCTGCCGTGGATACGATTGAGCGTGTCGCGCAGTTCCTCGGTGGAGAAGTCGTCAAAGGTTTCGCGTGTTTCCGACGGCGATGGGCTTACAGGCACTGGCCCGTCCACCCAACCCGTAGCCGCATCCATCTCTGCTTCCTCCTCCTCGCCTTCTTCCTCGGTATTACGTAGACGCACACCACGGGGCGTGCGGTCACCTATGCCTGCACTGTGCTCACGGTCTTCGTTAGCCAGATCGCATAGATAGTCCTCGTAGTCTTGCTGGTACTTATCACGCCACTTCTGCAGCGTTGTCTGTACCACGTCCAAGATGCCGACACGAAGCTCGTGCCGCACTGCCAGCCACTCAGAAAGCGCCGAGGGCGGGCCACTGTATACCGTTTGGCTGCTGCGCCCGAGCTCGAAGTAGTGACGGGAGTCGAGCTGGATGTGTAGCGGTTCCCCGTCACGCAGCGCTCCGAGGATCATATCGAGAAACCGGTTGATGTCTTCGCGGTTTGTGAGCAGCTGCAGCACCCGTTCTGCGTTATTCCGCTTGCTCTCCAACTGCTTCAGTCTTTTCGTCTCCATCGGTAGCTCCGGGCAGACGCAATCCACGCGGACGCCGTCTGTCCTCTTCTTCGGGTTCTTCTTCTAACGGGACAACCGCAAGAAGCCGACGTTCGTAGTCGGCGTCGGCGTCACTGCAGCACTCAGCAACGAGTGCTTTAAGCATGAGAGGAAAGGCAGTATGCAACCGCGCCATGAAATCACTCTGATACATGGTGTCTTTCTCTACGGAGCGGTTATTACCTTCGCTGATGCGGACGTTTAGCCAGATGTCACCCTCTGTGCAGGTGAGCTCAACACGCTCGTCCTCGTTGATTGCGTTCATAAAGTCGTGCATTCTCAGCCGCGACTTCCGCCGTTGCTCTATATCACCGAGCTCCTCACCGAGCTCATGTGTGCGCTTCTCCAGCTTCTGTATTTGTTTGTGACTCAGGGGCATCTTCGCACTCCTTTGTGGTTCTGTGCGTCGCCGCCGGGCACTGGTCGTACCCAACGTGGCACTTGTAACAGTGTCTCTCGTAGCCTCGTGGACATTCCCAGCCGTGTCGGAATCGTTTGCGGATGATCCCCCGATTCCAGTTCCGTAGAGTCTGCGTACAAGACACCTCTCGAAAACCCGGGCGTCCCTGTTGGCAGTAAGCTGGGTCGATGAGCGCCCAGAGTCGGAGACCAACAAGCTCGGAGGGATGCCCAAACGGATAATCATGTCGGTAAGAAGTATATCCCGCACCTCTTGCAATGAGATTGCTAAATCCCCTTGTCCAGAAGGTTATGATTCGCATGGGGCACGCCGATCCGGCCAGGATGCGCATGGCAAACAGACCGCCGGGCTTGCCCCACTTGTTCTGCGAGAATTCCCAGCCGGTGACCTGCACCGGCATCCACTCTCGCTCTGACTGTACGTGCCACGGGGGCACAGCAACACCGCGCCGCAGGCTGTCGGTGTTCCCGGCCAGTCGCCAAAACAGCGTACGCAGCCTTGCCTCGGTGAGGTACTCCCCAGCGAGACAGGTACAGCTGTCGTACACCGCTTGGCGTTTGGCTCGAGGTATCGCTTCGGTGAGTTGGTCGACGAATTGGTCGAAGTGCTCTCCGATGGCAGTAAAACCAAACCACTCGGTCATCGAGTCCGTGCACAGCTTGTCGCGCAGTTGGATGATGCGCCCCAGGTTGTACCGCGGAATGGCAATCTTGACATCAGAGGTGCGGGTCGACTGAGTCATCTTCCTCCTCCCCTAAGTGTACGGGTTCTGGGTGCCGTGCAACCATGTCGGTACAATCCGACACGTCGGGCAGCCCTGATACCTCCGCTTCGTCCGCCCAGTGGTCAACCACGACCTCCACGTACTTACCGTCTTTGGATTCGTAGTAGAGGACTCGATCGACCTGTTCGTAGGCAAGGATCAGCTCGAAGCCAGGCGTTTTCACCGGCTCCAGCTGTCGGACTTGGTCCGCAATCTCACAGACTACCTCCGGATCGCCTCCGGAGTTGATGTAGTCCAGCATGGCCGCGAGAAGCAGCGAATCGCGTGTTAGCGACGTGCGCTCCTCGGGCGTATTTCCAAACACGAGCATCGCAGGATACTCAGCGATTGATTGGCCACGATCCAGCCGCCTGACATGGGCGAAGTTCGTCCCCAGGCGCGCACCGGCCGGTGCCCATTCGACGTGCATGCGATAACCGTCGAATGGTAGCCGGTACATTGGATCAATCAATTCGGAGGCGTTGATGTCGCCATCATCCGCCACTGGTCGCTGCCTCCATTGCTTCCACAACGGGCCGTGTCTCCGCATCCAGCTGGTAGAAACCTTTCATGGCAGCGATGAAGTCAGCGCCGCAGGTTTGCTGCAGTTGGTCGAAGAGTGGCCTGATGGCCGCAAGTACGGAAGTCGGCATGGTGTTGAGATCGAGCTTGAGCTCGCCCGGCACCGTGCCGTCCGTTACGGGAAACGTAAACGTGACGAACGGTAACCCGTTGGGCGCTTGCCCTGGGTTCTTGATCAGCTCGTCGATCCTGGTCACCACGTTCCGAAAGTGTCCGTACGCATCGTTCTGACGCGTCAGCTCGCGTGCGAGCTGTGCGTATCCAGACGCATACTCTTGCAAGCTCCGCTGTCGCTGCTGTGGCGGCTCAGCGGGGGTTTGCGGCTGGGGCGCCTCCTGTTGGGGAGGCTGCTCCACCTGCGCCGGCAGCTGCATGAATTGTTGTGGCGGCTGCGGCGCCATTGGGTTCTCGCTCATTAGCCTTGGGCCTCTTGAGTCTGCACTGCAAAACCGATCCAGTAGCGGTACACGCCTTCGGCGTCGAGCCGCTCGATTGGATCACCTAAGATGATATGGGTACGCTCAGCATGCGGCTGCCGCTCAACGTACCTCTGGATCACATCCATTGCCCCGAGCAACATGTGCATAAGATCGAGGCGACTGCGGTACGGGATCAGCGGGATGTTGACCAGCTGTCCCGATTCGACGATCGCCCAATCCAGCGGATCTTCTGCGCCTGGCTGGTCGAGGTTTAATGGTTCTTTGCGAACTATCCAGGCGTCGCCCTCTCGCAGCCGCAGTGGCCGTTGAGGCTTAACGCCGGCATCCAGGAATTCCTGGATAGGAAAGATCTCTGCAGTATGCTTTCTACTCATTCTCGCCTCCGGCGGTAACGGCTTCGTGAGAGCTGCCACTCGTCGTTCGGCGAACGGTGATTAGCTGGCCGCACGTAGTTGGTACCGCAAGGGTCCTGGGAGTGTCCGCGCCGTGGCGCTGTCGAGCATCTGCCGCTTGCATCGCAGTTGATGCCCAGTCCCTTCGTAAAGTGCTTTATACGATATCCCTGCTGATGACACAACTCCCCGAGTAGCAAATCTCCGCCGTTGTGCTGTAAGTCCTCTGACGGCCAGTTCCATTGTTGGATAATCGGGGTACGGATTGTCCACCAGCCACCGGTAATGAACCCGGGGCGCCGGGCTATTGGTTTGCCCGCGTACCACGGTTGGTCTTCGATGTACTGTCGTTGATTGCCCCGCAGGGCCATCACGTACTTGGCGCCGATCATGTCGGCAGTGTCTGCCGGCGTAAGCGTGCCGTCGGGCTTTCGCTTACGCGCACCATACTCCATGAAGTCCTGAATGCCCCGGAAGAAACCGTTGGCACAGGTGTTGATGAACGAGTCGTCATCGAACCACATGATGTAGGGCGTCTTGATCGGCATCTCGTAGAACATCCGGCGCATCGTCGGATACTTGAAGAAGGGGGAATGCCCTTTCAGACACATCTCCAACGGATCGCGGCACGTGCCACGCAGCTTAGCCGTCTGCCATTTAGCGACGTGGCTCAGTAAGTCCGTCTCCGACTGCACGCCGAGGCCCTGCCAGCCGATACGGAGATTAAACCACGGGTACCACTCCGGGTTGCTCAACGAGTCGAGACACCTATTGAGCAACTCCGGATAGTTCCCGTAGAGTAAAACGCACACCGTAAACTGCGGTGTTATGGGCGTTTTCACTTGCTTACTCCCACTCGCCCCTTGCGGCGAGCTGCAGCGCGAGCTTCACGTTTCTTTTTCTTTTCCCGCTCTGCGGCAGACTTGGCTCGCCGTTGAGCGTTTCGTTGTTTGCCAAGGTTGACAGTCTCTTCCTCTTCCCAGTCCTCTTCGTCTTGGGCGGAATCTTCCTCAACCTCGTCGTCCTCTTCCTCCTCCGCGTCTTCCGCTTCGTCTTCAGCGTAGACGTCGTCGTTCGGATCGAAGTCGTCATCGTCGTCCTCCCCCTCGTCGATATCGTCTTCGTAGTCCTCTTCGGCAGCTTCGGCAGCCGCGGCTTCTTCCTCAGCCTCCGCCTGGGCCTTACGACGGGCCTCGATGTCCTCCTCAACTTGCATGAGCTGCTCTTCGAGGGAGGCGGCGCACTCCTGCATGGACACGAGCTTCGCACGCGTGTCGGCGACGGCCTGGACGAGCTTGTCGTTCAGCTTGTCGGCCGGGATGCTGGCCACCTCGCCGCAGATGTCGTAGACGTCGCCCGTCCACGCCTCCTCGAAGTTCTGGACGAACTTGTTGGCCTGCGAACGTACATGGCTGAACATGCCGACCGGCGATGCCGGGATCTTGGTCTTCACCTTGGCGCCGGAACCGCGTTTCTTGCGGTTGGCCAGCTCCTTGACACGGTCCCAGAGGTCCTTGGCGTTCCAGCTCTGTTCGAGCGTGGAGGCGGCCAGCTGGTTCCGCAGCTTGTCGTCGCCAATCTGGGCGAGGTACACGAGGTGCGACCAGTTCAACGTGTTCTGCGCTTCGCCCTTCAGCCGGACGAGCTTGTTGAACTCCTTCTTCGTCTTGAAAGTCTCCACAACAGTCATGGTGTTGCGGAGCTGTTGGTCTGTCTTGTAGCCGAGAGCCTTGGCCATGCGCAGCAACACGCGCTTGCCGTAGATGTCCTCACGGTCTTTGGCGTCTTCATAGATCTTCTTGACCTTTTGACCGAGCTCCCAATACCACCAGATGTCGTCCTTGGCGCGCTTGGTGATATATTCGTTTAACTCCTTGAAGGCCTTCTCTTCGGCCTTCGTGAAGGTGGATTGTGCTTGAAGAGCGGTGTACTCTTCGACCTTGGCGGGTAGAGTGGTTTTTGCCATTACTGAAAATAGCTCCTACAGTGGGATGCGCTTGGCGAGGACGTCGTACGCCGCTCGCTCAAGACTTTCGCGAACTTCGGGATATTGGCCGTCGGCATGCTCCATGATTACCACGAAGAAGTCTTCGACCGTACGCTCTGCCACGCGCCGCATCCGTTCTTTCAACGGATCGTCACGCACGTCTGTGTAAATGGCTTGGCGTATCATAGCGTCAGCAAGGCCCTTGTCGACATAGTTGGACAACCTGGTTGCCACTCGTCGCTGCCATGTGCGCTTGATCTTACCCGTGTCGTCGAGGACATCCAGCGTGGTCGCCAGATGCTCGATGTCGTTAACCACATCGACGATACCGTCCCAGTCGTGCAATACCTTCATCACCATGCGCTGGAGCCGTTTCATGAAGCTCTTTCCCACATGGGTTATGCTGTGTAGCTTGGATATGCATCGGAGGGGTGTATCGTCGTACTGGAGCAGCAATGAGCTGCGTACGCCGCACTCACCTGCTTCGCTGTTCGTCACGTAGCAGCCACCGTAGAGATCCTGTCCGGCTGGCGTGGTAGCCAGGGCCTCGGGGGCCAGGAAGGTAACGCTCATGCGGCGGCCGGTCAACGTTCCGCCCCAGAACTCCATCGGCACAGAGTGTGTGGCCAGGAGGTCAGAGGCGCCGTCGAGCAGCAGGTGATTGGCGAGGTACTGATAGCGGACACCGACGACACCGTCGATGACCTTCGTATTGTGGTTCTGGATCAACAGTCGTCCGCAGATCCCATCTTTTACACGGAATCGGAGCTGCACGCAGTCATTGAAGATGCGTGCTGCCAACGCTGGCGAGATCACTCCATCGAAGGATCTCGAACCACGCGTGACACCACCGATATCCATGATCAGCGGCCAAAGTCCCTTGGCCACAAACATGCAGATTTGCTTGAAAGCAAGCGGAGAGAGGCGAAAGCCACTCTCTACGAGACAGCCGGCATCGTCCAGGAGCAGGTCTTCCGGATGGTTGATCGGCACCTGGACGGTGTACTGATCGGCTGTGTTCAGCGCTTCGAGGAACCCGTCGAACTGGTCCGGCGCGTACACCTCGGCTTTTGGTTTGACTAGGAATTTATTCATGGAAACAAAATCAGGCGCACCACTCCTCGGCTGGGCCGAAGCGTTCCACCAGATTGTCCAGGGTTTCCAGATAGTAACATCTTCCGTTGATGCGCCAGTAGCGCAACGACGTGCCTAGATCGGTATGCATGGAGAAGTCGTGCAGGACGTACCAGCGGCCGTGGTTCAGCCAGTTGAACACGACGCCCTGGTATGTGCACTCGCCCTTCGGCGTGCCGTCAGTGATGTCCAAGAACTGCATGAACATCGGCGTGCGTAGTGGACGCTGCTCCAAGGTTTTTTCGATGTCCGCCGGTGAGCGGATTTTGATGGCGTGCAAGAGCAGCGGAAAATGTGCATGCTCATGCAACGCCTCAAACGTCATTAGATCGCCATCTGAGACGAGGAGCGCGCGCTCGGCAGTGCCGACCTTTGCTCGTTTGACAATTCTGTCCACGGCGCCGTGCTCATACTGCGCGAGCTTGTTGCCCTCCGCCTCGTGATCTGTTTTGTCCCAAAAGTCCATTGGATTGATGGGATTACTCATTGGATGGCCATTCCACCTGGCTGGGGTAGGCATCGTGGTCGATGATGTTCTGCTGGATCTCTCGCAAACGCTGCTGGTTGAGATCCGAAGCATCGGCTTGCGCGATCACATGCGCCTGAGCCTCTTGCTGCGCCAGGAAATCGACGCCGGGTCGGAAGAACTGACGGCGCTGAATGCCGGTAACATTGTACAGGTCCTTCAGCACATCAGGCTTCGTCTCGAGGATCATGCCGAGATCGTGCGGCGGCATCGCCTCCGAAGAGGGGACGCCCAACGCGTTCGACCAGTATAGCTTCCCGCGGCTGCCGCCCGACTTCTCGTGGATGTCGCAGGCTTCCTTCATCTTGGGCACAAGCCTTTGGGCCTTAGCGGCCGACAGCCCGTTGCCAGTGGCGATGAAGAGGATGGAGGCTTCCCACCACTCAAAACGAGAGTGGAGCCTGAACGTATCAGGCGCGTCCTCCTGCAGCCACGTCTTGAACCGCACCTTGATCTTGGAGTCATCAGCTCCATAAGAGTTCTTCAACATGGAGAAGCGGATGGTAGCCGCCTTGTAGTTGTTGAACTCCTTGATCCCGCCCATCTTCTCCAACTCGAAGATAGCAGAGCACTGGAACTTCAGCGCCCAACCACCTGGGATGTTGTAGTCGACGGTGCCGTCAGGATTGCGGTTGATCTTCATGTGGTTGACACCCACGAAGGTGAACGGCCACCCGAGAAGCATCTGCGGATAGGCACGCATGTAGTCGGCCATCTGTCGCGCTTCCACGGGGAAGTGCAGATTGGCATGACCAACCTTCTGGATGTTCTTCAGCGTATGCTCACTGGCCTTGCCGGTCAGCGAGTCGACGACAGCGCACCACGGGATGTCCCGCGTACCCGCCTTCTCCATCCGCTTTTGCAAGCCGACGGTATAGCGAGTCAGCTTGCGCTGCCAGTCTTCAAAGGTTTCGCAGTCCTCGATATCGACTGCTTTCAGGTCCCAGTTCAGGACACTGTTGCGTAACTCAGATGTCGGCTTCGTCTCAGCCTCACACAACAATCCACGCCCACCGCACAGGCGGTGCCAGCGAACTACTTCCATCGCGAACGTGGATTTGTAGGACGCCTCCGGTCCTACTGCTTGATACATACAACTCAACGGCAGGCCTTCGTTCTGAATGAGATACCTCATACTGAACGCAGGCACGGGCAGCACTTGCATCACCGGATTGTGACCGACAAGCATGCCCTCCTTCTGCAGCTTCGTTTGGACTGTTTCTACCACTGAATCGAACAGTTCGTCGTTCGGGCAGAAGTCCTCAACAGGCAACTCTTCAGCTGGATTGGGCTTCTTTTTCTTAGCCATTGGATATTGGTCCTAAGAAACGCTCCGCCCGGCCACGGACCGGGCGGAGCTGAGGTGCAGAAATAGTAACGTCTATCCGCCGGCGTCAGCAGCACGCGCACGAGCCCTTGCGAGGGCATCCTGCGTAGCCGCCGATCGCTCCGGCGTAGTGTGCGTCGGCTGCGCCTGCGGCGCTGCTTCTGCATTCGTCATTGTCTGCTGTGGCGCAGGAGCAGCCTCTGGAGGAGGCGTTTGCTCGGGTTGCGTCACGGAAGCCATGGGATTCCCAGCTGCCTCAGGAGCGGCCGTAGGCGGCGGCGTGGTAGCCGCCGGCATGGCAGGATCCTGCTGCGTAGCTGCGGGGGAAGCACCCATCGGCGACGGGGCTTCCTGTGATTGCATTGGATTTGGTGTCCCACCACCCTCAGAGGCAACGCTCTGGAACGGAACCGTCGTCTGCGTGTTTTGGGCACGCGCCTGATCGAAGATGTGTTGCGGGATGAACTCCTGGTACACATCACCGAGGGCGTAGACGATGGCCGTCGCTGGAATGCCAGCGCCGCACAACATGCGGACCTGGTCCTCAATGGTGGGGATTCGTACGATCTCGTCCCAGGGACGAACGTGGGATTCGGCCAGGCCGTGGATCCCTTCGAACGTGGGCGAGATACCGCTGTAGAGTTCGAGGAACTCCACCTCGTAGCGGTTTTCGGCAACGCCACCTCCGCCGACGGTTGTCGCGCCCATTTGTCTGGGTGCGCCGCCTTGGGGTTGCGCTTGGGTGCCGGCTTGGTGGAACTGGACGAACATGCCAGCGTCAAGACTGGTAAGGTCGGGCCAGCGCCAGTTACCTTGGTCATCGCGTTCGCCGAGCTTGTCCATCAGGGCTTGGCCTGCGGACTGGCTCATCAGCAGCACGACCGGTTGATGGTCGGGCAAGCACCCGCGCGGCGGGTTCTGCGGCTGCGATTTGTGTTCCATCAGGATGCCTTGCATGATGTAGCCATCCTTCGGAGAACTCAGAGGTGCGGCGCGACCCGCGCCGCCGAAGACAAGCGGATTCCAGCTGGGATGCCCGGTGCCGGCTTTCACGGCTTGCTGAATGCTGCGATACAGCATCCAGACGGGGTTCTGCTGGTCGTCCAGCGTGCCGTCCCGCGGATCCTTCATAACGAAGGTAATCCCGGGGTTACCGATGCTGAATGCCATGTCGTATCGACGGATCCAGTCACCGAAGTCCCGATCTTCATCACTCAGCCGGAACGGGTCCCAGGCTGCGAGGTTCTCGGGATCCTTACCCGGGAACGGCCGGAAGATAGTCCGGGTGCCGTTCCAGGTTGGCCGGTAGATTTGACAACCGGCGTTGTCGTTCAGGATATGCATACCCTGAATTCCACGTTGCGAGGCTTGACCCTCGTTGCGCATACGATAGCGGCCAGCGGCCGCACCTTGGCGTGACATTCGTCACCTCCTACAAAAACGGGTTACAAGTAAACAGTCAGTCGGTTTAGAAGTTGCAAGTCAATCGGTTTAACGGTTGATACCCTGATTATCCCACACGGGCGGTGCCATTTCAAGCACCCCGCTAGATATAATCGGGACTAATTCCCAACCGCTCACACTCCTCTTCTGTCAACTTCAAGCCCCATCGCGTGAACACGTCCTGATCCAACCCAAATCGGTAGATCGGACTGTCCGCATACGGAGCTCCGTCTAAGTCACATGCCTGGAAGGACACTTTGTCGACCATGCACTCTGGCAGGATCTCGTTGTGTACCACGTCCAAGCTGCGACATGGGACCTCCAGCACGATCGCATCGTGGATCTGGAGGACAATCTTGTACCCAAGTTCCTCTTTACGAGGATGGTTGTGTAGCCAATATAGCGCCGTCGAAACGGCATCGGCTACCATACTCTGAAACGGAAAATTCAGTGCCTGGCGCTCCAATTCGCCCATCGCCGCTCGATCAGACGTGCTGATGAATCGACGATACCTACCGAAACAATTTCTAAGCCATCCCGGGTTAGCGACGCGGGCACGGAGTGCCTCTTGCAACGCTGGAATACCCGGATAGAGCTCGAAGATCGTGTCGATAATGCTTTGCGCTTCCGCAACGGTGATAGGAGCATTTTCTTCCTGGCACTGCCTGGCGCACGCCTCCGCGGTGCGTCCATAGCCTACGCCGAAGATGATGTTTTTCGCAGCAACGCGCTTGCCCTTCTGCTTGATCGATGCGAGTCCAGCTTTGCTAGCCTCGCAGTCAAGTTGAAAGGAAGTCACAGCGATATTTGAGTGGATATCATATTGCTGCGGATCGCCATCGGGCAGGTTTGCGCGTAAGCAGTGATCCAACATTTGCGCATCGCGAGCCATCACCGCCATCCCCATAAGTTCCGCGCCCTTATAGTCTGACTCTACAAGGACGGTAGGTTCGGCATAGCCGGGGTCGGTGTTGCTGACGATAAATGACCGGATTGGCCAGCGGTATTGGTCACCCAGGATTCTCGAGTAATCGTCTTCGCGACGCTTACTGATATTCTGTAATGGCGGCCTCGCACTTGACGCACGTCCAGTTTCCTTCACTTGTTGGAACGAACTTCTCACACGCTGGTCATGGCATATGTACTTAGCGATGCCACCGCCGTAGATCCGTCGGCCATTGCTGTCGAGTTCGATCTCCGTCGATTTTGCCTTGTACTTAGGCGGACGGAATACGGACTTCAACACTTGGTCGATCAGCCTCACGTCGCGTAGCTGTAACGCCATTGGGTGTTGTAAACCCAAAATGCCACATGTCTCTTTATCTGTACTCGGCGTGTACTTCTCCTGTTCGCCTCTGGACATCACCCAGCCCCACGGCTTACCTTTGCCAGTGGACTTGATGGGCTCCAGGTTGAGCGTCATGGCGCCCGCTGGACGCACGCTGAGCCGCTCTCCTGTGTCCTTGTCACGGCGCGTAGAGTAGCGCTCGCCGAACAGGAATTCCACACACTGCTGTGAACTTCGAGGGTTGAACGCCGGCCAGTTGATGTCCTCCTGAAGCTTCTTCAGCTTCTGGGCGCTCACTTCGATGAATTGGTCGGTGAGCTCATCAATGCGTTCGGGGTCGATCTTGACGCCGATCGTGCCCATCTCGTTGAAGGCCGGGAATGCCATCATGGACAGATGGAACGGGATCCAGCAGTCGTTGCCGTAGCGATCGCCGTTCAGCAGGTTGCAATGCCTGTCCATCAGCTGACGTGTGTAGGCAGCATCTTTGCCGCCGTAGGGCAGTAGGACCTCGTCGGGGCACTCTCCGTACCCTTCGAGCTCCTCGTCCTTCATCTTCCGCTCCTTGAGGTACGCCTTCTTCCACTCGCCCAGCGCAACGTCCCAGCGAGGCGCACCGCACAACCGAGAGGCCATGACTTCCAGCTTGAAGTCACCGGTCTCGTTGTAGGCGTGGTGGGCCAAGCCGATGTCGAAGCCGCCTGCGTAGTTACCGCCGCGGATCTCGTCGACCGTGGGCGGTACCTTGAAGCGGTGGGCGATGTTCAGGCCGTTGTGTTCAAGCCACGGAAGGTCAGCAGCGAAGAAGCTGCCGCCAATCTGGACGTCGTCACGATCGAGCAGCCGGTTAAGGTGATCGATCGCGCGCGAAATGCCTGGTCGAAACGCAGTACCACCGCCCTGCCCTCGCAGGACGATGACGGCGGCATACTTGCCGGTGTGGCTTACCTGTATCGTACGGAGGTACGACCCCGGCTCGCCGGGATGCTGGCCGTGCCACTCACCGTCAACTGCTATCTTTTTCAACCCAGGGCGAGAAAGGACGTAGTCAACGTACTCCTTCAACTCCCTTTCCTTGTACATGTATTGGATCGTGATGTTGTCGTTCTCTGCGCTCGTAAACTCCTCGCCACGGATCAACTGGATGAAGTTCCGCAGGGTGGCTTCGAACGCCGGGTACAACTCCGTGGTACGCAGCACAGCCGCCGGATGCGTGATGGCCATCACCTTGGAGGTATGCAGGTCATCAGGCTCGCCATACTCTTGCAGCATCTCAGTGCGCTCGACGTAACGGCCCACCATGGTATTCACTGTGTTGCCCGGGATGACCGCTTTGGTCGCTTCGGCCCCGAGGCACAGGATATAGTCAGGCCGGTACAGCCGGATCTCCTGGTGCAGCAGCGGAAGACAGTCCTTGATCCACGCCTGCGGCAACGCGCCGCTCTGCGGATTGACGTTCATCCAACGCACCAGGTTACACACGTACCAATCATTGAGCTCGGCATCACTCAGACCGAGCGCGGTCAACGTGTCCTTCAGTTGCCGGCCAGACGGGCCGACGAAGTTGCGTCCCTCGCCTATCTCTTCGAGGCCAGGGTGCTTTCCAACAACCATCACACGCGGTCGTCCCCGCAGCTCCTCGTTCTCGAGGTACTTGGGACCTTCGGCATGATCGCCCCAGAGATGCCCGGGCAGGATGCGCACCGTCTCGGTACGCCCTTTCACCTTGATGGGCATGTGGAGTTCGTTCGAGTACAGCGCCTTCAGATACAGGCACTGCAGCTTGAATCCGGCTTCGATGCCGCGCTTGTTCTTGCCCGTACCCTCTACGACGTAGGGGTTAGCATCGCCGAGCGCTTTCGCGTGGGCGATGAAGTCCGGGCCAGGCGGCGGCATGCCGGGAGACACGAGGGGGTACATCGGAAAGCGCCGACTGTACTCGTTGTCCTCGTCGTTGCGGAAAATCGCTTGAAGGTCGTCGAGACCTAGTTCAGGAATCATTCTGTAGTCCTAACAGATCAACATTCTGGTTTACGGAACTTTGCCATACAAGATCCCAGAAGCGATCCTGATCCATGTCAGCTGGATCGCAACCGTCTGGGAGTTTCACGACCACCGTCGGCATACTGCCCAGCTGCTGCTGGATACGCTCGACTCGGTCCATTGCGTCAGGGTCGAGAGCGATCACGGCTGCTTTCCAGTTCTGCGCGATCAGCTCTGCCTGCTGCGGGGATATGTGCTTGCCGAGGAGCGAGATCGCCCCCTGGCCGACAGCCCACACGTCGGTGACGCCCTCGGTTATGACGCAGTACGGATACGCCCTGGCTATGTCGAAGCCGTACAACATGAGTCGCCGGTTGATGCCGGGACAGTTGTAGTACTTGGCGGTGGTCTTCCAGTCTGCTTCATATGGCGGGCGGGCTTGCCAGCCAACCATATCGCCGTTCATCACGATCGGGATCACCAACCGTCCGAACGCCATCGGGAAGCGCGCCGAACCACTCTCGCAGTACGTCACGCCGTAGCGTGGGCCAACTGCCGCGGGGTCAAAGCCGCGGGTCGCCAGGTACTGCCATGCGTGGTGCTCCGGTCGCAGCTGGTCCACCCGCAAGCAGCGGCCAGGCCAGTCGACGAGTCCGAGCGACGCCATCGGCACAGTGTGGAACTGCAGCTTGACGGCGGGCGCGTGTAGCTCCCGGCCGATACCGCCGTAGACCCAGGTCTGCAACTGTTTGGTGTTCGCCGGGTTCTCTTCGCAATGCTCGTTGTAGCACACCCACGCCCACCAAAACCGATCGTTCGGCTTCAGTTTGGTCTGCGGGTCATCCTCGTCGAGGCCGACGCCCCAGCGATGGCTGATCCACAGTCGGTGTTTGGTATCCACCGCGCGCTTCTGCTCGCAGAACGGGCAGCAGACGCGATAATACTCTCCGCCGAGGGTGTCGTACTTGAAGCCGCTGCCGTCATACGTGTAGTTCCCGTAGATCGGCTCGCCTTGCTTGGCGATGATAACATCGCCGAAGCGTTTCTGGAGCTTCTCGTAAAGGAACGGGTTGATGACGTGTGCGCCTGCGGCATCGTTGCCCAGGGTCACGCCGGTAACCGATTTCATGATGTGACCTCGTCCCAGTAGTCGTCAGATTCGTTTTGGATGTTGTCGTGGTAGTTCGCAACATCGTCACGCGGCACGATCTGTCGTCGGACATGGTCCGGCTCAAACTGGTCCGACACGTCGGTCAGCTTGCAAAACCCGCCGTCTACGCGTACGATCGCCGGAGGCATACCTTCACCGTGGCGCGTCTTCGTAGCGACCAGCTGGCAGACATTATGCTGCTTGTCCTTGGTCCCTATGCAGAACGCATACCACGCCATATTGGCGAAGGAGGCACACCACTCGGCCTCATTGTGGTTTGGGGCAACCGATGGAGACCTGCCTGTCGCCTGTCCGCGAAGCTGGTGCGGCAGCCATACAGTGCAGTTGAACTCGGCAGCGACTTGCTCTTTCAGCTCAGCGACCAAGCCGCCCAGCATCACAGCCATGTTGCTGCCGTCGACCTGACGGTTCGTCTCCAGCAGGTGCTTCCGCACCATCAGGCCCGCCCAGTCCAGCACCACGGTGCGGATGGGTATGTCGGACTTGCCCTGGATGGCGAGTAACCGTTGCCGTGCCTCCATAACGCCGCCTCCGCCGCCTTCCTTACCGTCGTGGAAGTCGACGAACTTCATGTACCTGTTGAGCCACCCACGGGCAGCTTGCAGGCGCTCACGTTCGCCCAGCAGCTCACCAGTGGCGGGCGCTGCACGATACATGGTCTGCTCGTAGCTCTTCAGATTGCCCGTAGTGCTCAGCGGCTCTTGCATGAAGCGCAGCTGGTTCTTCGGGACCTGCGCCGCACAGGATGCAGCACGGATCTGTAGCATTCGACGGTTATCCTCGTAGCTGATGAAGACCACCAGGCCGGGCTCACCGTCTCCGGTCATCTCGATCTGGTTCTGGATGCGTGCGATCGACACCGCCATCTGCATGGACAGTGTAGTCTTGCCGCCGCCCGTGGCTCCGATGATGACGTTGACGTCACCCGGCTCGGAACCGCCTTCCATCGCGCGATCGATAAACGACACGCCAGTCGGCCAGCGTGGCCGCGCTACTTGGTCCCATTCCATCGGTATTGTCTCCTCTTCGTTGACACGTCCGATAGTTTCGATCACCTCGATCTGCTTCTGTGCTGCGAGCACCAGCTTTGGGAGATCGTTGATGTGGCTGTAGCCCGCTCTGGCGACGGCGTCCTTCAACCTGCGGCCGGGGCCGCGGTCAACCAGGACCTTCCGCAGGATGTCCAGCGCGGCGTCGGGCTCGAACGACGAGATTGGGTTGACGTTCTCGTCGAAGATCCAGTCCATCACGCCCTCTGCCACCTTGAACACATCGGCGTGCAGGTTTGGCATGGCGTTAAGCTCGTCGATCACTCGGATCCAGATGCTCTGCCGATTGGGTAGGCGGTTGTACTTGTCGAAATACTCGTACAACGCCTTCAGGTACACCCGATACGGCAGCTCTTGCGGGAAGCCGAGATGCTCAGGCTCCAGGTGCTGACGCACAGCATAGTAGACTTCGCGGTCACGAGAAGCGTGCAGCAACAGGAACTCGATCGAGAAGTCGTCGATCGGATTGGGATCGATATCGTCCTTCTTGGTTTCCTGGAGTTGCCCGGGCTCGTTGACAGGAGCTACCGGCGCTTCCACTTTGACCATAGGGTTCTCCATGATGCCCCTTTCTAGAGTTTGAGCTGCAGTAGTTCTTCGGCTTCGGCTTTCATTTCGGCAGGAATGGTCGCTTCCCACGTACGCGTATACCCGATCGGATCGGACATGAACTGCTGAAAGCCTTCTTCCCACAAGTCCTTGGCACAGGCGAGCCCCTCGGAAGAGGCCACGCAGTACCGGAACAGCGGCGGGAGATCCAACATTTTATTCATGAGAATAAGTTCCCAGCGCTCCCTGGTGGGCAGGTGCGGGTACTGTCCCGCGCATTCAGCGCTAGCACACTTGAACTCGAGTTTGGCAGACTCCAACTGCTGTACCAGCATGCTGTCGGCACGGACGATGTACTGCGTGTACTGCTTCATCGCCTTTTCGGACGTGAGCATGTTCACCAGCGGTCCGTGCTCGAGCGTCTGCAGCTTCTCGCTGCTCGGCCCGTACTTGAACTGCACGTGGATGAACCGCTCGGCATTCGACCAGCCCGACTGCATGATGAGGCGTGCCAGCCGCGGCCAGCAGTCACCCAGCTCGCGCGTGTTGAAGTTCGGTAGCTTGACATTCTCCACGCGCATAGCACGCCAGTATGTCTCGCGTTTGTACGCTTGGTAGAGCCGCCTGGCCATGTGACCAGCGGGGTTGGTGGAGAACATGTTGCGTTCCGGCAGCGCCTCGTATTCTTCCGGCGGCGGCCGCTGCATACGCAACGAGCTATTTCTGTGTTCCGACACGGTTCACTCTCATGCCTGGGGTCCACAATTTGCCGTCAGCCAGCAGCTGCGTCCATCCGCGTTTGTGATAATCGCGTCGACGGTCTGCGGCTCGGCCTTTGAACTTCGTATCCCATACGTCATTGAAGTCGATGAGAATGCCACACTGCTTGCCGCTCGATGGGTCGATTCGACACACGCGGCCGGGCAGTTGGATGTTGGTAGTTTCGCTGGCGCCGGCATCGGCGCGGATCAAGACGTTCAGCGAATCGAAAGACACGCCGACGGACCAGACACCTGTAGCGATGACCAGCTTGATTTCACGGTTCTCGAACTGGTGCCGCAGACTGTTGCGCAGCGCCGTAGTCATCTGTTCGTCCTCGTCGAGCAAACCGTTCCGTATGAACATGGCCCGCTTTGATCCGTCGGTGAGGGCACCTTCAGAGTAACACAGCGCCGCCTCCGGCAACAGCTTTCGCAGATGCAATGCATGGTCCACTGTGTCGACGAGGATGAGCACCTGATCGTCGCCCTCTCGGAACGCCCGAGCGGTTTCAGCGATGACCTGGTTGCGGTATTGATTCCTCCAGATCCCGTTGCGCTTCTGCGCCACGAGAGTCTTGATGTTGGCGATCGGGTTGTGCGACAGCCGAACATCGATCCACTGTACGAAGACAGGCGACACGAGTCCCGCCTGCTCTGCCTCTTGCTGAGACATCTTGAAGACGCACGGCCCAAAGATGCCCTCCATGCGGAAGTGGGCATTGTCGAGGCGCGTGTCCGGGGTAGCAGAGAATGCGAAGTTGCGAGAGTAGTGATAGTTGCCCAGCAGCTTGGCTAGACGATCTGTCATCAACTCGTGCCCTTCGTCGGCCAGCATGATATGCGCGTCGAAGTCAGAGTGGTGCAAGCTGTCAGCGGTGTAGACCGTGACTCGCCCCTTCTGCTTCTTGCCTCCGCCGACCATACCGACGCTAGGGACCCAACGCGTCAGGAGATCGCGTATACGGCCCACCACGTCCTTTCTCTTGGCCACGATGTCAATCTTGGCCCTCGGGTACATGGAACTCACCATGGCCATTACGTGCGTCTTACCGAACGCTGGAGGCGCATCGATATAGCCACCGTCGTGCATGTCGATCTGGGCGAGACACTCGTCCTGCTTCGCACGGAGTTGGAAGCGTTCGAAGATCCGATCCCAGTCGGGCGTGTAGATGACAGGATCCACAGGCGGATCCGTGTCGACGAAGGTGATGGTATACCCGGCTTCCTCAAGTAACCCCCTAACCCGGGGGTAGAAGCCGCGCTGGCAGATGAAATGTCCGTTATTGTCGTACTGATAGAGCTTTCGGCGCTCGCCGGACATGCTCTGCCGATCCCCCGTATGGGGGTCATAGGCAGCTGCACCGTAGTGAAACGTGAGCTTGGTGTACCAGAGCTGGTTTTCAAGGATCCGGTATTCGTTCGGCGTGAGCGAAGCTACGCCGTCCTGCGAGACCGCAATGAACGGTCCGCTTTTGCGGATCATTGCCACTTTTGACATTCTGCGTCCTTTGGTCCCCCCAACGGGGTTGACCACATGCGCAGGGTCCGCTATCATTGGCAGTAACATACCGCCATGACCGCATGCCCCTGCAGGTCGTGAAACACAAAAGGCTCGCTGTGCCACCAGCGGGCCTTTTCTTTTACTTGGGTTTTGTCCTGATCCTCCGCGTCACAGCAATGACATCAAAGGTGCCGTACTTCTGATCCTTGCGATAGGGACTGATGCCTCTGTACTTGCCGGCCACCTCAAGCAACTCCTTGAAGTCGTCGATAGGAAGTTCCGTCGGCAGCACTGCGTGTACGATGATCTCGTCCCCTGGAAAGAACGCCTCGTGAAGTGTGAACTTCTGCGGGGCGTAGAATCGTTTGTACTCCCTTGGAGTTCCCTCGATGACGGGCGCCCAGTCGATGTCTTTGACAGCATCGTGGTGTCTATTGACAACTTGAGCCGCATAACGCATCAATGCCTTCCACCAGGTCGGCATGAACATTACACGGCCGTCAGGGTCGCGCAGCATCTGGTTGAGCTGCTTAGTTCGGCGGTCTCCGAGTGAGTGCTGATTGAACCGCAGCTGTATCCTTACTTCGATCACGGGAACTTCCTTTTGCCCGTTGGCAGTATGCATACTACCTGCCGTTGTTGAGCCTGTCAACGGATAAACACCGGCAGTTTTGACAATCCCATATTTTGTGGTCAGAAACTTCAACACCACTAGATACGGTCAGCAGTAACTGTCTCCTTCGGTCGCTTCCACGTGCTGTTGGTAAGCGATGATCTCCTTGTGTTGCTTGAAGAAATCGCCGGGTCGGAACAGTTCGGTATTGACGCCTGGCAAGGCACTCGAATCGCGATAAAGCGCATCCAGCCACGTATGCCTCAGGAAGGCCACGAAGCGTTGTGACGCACGCAGATCCGCCTTGACAGGATTGGGTTCGATGTCGGTGTCCATGCCGATACCCATGTGCAATCCCCACTGACGCCACGAGAAGTCATACGGTGCGAGCCCGAGTTCGGAGCTGCCTGTCACGGCGACAGGCGCGGTGACTTCGAACTTGCTGCGCACCTCGCCCTCACGTGTTCTGTCTTTCCAGCAACGCAGTACCAGCGCACAGCGTTTGTGGTTACGGTGCTGCGCACCGCCCAACGTCACCCCAGCCTGCGTCTTTGGATGCAGCCCGAGACTCATGTACAGCTTACTCAAACGGTCCGGGTAGCACGGGTCAACGAACCACCGCGGATCGAGCATGTAGCTGAGCAGGCCAGCGACAGCCATGGGGTTGACGCTGTGGATGAACGACACTGCGCGCCACGCTGGATGGGCACGCAGAAGTCGTAACGCCTGCTGGGTTGTTGGCATGTTGTTAAAGACGCTCTGCATGGTTTCGACCGCGAGGGCATATGCACGGTAGTCGTTCTCAGTGACGGTATGAAAGCCGCCGACACTCGGAGCGCGTTCGAAGAGGCGCATGCGATACAGCACAGCCTCTGGGTTATGACGCTCCGCAACAGACGCGCACGCCAACGGCGATGCGACTTCAATCTCCAAGGGCTGACCTTTGAGCTTGCGGTCGTACAACGCCGTAATGAGCCTCGCATTGGCATGGAGACCGAGCAGGCGGACCCGCTCGGCGCACTGTAGCCGGCTTGTATCGAGGAAGTCCTCGATCGCGTGGCCATCGGTCCGTGCTATATCCATGCCATCCAAATACCACACTTGCTTGTGAGCAACATGCAGCTTAAGGATCTGCGAATCAGTTTTCATGGGCTCGTAACGTAATGACGTTGTCAAACAGGTGCTGAATCCGCGGTTCGTGCGTGACGAACAAAACCTGGAGTCCACGCTCTGCAGATAGTACCTGCAGACGTTCCAGGGCGTGCGGTAGACAGCCGAGGTTGTGTTCGTCAAGGCCGGCAGTGGGCTCGTCCAGAATGAGGACACCCACCTGACCTGCGAACGTAGAGTTTACTGTAATGCGGAACGCCATAGCAAGAACGATCCGCTCGCCGACCGAGAGCCGACTGTCGGGCTGCACCCGAATACCATCGGTAAACCGGCAGATGAAGCCCAGATCCTCGTCCATCTCCACCCGGAAAGGCGCCTCGAATAGCTCCAGTGTTCGGTTCACCTCGTCGAGCATGTTCTCGATATAGGTGTAGGACACCAAGCGCGGGGCCTCGTTGCGGTGGTACATGTCTCGGATACGCTGCAGGTGGTCGACAGCCTGCCGAGTGCGGATGCTCTTTTGCTCCACACGCCGCACGTCGTCGATCTTCGACTCCACGCCGTCGAGCGTGGCGCGCAGCACAGCGATCTGCTTGTCGAGCTCGGTGGCCTGCGCCAGCCGGCCTTTCAGCTGCTGCAACTCCTGGCGAGCAATGGTAGCGGCCTCCGCCGTGTACTTATGCAGCGAGTCGATCTCCGCGGTCTGCTCAAAGTGCGTCTGGTTTTGCTGGTCCAGCTTCGCGTCGAGGCTGGCCTCAGTAGCAAGCGCCACCTTAAGCTTCTCCTGGATCTCCTTATGCGCCGCACAGAACTCGGTGTGCTCGTCGATGACGGCCTGGAGAGCGTCACGCGCGCTGCGTGGTTGCTCAACCAGCTGCAGGGCCTCTTTGCGTTGCTCCAAGGCTTCCTGCTCTTTATCCATCTCCTCGCACTGCCGTTGCCAGTGTAACAGCTCGGCGCAGTACTGATCGTACGCACGTTGCTGTTCCTCGAGCGGCTGTCGTTCCATCTCGCACTCACGCAGCTGATCGTGCAGCTCCTGCAAGCGTGACGTGGCCTGGTCGGCCTCGGGCAGTGGCTGTCCGCACGTCGGACAGTTGTCGTCCTCATCCTCCAGGCCTTTGATGCTGTTGGTGAGACTGTTACGCACTGCACGATAGCCCTTCAACGCCTCGACAAGGTCCTCACCGAGCGGTGCGACCTCGCGCGGCTGCTTCGGATGACTCGGCCACTTGGTACGAAAAGCCAGCTCGTCGGCGACGAACTGCTCGCGCGCTGTCAGCGACTTATCGTACGCGTCCCAACGTGCCAGCTCGCCGTGCGCGTCATTGGCTTCGACGCTGACGGCGGCCATAGCGTTCTCCAGCAGCGTAGCCTCTGTCTGCAACTGTTGCCGGTACGACATCGCAGCCTTGGCAGAAGCGAGCGTCTCTTCACGCGTCTTCTCCAGGACCGCCTGCTTGTTCATCAGCATCTCACGCTGCTTACAGCCGTCGATCACGGTTTGATGTTCCGCAAGCTTGGCGTCGCCGTCGAGTGGTAGATGGAGCGCCGCGAACTGGTTGTTGAGCTCGGTGATCTGCACCTGTATGTCAGCGTGCTGCGCGTTCAGCTCATCCAGACTCAACGTCGTGGTCGGCACCTCGATCGTTTTGAGGAAGTCGCCGGTCTGCTTCCAGATCTTCTCAGCCTTGTCGAGGCCGAAGAGGGATGCCAGCGATGCGGCCCGCTCGGCGGGCTTTTGGTCGAACATCTCGTCGATGCCGCGTTGGCGGACGAAGATGTAGTCGTGGATCTGCTTCTTCGTCGTGCCCAGCCGTCGGAACAGCTCGCTGTTAATGGCATTGACAGACGTCCAGGTCTCGTCGCCGATCTCCATGAGATTGGCTGTCGCCGGCTGGAGCGCACGCTTGAGGGTAATGACTGTTCCCTCGTGCAACAGCTGGCCGCTCACAAAGGACTCCTCGTTTGAGCCGAACACGCCTTGGTAGACGTCGTCCGCCTTGGGGCGATTGCCGCCCGAGTCCCCCGTGACGAGAAACTGCGTAGCACGCAGGAGGTTGGTCTTCCCGCTGCCGTTGGGCCCAACGATCATGTTGAGCCCAGGCGACAGCGTGAATTCTTCCTGGATGTGCTGGCAGAAATGTCGAAGGTTGACCTTCTGGATTATCATGGCCAGCTCTCACTTGTTAGGGGGTGCAGTAGTGATAGCGCTTCGGCGAGCGTCATGGCGTCAGGCGGCGCAGCCTTCATACCTTTGATCTCTGGAAGCAACGAAAAGTCGACAAGGGCGAGCGCGAAGCTCTCCGGGATGCCAAAAGTCTCGGCGGCTTTCTTGGCGAGGAACTCGTCCTCGTCCTCCACACCTTCGAGGTCTTGGTCGTCCCACCAGTCGTTGAGATTATCGCTGGCATCCTTGAGGGCCAGCAGCGACGCCTTCACAAGTCGCATAGCGTTAGCAAGACTCGTGAAAGTGGTTGCGTACTTCAACGTGAGGTCCGCACTCATTCTATGATCACCCTCCCTTCTTCGATCAGGTCCGGCGCATACATCCGGAGCGCCTGCACACAGGTCATTCCGTACGACCGATCAGCGGATTCAGTCGCGGGCGGATGGCTTATGTGCACCGGGAGTGATTGTGCAGCCGACCGGATTCGGTCCAAGAAAATCGGCAACGCCGGGGTCAGATGGCTTGGGTAATGTTCCATGGGGGCTCCTATTGGGGCAATTTGGTGCGCGGTAATGGGTTTCACCGATAACGCACGGACATTCATGGCTACAGCGGGCTGCCACTGCTTCCGTAGAGAACTCGTCGACGGCTTTTATAGCCCCCGACTCGGTATCCACGGCAAGCAGTGTCGTCGGCATGTTCTTGATGCGTTCCATAGCTTCCCGCATCGCAGCCTCGGTTTCCTTCACAGCCTGCTCGATAATGTTCGGAAGCACTATCGGCGGCAGCTCACTTCTTCTTATCGTGTGTGACACGGGCGGTCTCCACCTTTCTAGGAGTCCGGGCGTCGGGATCACTGGGCTCGAAGTTGCCCAGCTCTTCGACAACCTCCTCCCATAATGTCTCCATCTTTGCGTGCGATGCGCACGCAATGATGCGATCTCGGTAATGGTCAACGCGGTCCTTGAGTTCAGCAAGAGCGCGTCCAATGGGATGCTCTGCCCGGAGTTTTTCGAACTCGTATTGAAGCTGGCAGCGCATTGGCTGTCGGCAGTTCTCCGGGTAGCGTGCGAATTCCTGGCGTTCATGGCGGTTACGGCTGTAGTAACGCCTATCGTCCTCGACCCAGGGTGCGTCATCTGACAGCAGGCCGTGGATTTTCTCATAGATCTCGGTGTCGAGCTGCTCTAGTTGTCTGCCTAGCTCGCGCCGCTGACGCCGAATTTCCATTTGTTTATTCAGAAGTTCCGCGACGCCGAACTGCTGTTCGACGACCTTAGCTGCCTTGTTGCGGAGCCGTGGCTCCCACGCTGGCGCGTCGGCCGTCAGTTGTGCAGTCGCTCGATCGTGGATCTCCTGGAGTCTCGTCTTGAAATGTTCCTTCTCGGTGACCGTTAGGGACACTAACTTGCTCCTTGAAGATTGAAAGTAGCTCGGTTTGGATGTCTTTGCTACGGTAGAGCCGCACGGCATCTGCGCATGCGCGAGGGTCATCTCCGTAAAACTCGTTGATGCATCCGACCATGCCCGCACCAAGTACAGCCTGGACACGCCGCTCGGCGTCGACCGTCTGTGCCTGGTCTTCGACAGGGATCATCGTTGTAAATAGGTGGGCCGATGAGCCGATCCTACCTTCCAACCGCGGCTTGGCGTCGGGAATATCCGAACGGTACCAAACGCGGATGATGTTTGTTGCGACGGCGGGCGGCACGCCAACCTGCGGGATCTTCGCCGGGGAGGCGTCCCACTCGTCGAGGAATTGCTCGAGTTGCGCTTCCTCGTACAGGCGTGCCTCATAGTAGCCGCGCGATCGCAATTTGTATGGCGTGACGGTGAGATCAGAGTTCAGCATGAACACGAACTTCTCGTGATCCTCGCCGATGTTCTGCATGCAGAGCGGTCCCGGTGACAGGATCTTCTGCGTCCCACGCGTCTCGAATTTCGCTTTGTGGAAATCTCCCGTGGCAATGAACTGCGTCGGCGCCCAGTGGAACCAGGCATCGCCGCGCTCCTCGCCAAGGTAATCCTTCCAAACCTGATGAGTCGCCAAAATGTCAGCGTTTGTAGGCACGGCACGCAGCGCCTCCTCAACCTCGACCGGATTGCGATAATCCAGGCCGTACATGAGCAGGTTGCCGTTGTCCAACTCCACCATCCGCTCGTCGATATGCTGTGACCAGCTGTGGATCGACTTCATCAGCGTCGGTGAAGACCGCTCGTGCTGTCCTTGAATGAACTGCACTTGGATATTGTTCTCCTGGAAATCAGCCATAGCTCGTCGCATGAGCATCAGAGAATCTGACTGCTGCAGCCGCTGGTCGAACAGGTCGCCCAGCAGGATCAGACAATCAGGCATTTGCTCGGCCGCAATGTCGCATACCTGTCGGACGCCCCACGCGGCGTCGCCGCGCAGCGTGTCACGTCGGTACCACACGCGGTCGTACTTACGAAGATGCCAGTCAGCCGATACCAGTGCTAGCGGTCTCGCTGCCATTTTATTCTCCTGAATAAGATTCAGGCCGAGTGCTCGATCAGCTTTTCAGCCAATGTAAAGAACTGCTCCGGGCCTACTATCGGGTCATCGAAATCGATCACGTCGGTGTCTCGGAGCCGATGGACGCGTCCATCTACAGGGTCCCGGACTAAGACGAGGATTTCACCATCCAATAGCATAAGCTTTAGTCGTTCCGAAAAACAGTCCCTCAGGTCAACAAGCCTGCGAGCCTTCTCGAACAGCACGTCGATGGTCAGGTCATCCCAATATCCCATCCCGCGTGCGTCCTTTTCAGCCGCCGTAACGGCTCCGATCATCAGCAACGCCTGCGGCATGGCAGCGCAGTCGCGCGCCGCGGCGTCGTTGTACATCTGCATGAAGTGAAATTGTCCCATTTGGTTGCTCCGGGGGTCCGAAGGTGATAAACTGGGCGTATTGTTACTGCAAGCACAAGGAGGTCTACCATGTTGGTCCTGTCCCGCAAAGAAGGTGAGCAGATCAAGATTGGCGACGACATCACCGTCACGGTCATCCGCACTGGTCGTGATCGGATCCGCCTCGGTGTCGACGCCCCGCCGGATGTACAAATCCTGCGAGAGGAGCTCACCTCTGCTGAAGCGCCTGCCGAATCTCGGTAAACAGCTTCTTCTTAGCGGCGATGGCCAGCTTCTGCGCTTGAGACGTGCTCACACAGTCGACGGAGTCTTGTGACCCTGTGAGCTGTCCCTTCGCAGAAGCTGGCCACCAGTCCGCCAAATGCTTGTCGCCATATTTGAACTGCCAGTGTCGTTGGAAGTCGCTGAGCGTTACGGTGATCTCGTCGAAGGCGAGTTCAGTCCGCAGCGTCTCCAGCTCCTCCAGCGCTGTCTTCAGTCTCTCCTGGCGCAGTGCTCTCTTTGAGGGCCTCATCTTCTTCCCGCAGTTGGGTACTACTGACGTCGACCTCTAGCTCGGCCAACCGCAGCTCGCCGCCCCATTCAGGCAGCACCGCAGCTTCCGGTAGCAGGTCTTCCCTATCCTTGTAGTCCGGCCCTTTTACCATGATATCGGGCTGCAACGCCTGATACTCTGGTACTGCGTTATCGCCGTCGAACAGCAGCACCGCATCCACCAACGGATGCGCCGCCAGGCTGAGCGAACGGGCTATCTGACTGTGTTGCGGTCGGCGCTTGATGCGCTCCGCCGATTCGTCAGTGTTCACGAGCACCGCCAGGAAGTCACAATGCTCCCTGGCCTGCCGTAGCAGCGAGGTGTGCCCGTCGTGGACGCCGTCGAACACGCCGTTGGCAACCCCGAAGATTTCGCCGGCGACGGCGACGGATTGCCGCAGGAGACGCAGCTCGTCGAGGGTCACGACCTTTCGATCGAGCCCGAGCGACAGCGTCACGCGTTGGTTGAGGCGGTGCAGCGGGATGGGCATAGCACCAATGATCTCGCAGCATAGCGAACCGGACACGTTTGCAAAGCGCGTAGCCGTGCGTGCGTTCATTCCGGTGGCAATCCCGTAGGTCATCGCCGACGCCACAGCATCTCCGCAACCGCACGTATCGATCGCAGCGGCGGGCAGCGCTTGCAGCGGGAACCGTTCCTGCCCGTGGGGCGGAACCAGCACCATTCCGTGGCTGCCGAGCGTGACGAGGACGTCACAATCGAACTTGTTGGCCAGGAAGTCAGCTGCTTCGACCGGATCGGTTGCGCGATCTGCATACCCGCAGGCCGCTGCCATCCGCATTGCCTCGTCGGCGTTCGGCGTGAGTAGCGTAGCGCCCTGATAGCTCTCTGTGTGCGCCGGATCAGGGTCCACGATCACGGGGACGTTGTGATCCTCGCCGTAGAGCAGCACGGACCCGATGATGTCGGGCGTGCACACCCCCTTGTTGTAGTCGCTGATAAGTATCGCCAAAGGCGGCTTCTCTGCCACAGCGCTAAAAAATAAGGACGCAGTCGTAGACTCGAACGACCCTGTGTAAGGATCGTCCGCGTCAAACCGTGCTACAAGGCGATTGTTGGCATAGACGCGGGTTTTTACGGGGGTGCTGTAGTTAGCGTATTTGCCAACCTTCAGCTGCAGGTTGGGAGGCATCGGTGCCTTGAGATACTCTTCGCCGGCGTCGTCGTCTCCGACCATGCCGACGAACGTCGTTGGGAGGGCCAGATGGGCCAAGCAGTTTGCGGCATTGCCGCCGCCACCGGGCGCCCAGAACTGTCCCGTGACGCCGATTAGAGGCACCGGCGCCGTACGGTCAAGTCGTCTGGGTTTGCCCACGAAGTAGCGATCGACAATGACGGGACCAATGACGACGACGTAATCGTCAGAGGCCAGCTCTTCCGTCGAATTTGTCATCCTTCTCTTTCTGACTCATATAGGTGTCAAGGTCGAAGTGCACCCGACGCAGTCCGCTCACATTCGGCGGATGCGCGGTGCAGTCCGGGCATATGCGGTTGCCCGCATGTTTGGAAAGGAACATGTTCATGCACCGGAGGCACCTTCGTGGCTTCTCACAGTGTCTGTCGTCGTTGTACCTGGACATTCCTGTTGGCCAGCTGCGGATACGAGTTTGATTACGCGATACGTGCCATCAGGATACTGGAACTCGAAGATCTGGTCCATATCCCTTGTGGCAGGCAACGACGGATTCAGCGTATCCGGAAACTTGTCCGGGGGCAGGCACAGCCACGCATCAAGGTACGGCCCGCCGTTAGCGGGGGTGGCGTGGACGAGAGCGACAGCAGCGATAGAACCGTCATCAAAACGGGTGTAACACCCGGTGACAATAGCGCCTTCGTGGTAGGCCGAGTCGAAGTCGGTCATGGTGAGATGGGAGCGCATCTGCTCGTAGTCGAACGGCGTCATTGCTAGCACCGCTGATTTGATGAGATCGGTCGACGGCATCTCTGGCACGTCACCGGAGCTCTCAAGTTCGGTGAGGTTGTTCAGCGACGCCAACGACAGGTCGCGGTCGAAGAAAGCCTCGAGGTCAGCCACAGGGTTCTGCAGCATGTCTTTGACCTCTGCAACCGCCATCTGCGGCGACTGCAGCTCCTCGTCCATGATGTCGATGAACTGTACGAACGCCAACGGCGAGTTCTTCGCGAAGTCGACGGCGTTGGAGATAATGTCGAACTGCTCTTGAGCCGACAGGGAATGTCTGGACTCGAGCGATGCTAATCGCTCGATAGGATCATACTGACCCACGTAAGTCTCCAAAAATTTCTTTGAATCGTCTGCCTTTCATAGCCTCCAGCAGGTCACGCATGATGCACGGATCGCTGGTAAGCCAGTGTTGCGGATACCGAAACGCCCGCCCAACCTGGTATGCCAAGTCGTGGGGATCGGGATTTGTGCGTACGACTGCACGCTTGCGAATACCTCTGGGTGGACGCCAATAGCGCGGCACAACAGCAAGAACGCTCTGCTGTACGAGCCAGCGGCCACAGGCACCCTCCGGCGAAGGGTGGTCGAATGTATGCGGAGCGATCGTGACCATCTGTGCACCACCGTATGCAGCCTGCAGCTGCGTTCTGCGGATCTCGCGTCGGCGGCCGTTATGCTCTGCAAAGACTTCACCCAACCCCGTTACACGGCCGTGTTCGTTCAGGTAGATCATGTCGACGGCAGCCCGACCGTGTTTTCGTCGCCAACTGATTACGCGGACGTTACCGAGCTTGATGATCAGCTTTTGGGCGCGCATGTAGATATCGGCAACCTTCCTGGCGTGGCAGAAAGGGCACGGTATCAGTTTGCACGTCTGTGTTATCGGGTCTGATGTGCAGATGCACGGCAGACAGTTTTGCGCATAGGCGAGCTTGGGGCTTTGCAAAACAGACCAGCCAGCATTAAAGAGCGCTATGACACGGGCGACCCATGCGCGACGGATATTGGCGATCCGCGGCACGAGATAGGTTCGCCAGTCTTCGACTACACCACCATTTGGGATAACGGTGGCATGGTACGCCGCCATGGCCGCAGGGGACCGTGACGGCGTACCGAGAATCAGGTCTTTGACCATGAGTCACCACCTTGTGAAAAAAGGTAGTAGGAAAGTGAGATGCTGGTAGGCTTACTTGAGCTGCCCCCTCATATAATCTCGATGCCATGGACCCCTTAATCACGCACGATTTGCGAGGGACGAGGTCATATAGCCGCCGAGGTTTTACCAGGGCTTACACAGGCGTTTCCGCGCATTTGGACATGCGTATCACCGCTCTCGCGGTAATTAGGTACTTTCCCACTACCCGCAAGCGGCCGAAGCCGCCTACATTTCAGTCAACACTTTAACAGCGCGATCAAAGTCCTCCTGGGGGAGGCCAGTGTTCTCAGCTGTAAGTTCTCGTTGCTCTTGATTGCCACGACCGATGGCGCGACGCATCTGCGTCACCTCCTTCTCAGCCGTCTCAATCAAACTCTCAGCGACCGGTCGTGGCACCATGACCTTCTTCACGATCGTCTCGGACGTCCGCTCGTTGCGACCGTACCAATTGTCCGACCCGTCGGCCTTCAGTGCCTTCCTCAGCAGGTTCTTGTCCTCTCCGAGTATACCGATCATCTTGACCGCCGTAGACAGTAGCATGCTTTTGTCCCCGACGGTGATCGACACCATCCGGTTGTACGCTTGCTGCATCTCCATGATCAAGACGTAATCGTACTGCAGTCCGCGGCGCGTCCCCCGATGGTCGAGTGGATCGCCGAGATCCTCGTCGTCGTACTGCTTAAGACTCACCTGGTACGTGTCGGTCGCGCGTGCGATGCTGCTCTTGAGCAAGAGCAGGACGTCACGGATCTGCTGACCGTCGGTCACGAAACCTGACATTGCCGCCTCCTTTCTAGTCGACTGCGAATCCTCCGCAATGGAGGAGAAATTGTACCCAACTTTTCAGATGGGCATCACTTGTACGGTGTGCGGTTTCAACCGGATCGCCGCGGGCGAGCTCTTCATCGCCTACGAAGCGTCCGGTACCCTCTGCACAATAGCACCCCAGATCGACAGCGTGCCCATTGTGGTTCTTCTCCAACCACTGGGAGAACCTGATGGCCATTTGCGTGCAGGTTTCCTGGTCGTCAGGGCCTGCGCCGTCGTTATAGCTCATCTGCTCCAGCAACCCCTCAGAGAGCAGGTCGCCGCAAAGCTTGCACATCAGCTGGTGGATTGGTCGCCAGCTCCACACGTTCGCACGGAAGTACTCACCGACGGGGGCGTCGGGGTTCTTTCCAGAAACGTCCATTCCCATCTACATCCTCTTCTTCCAGAGTCTGCGCACGAAGTCCGGGATGAGACGCCGAAGCACGTTGCGCATTTTTGATCCGCTGATTGGAAAGTCCAAGCACTCGCGACAGACGTCCCATGTGCGGATGTGTTTGCCACGCCCGTTAAAACTACGGGGCGGCAGCAGGTTTATCGTAAAGCACTCACCTTTTTCGATGTCGGCTCCACACAGGTCACAGATTGTTTTTTTACCCATCTATACCTCCACGACCACGTGGATGAACCCCTCGCGGTCATTGCATGAAACGCGCTCCGGATACGGCCCGTCGCGCTGGATGTGCCACCCATCGAAAGCACCGGCCGGGTGCTCTTGTTCAGCGAACTCTTCGATCTCCTCGTCAGTCCACGTGGCAGGCACGCAGACCTGAAGAGCGAACACGGAACACCGAATGATCTCCGGGTCGAAGCCGGGTTTCGCTCGCGCGATCATAACTCCTCTCCTTTTGTAAAAATGTGCGTGGGGTGTGCTGTCACGCCAAAGGCTCCACGGGCTACGAATACAGCATTGGAAGAGCATTGTTTTCCCGACACTTCGATTGTCGTCTCTCAACCTTAACTACGGACTCCGCTGGTACTACCGTAGCAAACTGCATCCCTCTGACTTCACGAACTCTGATTCGCTACGGCGACCGAAGCCTTTCGGTAGTACGTGGCCGGTCGTAGCGTCGCATCCGCTGTCGCTTCCCGGTGGTGACACCATGCCCAGTCGAAGCCGCCGATCCGTTGCCAACGGTCATGCTGCACGGTTATCTTGTGGTGGCCGGGCGGCTAACCCGGTCCAGAGCACTTCCACTCGCCACTCCTTAGCTGATGGCTGCTTCTAAGCCCACAGCCCCACACGCACATGTATCAACTGATTTTCGTGAGACCGGCGCGGATGCCGACCAGCAGCGTAAACGCCTGCCCGTCGCTGAAGCCAGCGTCCAAAAACGATTGATACTGCATCCGACACAGCTTCGCGATGTGGTCGGCCGTCACTTTCGCACGCGGGGCGTCGGCGATAGCGCCAAGCACGTGTTCGACCAGCTGTACGCCGCGGGCGAGCACTTCGTCGATCTCGTCAACGGTCTCCGGGTCGTCCAGCAGGGCGCCCATAGCGTTGAGCATCTCGAGTTTTTCCTTGTTCACTTGTCCTCTCCTATGTGTGAGAAATGACGCCGCCCCACGACGATGTGGGGCGGCGCTGTACATGAACGCATCTTCCCACGCGCCTCTGAGGGCATCAAGAAGGCGCGCATTTTGATGCTTTGTGACCTGGGGTTTGGCGGTACCACTGGTTAAATTGGGGGGAATTCAACTAGCGTTCGTCACAAACCGACCGAACCCCAGGTCGAGGCCGCGGCCGCCCAATGAAGGACGAACCGCGGAGCCTGATCACCTTCCCTCGGGTTAGGAGGGGGTAACCGGCACGCTCTCTGTGGCAAGTGTAGGACAGAGAGTGGCAAACGCCCGGGTTAGCTGATCAGATCGGACACCGTGGTTTTCGATGCCCATTCCGTCGCTTTGTCCATCTGCGTCGTCATCTCGGCCATGAACTGACCGAAGAGTCGCGGCATGGCGGTGGGTTTCGCAGTCTTCATCTGTTCGAAGAGGGTCTGCGACTTTTCCAGCGACATGCCATTGAGGTCCACGCTCTTCTGCGGGGTCGTGGTCTCGGGCGTCTGTGCCTCTGCCCGTGCCGGCGTCTTCTTGGACTTGCCCACCGGCTTCGATTTCTTCCCGTTCTTGACGTCCGAGTCGAAGTTGTAGATGTTCTGCGCGGTGACCCCGCTGTGGGGGTAATCTCGCAGGATCTTCTCGTTCAACAGAACGGTGGCCGGCATGCCTTTGATTCGGCGCTTCCGGCCATTGCTCATCTTGATGACACGGTCAGTCTTGGGGAACTTCTTCCGATACCGCCGGATCAAGAGGGTCCGGTCGTTCGGGCCAAGCTCCTCGGTCTTGCTGATCATCGGAGCACGCTTCTTCTTTCGCTTTCCTTTGGCCATATGAGGCCTCCTTCTGGGAAAGAACAACACTTATGGGGGCGGCCACATACCGCCCCCTGGGAACGCTTCTTATTCACGTGAATAAAATTGGACGGGTCCCTCAGCAGAGGGAGCACATCCATACCCCGCCTTATAATAAACGACTAAAGTGCCTTTGGCCCTCTGGACCAACTTTAGTCGTTTATTACATTACCTTCCTTACGGAAGGCAATGCAATGGAGTCAGTACCTTCCTTCGGAAGGAACTAACTCCTTCATCCGGAAGAAAATTTCGTTTCGGTCGACGAGGTGTCACGTGGTCCATCCAAACAGAGTTCCTCAATGTCAGGTGTCGGTTCCCAGTCATCTGGGTCGAACCGAGTTATGAGTTCCTCCATTCGGACCTCCAACTGCAACAGTTCGCTTCCCGTCTGTCGACGGTCCGCAGGAGACAGCTTACGATACTCCTCATTCAGCTGCAGCTGTTCTTTACGAGCCAAGCGGTCTTCACGCATGCAGAGCATACGTTGTTTTGTCACTGCATCGATGCAGTCGGCGATACACGCTTCGATGATCGCCCGTTCCTCCTCGCTGATCGTCATCATGCGGTCCATGGCGGCTCCTTGTATAAGACCAGCCTACCGAGTGGGCTTTTGGCACAGGCCACACTCGGTGGCTGGCTGACGCAACTTCGACCCCGCGAAGTGCTGTCACTTCGGTTGGAAGTCGCGCAGTGCCCGGCGTGCGGTTCCAGGCATATCTTTGGGGTAAAGCTCCACTCGATCGAGATCGAGTCGGTTGGTTACGAACATGAACTCAAGTAGGCAGATGCGGAACATGCGTTCCTTGTCCGCCCCATCGGGCAGCTGCTCGTACGCCTCGACCATCTTGAACAGGTTCAGGCGATAGCGATGCTGCTCGCTGGGTATGAAGTTCAGAAAGGCCTGTCGATCGGCCGCGCGCTTTCGCATCGCCTCGGCCCACGTCAGGTATCGCTTCTCCTGGCCGTCATAGTGGCCAGGCGAAATTTTGTATTCCTCGGGCAGCAGTACGTCCGAGAACCACACTTCAGGCTCAAGCATGATAGCGCTCGCTTTGCTGGTCGGCTCAGCGCCGTCCGATTGCGTGCACATGACTGCTCCAAGGACCAGTATCACGCCGGCAAGCATGAGTGCGAAGATCAGCACGGTGAGCAAGTCACGTCGTGTCTGCGGTTTCATCCTCTAACTCCTCCTCGTCTTCCATCGGGTCGAAGGGTTCGTCGCCGTCGATCAAATCACCGGTATACGTCGATTCGTCATGATCAGGCACGTCGCCAAACACAGCCGCAGGCAGCCCCCACGAAAACTGCGGGTATGCGAAGGTGCTCTTCGACTGCGCTGCCTGCTGCATCGTCATGATGCCGTGGATGGTGTACCACACGAAGTACGGCTTCCCGGTAGTGTGGTTGGTCTCCCATCGTGCGAGCTTCAGCTTCACGGCAAGCCGTTGGAGCTTCTCATTCTCGCTAATCTGGCCGAAGGCGAAGCCGCCCATCCAGCCCATAGAAATGCCGACGACGAAGCCGATGAGGATGTACCCAAAAATTGCCATTCAGTTTGCCCTCACTTCAGGTAGTAGTAATCGGTTTGCCCACTGATCATCCAGGATACGCATCCAGGGAGCGAGCAGTATGTTAGAAGGACTGTGCTTCTTCTTCCGAAGCTTCCCTTTTACATCAACCTCGCAGATCACAAGGTCATCGATGTTTCGGAACCGGTTCGAGAAGCGCAGTATGTCCTCGTAGGTGGGCATGACGTGGAATCCCGACGTGTAGTGCGTCGCTTTCCGTTTGTCACCGTCCCACGCAATCTTCTCTTCCGCCCTGTACCAAAGGTCGAGGTGCAGAAGCCGGCTTCCCCGTACGCCGTGGAACAGCGTTGCAGGGAGTCCGTCGCGGTCGCGCAGCATTCGCCAGGCCCTAGTCGCCGACATCTCCAGGGAACCCCGGGAAGAATATCTCGATTTCGACTTTGGCCGCACTTGGCGAGTCGCTGGCGTGTATCAGGTTCTTTTCGCGGACAGCGCCGAAGTCACCACGGATGGTGCCTGCAGCGGGTGCCGTGAAGCTGCCAACAGCAGACCGTACGATCGTGATCGTGTCGTCGGGCGCGTGCGGCGCGTGCGCCACACGGGCCTCGATCGGGCCGCTGGTCATAAATTCTTGGATGCGAGGCAGGTAGGGCTCGCCCTTGAATTTTGCGTACAACTCCTCGCAGTGGCGGGGGAGCATGATCAACTCTTTCACCCGCAGGAAGCGGATGCCCCGATCCTCGAGCCTGGTGAGGACGCGCCCCACCAGGCCCCGTTTGAGCGTATCGGGTTTAAGCAGTACCAGCGTCTCCATCGATTTGCTCTTTCAAGACGTGATTGTGGATGATATTTTCGGCTTTGATGATCAACTGCCGAACACGTTCGCGGGTGATTCCGTAAACTTTACCGATCTCCCAAAGCTTGTCGCCGAGATAGCGACGCCGCAGTATGTCGACTTCACGCTCCGTCAACTTCTCGAACGCCTCGTAGACCATATCGGCTTGGTCCTCGCTCTCGACGTCGGCAACGAAGTCGCGCAGCGTCTCGTCTTCAATCATCTCGTACACGAATATCCCGGGATTTCGCCTATTGCCCGTGCCCACGCGTTTATGCAACGACACGTAGTCTGCAAACAGCTCCGGACAGTCTTTAGTCCAGTCCGGCCGCTTGACACCCTTTTCGTCCCAGCGGGGCGGGTAGTATACGAGGCGCCTATGGCACTTTTTGTACCATGAGATTGCGGCATGGATCGAGAACCAAGCAGCGGTTACGAATCGGTTGCCCGTTTCTGGTCGCCAGCGCTCGACTGCCTTCATGAGGCCGATCACGGCCTCCTGGAAGAGATCGTCGACGGAGAAGTGGGGATCGTTGTACGCTGCGCGCCAGGCCTGTTGAAAGGCCAGCCTGTAGCAACCAGCAATCCCGCGGTTCCGCGCGTCGTCGTCCCCTGCCTTACCCCTCTTAATGAGGGCCTCCATCTCCTCGACTTCCATCAGTTTGCCGTGTCGCTGCAGTAAGGCTGTCGCCCAGTCCTGCTGCGCATGCGCACATTTTGTTTCCATTAACAAAATTGGTCCTCCCCGGATCCCGAAAGAACGGTATATTTGACGCCATGAAACTATCACGACGGGCATTCATAGCGGCGTCAGCCGGCAGCGTACTGGCGGGACCAATGTACGCTGCCGGCGACGATCGCTCCAATGAGGCTGCCCGTGAACCGCTGTGGACCTACGCGCCGGTTGTCAGAGCGGTAGACGACACACGGTTGGGGCAGGTATTGGCGGACATTGATTCGCGGCTGCCCGCAACGGGCCTGACAAGCTCCGCGACTTACCGTGACTCAGATCTGGGCACGTGGGCGCATGAAGCGACCCATGGTGTGAACTCGCTCATGAGGAACGAGCATGGTGCCGGCACGGGTGTGGAAAACGCACTCTATTGTTTGAACGGCAGGACCGCGCTCATCGAAGAGCCGCGGCCCTGCACTATCAGGGATGCTGCCCGGTATGTCCCAACCGGACTCAGATCGCGAATGTACGCGCAGTACATGATCGGCAGAACTCGCCAATGGAATCAGATCCCCCTCTACATCCTAGACGAGTGGGTCGCTTACCTGAACGGCGCGACGCATAACGTGTGGATGGCGAAGAATGGTGGTTCCATCGGCGACGGTGCTGGCGACCTGCTTTTCACAGCAGAGTCAGCAATCAACGCACTGGCGATTGTCTGTCATGTACAACAAGAGATTCAGGCGGGCCGCGTGTCCTACAACGACACCCAGCTGCGCCATGCCTTCGCGTTCAATTGGTCCAGGATGATGACACTATTTGCCGAGGCAAAACCCGTCAGTCAGCTCTTTATGGACCCGATAGCGTACTATCGGAAGTTCTCAGAGGGCCGTGACGGTGACGCACTGCGACGGTGGTGTCGCACACACCTGGGAGCAGCCTGGTCTTCAGAAGTTATGTGGCTTGTGGCCACATGACGCTGGAACCACTAGGCACCAGTCGTTTGATTAATGCCGCCTTTTCGTCCCCGTATTCAGCACGCACGGCTTTGACCAAACTCCCGTGGCACGCCTCGAGCATCTCGTCGCAGAAGCGCTGGATGTCGAAGCCGCGTACATTGTTGATCCAGAAGTCGTGTAAGGGACGTTTGAATGCCGCCTTGAAGTTTTTGGCCTCCTTCATGAACAGCGTGCCGAGTCGAATGATCTCAGCGCGCAGCTTTGGACTTACGTCGGGACGGCCGCTTCTTTGCGGGGGCTTTCTTTTTGGTCGGCCTTTTGGCTTTGGCGTTGCCTTTGCCTTTTTTGCCACCGACTTTGGCTTTCTTTTTGGCGGCGGCTTTTTTGGCTTCGGCTTCTTTTTTGGCTTGCGCTTTTTCGTCGCGCGCCCTTTGTTTGGCATAGGCTTTGTGGCCGAACGCCTTGAACGTGCCCGGCGGGGGCTTCCAACGTTCGCCGCGTTTTCGCCACTCCTTTTCGGTCAGTACGGGCGAGTTACGGACCTTGATCTCTTCGGCCATGAAGTTGGCGAAGACGGCCCGCGGATCGTTGTCATTGTATTCGACCTGCGCGTCACGATACCACGCTTTGCGCGACGCCTCTGCACGCTCCTTCCACTTCTTTTTGAGTTCGCGGAAGTGCTTGTTGCGACGATGTGCGTTCTTGCCGAAGACGGCGTTGAACCACTTGATCGTCTCTAATGCGCAGATGCAGCAGGAGTAGCGGCTATTCCAATCGCTGCCGACGCCGCGGATGCGTACAACATCGTTGAGTTGCATCGCAAGCTGCCAGATCGCCGAAGCCACGTCGCTAACGAGGACGGCCCCCGTCTTTTGGCGTGTCGCTGCGGCTTTCTTCGCACGTAGCAGGCCTTTGGGATCATACTTGATCTTCTTAATGCCGGTGTACCAACCGACACTCGTCACAATACAACCCTCCTCCTCCCACTTCGGCCCGTCGTAGCAGTAGCCTTCCGTAGTCAGATTGCGAGTTTCAATCGTGCCGAGTTTCTTAGCAAGCGCAAGAGCTTCCCACGGATCGGCTCCGCAGTAGCGCTCCGTCTCGCTCACGTCGATGGAGTCGTCCTTATCCCAATTCGTAGACGGGTCGCCGCTGATTGACTGGTGACGCGGATGCGTTTGCCAGCGATACTCCACGAGCGACATATTGGGATCCGATGCCGGGTATTTGGCGTGAATCTGGGCAAGACAATCTTCCCGAGTCTCGCCAAACACCACGTCATCGATCGGCGCGTTGAGCGTTACGCTCTCTTGATCTTCAGAAAATGGTTTCCACCGCGTGGCGTCCGGCTGTCGCCAGAATCCAAGCAGTTTTAGATCACCACTGGCAGGCATTGCAATATCAACAGATGCCGAGCAGCTTCACGGAGTTGTCGAGATCGCCGTTGAGCATGTCGACCAGCTTTTGGCCCTCTTTCGTGGACTTGAGCCGGGACTCGGCGACGGCCGCCTTGGCACGGCGTTCCATCGACGGCAGATCGGCCAGCTTGCGCCGCCATTCGATCCACTGCTTCTTGTTGTCGTCGATCTCCTTGCGCTTCTTCTCGCCGGTCTGGTAGGCCTTCTTCAGCGCAGCCGTGGCCTTGAAGGACGTACTCACCTCCCAGCGCACACGCGGCTTTTGGGCGTTGAGGCTCATGCTTGCCGCGACCATGTTGTTGTGGAGCGTGAATCCGCCCGAGTACACTTCCGTGCTGATATTCTTGCACTTCAGCGCAGTGGCCGCTTCGGTGAGGGTCTCGACGGTGTCCTCCATCTTCTCCTTTGCGAACTCTTCGCAGAGGTCGTTGAAGGCTTCGCGCAGCTCGTCGTGCTCCTTCGTCAGAACCTTTTCACGGTCCTGACAAGCTTTAATGGCCAGCTTGATGCGCTCTTCAGCGCGGGACATCAAAATGGCCGCGACGTCGTCCTTGTCCATATCCATGGTGACAGTGACGAGGTCAGTGGGAACGAGATCAGTCTCTGGCTGTTTCGCCATTGGTTCGTCTCCCGGCGGGCTTGTACCTCTGCTGGTACCAGTCCCACCAAATCTTTTTGTCTCTAACGAATTCGGTGGCGTCCATAGCCGCTGCGATGCCACGGCTGCCTACCACCATTATTTTTGTAGTGCCTCTGCCACGAATCGCGCGATCTGAGACTACGACGTATTCGGACGCCGCCTCGCGCGGACAGAAGCGAAAGTAGATGACTGACCCCAGCTTCAACTCATGCCCGTCGAATGTGACCACCTTCTCGTTCGGGAGTTTCGTCAACTCCACGTCCGGACAATGATCCACTGGAATATGGTGCATGGTAGCTCTCCTTGGGGGTGCTTGCATTGCAAGCAAAATTGTCAGATTTTTTCAGGTAAGACACTTGACACACGATCGACAGATCTGGTAGACTCACATGATATCGCAAGTCGTAACAGATGCATCTTCAACACGAGGACAATCAATGGCTAGCTCGAAGACGGCTGAAGCACGCGAAAAGCTTGCGCAGCTGCAAACCCTCGCTGACATGAGCGAGGACGAGAAGATCCGCGAAATCCGCAAACTCGAACGGAAGCTCGCTTCTGCCAACGCGGCCAAAAAGGACGCGGAGAAGAAGTACAAGCAGGCCGAGGCGGACTTGCAGGTCTCCGAGGACAACTGCGAAAGGCTCCTGGCCTCGCAGGACCAGGCGACGCTCCGAAAGCTGGAGCGGAGTCGTAAACGCAAGGGACGCGGCAAAGCGTCCGCCATCATCTGTGTCAACGATTGGCACCTTGAAGAGGTCGTCGACCCGAAAATGGTTAACGGGGTCAACGAGTTCAACGAGCGTGTTGCTAATCGGCGCATTGCTACTACCTGGCAAAAGTCGCTCTACCTTCTCGACTTCGCTCGCTCGATTGCGAATATCAACGAAGTCGTCTTATGGGCCGGCGGTGACATGATCACTGGTTACATCCATGAAGAGCTCATGGAGGGCAACCGTAAGGGCCCGGCCGAAGCCTCGATCGAAGTGCAAAACCACCTGATCCAGGGTATCGACCTCCTTAAGCGGGAATCCAAAGCTGACCACGTGTTGTTCACGACCAGCTTGGGCAATCACGGGCGCTCCACCAAGGATCGCCGCATCGCCACTGAGCCCCGCAGTTCTTGGGAGTGGTTGATCTACAACAACGTCGCCAATTTCTTCCGCGACGACGACAAGGTCCAGTGCAAACTGGAGCCTGGGTATCACAACATTTTGCCCGTTCAAGGGCACACTGTTCGATTCCACCACGGCCACGCCATCAAGTACGGCGGCGGGATCGGTGGTGTCCACGTGCCTCTGCGCCGGAAGATCGCGCAGTGGAACGAGCCGCCGGCGACGCCCGCTGAGCTCGACGTGATGGGGCACTTCCACCAGTACGGCTGTGACTGGAACTATGTCCTGTGTGGCTGCCTGATCGGCATCAGTCCGTACGCCAAACGCGGCGGATTCAAAGCCCAGCCGCCCACGCAGACGTTCATAGTTATAGACTACGAACACGGCATGACGATGTCCATGCCAATTTTCTGTGATGACAAGCCCACGAAGAGCTGATGCGTTTCGACGAAGTCTACCTAGATGTTGACGATGTCCTCGCGGACTTCCTACCGGCAGTGCTGCGCCTTCACGGGCGTTCAGACCTGATCGGCACGCTTGAGACGCACGACGTGGCGGTACTCGGCAAGACCGACTCGGAGATCTGGACACCGATCGTGGATCAGAAGCACTACTTCTGGGACGAACTCGAGGTACTACCGTGGGCGGTAGAGTTGTTTCATTTCTGCCGCCAGATCGGGCCAGTGACGTTCCTGACCCGGAATATCTGCAAACCAGAGTTCGGCGGTGCTGACTCTGGCTACGCCGTGCGAGGCAAGCTCACATGGCTACGACGCGTCTACGGCCAGGAGATCGACGACAGCGACGTGATCTTCACCGGACGCAAGGAGAGCGTGGCCCGCCCTGGTGCCCTGCTCATCGATGACTCCGAGGGCTACGAACCCAAGTTCCGGGAGCGTGGCGGTCGGCAGATCGTCTTCCCTAAAAGCTGGAATCGGTTCCGTCTACGTCGAGACGACCCGATGGACTGTGTGATTGAACAATACGAAGGACTGCTCGAAGAATGATGACCATTGAGAATCCTGCGCTCTCGCAGGACGTGATCGACGCTATCAACAGCGAACTTGAGTACCAAAACTCATTCGCTGATACCGACCGCAGCGACGGCCTGGACCACGGTGTCGTGGGACAGCTTACTACGTTGCGGGTCTACATGCGCAAGGCCGAGGAGGCCTGGGTGCACGGTGCCGACGAAGAGAAGACGTTGCGGGCGCTGCGTAAGGTTGCAGCGATCGCCTGCCGCGCCATGCTGCTCTACGGCGCCCATCCGCGGACGTTTCGTATCGATGCCACTGGGAAGAAGGTTTACAACGACTCATGAAAATCGCCATTTGTGGGCCAGGGCGCTGCGGCAAAGACACCGCCATGCAATGGCTCACCGAGAACACGATTCTGACAGATGCTGGCAGTACTAGCGAAGCTGCCGCACCCATGATTTTTGAGCGATTCGGCAAGACCCTGGGGTACAAAACCGTCCGGGAATGCTGGGAAGATCGCCATAATCACCGGGTACGGTGGGCAAACGCGATCTGGGAGTACAATCAGCCCTTTGGGATCACGCTGTACGAGGATATGCTGAAGGACAGCGATATTCTCAACGGAATCCGACGGGCGGGAGAACTGCAAGCATTGCTAGAACGGGACATGCTTGACCTGATCGTCTGGGTCAGCCGTGCCGTCCCCAACGATCCGTCGCTCGAGATGGATCTAGACGTTGCAGACATCGTCATCCCGAACTACGGGACGCTCGACGAGTTCTACGGGAAATTGGAAAGACTCTCGAAGTCTCTTGGCATACGGAACGGGTAATATGGACATCGGTCTTGGATGGCTGAGCGACCTCCTGCGTTGGGCATCTCGGATCTTCCCTCGTGGGCTCCACGTCGACAGGACCCAGATGGGAGTCATGTTCACGCTCGGCAGAGTGAAGGCCATTGGCCCTGGCTTTCATCTCTACTGGCCACCCATCCAACGACCGGTGGTCCATCCCGTTATCCGTGACACGATCAATCTTGAAGCTCAAACACTGCCGCATGATACCAAAGAAGCTATCGGACTGACAATATCAGTGACAGTGGTTTTCACAATCGACGACATCGTCAAGGCGCTGGCCCACACGTACGACTTCAACGTCACGATCCGTGATCGCGCACAAGAGGGCGTCGTCGAATCCGTTATCGGTAAAGACGTCGAGACGTTGATCCGGAAGTTCCGGAGCATCAACAACTCGCTCACCAAAAAGATCCGCGAGGATTTAGAACCGTTTGGCGTCAACGTGGAGCGCGCATTCATGTCCGACTTCCACCTGACGAACATGCACCGGGTGATCGGTTCAACTGCCGTCATGCCGTTGCACGAGTATCCTGCTGAAGAACAAGAGGAAGAATAGTCATGGCCAAAGCCACCAAGAAAAACAACAAGGACGCCCTCGCCGCTCTCGCTGCGAAACCGCGTCTGGTCACCCCGCGCGTCCTCCAAGGCGAGGAACGCGAGCTGTGGGAAGAGTTCGTCAAGAACTGGTCCGACGGCAAATACCAAGGTCTCTCGATGAAGGACCTGTTCGATTGGGCGAAGGAGCATCTCAGCTTCAACTGCTCGATCAGCTGCTTCCGCGGCGAGCTTCTCAAAGCCGCCGGCGTGGAGGAGTAGTTAAAACAACAGGCGGCACGACGAGCAGGATAAAACCCTGTAAACAGGGCCCAAAAGGAACCCGCCGCACCGCCTGTTCGCTCTCCCTTGGCTTTTCGAGCGTAAATTACAGTAATCCTTTTGATTGGCCGTATGCCAGCGTCTTGGACGACATCTTGCTGTTCGTGCACACCCAGTTGTACATCCACGACCAGTCGTCGTCCCAATACGCGGCGAATTGTTCTTCTGTGATTTCCATCGATTCGTCCGTGCAGGCGTCAAGCATACGCAAAACCCGCTCGTAGTCCTCGGAGTGATCGGTAGGCGGCTCGAGGTCGAACCGTAGTCGGATGAGCTTGCCATCCTTCAGGCGATCAACAGCTTCACACAGCTGCGCCTTCGCCTTCTCGCAGTAGCCATCTCTGGCTTCTTGGTAAAGGTCCTTGTGCCGCGCCAGGTTCGCCTGCAGTTTGGTCCGCAGCGCCTCGACGGTGACATTGATCTTGAATCCCAAGGTATCTCCTGTACTGAAATCAGCCCTCGCAAGCGCTCCGGTGTGGCCGATGACCCCGCCAAGCGTCTCGAAGGCGTAAAACTCGACTTTGTAACGCGGCCCCTGTATGTACACATCCCGCGGGACGGTGCCAAAGGGGATCGAAATACCGGCAGGTGCCGGCACCCGGTACGATTCAATCCGGTGTGCCGGCACGCCGTTACCAAATAGTCGCCGAGGGTCGATGTTACGACTTTTCCCGACGTTACTTACTGGCGGATTCTTGCTGCTCGACCGATATGAGGTCATTGAACTCCGCTTCGTTGACGACACGAACGCCCAGGTCCTGGGCCTTCTTCAGTTTGCTGCCGGCTTTTTCGCCGGCGACGAGCATGTCGGTCTTCGCCGAGACCGCGCTGGCGACTGTACCGCCGTGTTGCACGATCGTCTCCTTGATGCTTTCGCGAGAGTACCCGACCAGTTTCCCGGTCGCACAGATCTTCATACCGGCGAGCGGCTTCGGAGATCCGTCGTCTACTTCGGGCACCGGGTCGTTGACGCCCATGTTGACGCCGTAGTCCCGGAGGCGCTTCAGCAGCTTCAGGTTTTTCTCGCTGTGCATCCACGTCCAGATCGATCGAGCGGCGGCTTCGCCAACCCCCTCAATCTGGGTATAGTCGTCGATCGACCACAAGGACACCATCACTTGGAAGGGGTCGGCGGGTTCCTTCAGCTCGGCGCCAGCAGCGCTAGCAGCCTTGCAGATGGCCTCCGACATGGTCCTTCCGACGTGCTTGATGTTCAAAGACGCCAATAATCGCCAGGAAGGCCGCTCACGCGCCGTTGCGAGGGCTTCGAAGAGCTTGTCGGCTTTCTTCTCGCCCATGCGTGCAAGCCTCAGAACGCTGTCTCTGCGATGCTCAAGCGTGAAGAGGTCCGAGAGGTCCTCAACCAGCTCTGCCTCCGCCAATTGGGTGGCTAGGGTCTCCCCCAAACCATCTATATCTAGGCGGGACCGGTCAGCGGCCGATCGGAGCAGGGCGGCGATCTGTGCGGGGCACGAATCACCTGAGCAGCGCAGGAACGGACCATCCTCGATGGCGTCGCTGCCGCAGGACGGGCAGGTAGCGGGCGGCAGGAACGGCGCGACCGGTCCGGTGCGCTTCTCCTTGACCACACGTACGACGTGCGGAATGATCTTGCCGGCCTTTTCCATGACGATCGAGTCACCGTGGGCGATGCCCAGGCGCAAGACTTCGTGCCAGTTGTGCAGCGACGCCTTGCCGACCATCGTCTCAGCGATCTCCACCGGTTTGCAGTAAACCACCGGCGTCAGCGTGCCCTGCTTGCCTACCTGTACGTCGAAGCGCTCGACCTCGGTTACGGCCTCGTACTTCTCCCACTTGTAGGCCAGCGCCCAGCTCACGTGCTTCTTGGACTCTTGGCCCATGGCTTCACGATCGCTGAACTTGTCCAGCTTCAGGACGATCCCGTCGACCGGAATGCTCAGTTCTGGCAGCATGGCAACCATCTCTGCGACGGTCTTCAGCGCCTTATCCATCGGGGCGGGCAGGCCATAGTGATCTGTGATCGGCATCCCGCAAAGATGAAAGGCAAACAGCGTCTCGAAGTACGACTCGATATCGACGTCGCCTTCGTACTCACACTTGCCGATGCCGTGCGCCATAAAACGTACACGCCGCTCGTGACAGTCGGCCGGATCGACGCTACGGATAGCGCCGGACGTGGCGTTGCGGGAGTTGGCGAACGTCTCCTCACCAGCGTTGTTGCGCGCACAGTTGACCTGCGTGAAGTCATCGTGCGTGATGAACGCTTCGCCACGGATCTCCAAGAGCTTCGGCAACGGCTTGGGATTCCCCATCACATTGCCTTCCTCGTCGTAGAGACGGTCCAGCTTGAGAGGGACGCCGCGCATTGCCTTGGCAGCGTGCGTGATGTCGTCGCCGACTGCACCGTCGCCGCGGGTTATGGCATGGGTGAGTACGCCGTCCTCATAGATCAGATTGACAGCGCAACCGTCAATCTTCCATTCGGGCGTCCAGAGCGGCTCGTGGCCGAGCTTCTTCACCACACGCTGATGAAACTTCTTGACCTCATCGAGGTCGAAGCAGTTGTCGATAGAAAACATGAGCGACGGGTGCTCCATGGACTCGAGGCCCTCAACAGGAGCGCCGCCCACACGTTGGGTCGGGCTATCTGGCAGCGCCAGATCCGGGAATTCCTGCTCTAGTGCAACCAGTTCCTTGAGGAGCTCGTCGAACACCCTATCCGGGATCGCTGGTTCACCATAGCAATAGTACAACATGTTGTGCCGATCCACGTCCGCTGACAGTTCAGCGATTCTGGCGGCAGCCGCTTTCTTGTTCATGTACATCCTCCTGAAGGGGTTAGTCGCCGTCATCCGGCGGCGCGAGTTTGATCCGTTGCATCTCGAGGAACGGCGTCGGTGCGTCGTCCTCGCCGGTCGCTTCGACCCAGTGCGGACGCTCCACCAGCCATTCGTCGATAGTAACGGTCTTGTCATAAGCCGCTCCGTCCAGGCACGCTACCAGGACGTCACGCTTTCCGTCGTAGATCACGGTGCCGATGGGCATCAGCCCGCTGGTCACCTTGTGATATATGTAGTGCCCAGCAACCAGTTGGAACTGGTCGGGGACCTCGAGTTCAGTCTCCACCACATGGATCTTCTCCTGGTGGACTAGGACCGGCATCTGAATCTTGATCCGGTACAGTTTGTGGCTCCTTATACGTGTCCTTCTTCTCCCGCTCCTGCAGCTTGTCGAACGGGACGATCCCGTCGTGGACAGCGGCACGCACCTCGCGCTCAAAGCACTCGGCGCAGCGGACGTGTTTAAGGCGAGCGCCTCCAGTGATCGGGTACCAATCCGTGGTCCACTGTCGGCAGTCCTTGTGTGTGCACTGCCTAAGCTCCTTCTTTGACATGACGCTCCTCCTTATATTCTTCGAAAAGCGCCTCGATCAGCGCCATGAACCGTTTAACAGGGGCGCCGGAGAAGTTGAGGAGATCCGGGCGGTTGAACATGATCCACCGGATAGCGGCTGTCCGCTTCTTGGCGTGCATGTTCGTGTCCCAGTACTCCTCCACCTTCTCGGCCCCGTGTGAGATGCGGAGGTCAAGGGCTACCTGGATGTCCCAAGGTAGCCCGTTCATTCCTCTGCCTCTCGCGAAGTGGGCGCCAAATCCGGGTGTGACATGACACCCAGGTCGTCCCAGTTCTGTGCGTAGATTTGCTGCTCTTCGGCCGCATCGACAGTCGCCAACTCCTTGCTGGTCAGGCGACGACGCACGCTGCGCGCATTGGCGGGCAGCCGCATCATGCAGTTCCAGCAGAAGACGCCCATGAAGTGCTGTTGCACGAGATTGTGGTACGCCTCGTAGAAGTCCTTCTTGTGCATATGCGCGTCCTGCGTCGCATCTGTGTGCAGATACTCGTGCAGGAGCAGCGTAGCGTAGCGCCACCAGCTGGAAGGCCCGACCTTGACAGCAGCAATCACCCGGCGGTTGATCGCAATGAACGTACGGCCGTCGGTCCACGAATCGAACGGACCGATGCCGACCACAATGCGCCGCTGCGCGTTGCGGTTCTGCTGGACATTGACACGGCAGGCTGCCCAGTGGATGTTGCTGATATTGGCGCTCATAGTCGCCGTGGCGATGCGTTCGAGGCGTGTCATCTTGTTCGCGTCGATGACCGTGTTCGATCCTTGCATCGTCTTCACGATCTTGTCCGCATCGACGTACTTCAGCCGGACGTCGTTTGCGTACTTGCCGAACTGCTCGTCGAACGTGGCGTTGATGTTCTCGACTAGCTTTTCCGGGAACTCCGGTTTCCATCCCCAGCGGTTGAACATGACGGGATCGAGCACGACCGCCAGGCGGTGATCCGCCAGCGATTTGGGTAGGCTCGAGTACGCCGGTGTCTCGTCTGGGAGGAACGTGACGTTCCCCTTGGCGATCTTGTATACGGCGGAGATCGTCGAGTGCGTTTCCTTACGCCACATCGTGAAGACCTTGGCGGCCTTCATCTGGCGCTTGTTCAACGACCCGTCTTTCATCTCGCGCACGACGCGGCAGCGGTCCTGCTCGGTCAGCGTCGGACGCCGCCGATTGGTTGCCCGGGCACGTGTGCGCGTCGGGGTATTCCGTTGCCGGCCGGCCGTTTCTTGCTGGGCCAACGTCCGTGCGTTGACGTGGTCGCGCACGGTCTTTCTGATCGCCTGCCACGTCTCACAGCTGTCCATGACGTCGTTTCGGGCGAAGTTCACGTCCAGCTGCTTTTTGGACACGATGTCGCCGCCGGTGCCGTACCGGTAGCGCGGGTAAGAGCAGACACGGATGCCCTGGTTGAACAGCTCCAGGTTCCCGTTGTCACGCCACTTGAAGTCCGCCTCGGCCGTCGAGAGGTCCCAGGCGATCTTGTCGGGCTTCTTGTTGAACTGCTTCTCGTCGCCATTCAGATGGAACGGGATCTGGACGAACTTGATGTTCTTCTTGATCTCGTCGAGGATCTCGTTGTGCTGGACATGCGACAGCGGCCGATAAAGCTCCACTGTCACGATGCAGCCGTTGTGATACTCGAGGCCAGATCGTAGCTCATAATCCAGGCCGTTCTCCTCAATATCGACGATCATCTCGAACTCGCCGGACCGCCAGACGTTACGCCCGAAGGCGAACAGCTGGCCGCGGCCCATGCGGTACTGTCCAAAGACTTTCTGCTCTCTTTCTTCGTGCGGTTTGCCGAAGACTTCGAAGAAGTTCTCAATGTCCGCCTTGGACCGGAACCCCTTTCCGTTATCGCGAATCTGCACCATCTGTGGCGTGCAATCGATCTCGCACTTGCGGGCGGCAGCGTCGATGACGTTCTGCCCGCCTTCCACAACGGCTTTCCACAGGCTGCCTGCCTGCTTCTTGATCACGCTGACCAGCAAACTCTGGTCCATCTTGAAACTACGTGTCTCCGTCGGCATTTCCTCTGAGCACGATGCGTCGCGGCCGCCGTTCAGGCTGCACTTCCGCTTTTGCAACGCGCGCTTCCTCCTCGTGGGTGTGATATGTGGGATGTCTGTACACCTGCTCGACCGAGCGGCCAGCAAGCTTATCGATCCGTACGATCGACCCAGTCAGGACCAGCGGCCCCTCCTTCGTAGACGGCGTCGCGAGCATCATCAGGCCCTGTGGCTCCTCGTTGTTGAGTGCCACAGTGCCTTCGTCGTACTCGCCCCAGCAACGCCCTGTGATGGTGTTACCGTAATGGACACGGTAGCGGACGTTCTCGTGCCAGTCGCGGTCGCTGTCGGGCGTCCGGTTGAGCTGGGCTTCGAAGAACTTGATGATGGCAAGCGGCGTATCGTCCTCGTAGAGGTCTTTGTGATACGTCGCCAGCGTGGGATCAGTTGAAGTCATAGATGGTGGCATCCTCCGGGAGGCCTGGGTATCGTTTGCACAGCGTTTCCATGGCGGTACTGTATGTCTCCTCCATGTCTTTGCGTGCTTGACGCGAAATCTCGTCGACCAGGACGTTCAAGTTGATCACGTCCCGGGCAACGAAGTGGAACTGCAAGGCAAAGCCGTTGCTGCGGTACTCGTCGAACGCTTTCCAGAGCTCGCGATGCGAGCGCCGGGATGCGGGGTTGTTTCCGCACGTTGCGACGGTTTGGGAATCGGTAACGATGTGCACCTGCATGTCACGGCCCAGTTGCTGGACCTCTTGTCGGCGGTTACGCCCTGGCCCGTCTCGGCCGGCGTACCACGATAGGGCATGCAGATACGGGAACATCTCGCCAAGAGTGACGGTCCCAGTGTTCATGGCGCCATAGAAGAGTTTGCGGGCGCCTGAGGACTGGTCGATGAGTACGGAGGCCCAGCCGGCCCCTTGTTTCCACCCGGTCCCAGACCCGTCACCCACTATCAGGGTGTCCCACGTCTGGATGTGCAGGTGTTTCAGGAGGTCGTCCAGCGTCGCTATCCCCTTGATCTGGGGTTTCTTCCGCTTGGTTCCCTTCCTGGTCTTTGGCTTTTGCGATGTGTTCGTCAATTTGCGCCTTGAGGTTCGATAGAACGGTCTCGGCCACGGTGAACTTTTCCTGCAACGCTGCGGTCACAGTGCGCTGGAGCTTTGTGAGTTGCTTACCAGCCTTAGCGAGAAAGATCGGGTCGTCAGGCCCGATAAGCACGTTCGAGGGCTCGGACTCCGTAAGGCCGTCGGCGTAGATAAACGTGAATGCCACGCCTTCGACCTCCGGAATGTCCCTTAGAGTCTCCTCGCATGCGTCAACAGCAGCCTGAAGCTGCTCATTGAACGGTACTTTGCGTTCGGACATATTATTCTCGTGAATAAGATTCTGCTTTCGCCTCGAGCGCATCCATCAGATACGTCGCGGCACTAGCAATGCATGCAGCAGCCAGTGCGTACACCGGCACGTAGAGGATTTCACCCCAGATGGCTGGAAGCCAATAGCCGGGGAGCCAGAAGAGTACCAGAAGCCAAAAGCAGGCCTGGCAGGTTAGGCAGAAACGACATTCTGCCAAGTATGCGATCTTCATACGAACCATTGACCAACGGGTGGGCATTTCGTACGAGCTGTGCTGGCGCATCGTGGGCGTTGCCCAGGCACGAAGCCAATCGCGCCAGCTTTCGAATAGCCCGCCGTCTTGCAACCACACGCTGACGAGGGTATGTGCCGCCATAGCGAGCACCAAAAGATCGATTAAAGTCATTCTTCCCACTCTCCGCAGCCCTTCGCACTTGCGAAGCCTCTTGCTACATGGAAAAATCCGTAAAGAACGAAGCCAATAATGATGGCTGGTACAAGCTTGAAAGGCCCGTCGAAGATGACGGCTCCAAGCAAGGCCAGCACGATCAACCATATGGCCACGCGAAACCAACTTGCAAACATGGTTACTCTGTAGATCCAAGATGCCATGGGTCATTCTGAGTCGAAGACCTGTCCGGCGGAGGCCATCCGTCCCGTATCAATTCCGCCGGTGGTAGTGGCGGATCCAACGGGAGGGAGAAGATGGGATTATCCTCCGGGACTGTGGTCGGGACCGGTCGCCTGAATGTTGGCCGGAGACCCGCACGCTCAAGAAACAACCTCGCATTCATTGTTACTGCCATTAGCAGCTCCTCCCAGGCTGGAGTGTATCAGACTTCGCGTTTTAGCATGTCTGTGCTATCATGTCACAGATAGCAGACCACCATTATGATCACCCAAGCGATCAAAACAGTGACCCAGAACGGGCGGGTTCGTCGAGCGACCTCGCCACAGAAGTGACCAGCAGCATCGAACTTTGCAAGCTCGCGCTGACGATACCTCTCTACCTCAAACGGAGTTCTATCCATGGATGTACCCTTTCAAGAACCTGAAGCACTGGCACGACTGCAGATGCGGATGAGGGCCGCATTCAGTCCCCAGAATATCGAGGAGTTGTCAGCTAACGAAAGAGTCAGGCTCTTCACGCAGCTGTTGCAGTCGGGCCGGTTGGACTCACTTGCCAACGGGCTCATGCTGCTCCTCAATCTCAAGGGTAAGCCGTACACCTTGGCGAACCACTTCCCCTTTGAAGAGATCTTCAGATTCCGTATGCCGTCCGCCATAGTCTACAAGACGGGGCGGCAGGTGAGCAAGAGCACATCGCTCGCTGCCCACGGGGTAATCACATCCACCTCCATCCCGAACTTCAGCACACTCTACGTGATGCCGCTGTTCGAGCAGGTTCGGCGCTTCAGCACGATGTTCGTCCAGCCCTTCATCGACCAAAGTCCGGTGAAGTTCTTGTGGTCGGACACGACCACCGTGAACAGCGTGCTGCACCGCTCCTTCCGTAACGACTCCAAAATGCTCTTTTCGTTCGCATTCCTCAACGCTGACCGTGTCCGGGGTATTTCCGCGGACAAAGTGGCCATCGACGAGGTCCAGGATATGAACCATGAACATATCCCGATCATCCGCGAAACGATGTCGGCATCCGACTGGGCGATCCGGCAGTTCACCGGCACGCCGAAGACGTTGGACAACACTCTAGAGGCCCTGTGGACCGAGTCCAGCCAGGCCGAGTGGTTTATTCCCTGTTTTCATTGTACCCAGAACGGCAAGCCGCGCTGGAACATACCGTCCATGGAGTTCCATCTCGAGAAGATGATCGGCGAGTATCACACCGACATCAGCGAGAAGTGCCCGGCGACGATTTGTTATCATTGCGGCAAGCCGATTAGTCCCCGACTGGGGCGCTGGGTACACCGGCATCCCGACCGGGTATGGCTACAGGCGGGATACCATGTTCCACAGGTGATCATGCCTTTGCACTATGCCAAGCCTGACAAGTGGGCTGAACTCCTCGCCAAGATGGCGGGCAAAGGCAACACGCCTGCGAACGTGTTTTGGAACGAGGTTCTCGGCGAGTCTTACGACACGGCCGCCAAACTCGTTACGCTGACTGAAATTGACCGGGTGTCTGACCTCGGGCCCAACACAGTTGCACGTGCCCGTGGTCGCTGCGGGCAATACAAATTTCGCGTGCTGGGCGTTGACTGGGGAGGGGGCGGTGAAAAGAAGATCAGCTTTACGACGATCGCTCTCCTTGGTGTGAAGCACGATGGCTCGATCGACGTACTGTGGGGCAAGCGGCTCCTTACACCCCACGACCACCTGCGCGAAGCCAAAGAGGTCAAACACTACTGGGATATCTTCAAGCCCGAGATTCTCGCACACGACTACACTGGTGCCGGCTCTCTGCGGGAGACGTTCCTGATTCAAGCGGGCATTCCGACTCGCAAAGTGATGCCCTGTCAGTACGTCCGCTCCGCTAACCAGCAGCCCTGCTACCACGTTGCTCCTACGATGCAGCATCCGCGTAGCCACTACCGTGTCGACAAGAGCCGAACGCTCTTGCTGACGTGTGCGATGATCAAGTGCCAGAAGCTCCGTTTCTTCGACAAGGACTACAACTCCCAAGAGGATCCGGGCCTGATCCGGGACTTTCTGGCCTTGACCGAAGACAAAATCACCACGATGGCCGCCGGTGAGATCTACCGGATCACCCGGCAGGAAGGATTCACTGACGACTTCGCCCAGGCTGTCAATTTGGGCTGCGTGGCGGTGTGGTACCGCACCAAGCGGTGGCCACGACTCGACGAGCTCGCCTCCTACGCGATCACCGACGAACAACTGCGGGCATCGGTGCCGCTTACGGATGGTGAGTGGGATGACGAGCTGCTCGAGTAACTAACGTACATTCGTTCCGGCCTTGTTGTAGCAGGTCCGGCATAGGGTCACATGCTCAGTGTGTGTGTGCATGTCGGGATAATCTCGTCATCTTTCTCTGCGAAGACATATCCGCAGTGGTCGCAGTGGTCGGTCTGGTGGTTGGGATCCACACCAGCCGCTATGACACTGAGACTGCCTACGTGATCGTCCCGCACCCACGACCGCGGTAAGAGTTCGAGTTTACCTTCGGAATGCATCTGCACAGCTAACCATGCTATCGGTAGGGGCACAAACTCCCCGTCCAGATTGCCGTGGCCGTCAAGTACAGAATGCTCCCGCAAATACGTCTCTACATCCATAATTCAAGTCCACATATACCGGTGAATGTTGACGAGGCGGTGCATCATCTCCGCCTTCTCTTCTTCAACGAGCTGCTCGCGTTCGCTGCACTCCGAGTACAGCTTCGAGACAAACTCTTTCTTAGAAGCATCGTCGTACTGCGGGTCCCACTCGACGAGGTCGTCGCTGTCTCCGTACGGAACGAAGTGCGCTTTCAGATGCTGCTCGTCGATCGCGCGGATGCGATCGTAGATCATCTCCTCGGCTTCCGGGTAGGCCTTCATGTACTTCTCAGTGAACCACTCCCACAGGGCTTTCATCTCGTCCATGACGTAGACTTCCTCGCCATCGACTTCGATCTTGTGGCCGTGCTCGCCGTACCACTCGACATGGCCGGGCGAGCACTCCTTCTCGATGAACTCGCCCAAGATCTCGAACATCATGTGCGGGAGTAGTTCACAGCGATCGCACCACGTATGGTCGAGATTGCGTGGCTTGATCGTGGTATACCTCTTCCAGGCCCAACATTTGAACCGGTACCAGAGGTTTGATGGGTGCCACTTGGAGCGGCACAGGCGCTTGAGGCTCTTGAAAAAGTCCTCGTGTACAATCGATTTCAAGCGTCTTCCTTTCTGTAGACGAAGTCATCGCCGACGGCGTCAATAGTAAGATGTCCTGACGAGATGGCTGCGAGCATGCCTTCGAGGCCGAGGTCGGCAAACGTGATCTTGACGGTGTTGCGGGGCAAAACAATGTTGCCTCCGCCGGCCAAATGTTTGATGTGAGCCTCGCCGAGAGTTACGTTGCGGGGACTGGGTTCTCCGGCCGCAAAACATCGCAAATCGCGCCAGAATTTTCTCCATGACATCGTATCCTCCTTTTAGTACCACCAAGGCCAAGCGGCCTCGGCCTTTTTGATGCGTTCCGCCTTGGTGCGTGTACGCCACCAGAGTTTCCAGGGGCCGATGTACACACTCACAAGGATGAAGTCCAAGCAGTCGACGCGGCTGAGCGCCAGGCCGAGCGAGAAGCGGTTGCGGCTGTAGTCGCTGCCGCACCGTTTCGTCCACAAGTCAGTGTCGATATACTCGACGCTCATCACGTTTGTCTCTCTTCTGGGACTGCGTGATCGTGGCAGTCGGTTCGCATGGAATCGGGCGAATGCCCGCACAGGAATAGCAAGCACCTGCCGCATGTCCATGTCTGGTCGGGCTCGAGCTCGTGCACCTCGGCTTTGTCGGGATACTGCTGGCGGAGCACCATAAGCTGCTCTTCGCCACGTTCGAGCATCGCTTCCTTGTAATCAGCGTCGACGGCGTGCGGCTCAGCACACCAGTTGCACACCAACGTCTCCGACTTGTCGTTTTTCGGCGTGAGGTCGATGTGTACGTTCAGTTCCGATCCGTCGTCGGACGGCGAGATGTCGGTACTGGTATCGAGTTCTTCGGACATGTCGTCCTCCTTTCTATGAGAGCGCCGACCCGGGATCGCACCGGGCTACCGCAAGGCTGTGAAGCCACGGCTGTCGACTATTGACTCGGCACTGGCGGGCCCCTAACCCATATTGTCCTGACAGGGGGGGCCCTGGGTTCGGTTTAGCGTAAACGCAGATATGCACTGTCCACCGTTTAAGCCACGAGGTTAGTCTGAGTATGTTGAACGTATTAACATTATACGACCCGGCCCTTATGGGTAGCGTGTGGACAATAAGGAGGCCGGGACGGGAATCTAACCCGTATATTCAAAATGGGTTTCTCGTAGCGATTGATTGCACATCATGACAAACCTATGTGAGCCTAGGAGTAAGCTGTCGAAGTCTGCTGGGAGGGGACCTGCGTTTTCCAATTTCGCCACACGGACAGTCGAAAAAGTGCCCGCGTCAGGACTCGAACCTAAAAGTGCGCAGAGCGCACGGGTCCCTCTAACATAAATCTAAACCTGACTCTAAAGCTCTGTTATGCCTGCGCCTATGCCTCGCTGGGCTGTTGGGCTGCAGGCTTCACTCCCCGAAGGATCCAATCAAAGATCGGCTTGGCGATCTTTCTCTCTTGCATTTCGGCCGTGTTGGCCTTCTGCACAGCTTCGCCGATTGCGTATTTGAATGCAATGGCGCGCGCCTCCATGGCCGCCACTTCGGCTGCCGGACGGCAGGACGTGGTCCAAACCGTTCGCCAGGTACCGATCGGGCGGTCCTCGGTGTACGTATGCGTCTGCGCCGGGTGGAATTCGGTGGGCTCGACGACGATCTGGTGGCGGTGCACCTTTTCGGTCTTGTCCGTGAACTCCTCATCCGACACGTAGCAGTTTGCGTTGTCGTCCCACGTCCACGTACGGCTCATCGAGAGCGTCGGGATGTGGCGGATGAGTGTGAGGATGTCGTCTGCTTTCTTCTGCAGCGGCATCAGCGTCGTGACGGGCACGCGCTCGGCGATGACGAACGGGTCGCCGGCTTCGTCGCGGACCACGATGTCCGCTGCGGCCGTGCAGTTCGTCTTGTCGCAGCCCGCCATCATGTCGAAAAGTGCGGTCCACTCTTTCTCGACGCGGGCGACGAGATCGCGCGGGTCCTGCTTGATCGTCTGCCCCTCGCTGGGCAGCTGACGACCGTCTTCGTCCAGCGGCGTGTACGACTTGTCATACCCACCGAAGGACTGCGAGACCTGCAGCAACTGGTACTGCTTGGTCACGACTTTTTCACAGTCGTTCTTCATCTTCTTGAGGGTGTTCACCCCCTGGCCCAGTAGTTTGGCCATCGTCTTTCTCCTTCTCGAACTCCTCCAAGCGCCCTCGGTCGCGCATCTCGAGTTCGTCTTTGCGTTTGAATCTACCCGAGGCGTTGCCCAGCCACCGAACGTCGGTGCACAGGGTGCAACGTACACTTTTCCGGCGTTTGCCGCCGGTTTTGCGTCGTCGGTTTCCCATGGTCAATCCCCATAGGCATAAAGGATAGCATACGTCAGTACCAGCAGCGCCGGGATAAGCAGCGTGCCTATTAATACTGCCGCAAGCTGGTGGTGTTCCTTCATCTTAGTCTCCTAGATGATGATAGCACCGGGATACTTCCAGTCGTACCTCAAATGGCCGTCCCGGAAGTAAATGAGCTGGCGGATCTCTTCTGGATTGAGCGTATCCGTCAAGCAATTGTTCGTGCAGACGTTCTGGCCTCCGACATCGTAGACCATTGCGCCATGTGGAAGTGCCAGCAGTTTCTGCCCACCCAGCTCCTCGACTGCGCGCTGGATGGCCAGATCGCCGGCGATCTTAGCGCCGTCACTGTCCTTTTGGTTGAGCTGATGCTCGTGGACCCATTTGGCGACGCCGGGATGTGCGACGCGTTCGTCAGCGTCCGGCGCAGTGACCTCGCGGATAGTGAACTGCTCGACATCGAAGCAGGCGCAGAAGTCGATCATGTCGTGGATGTGGTCGGACGTCTCAACGCCGCCTTTCATGGCCGTGCAGTTGATCCGCACGGACATACCGGCTTTGTGGATGCGCTCGATCAGCGTCGACAGCTCGAACTCCTTGCCTTTGTAGCCCATCATGTCGCTGTTGATCAGTTTCTCGTGATGTACCACCGAGACACAGATGAGCGTCATGCCGGAGCACGCCCACTCGTTTATCCATCTGTCGTCCTTCTCGTGTGCCAGCATAATCCCGTTGGTCTGCAGTTCGATCAACGGGAAGTGCACGGCGAGGCGGCGGACGTAGGCGGAAATCTCTTTGGGGACGAGTGTGGGCTCGCCTTTACCGGTAATCAGCGCAGTGGTCACGCCGCTGCGCTTTGCCAATTCGCAGGCGACCTCACATCGCCTCCAGTTTGGCCTCTTTACGGTTTCTGCCTGCGTGGTCATCTTGCTCACGCAGAACGGGCAGCCGGCGTTGCATGCGGACGTGCCGCAAACGACGCTAAGAGTCCCGAATTTCATAGAGCTTACGTCCTTTCATTCTCCAGAGGCGTCCGCCGTAGGTTGCGTACGGCAGGCCGATCAGTTTGCCAGCACCCTCACGGTTCACGAAGCCGTCGGCCGGCTCCGGCGGATCGGTATAGACCCAGAAGTCTCTAAGAGTGAGATCGTCACCGAAGCGCACCGACGGTATCTTCGCTACCATCCGCGGAGTAAAACCGTCTCCGACGGCCACGGGCTTGAAGAACCGGTCGATGTCCTCTTCGGTTGCAACGACTATCCTGGCATTGCCGAGCAGCTGGCCGTCCTTCAACACGGACAGGCTGTAGTCACCGCGGTAGAGGCCCAGAACACGCCGGGCGGCCACGACTGGGATCGCATAGATCGTCGCGGCGTAATGTTCGATGATCTGTTTGTCGCCCGTCGGTGTGGGTTTGGCTTCCGCGCGCGGGAGCATCCCGGTGGCCGCAACGGCAGCGGCCGATGTCTTCAGCATGTCTCGTCTGTTCATTGTGAACCCTCCCGGTAGTTGTATGCTTGAAAGTAAAAGTAGGGGCGGCGGAAGCGGTCAACCGCCGCCCCTGTTGCCTTTCTTGAGAAAGACACTCTGATGGTTTGCTACATGCTGAGCGTAACCTGCGCGTGACGGTCCATGTTGACCGACGGCTCGGCGAAGTATTGCTGATCTTCGCGGGCGTCGACTTCAACGACCTCGTCGCAGCAACGCTTCAACGTCGCGATATGCGCCGCGAGGTTGGCGATGTTCGGCCCCGAATACGTGGCGACCTTGACGTCCGCGCTGACGTGGCTCGTCGGGGCTTTCTCCACGCGTTCGGTGATCTTCGCCGAGCCTTCCTTGAGCGCCGCGGCGATGCTGGCATCGGCTTCTTTCTTGGCGGCCTCGCACTTGGTGAAGTGGGCCTCCAGCAACTTGATATACTCTTCTCGATTGGCGTTGAATGACTGCATAGCGTCACAAGCTCCTTCTTTGGTTTCAGAAACAGTTTTGGTTCGACCGGTACTCATGGCTTTCATAGGGTACCGGCTTGATTTCTTGGGCTTCTTGCGTCGAGGCCCAGCACCTCCGGCGACCGGTCGTCTGTACAGCACAATATCGCGGTGGTCCAACCAGGCCAAAGCCAGCTTGCCCTCCGCATTGATGTATTTATACGCGATGCCGCAGCTATCGCGATTGCTGACAGTGACCATGTCACCCTTGCGCAGCTGCCGATGCCCATCTGGGTGCATGCAACCGTGCGGATTTTTGACAACTACCACGTCTCTTGCGCGGCAGTCTTTGAACACATCATCACACCCGTCACGGCGGACGTCCTTATATGGGATATTGTGTTCTTGACCGTAGCCATCATTTACACGTTTGTACCAAACCGATTTACCGTCCGTGCGTAACACCCTCAGGTGGTCGCCTACCTCCAGCAAAGCGCCGATGTGTTGCTTCCGCGCTGAGACGTTGTTACGTAGCACAGTCACAGTGCACCCAGGTATAATCTCTGCATCGTCGGAACGCCAGAGCAAGCGGCAATCAGTCGCATGTATCGACTGTGTGCCGCCGCCCGGCAGATCGTAATGAATCCACCGGTCCTCAGCGTGTGATACCTGGATAACATGTCCGCGCTGCAGATACCCGGCGTGATGCGGGTTGTGCGCAGAAATCGGTTTCGATACGACGTGTACCAAATCACCGGATCTGAATTCCTGTGGGGCGTCCTCACCGCTCGCACGTGCGATGACTTCGACATCGCCGATCGGAAAGGTGTGAAGGTTGCCCTCGTACGTCCGGAATTCAACTCCGGGTCCGCCGTCAGCACGCACTCCGCGGACTCTGACAACGGTGAACGTGTCGCCGACTACTAAGTTGCCGGCACGATCTTCCGCACGAGCCCACATGCTGGCTTTGATGACTCGGCACCGGTCCCCTACACGTGGGGGACCAAGTCCGTCATTTGGCACTGTTTCTTTTCTCCTATTGGGGTGAACATTAACGATCACGGGATACGCGATGAGCCACCCGATCGATCGGGCGGATCACCAACGGAGTGGACGCTATCTTCGAACGCGCTACATGACCATCTAACTGCATACCGTCCTCGTCGGCGGTATTAACCCCTGGGGGATAGGTCGAACCGCATTTGAGATATCCCATCTCCAATAATCGATTTTTGAGCCAGATTAACACGTGGCCGCCGGTGATCCGGATGCCGCACCGTGCTGCTGGATAAGTAAACCCGCGGGCAACCATACCCTCGGATAGATATTCGGCCTGTGCCAGGGTGACAAGCACGCCCAGTCGCCGAAAACGTAGACTAGCAGCGTAAACGGAGAATTACCTGCAGAACATGCGTCGTCCCACTTCGGAATATACATCGTTTAGCTGCACAGCCATCGCCCGAAAGACGTCGCAAGCGATAGCGCCGCCAAGCCCAGCAACACCAAGAAGATGAAGCAGCCGCAACCGAGGCAGCCGCCATCGTCGATGTGTACCAAGCTACGATCACCCGATTCCTCAGACATAGGGCACTCCTATTCGGGCATGAGTGGAACGAACTCAATCAGTCCGTTGTTGATGAGGTGATCATACAGACGCGACGCGTCCTCACGATCCCAGCGGGTGATGTATCGTAGACGCTGGCGCAGCGCGTTCTTAGCCGGCCCGGTGCCGTGCCATGCGCTCTTACTGCCAAGCTTTAACCATTCACCCTGAAACTGTATGCCGACAACTTTGTTCGGCTCACAACGTCCGACCTGTGCGTCGAACGCATCCTCAAGTTCTTCAATATCGCGTGTAGACATGTTTTCCTCACGTGGCTGGTACGGTTCCCAGCGCCAAGCGATCACGGCGTGACATCGATTTTTGAACGCACCACTGACAATCGCGGCAGTTACATCCTTCGACCAAACCCTGCGGGCAGGATCGTAGATACGGCTCTGGCCAGACTACACCACGGTGGTCGCACCAAACAACATCGGCGTACCACGGGATGGTCTCGTCGTCGGACGACCGGAGGTGCGCTACGCGTACATACGGTACGTGCGGCGGCGCACCATTACGTGCATGCGTTTCGGCGTCTGTGGACCAGAACATGCTCATGTTTGGCAGCGCAGCTAGCTGTCGCAGGTGTCTGTACAGCCACGGAATCCGCCAGGAGCGAGTATACGTCCAGAACTTAATGTGCGGCGACGCCTGCACGATCTTACGCCATTTGTTGATGTAAGCCGCGCTGTAGAAGTCACCCACGGCATGGATGCGAAAGATGCCGGCACGCTTGCGTGCCAACTGCGCGATCATGCAATCGGCGAAGTCTTCGCGCAGTGTTGCCTTGTAGAAGCGTTCATATGACGCCACGGAATGCGGCTGCGCGCAGCACCCCTTTTTCCCGTAGCACAACTCATCGCAAAGATGCGACCGCCCCGGGCATGTTTTAGCTCTTGGTAGCGACACGTGGTGGCTGTTGCCGACTGTATCGTTGCGATACTGGATGATTGGCAAAGCCTCAGCAATCATTGCCATAGAAGCCCCGGCAGGACTCGAACCTAGCAATACGGGAACCAAAATCCCGTGTGTTACCGATTACACCACAGGGCTTTCCGTGCGATCGAGCCGCACGCCTCGTGGATTCCGCTCGTCGGACGGCGGATCCGGCTCCGGTTCGGGTTTCCGGAGCAGCTCGTTAAGATCGACCATCGTGGTCGCCGTCGAAACGACGACGCCATTCACGTAAAGGTCGAGAACCAAGTCAAGCAAGCCGTTGTCACGATCGAAGTGGCTCAGCGTGACCTGCAGGTTGCGTGCGCACCACTGGCGCAGAGCTTCCTCGAAATCCATCGGTCTCCAATCTTATTGACGTGAATAAAATCATGCGTACCATGGACCACCCCGACCGTTGCGACACATAGCCGTGGTATGGTGGTCACTGTTGGCGGACCAGCGACGACGCAATTCAATCCCGCTGGCTACTCCCGCAACCTATGCACCGCGGCGCTCTTGACGGACCCGTCCAGCTAATCCCGACTCCTCGCGGAATTGGTTTCACCTACCTAGGGCGGCAACCGCTCCCGAAGAACGGCCGGCTCTCCCGTACCTACATAGCCCGTACGCATGTGATTTGTGCGCTTAGGTGGTATCAACCCGTTGCCACGGCTTTAACACCCACCTCTATTGCTCCCAGCGTTGGGCAAGCGTTCTTGCCGGAGTCAATAACTCGTTCATCTGCCATCCTCTCCCAATGCGCGCCGAGAGGCCTGGTGCGATGCGCGATCGCATCTAAACAGACGGTGAACAAGCTGCGCAAGTGACCCGTGGGGGAATCGAACCCACCCTTACCGGATCGAAAGTCCGGTGTCATAACCGATAGACCAACGGGCCATTTAGGAGGTAAGTGATTAGGCCTAGCGCGCGCCATCCTATACCTCCATTTTAGTCCTCAGACCTGACTTTGCCTCGCAGCGCACGTCATCTGAGCGACAACGACAGATGGATTGCACAGTCCTTGCTCATCGCCCTGCGCCGCTAAGCGCATAAACGGGCTCCCGCAGACTTCCCAACCGCCGCTTGTGCTTCCTATCGCTTCTGCGGCGCAGAGGCCTGAACCTCCATCGCCTTTTGCAGCGTCGTGAGCGCCTGACGATCCGCACTCGCCTCGACGGCCTTCTGCGAAATCTCTTTCGCGTCCGTCTGTGCGTCGCGTGCGGCGTTCTCGGCAGCTTCCAGTTGATCCTGCAGGCTGCGGATCGTCGCTTCGAGCGCCTGGATCTGCTGGTGCGCCAGCGCCAGTTTGCCCTCGGCGTCCTTCTTGAGGATCGTCCGCTCATGGCCGAACGCCTGTTGAGCTTTCGTCTCGGCTGCCTCCGTCGCAGCAGCGACAGCAGCCTCCAGCTTAGCCGGGAAGGCGGCAATCTCTTCCTCCTTCTCCGACACCGCAGCCTCACGCGCTTCGACAGCCTCGATCTTGTCCGACATCTGCCGGTTCACGTCTTCCATCCGAAAGCGTTCTTGGCGCTGACGTTCGGTGACGCTGGCGTTGAATTCCTCAAGCGCACGCTTCTCGCGTTGCTCGCGCTGGTACTGTGCCTGTTCGGATTCGCGGGTCAGCAACTGCAATCGTGCGGCGTCCTGTTCGGCCCACTCGAGTGCCCTCGCTTCCGCAGCCTTTTCGTGAGCCGTGAGGCGCTCCTGTTCGCGCTCCTCGAGCTCGGCCAGCGTTTCCGCTTGTACTTCGATATCGTGGAGCTCTTTCAACGCATCTTTCTGCACGTCGATGGCAGTGTTGAGTTGTCCGAGCTCCTCAATCTTGGACACCATCGTGGCACCAAGACCTGCCAGCGTACCTTGCATGCTGGCTTGTAAATCACCGATCTGATCAAGCGTCTGCTTGACGTCGGCTTCTGAGACGGCGGCCAGTGCCGCCACGGGGTCGACTTTTCGTCGAGCTTTTGCCAAGAGTCTTTCTCCTATGGCACAACAATGTGGCGCCACCGCGGCGCCGTTATTTCATGGTCGGTACGGGACATCTCGCTCCCGCATCAGTCTTTACGGCGATCAGCACGGGTCCATCCGGATTCCGGGTCTGCTCCCGGGCCGGCCCGCTTCAGTGCGCAGGCGGTACCCGCTACATGCGGGCCCATACCGTTGCACTATGCTGACTGCAGCTTTCGCTCGCATGATCCTTGATATACCGACCAATTTGCGGAGGCGGGATTCGAACCCGCGACTTCGAGCTTATGAGGCTCGCGTGCTAGGCCTCTGCACCACTCCGCGT
>Ga0180429_10000109_pt1 | contig 77552 bp, 57 predicted proteins | sample SS_ome_FD_132428 | JGI IMG/M metagenome (GOLD analysis project Ga0180429, IMG submission 132428) | Hypersaline lake sediment archaeal communities from the Salton Sea, California, USA - SS_1_S_1 metaG | ecosystem: Environmental > Aquatic > Non-marine Saline and Alkaline > Hypersaline > Sediment ... | reverse complement strand
TGGTGGCTTGCGCCGATCGTCGTCTTCCTGCTGGTCATGGCGGCCATGATCGTTCTCTTCGAGGGCTCGGCTCTGGCGCCCTTCATCTACACCATCTTCTGATTCCGGAACACCGGACCGGTCCCCGTGCCTGCGGCGCCTCCGCGCCGCGGCGATTGACGCCCGGGGACTGCGGGCTCAGGACTGACCATGAACATTCTCGGCATCTCGGCCTACTATCACGACAGCGCCGCCGCCCTGGTGCGCGACGGCGAGATCATCGCCGCGGCCCAGGAGGAGCGGTTCTCGCGGCGAAAGCACGACCCGGGTTTCCCGACAGAGGCGATCCGCTACTGTCTCGAGGAAGGCGGCATCACCGTGGACGACCTCGACCGGGTCTGCTTCTACGACAAGCCGTTTATCAAGTTCGAGCGACTGCTGGAAACCTACCTCGCCTTCGCCCCGACCGGGTTCACCTCGTTCCTCAAGGCCATGCCGCTCTGGATCAAGAAGAAACTCTGGATGGGGGACTTGATCCGCAAGGAGATCGGCTATGAAGGGAAGATGGTCTTCCCGGAGCACCACCAGTCTCACGCCGCCTCGGCCTTTCTCCCCTCCCCCTTCCAGACCGCGGCCTTCCTGACCATGGACGGTGTCGGCGAATGGGCCACCGCCTCCTGGGGCGTGGGCCGGGACCACCGCGTGGAGATCAAGGCCGAGCTGAACTTTCCGCACAGCCTGGGCCTGCTCTATACGGCCTTCACCTACTACACCGGATTCAAGGTCAACTCCGGAGAGTACAAGGTGATGGGCCTCGCCCCGTACGGCGAGGCGAAGTACAAGGACCTGATCCTCGAACACCTGATGGATCTCAAGGAGGACGGCTCCTTCCGGCTGAACATGAAGTACTTCAACTATTGCCAGGGGCTGACCATGACCTCCCGGGCCTTTGACGAGCTCTTCGGCGGGCCGCCCCGCCAGCCGGAATCCGAGTTGACACAGAAGGAGATGGACCTGGCGCGCAGCGTGCAGGAAGTGGCGGAAGAGGTCATGCTGCGCATGGCCCGGCACGTGCGCCGGGAAACCGGTGAAAAACACCTCTGCCTTGCCGGCGGCGTGGCCCTGAACTGCGTGGGCAACGGCAAGATCCTCAAGGAAAAGATCTTCGACCGCATCTGGATCCAACCGGCCGCGGGCGACGCCGGCGGCGCCCTGGGCTCGGCCCTCTTCACCTGGTACCACGTCGAGGACAATTCGCGCACGGCCCATGGCTGGCGGGACAGCCAGAAGGGCTCCTACCTCGGGCCGTCCTTCAGCGGCGACGAGATCGAGAACTGGCTCAAAGAGCAGGGCTATCCCTACACCCGCCTGGGGCGCGAAAAGGTCCCGGGCTGGGTGGCGGAACAGATCGACAACCAGAAAGTGGTGGGCTGGTTCAGCGGGCGCATGGAGTTCGGCCCCCGGGCCCTCGGCGGCCGCAGCATCATCGGCGACGCCCGCAGCCCGGAAATGCAGTCGATCATGAACCTGAAGATCAAGTACCGCGAGTCGTTCCGCCCCTTCGCCCCCTCCTGCATGGTGGAACACGTCAACGACTACTTCGAGCTGGACGAGCCGTCCCCCTACATGCTGCTCGTCTCCAACGTCCAGGAGCACCGGCGGGTGAAGATGACTGACGAGCAGGAGAAGCTCTTCGGCATCGCCAAACTCAATGTCCCGCGCAGCGATATCCCGGCGATCACCCACGTGGACCACTCGGCCCGGGTGCAGACGGTGGACGCCGAAGATCACGCCCAGTACCACGAGATGATCTCGAAGTTCAAGGAACGTACCGGCTACGGGGTGATCATCAACACCTCGTTCAACGTGCGGGGTGAACCGATCGTCTGCACGCCACGCGACGCCTACCTCTGCTTCATGCGCACCGAGATGGAGGTGCTGGTGCTCGAGGATTGCGTGCTGCTCAAGGGCGACCAGGCCGAGCTGACCGAGGATAAGGACTGGCGCAAGCTCTACGAACTCGATTGATCCCGCCGTGACCGGCGGCGAAGAAGGACTGGAACGATGAAGGACATCATCAGGGAGATGATCAGGAAGTCGGCGGACCGCCGTGAAATCAGGAAGTTCGCCGTTCCCATCGCGGTGCTGCTCCTCGCGGTGGGCCTCTATGCGCTCTGGCGGGAGAAATCCTTTGCCTGGCCGCTGATCGGGTTCAGCGGCGGCCTGGCCGCGGCTGGCTTCATCGTCCCGGTAATCCTGCGCCCGCTCTACGTCCCCTGGATGCTGCTCTCCCTGGTGCTCGGCTGGGTGATGACCCGGGTCCTGCTCAGCCTGACCTTCTTCTGCATGATCACCCCCATCGGCCTGGTCCGCCGTCTCCTCGGCAAGGACTCGCTCAACCGGAAATTCTCCGACGATCTCGAGAGCTACTGGGAGCCCTGGGAAGAGCCGGAGGGGGGCCACTCCCGGCACTTCAAACCTTTCTGATTTCTTTTACCTGCCCGGTTTCTTCGTGCTGGTTGAACGCCGGCTTGACAAATTACATACTATTTATTATTATTCCATGGAGTTACCTTTTCGACATGCGGACGGACCTCCCGCGCGCATCGGGAGATACCACCACCCAAGCCGGCAAAGAGGTTTTCGATGAACCGGAGATCACCCACGCGCAAAAACGTGTCACCCGCCTCCGGGGCCGGTCGCCCCGTGGGACTGCTGAGCAGTGCAGCCGCATCGCTGAATAACGGGCGGGCCGACGGCAGCGCCCTGCGGCAGGCCATGGGATTCCTGCTCGAGGAGACCGGCGGCCGAAGATGCCTGATCTACATCGGCGAAAACGATGCCGGTGAGCTGCGCCTCGAAGCAGGCTGCAACGATCGCGGCACCCGAATCGCCACCGACGACCGGATCAGCCGCGGCGTGGCCGGCACCGTTCTGCACACCGGGGAACCGCTGCGGCTGAACAGCGACGTCACGCCCGGGGATACGGCCGGGCCATCCACCGAGGGCCTGGTCAACGCCGTCATCGCCGTGCCCCTGCGTTTCAACGGCGCCGTCTCCGGCGTGCTCTATGTCGACCGCCTGGCGAGCCGGGACCGCTTCGCCGCGGCCCACCTGGCTTTTGCCTGTGCCTTCACCGAGATCATTGCCCTGGCCCTGCGCCATCACCCCCTGCCCCGCCCCGAGAGAGGGCCGCGAACCCGGCCCCGAACCTCGGCTTCAGCCACCGACCCATTCTCACCGATCATCGGCGACAGCCGGGCGATGCAATCGGTGATCCGCCAGGCCCGTCAGGTGGCGCCGCACCACGTACCGGTGCTCATCCTCGGCGAAAGCGGTACGGGCAAGGAACTGCTGGCCCGCTCGATCCACAACGGCGCCGGCCCCGACGCCGGCAACTTCGTGCCGCTCAACTGCACGGCGGTCCCGGGAGACCTGCTGGAGAGTGAACTTTTCGGCCACGTGCGCGGCGCCTTCACCGGTGCGGGAACAGACCGCCGGGGGCTGCTCGAAGAAGCCAACGGCGGCACCCTGTTCCTCGACGAGGTGGGCGACCTGGCCCCGGCGATCCAGGCCAAGCTGCTGCGGGTCCTGCAGGAGAAAGAATTCCGCCGCGTCGGCGAGAACCGCATTCGGCGCGTCAACTTCCGGCTGATCACCGCCACCAACCGGGAACTGAAGAGCGAAGTGGCCCGCGAACGGTTCCGCCTCGACCTCTACTACCGCATCGCCGTGGTGGTGCTGCGCATCCCGCCGCTGCGCGACCGCACGGGCGACCTGCCGCTGCTCGTGGAACACTTCTGCCGGCGGCATGCGAAGCAGAGCCGCCTGCGGGTCAGCGCGGTCGACCAGGCGGCGATGAAGACGCTGAAGGCCCACCGCTGGCCCGGCAACGTGCGGGAACTGGAAAACACGATCCACGCGGCACTGGTGATGATGAACGGCGACGCCGTGCTGGGCCGCGAGCACCTGCCGCCGGCGGTGTCCTCGCCCTTTGCCGCCGACCCCGGCGCCGAAGCGCTTGTCCCGTCGGCGAACCTGCCGCTGCGCCAGGCGCGGGAGCGGTTCGACCGCAGCTACGTGATCAGCACCCTGGAACGGCACAACGGCAATCGCACGCGAACGGCATCGGCCCTGGGCATCTCCCGCCAGGCCCTGCTGAAGATGTTCAAACGCCTGGGGTTGAACGTGCCCCGGCCACCGGTGGCACCGCTCTGAACAGGGCGCCCATGCAGCCGATGATGAGGAAGAGGTGCATGTACTGGTTGGGCCAGTAGAACAGCTCGTAGCCGGCCATATCCACGAGCAGGCCCACCAGGGCCATGGTGCAAAGGGCCAGGCGGAGCGTGTCCGGCGGCATGCGGGATGAACGGCGCAGCCGGCGGGCCGCCCCGGCGAGCAGCCAACCGGCGAGCACGAGGAAACCGGCCGTACCGGCCAGGCCGGTCTCGGCAAGAATGGTGAGGTACATATTGTCGGCGATCATGTTTCGAGGCGGGGTGAATTCTTCCCGTCGGTCGTACTCGTCGTAGCGATTGCGGTATTGCTCGAACCCCACACCGGCCAGCGGGTTCTCCCGGAACATCCGCCAGGCCACCACGGCGCGGTTCATACGGTATTCGCTCACCGCCCCGCCTCGGCCGAGGTAGTAGAGCCCGATACGCTGGAACGGTGAGCGGGGAATCGAGGCCGAGGCCACCACGAGCAGGATGAGCGTCAGGTAGACCAGGGCCTTGCGCCGCCGGTCGGTGATCCAGAGGTAGAAGAGCCAGGCCGCGGCCAACCCCAGGCAGGCCCCCCGGGAAAAGGTGAGCACGAGCACCAGGGCCACCAGCCCGGTGCCCACGCCGGTGATCCAGCGCAAAGCCGTCGAGCGCGCCTCGCGGAACAGCAGGATGTGGAAGGGCAGGCTGGCCAGCAGGTAGCCGCCCAGCGCCGCCGGGTTGAACTGGGTCGACATGGGCCGCACCCGGCCCTTGATATAGCCCTGGTAATAGGGGTTTTCCAGCAGGTGCCGGTAGAGCGGGTTCTCGCCGGCGAGGAACTCCACCAGGCCGCCAAGGGCCACCAGCGCGCTCATCGCGGCCAGGGCGGCGGCAGCGAGGGTGAAGACCCTGCGGTCCTCCACCGTCCCGGAAACGAGGTAGAAGACGAGCAGCGCTTCGAGCACCAGGTCGAGACAGATGCGCACCGAGAGGGGGGCAAGGCCCGAAGCGAAGGCCGCGGGCACCAGGGCCAGGGCAAAGACCCAGACCGGCCAGTCCCCCAGCCGCGGCAGCCTCCCGCGCCGCTCGATGAGCAGCACGGCACAGGCCAGGGCCAGGCCGACCCGTGTGGCCAGGTGCCACTCGTTCTGGATCGGCCGGGGAAAGAACGAGAGCCAGAAGAGCAGCAGCAGGAGCCCGGCGATGGGGATCTTCTTCAGCATCCTTGTTCCCGGTGGGCCACCGGCCGGTGTGACTCGCGACACGCCCGCGGGGCCGAATCAGCGGTGTTTGCCGGGCCATACTACCACTACGCCGCACCTTCCCACAAAGCGCCGCCTCCGGAATCGCACCGCGTTGCCGCCCCATGGGACAGCGTGCCGCCCTGTGGTATAAACAGGACACGATGAAGCGATTCATAACCCGCAGACTGTTGCTGCTCGTGCCGGTGACCCTCGGCGTGCTGACCCTGGTCTTTTCCCTGGTCCACCTCATTCCCGGGGACCCGGTGGAGATCATGCTCGGCGAAGGGGCCACCACGGCCGACCTGGAGCAGCTGCGCCACCAGCTGGGTCTCGACCTCCCGCTGACCGTGCAGTTCGGCAACTACCTCGGCGGCCTGCTGCGCGGCGACCTGGGCACCTCGCTCTCCTACGGCGAACCGGTCTCCGCCCTGATCGCCGGCCGCCTGCTGCCCACGCTGCTGCTCACCCTGGCCAGCATGGCCGTGGCCCTGGCCATCGCCCTCCCCGCCGGCGTGCTGGGGGCCGTGCGACAGAACCGGCCGGTAGACCACCTGGTCACCGCGGCCAGCCTGCTCGGCGTTTCCATGCCCAATTTCTGGCTCGGCCCTTTGCTGATCATTCTCTTCTCCATCCAACTGGGCTGGCTGCCGGTGTCGGGCATGGAGGGCCCGGCAAGCATCGTGCTGCCCGCGATCACCCTGGGCACCGCCCTGGCCGCGGTGCTGACGAGGATGGTGCGCTCCTGCCTGCTCGAGGAACTGGGGGAGGAATACGTCCGTGCCGCTCGGGCCAAGGGGCTCACCGAACAGCGGGTGCTCTGGAAGCACGCCATGCGCAACGCGCTGATCCCGGTGCTCACCGTGCTCGGCCTGCAGTTCGGCTCGCTGCTCACCGGGGCGATCATCACCGAAACCATCTTTTCCTGGCCCGGGGTGGGCCAGTTGCTGATCCGCTCGATCAACTATCGTGACTTCCCCCTGGTCCAGGGGTGTATCCTGGCCATTTCGGTGACCTACATCGCGGTGAACCTGCTCACCGACCTGGCCTATGCCTGGCTCGACCCGAGGATCAAGCTGTCATGAGCACTGCCGACATGGCCCGCACAACCATCAGCACCCCCGCCGCCCGGCAGCACCCGGCCTGGAGCCGCAACGCCCTGGTCCTCGTCGGCGCCCTGATCATCCTCGCCCTGGCCGTCACCGCGCTCCTCGCCCCCTGGATGGCCCCCCGACCGGTGAGCGAACAGGACCTGCCCAGCCGGCTCTCCCCCCCCTCGGCGGAGCACCCGCTGGGCTGCGACGAGCTGGGCCGGGACATCCTCTCCAGACTGGTCTACGGCTCGCGCATCTCGCTCAAGGTCGGGGTCACGGTGGTCTTCATCTCCGGCCTGATCGGCATGGTCATCGGCATGGTCTCCGGCTGGTACGGCGGGCTGCTCGATGAACTGCTGATGCGCCTGATCGACATCCTGCTCGCCTTCCCCGGCATTCTGCTGGCCATCGCCCTGGTCGCGGTGCTCGGCCCGGGGCTGAACCACGTGATCCTCGCCCTCTGCCTCACCGGCTGGGTGGGCTACGCCCGCCTGGCCCGGGCCCAGACGCTGAAAGTCAAGGAACTCGACTTCGTCACCGCGGCACGGGCCCAGGGCAGCGGCCCGGGGCGCCTGATCTTCCGCCACGTGGCGCCGAACATCCTCGGGCCGATGATCGTCCAGGCCACCCTGGGCATGGCCGGGGCGATCCTCGCCGAGGCGGGCCTGAGCTTCCTCGGCCTCGGCGTGGTACCGCCGCAGCCGAGCTGGGGCGCGATGCTCAACACCGGCTGCAGCCACCTCTCCACCGCCCCCCACCTGACCCTCTTCCCCGGGCTGGCGATCATGCTCGTGGTGCTGGGGTTCAACTTCCTCGGGGACGGCCTGCGCGACATGCTCGACCCCAAGCTCAGGAAAACTCGGGGCTCCTGATAACGGCAGTCGGCCAGGAGGGGAAGGCCGAACTCGTCACCGGAACACGCCTCGGTGAAATCGTGAAAACCCGGGGACGGTCACTCGAGATAACCCAGGGCGCGAAGCTGGTCGCGAGTGTTCTGCGGCATCGGGGCGGTGGATTTCTTCAACCCCAGACGCTGGTCCAGGGCGCGGAGCCGGGCCAGCACCTCCTGCGCCTCGCCGATCATCCGCGCCTTCTCCCCGGCCTCGTCCCACAGCAGGTTCTCCCGCTCCCCGTGGTCGCCCTGGAGGTCGAAGAGCTTTTCGCCGTTGCCCGGTTTGGGCCCGCGGAAGATGTACTTGTGGCTGTCGTCGATCAGGGCGCGCTGGATGCCCCGCTCGCTGAGCACCGGCGGGCCCGTCACGGGATCATCGCCCTTGCCGCGCAGCAGGCCGGTGATATCACGGCCGCTGACCATCTCGGCCTCCCAGTCGATGCCGGCCATGGAGAGCAGGCTCACCCCGATGTCGACCACCGACACCGGCGTGCGCACCACGTACCCGGTCGGCAGCCGGTCGGGATGGACGAGGATCGCCGGAACGTGGATCAATTCGCTGTAGAGCGTGTGGCCGTGCCCCAGCCCGCCATGCTCGAAGAACTCGTCGCCGTGGTCGGCGACGATGACGATCATCGTGTTCTCCAGCAGCCCCTGCGCTTCGGCCCGGTCGAAGAAGAGCCGCAGCTGATCGTCGGCAAAATGGAGAGCGCCATCGTAGAGGCCGCGCAGGTAGCGCAGCTCGTCATCCGTCGGCGGCTCTTCCATCGGCCCGTTGCGGTACACGGCCTGCTGGCCCTCCAGCTCGGGGGCGACAAAAAGCCTGCGGTGGGCCTCGGGCGGCTCGTAGGGGAAATGGGTGTCCATGAGGTGGATGTAGAGGAAGAAGTTCTCCTCGCTGACGCGGGGCTCCCGGCCCAGCCACCTCGCCGTGGCGTTCAACACCTTGTCCGCCTTGGCCACCGGCCCCACCGAGAGATACTCGTAGACCTCGAACCCCTGGTGGAAACCGAAGGTCTCCTGGAGGTGGGGGTTGGAAACGAACCCGGCGGTGAGGTACCCCGCCGCGGCAAAGCGCTCGGCCAGGGTGGTGGCCTCGGCCGGCAGAACATCTCCCACCCGCCCCTGGGCCCCGTGGTGCAGGGCCTTGTGCACTGTCGGGTGCAGTGAGGTGAACATGGCGGCCACCGAGGCCTTGGTGGCCGGCGCCTGGGACAGGGCCCGGTCGATGCGCACGCCCCTGGCCGCCAGGCTGTCGAGGTATGGCGTCGTGGGCCGCGGGTAACCGTAACAGGAAAGATGATCGGCGCGCAGGGCGTCGAGGGTGACCCAGATGACATTGAAGCGCTCGTTCCGCGGGCCGCAGCCGTTCCACGCCAGGAAGATGAAGAAAAAACAAGCGGCCGTGCTGAGCATCCGGCGAAGCGGCATGTGTCAGTTCTCCTTGTAGGACAGGTCGAAGGCCACGGGCTCCCCCGCCACCTGCCGCTTGACCATCACGGTGAGCACACGCTCACCCTTGCGAAACGAGAGCACGCTGAGGATCGACTTGCTGGAATGGCTCACCGGTTTCCAGCCACGGAGGGGCATGTTTTCGGCGAAAAAAGCACACACCGCGTCCCGCGGTTCGGCGGCGCTGCATTCGATGACGAATCCACTGTCGCCCATCAGGCGCACCGAACCGATGGTGAGCCAGTCGCCCAGGGGAATGTCTACGGGAAACCCCGGAGGCAGTGCGTCGGCGGTCTCCGGGCGCAGCGGATCGGCCGGTGCCAGCGCCGTTCCATCCCGACGGCTGTCCGACCCGGCGGGCGATGGCGGTTCACCGGCTGCCGGTGACGGTTCGGGCCGGGCCTCTGAGAATGGCTGGCGGTCGGCGGGGGTCTCGAGGCCGCCACCATTCCCGCCGCAGGCGCCCCAGAAAAGGGCCGAGAGCAGCAATACCGACAAAACGAGGCCCGGAAGGCACCGCAGCGCGGTCGGGGGGCGTCGGTACTGGCAGCGTGTGTCGCGCATCGCCCCCGGGTCAGAAACGACGGTAGAGCTTGAGGGTGACCAGCTCGAACTGGCGCCGGTCGAACATGCTGTCCCGCCGCTTGTGGTGCTCGATCTCCATCCGTGCCCCACCCTTGAGGATGTAGGTGCTGCGCTCGGCGGGGACCATGCTGTCGAACCGGAGGTAGGAAACCAGCTCGCGCACACGCTGCACGGTTACCTTGCGCTGGATGAAGAGGTCCGGCAGCTGGTTGCGCTTGAACTCCATCAGGCCGATGAAGAGGTGCTCGGGCCGCACCCGCGAGTGGCCGAAACTCTCCGCCTCGAGCCCCGCCTCGAGCACGATCTCCAGTGCCCGGTGGCCGAAGGCCACGTCGCCGATCGGCGTCGGCGCGGCGGCTTCGGGGTTGTTGTGGCAGATCTGCTCGAGAATCTTCAGCGAATTGAGCCGGTAACTCGACGCCACGGCGTCGATGAGCACGAAATCCTCGCGAAAGAGGGCGAGCAGCAGATGGTCGGGGGAAACAATGTCCTTGCCCCGCATGCTACAGTCATACGTCGCATAGGAGAGAACCCGTTTTACGCCTTGTCCGAGTTTGACCATTGTTCGCACTCCGTGCCCGGCACCGGCGGCAGCTGCCGTCGGCAACCCGGGCTGTTGGGATTATTATTAATGGAATCCCCACCGGATTTCAACCGTTGTCGCGTCGAGGCACAACTTGACATCGCTCTCTTCGATTCTATAATTTTTTCTCTCGCCCCTTTCTCGGCGGAACCGTCGAAGGGACGGGGCGTTTTACACTGTGACCAGGAAAAGGCATCCGACTCACCAGGTTTCTGCCTGCGTACCACAACCACGCCCGACCACCGGCTCCCGGCGGCCGGCCGGACCGGCGGTCCGGGCACGGACATGAGGTAAGCTGAGGGAACACAATGATCAACGTGCAAAACATCACCAAGCGGTTCGGGGAAACCGTCGCACTCCGCGGCGTCTCCTTCGAGGTGCGCAAGGGTGAGGTGCTCGGGTTCCTCGGCCCCAACGGGGCGGGGAAATCCACCACGATGCGCATCATCACCTGCTACCTGCCCGCCGACTCGGGGGCGGTCACTGTGGCCGGCCACGACGTCTACGACGACTCGCTGGAGGTGCGCCGCCGGCTGGGCTACCTGCCGGAGAATGCCCCGCTCTATCACGACATGAAGGTCAGCGAGTTTCTCGGGTACATCGCCGATATCCGGCAGGTGGACCGGGGCATGCGGGACAAGCGCATCGGCCGGATGATCGAAGTCTGCGGGCTGGAGAAGGTGCTGCACAAGAACATCGCCCACCTTTCCCGCGGCTACCGCCAACGGGTGGGGCTGGCCCAGTCGATGCTCCACGACCCCGAGATCCTCATTCTCGACGAGCCGACCCTGGGCCTCGACCCGAACCAGATCATCGAGATTCGGGAGTTGATCAAGAACATCGGCCAGACAAAAACGATCATCCTCTGCTCGCACATCCTGCCCGAAGTGCAGGCCACCTGCTCGCGGATCATCATCATCAACGACGGCCGCATCGCGGCCAGCGGCTCGCCGGACGAGCTGGCGAGCAAGGCCGGCGGCGCCCCGGTGCTCTGCCTCACCGTGCGGGGCCCGGCGGCGGAAGTGGCCGAGCGGTTGGGCCGGGTCGAGGGGGTGACCTCGGTCAAGCCCGTGGGTCAGCCGGCGGACGGCCTGCAGCAGTTTACGATCACCGGCAGCGAGGAGAGCGACCCCGGCGAAGACCTCTTCCGCGCCGTGGTGGAGGGCGGTTGGAGCCTCAGCGAACTGCGGCGGGAAGCCGCGACCCTCGAGGACGTGTTCACCAAACTGACCACCGGGGAGCGAGTGTAACCATGGGCACCATAGCGGCAACCTTCAAGAAGGAATTTCGCACCTACTTCAACTCCCCCATCGCCTACATCTTCATCACCGTTTTCCTGGTGCTGTCGAACTGGCTGTTCATGCGGGGGTTCTTCATCTACAACCAGGCGGACATGCGCGGCTACTTCGCCTTCCTGCCCTGGATCTTCCTCTTCTTCATCCCCGCCGTGACCATGCGGCTGTGGGCCGAAGAAAAGAAGCTGGGGACGATGGAACTGCTGATGACCTTCCCGGTGAAGGACCGGGACGTGGTGCTGGGCAAGTACCTGGCCAGCCTGCTCTTCCTCACCATCACCGTCCTGCTCTCCTTCTCCATCCCGCTGACCATCGCCATCCTCGGCGACCCTGACGGCGGGCCGATCACCGGAAGCTACCTGGGGACGATTCTCATGGGGGCGGCCTACCTGGCCATCGGCCTCTTCTTCTCCAGCCTCACCGAGAACCAGATCGTGGCCTTCATCCTCGGAGTGGTGGGCTGCTTCCTGCTCTTCATCATCGGAGAGGACTTCGTCCTCTTCACCCTGCCCCAGGCGCTGGTGCCGCTGTTCAAGCACCTCGGCCTGGGAACACACTTCGACAGCATCAGTCGGGGAGTGCTCGACTCGCGGGACATCCTCTACTACGTCTCGGTGGTCGTCTTCTTCCTGTATCTCAACATCCGGTCCGTCGAAAGCCGGAAGTGGAAATAACGGAGGGGAAGCACGGAACCATGGCCGATCGAAACAAAGCACAGATTACCACCAACATCATCCTGATGGTCCTCATCGTGCTGGGGCTCCTCACGGTGGTCAACTTCCTCGCCCAGAAGAAGTTCTTCCGCCTCGACCTCACCGAGACCTCCCAGTACACCATTTCCGACGCCACGAAGAACATCGTCGAGAACCTCGACGACCTGGTCAACGTGAAAATCTTCTTCTCGCACAAGCTGCCCCCGCGGATGGTCAACCTGGAGAACCAGATCAGCGACCTCTTCGACGAGCTGCAGGCCTATTCCGGCGGCAACCTGCGGGTGGAATACATCGACCCCGGGGACGACCCGAAGCTGCAGCAGCTGGCCCAGAGCTTCACCATCCCCCAGGTCCAGCTCAACATCTACGAGAAGGACAAGGCCGAGGTCACCTCGGCCTACATGGGCATCGGGTTCATCTACGGCGACCGCCAGGAAGCGATCCCGATCATCCAGAACCTGCAGAGCCTGGAATACGACGTGGCCTCCCGCCTGCTCAAGCTGACCCGAGACGAAGTGGAGACGGTGGGCTTCCTCGTGGGGCACGAAGGGCCGGACATCTACGAGGACGCCGAGTACGGCGCCCTGCGCCAGGAACTGGAGAAGGAGTTCAGGGTGACCATGGTGGACCTGACGTCGGGCAACAGCATCCCGCCCGACGTGGACACCCTGGTCGTGGCCGGGCCGAAGACAATCCTCAAGGAACGGGAGAAGTTCGAAATCGACCAGTTCCTCATGCGCGGCGGCCGGGGGATCTTCCTCCTCGACCCGATCAAGATGAACCCGGGGCTGCAGGCCCAGCCCCAGCCGACGAACCTCGATGATCTGCTGGCCCACTACGGGGTGCGGGTCTCCCGCGACCTGATGATCGACAGCCTGAACAGCATGGCCTCGTTCAGCCGGGGCTACATGCGCTACAGCCTGCCCTATCCCTACTGGCCACGGGTGCACAAGCAGAACCTCAATCCGGACAGCCCGGTGGTGAACAAGCTGGACGGCCTGACCCTGCCCTGGTGCGCCCCGCTGCGCCTGCTCACCGCCGAGGTGGAGGAGATCCCGGTGCCCAAGACCGAAGTGGCCCGGGCGATGACCGGCGGCGCCGAAAACGACGAGGCCGGCGAGGTTGAAGAGCTGCCGGCGGAAGACGTCGATCCCGGCAACCCGGAAAGTCTGGCCAAGGTGGAGCAGGGCGGCGACGTGCCCAACGTCACCGGCATCGTGCTGGCCACCACCACGCAGTTCGGTTCAGTGGTGAAGAGCCCCTTCAACCTCGACCCGCAGCAGTCGTTCAACCCCGAAACCACCGGCCGTTACCCGCTGGCCGTGGCGCTCACCGGCACCTTCACCAGCTTCTACGCCGATCGTCCGATCCCCAAGAAACTCACCGGCGAGGAGGACGACCAGGAACTCGACCTCTCGGCGATGCTCGATCCCGGCGCGCAGGGCGAGGAAGAGGAACGGGAGGAGATTATCGAGGCCAGCCCGGAGACGCAGATCATCGTCGTGGGCAACGCCCTCTTCGCCAACGGCAACTACGTGGCGCAGTTCCCGGGCAACGGCATATTCCTGCTCAACGCGGTGGACTGGGCCACCCGGGGCGGCGACCTGATCGACATCCGCTCCCGGGCGGTGATCGACCGGCCGCTCAAGGAACTGTCGAGCAACCAGAAAACCATGGTCCGCTTCGTGAACACGTTCGGTGTCTCGCTGCTGGTGGTGCTCTTCGGCCTGTATCGCTTCTATTCGCGCCGCCGGAACCGCGGCGCGGCGAACAGCAAGCCGGCGAGCTGAGGGAGGAAGATCTACGATGAAACAGATGAATACCGGGTTGCTCCTGCTGATCCTCGCCGCCATCGTCGTGGTGCTCTTTCTGCTCGTCAACCCGCCGCAGTTCGGCGGCGGAGCGGAAAAAGCCGTGGCGACGCCCTACGCCGCCCTGGAGCGCGACGCCGCCGCCACGGTGACGGTGAAGACCCTCCGGGGTCAATCGACGCTGCGTCGTGCGGGCGAAGATTGGGTTGTGGAAGAATTTGACGATTTTCCCGCCGACGAGACCGCGCTGGAGGAGGCGTTCACCGACCTCCGCGAAATGGAGCTCGGAGACGTGGTTTCCGAAAACGTGGAGAAGCAGGCCGACCTGCAGGTGGACGGCAGCGGCATCGAGGTGATCATCGCCGACGAGGGCGGCGACGAGCTGGCCCACTTCTTCCTCGGCAAGCCGGGCACCGATTATCGCCGTATCTACTACCGCGAGGATGGCTCGGACCAGGTCTACCTGGTGGACCAGCGGCTTCGCGGCCGTTTCGACCGCGGCGCCCGCACCTGGCGCAACCGGCGGCCCTTCAGCTTCGAAATCGGCGAGGTGAGCGCCCTGCACCTGGCCGCCGGGGAAACCGGCGAGGAGCTGACGCTCGAACTGGACAACGAGGGCAACTGGGTCGTGGTCGGCGAGGAGCCAATCCCCGCGGACAAGGCCAAGGTGGAATTGGTCGCCCGCTCCTTTGCCCAGCTCTCCGCCGACGAGTTCCCCGACGAGCAAAACGAAGACATTTCCGCTTACGGCCTGGACGAGCCCGAGTGGACCTACACCGCCCGGCTGCTCGACGGCTCGGAGCGCACCCTCCTGGTGGGCGGCACCACGGAAGACGAGAACCGCCGTTACGTCAAGCGCGGGGACAGCCCGATCATCTACATCATGGGCGGATTCAGGCTGCGCAACCTCTCCAAGACCCTGGACGAGGTTCGGCTGGATCCCGAAGTGACGGCACCGGCAGAGGAGCGGTAAGCACGACGGGGAGAGACGGCACAGCATGCCAGCGAACCTGACTCAGGACTATCTTGACGCCGAGGAGCGGCTGCAGAGCGCCACCGACCCTCGGGAGCGCCTGGAAATCCTCGAGGAGATGCTCCGCCTGATTCCCAAGCACAAGGGGACAGACAAGCTGCAGGCCGACCTCAAGCGCCGAATCTCGAAGACGAAATCCGAACTGAAGAAAAAGGGGCCCGCGGGACGAAAGCGGGTCTCACATCACGTGTCCCGCGAGGGAGCGGGCCAGATCGCCCTGGCCGGCCCGGCCAACGCCGGCAAGTCGAGCCTCGTGAGGGCGATCAGTTCCGCCGAGCCTGAGATCGCGCCCTACGCCTTCACCACCCGCGCGCCGCTGCCGGCGATGATGAACTTCGAGGACGTCCAGGTCCAGCTGGTGGACCTGCCGCCAGTCTCCGACACCTACATGGAGTTCTGGGTCCCCTCGATCATCCGCTCCGCCGACGCGGTGATGCTGGTGGTCGACCTCTCCGACGACGGCGCTCCGCTGGTGGGCACCGAGGAAACATTGACCCTGCTGCAGCAGGCCAAGATCCGGCTGGTGGCCGACCCGGACGCCCCCGATGACGGGGCGGCTGGTGAGAAGGGCGTGGTCCTGAAGAAGGCGCTGATGGTCTGCACCAAGGCGGACCGTCCCGAGGCCGCGGACAACCTCGAGGTCCTGCTCGAGTTCTTCGGCCACCTGCCGCGGGTGGTGGTCAGCGCCGAAGACGGCAGCGGCCTGGACGAGCTGCGGGAGACCCTCTTCCGCATGCTGGGTAAAATCCGCGTCTATTCCAAGGCGCCGGGCAAGGAACCGTCGATGGCCACGCCGTTCACCCTGAGAAAAGGCGCCAGGGTCATCGATTTCGCGCGCCAGGTGCACAAGGACTTCGCCGAAGGGCTGCAGCACGCCCGTATCTGGGGTTCGGGAAAGTTCGACGGCCAGAAGGTCCCCCGGGACCATGTCCTCGCCGACCGGGACATCGTCGAGCTCAATATTTAATATGCAGTTTGGCCTCGGCTGTTGATCCATCCACTCCGAGCTTCGGTCTCGGGTTTGCGCGGGAATTGTCAACTCCCCCTCGACAGGCGCTCGGAGTGGATGGATCAGCAGCCCTGCGCCTTTCTTCCCGCCCTTCAACGTTCACGCTTCCCGGCCTATAATAACAACCTCGATGGCCGTCCCGGCAACGGAGGAGGATGGACCGATGCGCAACATACCGACCTGCCTGGTCTGGCAGCACCTGCCCCACGAGGGGCCGGGTGTGTTCGGTGACCTTCTCCGCACCAGGGGCTGGCAGTTGGTGACCACCGAGGTGACGGCGCCGGCGGACATCTCGCCGGAAGCGGAGGATGCCGATTTGCTGCTCATTCTCGGTGGGTCGATGAGCGTCCATGAGACGGACCGCCATCCCTTCCTCCGGGCCGAGATCGATTGCTGCACCCGACGCCTGGCGTTGGATCGGCCGACCCTTGGGATCTGTCTCGGGGCACAGGTGATGGCCGCAGCGCTGGGTGCCCGGGTCCGCCCGATGGAGCAACGGGAGATCGGCTGGTTTCCACTGCAACCCGAGGCCTGGACGGCCAGGGACAGTGAAGCCTGGGGACTGACGGCACGCACGCGCACCGTATTGCACTGGCACGACGATACGTTCGATCTGCCCGAAGGCGCGAAGCGGCTGGCCGGGTCGGCCGTCACACCGAACCAGGGATTTCGCTGGGGGCGAAATGGATACGCCCTGCAGTTCCACCTCGAAGTGCCCGCTGCCGAGATCCGGCTCTGGACCCGGGAGCACACCAGGGGGAAGGACGAGGGAGATAGCGTCCAGGTCGCCCGGGAAATCGAAGACGGAGCCCTGCGCCACGGTCCTGATGCGGCCGGCAACGCAGGAATCTTCCTCAACGCCTGGCTCTCCCGCCTGGAAAACGAAGCGGGCCGGTGATGCGATGATCCGCTGCCGGACATGGCGTTTCATCGGCCTCGCTGCCGTCCTCCTGCCGCTCCTCCTCACCGGCTGTGGCTCACCGCGGGAACGCGGCGAGCCGGTCCTCGAATCGCAGGGGCACGTGGTGGTCTCGGGACCGGCCTGGCGGATCTCCGGCGCAACGTCACCCCCATTGCACAAGGAAATCCACCATGTCTCCCGGCCCGTCGTTCTCGAGGGCCCCGGGGTGTTCCGTTCCGCAGCATTCGAGGTCGAGCCGGGGGCCGTGCTCGAAACCGCCTTCGGCATCTCCGGCGGTTTTTTCGCCCGTCCCCGGGGACAGGGCGCCGCCTCACACGGCGATCCGCGACCGGTACGCTTCAGCATCAGCTTCGAAAACACCGACGGCAGCATGGCGGAATCGCTTCTCGCAGAAACCATCGACGCAACGCCGGACCGCAGCCGCCAGTGGTGGTCAGAGCACCGGATCGACCTCTCGCCAGTGGCCGGGGCCACGGGCCGGCTGGCATTCCGCATCGGCAACCTGCCCGAGGGATCGGGGAAAAAACCCAAACACCCGCCGCTGCCGGTCTGGGCCGAAAGCGTAATTCATGGTCCCGGGATCAACAAGCAGGGAAGGTTGATCCTTCTCGTTTCCGCCGACACCTGCCGGGCCGACGCACTGGGCGCCTACGGCAACAGGCGGATTATCACACCGAACATCGATCGTTTCTCCCGCCGCTGTCGGCTCTATCGCCATGCCTATGCCCCGTCCCCCTGGACCCTCCCCTCCCACGCCTCCCTGCTCACCGCCACCTACCCCAATGTCCACCGGCTCGAGACCTATTCATCGGCCGCACTGTCACCGGACATCGAAACGATCACCGAACGCCTGGCCCGACGGGGGTTCCACACGGCGGCCTTTGTCGATATGGGGTTCATCACCCCCTTCAAGGGCCTGCACCGCGGTTTCCAGCTCTTCGACTACCGCGGCAAGGGGATCAGGACTATCGGGGACCGCGTGCTGCACTGGATCGAGCAACGGCCGTCCGCGGACCTCATGGTCTTCTTCCACTTCTACGACATCCATCACCCGTACGATGAAATGCTGCCCGGCCTGGATTTCGCCGGCACGGCGCCCCCGGGGCATAACCCGACCCTCCTGAACCGGAACCCGCCCGACGACCCGGCGGTGACGTCTTTCCTGCGCGATCGCTACGAAAACGGCGTGGCCTGGACCGACTACCAGTTCGGGCGCTTCCTCGCCCGCCTGCGCCAGGCGGGCCGCTTCGAGGAGGCACTGATCGTCTTCCTCTCCGATCACGGAGAGGAATTCGGCGAGCACGGCCGGCTGGGCCACCAACTGGGCCTGTACGAAGAATCACTGGCCATCCCGCTGCTGATCAAGCTTCCCGGTGGTGAGGGCGCCGGCACGGTGGACGGTCGGCCGGCCAGCCTCGTGGACCTCATGCCGACAATCCTCGCCCACCGCGGAATACCGGTACCAACGGGATCAGTGGGCGTCGACCTCTTCGCCGACACCGATCCGGACGAGGGAGACCGGTTCGTCTTCGGTGAAACCGTGCTCGAGGGGCATGGCGAGGCACTGGTGAACGGCGAGCTCAAGCTGGTGCGCGATCCCGCCGGAACGGTGAGCGTCGTCGACCTGCGCCGCAATCCGCGGGAACGGGACGACGTACAGATACCGCCGAACGATGAAGTGAGCGCCGCGATGAAGGAACGGCTGGTCACCCGACATCTCTGGCATCGGCCGGGTCTCAACGTCTGGTTCGGCGGACTCAGGCCGGGAAGCCGCATCACGGTAAGGGTCTCCGGCCACGGATTGGAGCCCGGGAGAATCTTTGCCTACTGGGCTGAAGTCACCCCCCGGGAAAACATGGACAACGACGAGGAGTGGGTGGCCGTGCTGGATCCCGGTGAAGCGGTCTGTGGCCTGGTGCTGGACATTCCCCGGGACCAGCCGCCACAGGTGGAGATCGAGGTCACCTGCATGGAAGACGGCGCCACCCGTCATGTCCCCCTGCGGCTCGCCGGCAGCAACGGCAGGGCCGGGTCCTCCGCAACGCTGACCTGCCCCCCCGACGAAGCCCGTCCCAACCGGGAAGATTATGATTGTTTACTGGGAGCGAAAGGGCCGACGGGCCTGGTGCACTACACGGCACGGCCGGCTGCCGCGGCGACCGCGGAAGAGGATCGGGCAATCACAGAGCGGCTCCGTGAACTGGGGTACCTGGAGTAGGCCCCGCCGGGTCATGTTTCTTCCCATCGACTGCCGGCTGGGGTAAGATGACGGGAAACCGGACGCAGCAGCGACCGCCTTTCTATCGGGGCAAGGCATGGAAGCAAAAATCCTGGCCGTGGGTAACGAAATCCTCGGCGGCACGACTCGCGATACAAACTCCGGCTGGCTGGCCGAACGGCTGACCCGACTCGGCAATCGGGTGGTGGAGATCCGGGTGATCCCCGACGTGGAGGAGACCATCGTCGCCTACCTGGAGCGAAACCGAGACTGGCCCGGACTCATCTTTACCATGGGCGGTATCGGTCCGACCCATGACGACCTGACTCGCGCCGCGGTGGCCCGGGGCCTGGGCCGCAACCTCATCACCGACGAGGCATCGATAGAAGTGCTGCGGGCCCACTACGGCAGCCGCTGCAACGAGGAGCGCCTGCGCATGGCCCAGATGCCGGAAGGCGCAACCTGCTTCCCCGGCGCCGACTCGGTGGCCCCCGGGTTCCGGGTGGAAAATATCTTCGTTCTCGCCGGGGTTCCGGAGATCATGAAACGGATGTTCGAGGCTCTGGCTCCCGAATTGCCAGCCTCTCCGTTCTTCTCAAGGGTCGTCTACACACCACAGAGCGAAGGGGAGATCGCCGGCGTGCTCGGTGAGATCCAGGACCGGTTTGCCGGCGTAAATCTTGGCTGCTACCCCTCGCTTTCCCGCTTCCGGGCCGGCGGCTATCCCACCAAGCTGGTCTTCAGCGCGACGAGTGAGCATGACATCGAACAGGCGCTGCGCGCCCTGGCCCGCAAGGTGGACCTCTTCACCGACGACGGCGTGGACGAGGAGGGCAAGGAGGACGGGTCATGATCCAGGTCAACGTCTGCTGCCCCGCCTGCGGCGCCTCGCTGATGGAGGCGAACCACACGGTGGGCGGGCACCCCGCGATCCACACCCGGGTGGTCATCGAAGGCCGTGAAGTGGACCTGCGCCTCTCCTCCGGCCTCGGCGACTACACCATCGAATGCGCAACGGAAATCCCCGAGGGCATCGAGGTGACACTGCTCTGCCCCCGGTGCGGCACATCGCTCACCGGCACTCGCACCTGTGAACTCTGTTCGGCGGCCATGGCGCATTTTCGCATGCGCGAGGGCGGGGGCGTCCAGATCTGCTGCCGTCGGGGCTGCCGCAAGCACCTCATCGAGTTCGAGCACCCCGAGACCGAAGTCTCCGAGTTCTACCGCCGCAACCCCATCTTCTGGGATGCCTACCACCCACCGGAAGAGAAGTAGCCTTATCCGAAATAATAGGTGACCGTCACCTCTTTTACACCACACCGAAAATGTACTTGAGGCAGAACCAGATGCCGACGAGGATGAAGACCGTGCCGGTGACACGGCGGGCCCATCGCTCAACGACGGTCAGCAGATTGAACGCCGCACTGAGACGGTGGGCGCTGAACGCGAGCAGGAAGGAGAAGACCACCACGGGCAGCGCGGTGCCCAGCCCGTATAGCCCGGGCATGAGCAGCACCGACTGGTGGCGCAGGGCCAGGGGTACGAGGCTGCCGAAAAAGAAGGCCGCGGAAATGGGGCAGAACGAGAGGGCGAACACCACGCCGAGCAGCCCCGCCCCCCAGAGACCGGCCCGGTCGGCCCGGGCCTGCATCTTCTCCGAGAGGCCGCGCCCGGCAAAGGTGATCGGCACGAGCTCCAGCAGCACCACGCCGACGAGGATGAGCAGCGGCCCGAGCAGGGTATTCGCGTAGTGCTGGAAAAAACCGGAAAGCGAACGGACCGGGGCCAGGCTCACCGTGATGGCCATGGCAAGGCCAAAATAGGCCAGCATCCTGCCAGCGGTGTAGAGCAGGCCGGAGGCCAGCACCAGCCGCGGCCGATCAACCCGGCGGCCGATGTAGGAGATGGCGGTAATGTTTGTGGCCATCGGGCAGGGGCTGATCGAGGTGAGAATACCGAACCAGCCGGCCAGGAGCAGCCCCGCCCAGTACCCGTCCATCAGCTCTCCCCGAGAAAGGCCGCGGTTTCAGTGGTCACGTAGCTGTCGAACTTCATCGGGCTGTGCACCAGTTCCCAGACCCGGCTGCAGTTCTTGAAGCGCACGGTCTCGCCGCCCTTCCGTTCAGCGAGAACCAGCGACGTGGTGATCAGTTCGAAGTCATCCTTGAAATGCCTGTTTTCGGGGCGGTCCATGTTCAGCGCAAGCCACTGCAGGCGCCCCTCGGCGAGGGCCTCGGGAAATCCGTCATCGAGGGCCATCTTTGACAGTTCCTCGATTTTCAGGCAGGTGGCGCAGCGGCTCTCCGGGTGCAGGTAATAGGCAATAACGCCATCGGCAATCGGTTCGGCCTGCTCCGGCAACGCTTCGGTCGCCCCGGCTGCCGGTGACGTCTCCGCCGCCGGGCCGCCGACAGCCGGTGCCGCCGGTTCATCCGCCGGTTTGAGCAGGGCCCAGCCCAGGGCCACGAGCACGAACGCCAGCAGCAGAATACCCGCGATGTTCTTCGTCTGCATCCCTTCCTCCCCTTTCAGCTGATCAGCCCCTTGATCTCGTCCAGCGAGGGCACCTTGCCCGTGGTTTTCACCACACCGTCCACCACCAGCCCCGGGGTCATGATCACGCCCCGGGCGGTGATCTCCATGATGTCGGTGACCTTGACCAGTTCAAATTCCAGGCCGAGTTCACCGGCCGCCTGTTCGGTGAGCCGGGCCAGCTTGTCGCACTTGGCACAGCCGGTGCCGAGAATCTCCAGTTTTTTCATTACGTTCCCCCGTTTGGCCAGGCACCGAAGCTCAGGAGAGCAGCGCCCCGCCGATAATACCCGATATGGTGGCCATGACAATGACCAGCAAAACGTAGACCAGCGTTTTCTTCGTGCCCAGCACACCGCGGATCACCAGCATGTTGGGCAGCGAGAGGGCCGGGCCGGCCAGCAGCAGGGCCAGGGCCGGCCCCTTGCCCATGCCCGCACCGATCAACCCCTCGAGAATCGGCACCTCGGTGAGCGTGGCGAAATACATGAAGGCCCCCACCACCGAGGCAAAGAGATTGGCCGTCCAGGAGTTCCCCCCCACCAGTCGGGCGACCCACTCGGTGGGGATCAGCCCCTCACCTCCCGGACGGCCGAGAAGCAGCCCGGCGGCCAGCACGCCGGCCAGCAGCAGGGGCATGATCATCGCCGCATACTCCCAGGACGAGGCGCCCCACTGCCGCAGCTCCTCGCCGGTGAACCAGCGCCAGATGACCAGGCCCAGCAACAGGACCAGCACACCGCTGATCGCCCACTTCGCCTGGAAGAGCCAGATCCAGGCCACGCCGGACCCCTCTCCGGGCGCCCCCCAGTTGACCACGACGAGGATGGCGATCATCAGCGCGAAGTAGGCGGCCTCCTGCCACAGCGGCCGCCCGTCCCCGTCCTCAGCGGTGACGATCCCGGGGTCGGTCCCGTCCCGCTCCTCGCGAAAGAGCAACTGCATCACCACGCCGATGACAACGGAAAAGACGATGGCCCCCAGCGCCCGGGCGATGCCGATATCGGCCCCCAGCACCCTGGCGGTGAGAATGATGGCCAACACGTTCACCGCCGGCCCGGCGTAGAGGAATGCCGTGGCCGGGCCCAGGCCGGCCCCGCGGCTGTAAATGCCGGCGAAGAGGGGCAGCACCGTGCAGGAACAGACGGCGAGCACGGACCCGGAAACCGAGGCCACCCCGTAGGCCAGCAGGCGGTTGGCCCGGGCACCGAGGTAGCGGATCACCGACGCCTGGGAAATGAAGGTGGCGATGGCGCCGGCAATGAAGAATGCCGGCACCAGGCAGAGCAGCACGTGCTCCCTGGCATACCACCTGGTGAGGGCCAGTGACTCGTTCACCGCCCGGGCAAAGCGCCCCGAATCCACGGGCAGGAACCAGACAAGAAGAAACACACCGGCATAGAGCAGGAATTTCCGACGCTCGGTCATCGCCGGCCTCCTTCGCCTTCACCCCCGCCAAGCACGCGGGACGTACAGGAGAACATGTCGAGAACACAGGGCGTGAGCAGGCGGTAATAGATCATGTTGCCTTCCCGACGGTTCTCCACGATCCCGGCGGCAAGCAGCACCGAGAGGTGATTGGACACCGTGGACTGGTCGAGCCCCACGGCGCGGGTCAGGTCGCCGGCCGACGCCTCGCTCCGGCGAAGGTGGTGGATGATCATCAGCCGGGCTTCATTGCCCAGCGCCCGGTGAATCCGGGCCTGGGCCTTGAAATCGTTCAGTTTCATCATGTCACCCCTCCCCTGGCCGGAGGTACCCGGAACCAGGGGCCCATTATATTGCTTTTTGGCAATATTGCAAATCATCAAACAACAATGGGGGTACGGTGCCTCTCCGCTGCGAGTATGGCTGCGCTTACCCGCGGAGCGTCCGGGCCATCTCGATGACCCGGGGCAGGCTGGGCGTGGTCCGGTAAGAGGGCAAATCGCGGGGGTGGACGAACCGGGCATCACGGGCGTCGGAGGCGGCCCGAGGGACACTGCCCGCCGGGGCCTCGCAGAGGAAATCCACGAGCACGTAGTGGTATTCCACGCGGTCGTCCTCATCGCGCAGGATGCGGTCGAAGGCGGTGATCAACGGCCCCACCTGAACCGCGACACCGGTCTCCTCGAGCACCTCCCGGCGCACACCCTCGGGCATCGTTTCGCCCACGTCGAGCATGCCCCCGGGAACCGACCAGCGACCCTTGAGCGGTTCTCCCCCTCGACGAATGAGCAATACGCGCCCCGAGGGATCGAAGACGACGCCGCCGACGCCGACCAGCGGGTTTTCCGGGTAGCGCCGGTCGCCCATCAGTGTCCGAACTCCTCGAGAAAAGAGAGCACGACCTTTTCCACCCGTGCGGTGGTGGCCAGGTACTCCTCGATCATCCGTCCGGCCGCCGCCGCGCTGTCCGTGCCGTCATCGTAACCGAGAATGCGGGCCATGTGCCCGACCTCCTCTGGCAGCAGTTCATCCTCGGCGGCCACGGTGAGCCGGTAGAGGTCACGGCGGTGCTTGAGGTAGGTGAAGGCCTGGAACAGCTGCTCCAGGTCACCGGCGCGCCGGGGCATGCGCTCCAGCAGTGGCCGGTGCAGTTCCAGGGACACCGGTTGCCAGAGGTTGTGCCTGGCCTCGAGACAGAGCAGCAGCAGTTCGATGTCGCGCAGGCCGCCCTTGGTCTCCTTGACGTTCATCGCCGAGATCAGCCCCTGCTCCACCGCCTCGTGGCGTGAGCGGATCTCCCGGGCCAGGCGGCGAATGTAGTCGTCCTTCCTGGCGAGGATGAACGGCTCGATGATCTGCTCGCGCAGGGCGGTCTCGAACTGTCTGCTGCCCACGATGCGCCGGCCGCTCATCAACTGGGACATGTCGATGAACGTCGTCTCGTCCGGCGTGTCGAACAGCGAACGGATCTGGTCGAAGGTGGTGACGTACTCGCCGAACCGCTCAGCGAAGCGGTAGTGCGGCATGGTGCCGCGACGGATGATCTGCCGGTTCATCTTGGCGATGATCTTGTTGCAGTAGGACTGCACTTCCGGCTCGTCGGTGTTGAGAATCGCCACCAGGTCGAAATCGTCGTCGAAGGCCAGCTTGCGGCCGTGGCCCCCGGCGGAATAAATACCCAGCAGGTCGCGGGTGGGGACCCGCCCGCCCGACTCCTGGTCCACCTCCTGCTTGCAGACATCGAAGAGAATGCTGAAGTAGTTGTCGGAGAATTCGGTGAACTCGGCGTCTGTATACTCGGTGGGCCGGCCGTTCATCGCCTCCAGGCCCACGCGGAGGAATTCGAGGTCGTAGTAGCTGCCCAGGTCGTGCTTTTTCCGTGAAAAGGTGCGCAGGCTGTCCAGGCGGGCAAAGATCCCCTTGGCGATCACCTTCAGCCGCTGGGGCTTGTCGAAGTGCTCGACGTATTCCGCGTAGCGCACGACGATGCGCTGGAAAAACCGTTTGAAATAGTGGCTGGTGGTAAGATGCAGGCGGCAGAAGTAGATCAGCTGCCGGCGCAGCACCTCGACCTCCTCGACCCAGGCCGTTTCGCTCTCCACCATGTCGAGAAAACGCTGGGTCTCCTCGTCGGACATGCCGAGCAGAAAGCTGTTCACCAGCCGCGGGTAGTGGTGGAAGACGGTGGCCACCCGGGCGATCTTGTCCCCGCAACGATTGAGGCGGCCGATAAACGCCGAGCCCAGGGCGCGGAAGAGCGAAAGGGAATCGACCTTGCGCACATTGCGGTACAGGATGTCCAACAGGCGGAAAAGCGGCAGGGCGGTCACCTCGCCCCACTTGGCGTAGCGCTGAACCCAGATCTGCTTCTTCGGCGCCTCGAGCCGATTGAAATCATCGACGAACCGCTTGAGCAGCGTCACGTCCACGCCTTCGAGCTGGTCCAGAACGTCGTCCCAGAACCTGGTGCCGCGGAAAAAGCGCAGCGCGGTGACGAACTCCACGGCAAGGTTCCCCTCCCGCGACGAACCCACGTTGACCAGGCCCCGGGTACGCACCATGCCGGAGAAAACACTGACCCGCTCGAGGTGGATGCGCAGGTCCTCCACCAGCACCTGGGCCATGGACCGTGCACTGGTCACATGCTCGTGGTAGTGGATCAGCAGGTGGTCGTAGGCCTTGACCACGCCCATGTCCTCGTAGCCCATCAGTTCGGCCACCGCCTTGAGCCGGGCGTGCGATCCTTCCTCCTCCAGCGGAATTTCCTCCTCCTGCACTTCGAGCATCTGGTAGAGGAAGCGGAAGGCCTCGAGGAAGGAGAGCGACTTCTCCAGTTCCTCGTAGACATCGAGGTAGCGGGAATCGAGCTCCATCAGCTGCCGCAGCACTTCCCAGGCGCTGACGTCCTCGAGACCGAAAACCGTCTTGCGCGCCGCTACGATGCCCTTGATGATGCGCAGGGCATCGCTCTTGGGATCGATGCTGCCCTTGCGGATCTCCCACATCATCAGCGCCCGCACTTCGCCGAGCATGCCGCGCAGGTAGCCCTCGTGGTAGCGGTTGTCGCCCCCCGGCCGGTAGAAGTAGCGGTCGGTGACCTCGCGGGTGAAGGTGTTGAACAGCTCGCTGCTGCCGAGGATCGGCTGGGCGTTGAGCATCTCGGAGATGATGATGAAATCCTGGATCTCGCGGTCAAGCAACTCGCGGTACTCGGCAATGGAAGCGGAATAGCTCTGCTCACCCACGTGCTCGGAGAGATAGAAATGCAGCGGCACCGCCCGGCGCAGCATTTCGTTCTGCAGCCGGCCCACGGCGCGGTTGAAAGGGGCCCGCAGTTCCGAGCCGTCGTCCACGATGCCCAGGTCGAGATCGTCCTGGTCGGCGCGGGTCCCCACGCCGCAGATGACGAACTCGGGTCGCTGGTCTTCAGGGAGAAAAACGTCGAGCAGTTGCTCCATGTAGCAGGAGATCATCTGCCGCAAGTCGTTTCCCATCTGGAGCATGAAGTCGCGGTAGACGCGAAAACGGTCGGCACGGGCGGAAAGGCCCAGACGCAGGATATCCACCGCCCGGGTATTCATGTGCAGGTATTGCAGGGCGAAGTAGGTGCCCAGGTGCTCGAGCTGCTCATCTTCGGTTTCGCCCAGTTCACGGACCAGCGCCATCTGCGTGCAGATGTCCTGGGCACTGCGCCAGAGCTGGATGGCGTCGATCTTGCCCTGCGACTCGAGCAGATCGGTCAGTTTCTGCCCGTGGGTGGAGATGAAACGGAGGTATTTGAGGTGATGGTTCCCCAGCGCTGCGGTCCGTTCCTTGAGCTTGGCAAAATTGTCAAGCATGACGGCCTTCCTGCCGGGGGGGATGGACTGGAAAGAACGAACACGGTGTTCGGGCCCGTTGCCGGGCCCGAACACCGAAGGAGAACGAATCTAGAGACCCAGCGCCCTGGCCACTTCCACACCGGCCTTGAAAGCGCGGAGGTTCAGCTCCTCGGTGCCCTTGGGCACCCGGGCGAGGATCGCCGACTCCACCGCCTGGGCCGAGACCACGTCGGCCAGTTCGGTGATCACGCCGAGGGCCACGATGTTGGCCACCAGCACGCGTCCCACCTTGTCGCGGGCGGTGGCGATGATCGGCACCTTGAACGCGCGGAACGGCGCGTCGGGCAGGCTGGTCACCGCGTCCTCATCCACCAGCAGCATGCCCTCGTCCTTCAGATCCTTGCTGTAGCGGTTCACCGACTCCTGGGTCAGGGCCAGCAACAGGTCGATGTTCACCGCCTTGGGGTAATCGATGTCGTCATCGGAGATGATCACATCGGATCGGCTGGCGCCCCCCCGTGCTTCCGGCCCGTAGGACTGGCTCTGGGTGGCGTTCTTGTCATCATAGATGGCGGCAGCCTCGGCGAGGACCTTCCCCGCCAGAACCAGCCCCTGCCCCCCTTCGCCGCTCAACCGGACCTCGTAACGAAAACTCATGACGGTTTCTCCTCTGCTCACGCCAGGGAAGCGATCAGTTGCGCATAGCGATCGGTGTATTCAGGCTTGTCCTTGTCGGTGAAGATGCCGGTGACGATCTTGCCCTCCAGCTCTTCTTCGCTCATTTTCTCGGCCTTCTTCACCGGCACGGCCTGCTCCTTGAGCTCCTGGAGCATCACCACCGCGCCGCGCAGCTTGTTGCGCCGACCGTAGACCGTGGGGCAGGGGCTCATCGCCTCGACCACCGAGAAGCCGTTCTTCAGCATCGCCTTCTCGATGAAGCGGCTCAGCTGCACGGCATGGTACGCCGTGCTGCGGGCCACGAAGGAGGCACCGGCCGCCTCGGCCAGACCGCTGATGTTGAACGAGTTCTCCAGGTTGCCGTAGGGGGCGGTGCTGGCTTTCTTGCCCACCGGCGTGGTGGGCGAGACCTGGCCGCCGGTCATCCCGTAGATGTAGTTGTTCATCAGAATCACGGTGAGGTTGATGTTGCGGCGGGCGGCATGGATGTAATGGTTGCCGCCGATGGCCGTGGCATCACCGTCACCGGTGACCACCACCACGTTGAGCTTGGGATTGGCCATCTTCACGCCGGTGGCGAAGGGGATGGCCCGGCCGTGCGTGGTGTGCAGGGTGTTGAAGTCGACGTAGCCGGGCATGCGGCTGGAGCAGCCGATGCCGGAGACGAGCACCACGTCGTCGTTGGCCCAGCCGATCTTGTCGATGGCCCGGAGGATCGCCTTCATCACGATGCCGTGGCCGCAGCCCGAACACCAGATCAGGGGGAACTTCTGCTCGCGGAGATATGGGCTGTACTGGGTCATCTGCTTGCCACCTCTTCAATCTTCTCCAGGATCTTCGTCGGGGGGATCGGCTCACCGCTGATCAGGTTGATCCGCTCGACCTTGGCGCTGTCGGCCACGGCCCACTCCACCTCGTGGGCCAGCTGTCCGAGGTTCAGCTCGGGGCAGATGATGGTGTGGACCGATTTGGCCATCTCGCGCAGTTCCTTGTCCGGGAAGGGCCAGAGCACCCTGGGGCGCAGCATGCCGACCTTGAGCCCCTTCTCCCGTGCCAGGGTCATCGCCCGCCGGGCCGACCGCGCGCAGGAACCGTAGGCAAAAATACCGATCTCTGCATCCTCGATGTTGAAGGCCTCCACGTCGACGATCTCGTCGCGGTAGCGGTCCATCTTACGGTTGATGCGCAGGAGCATCTTCTCGATCTCCACCGAGTCGTTGGTGGGGAAGCCGGTCTCGTCGTGGCACAGGCCAGTGACGTGGAAGCGATACCCGGTGCCGAAACTGGCCATCTCCGGGATGTCGCTCTCGGTGTGGCGGTAGGGCAGATGCTCTTCCGGGGTGTCGCTGGGCGGCGTGCGGTCCACCAGCGTCAGCTCGCTGGCGTCGGGGATGACGATCTTCTCGCTGGTGTGCCCCACGATCTCGTCGAGGAGAACCACCGCCGGGATACGGTACTTTTCGGTGAGGTTGAAGGCCTGGACCGTGAGGTGGAACGTTTCGTCCACGCTCTGGGGGCAGACGGCGATGATCGGATGATCGCCGTGAGTGCCCCAACGGGCCTGCATCACATCGGCCTGGGAGGGCAGCGTGGGCAGGCCGGTGCTCGGACCGCCGCGCATCACGTTGACCACCACGCAGGGCACTTCGGTGATACAGGCGTAGCCGATATTCTCCTGCTTCAGCGAGAATCCGGGGCCGCTGGTGGCGGTCATCGACTTGACCCCGGTGAGCGAAGCGCCGATGATCGCCCCCATGGCGGCAATCTCATCCTCCATCTGGATGAACTTGCCGCCGACCCTGGGGAGATGGGCCGAGAGGTCCTCGGCGATTTCCGAGGAGGGCGTGATCGGGTACCCGGCGAAGAACCGTACTCCGGCGGCGAGCGCTCCTGCCGCGCAGGCATCGTTCCCCGTCATCAGTCGAACGTTGCTGTTCGCTTTGGCCGCTGACATTGGCGAGTCCTTTCTGGTGCTGGAAACTGACTTCAGGTCACGGTGATGGCGAAATCGGGGCACCGATAATCGCACAGCTGGCAGTTGGTGCAGGCTTCGAGGTTGACCACCACGGCCACACCGTTCTCCATCGCCAGCACATCCGTGGGACAGAACTCCACACAGATGCCACAGCCTTTGCACAGCCTGTCCACGATTTCGATGACAGGAGGGGCCTTTTCCTTCTTGACCGCCGCTTCCTCGCTCATCCAACTCTCCCCTGGATCGCGGTTGCCGGCATGGGAGAGGGGGGATGCCCTGGACGGATCCGGAAGCGTCTTCCCCTCCACGACCATTGCCGATCGCATGGAGTAGTAGGCCCGGCCCTCGCCGCAGGTACCCTGAGGGAAGCCCGGGTCCGTGGCTTTCAGCTTCCGTGCCGGTGCGTATGGGAGGCGTGCTGGCCGCGCCTGACGCCAAAACACCCGCCAACGGCGCTAAAACCCACTGCTTTCAAGGCCGGAATTCTACTCCTCGCCCCGGGGAGAGTCAAGGCGCAACCGTCATTTCAATCGTTGGCGAATCAATAGTTTCCGGCCGGAAACAAATAGGGCTAGTCCAGGTAGCCCAACGACCTGAGCTGGCGGCGCACCTCCGGTGACATCCGGCTCGGATCCAGGGGGCCGGTCTCGGCGGTCTCGGCGGCCAGTTCCCGGCTCTCGCGGTCGATTTGATGGATGCGGTGCAGCAGTTCCGCGGACAGCGTCGACAGGTCCGCATCGGCACCGGTATCGATCTCCCCCCCATCCAGGGGATCGGCATGGAACAGCCGGGAGCGGCCGGAGGACCGGTCGAGGATGATCTTGAAGTCACCTTTTTCCAGTGACTTCCAGTTCACGGCGTCCTGGGTCCCCTCGGAGAGCACCGCCAGCGGGCCGAGGCCCGCATCACCTGAGAGGGATCCAGGGATGTCGTCGAACAGGACGGCCATGTCCCGCCCCTGGATGCCGGGAGGCACCTTCGACCCGGCCAGGGAGATCAGCGTGGGCGGCAGGTCGATCAACTGCATTCCGGTGTCCCAGGGCGCCAGTGCCGCCTGACCGTGGGGAAGGCGGATGAGCAGCGGCACCCGCAGCAGCTCGTCGTAGAGGCTCTGGCCATGGCCCATGCGGCCATGCTCGAGGAACTCCTCGCCGTGGTCGGAGGTAACCACCACCACGCTCCGTTCCAGCAGGCCGCGGGCCCGCAGCAGGGCCATCAGCCGGCCCAGCTGGCGGTCGAAGGCGAGGATCTCTTCATCATAGAGCAGCCGCAGCCGCTCCAGGTCGGCCGGCTCAAGCAGATCACCGGACATGATGGTACGCACCAGCCCGGAACTGTCGACATATCGCCCGCGGTACGGACCCACCGCCGGAGTCGGTTTCGGGCTGTACGGCTCGTGCGGATCCATGTAGTGCAGCCAGAGGAAGAAGGGCTGCCCCTCGACGGGGACGCGGGCCAGCCACTCCAGGGCCCGGTCGGTGACCCGATCGGCCCGGAAATGATCCTTGGATTCGGTCTTCTGCTCGTTTCCCGGCAGGAGGCGATACCAGAACATCCGCTTCAGCTGGTAGCCGGCCACCCCCCCCTCCTCCAGGTGGGTATACCCGTGAAACCCTCGATCAAATCCGAAATCGCGCTTGAGCCAGGTGTTGGTGGCAAAGGCGCGGGTGAGGTACCCATGGTCGGCCAGCACCGTGGTCAGCGTGGGCACCGACACCGGCAGCCGGGTCGGTCCGCCGCCCATGCCCAGCGCCGAAGGAAGCCGCCCGGTAAAGAGGGCGGACATGGCCGGCAGCGTCCACGGGGCGTTGCTCGTCATGCGCTGAAAGAGCACGGCCTCGCGGGAAAGCCGGTCGAGGGACGGCGTCACTGCCCGTTCCGCCCCATAGCATGAAAGGCGATCGGCGCGAAGCGTATCCACGGTGAGAAGCACGATGTTGGGCCGACGGTCGCCACTCCCCGCAGCGGCCGGCAGCACTTCGGTTTCGGGGACCTTGGGCAGGGCCGTCGCCACGGTCAATCCCGCCACCAGGTGCAGCACGAGCACGACTACGCCATACACCGTGGTCCGCCTGAGGCCCGTTTTGCCGCGAAAGAACGGCAGCAGGGCGACCCACAAGAAGGCCACGACGAGGAGGCCGACGGCCAGATACCCCGCCCATAGCCCGGCACTGAGCAGCGGCCGAACGGCCCATGCCAGCGTCAGCAGCGTGCCGGTGGTCCAGAAAAACGCAAGGATCATGGCTGCACGCCCGAGCCATCCCCGTCGCTGCAGGGCGACAATCACGGCCGCCAGGGCCGCCCCCACCAGCAGGGAAACGAACAGCGCGGAGAGCAGATTGAAGATGATCACGGGCTTCTGCAGCAACGGCCAGGGCGACTGGCCGGCAGGCAGCATCGAGGACCAGGTGGGCGCAACCACCGACCAGCTGCCCAGCACAAAGGCCATCAGGGCCAGCCCTGCCCCTTCCCTTTTCCGTTCGGCCAGGCAGGCCGGCAGCCAGGCCGCCAGGGCCAGGCCGATCCCGAGGCAGGCCGAGGCCAACGCCGGGATGTAGAGCAGCTGGAAAAGGTCCTTGACATAGAACCGGATCAGCGTGATTCCGGTGGCCGGCTGGCTGACCAACGCTTCGACACCGAGATAGAGGCCGATGTAGAGGCCGGCCAGGCCGCCGATGACAAGGGCCTGGGCCAGGCACCGGGTGACCACGTTTCCGCTTTTACGTGACATCACGGCCTCTCCGTTTACTGCCGGCCGTCGCCGGGTCCGGCCAGAGCCGCCCGGGCCATGATCAGCGAACCGTCCCCGGTGATCGAATCACGAATACCCGTGGCCACCGCGTAATCGCCGGCAGGGAAGACCAGCCGTGCCCCGTAGCTGAAGATGGCCTCGGGATCGATCTCGTCGGGCATGATCGTGATCGGTTTCTTGATCGTGTGCGACGGGATGTAGCTCAGCGCCGGGGACCGGGCGGCGATGAAGATCGTCAACTCGCCGGAGAAGGCCCCGTCGCTCCGCTTCACCAGCCCCAGTTTGCCCTGGGGCAGGGAGATGGCCAGGGTGAGCCGCGTCACTGGACCGCTGTCCTGCATCACCCGCTCGGCAGCCACCACCTCGGCCACCGCCTCGAGGGGGTTGCGCTCGAGCCGCGGCTCGAAGTGCAGCAGCAGCGTCTCCTGGGCCATGCGCGTATCGGGCCCGGTGACGGACATGGCCCGTTGGTAACTGACGTTGAGCCCCCGCTTTCCCGGCAGGTCGAGGCGGATGTCGTAGGCCGCATCCGGCTGCCAGCCATCGGTACGGATGCCGATGCTGTAGTAGTTGCTCATCCGGGAGTGGACTTCGCGGAGCGCCTCGGTGTAGGCGCCGCTGCCCACCCAGGCCTTGCCGCCGGTCTCCCGGGCGAGGTAGGTCACACCGCCGGAAGCCACCGAGGTGAGTCTCGTCTCGGCGCCCAGCCCGCGGGCGTCGAGGGCGAAGACGGGGATGCCGGCCGCATTGAGCTGGCGCACCGCACCGAAGAGGGCTTCCTTCTCGTTGAAGGCCCCGGCCGACGGCTGGTTCTGCCCTCCGCGATCATCACCGAAACGAAGGCCGGGCCCCATCTCCACCGGCAATTCCTCGGAGAGGAAGACGATCACCTTGCGGCCCGGCACGCCGGCGAGAAACGTGCTCAGTGTGCTCAGCGCCTCGCAGGTCAGCTTGGCGTAATAGCTCTTCTCCCCCAGCGTGCGGTCGGCCATGTCCAGGATCTCCTCGGGGAAGATGCTGGTGGGGCCCTCGCCGGCCAGGCCGCCGGGAAAGGCGGCCTGCATCGAGGCCCGCTTGAGGCTGTCCTTGAGCACGTTGGGATTGGAGGTGAAGCGGGTGTTGAGCTTGAACCCCTGCTCGAAATTGACCACCAGCGCCTTGTCCGCCGGCGTGAACATTTCATCGACGAAACGGTTCAACCGCGAAACCACCCGCGGCCGGTTGCCCGGATCCATGTGCAGGTTGTCAAAGAAAAAGATGTAGTGCAGGCCTTCGTCCCCGTCATCGGCGGGCACAACGGGTTCGTCGCTCTCGCCGGCCCCTTCCACTTCCCCGCCTTCCGCCTCGCCGGGTGTCTCCGGGGCGGGGTAGATCGCCATACCGTCGCGAACCTCGTGGAACAGCCGCACCGGGATCTCCCGCCCCTTGACCGACAACGAGAAATCCTCCGGCCCGAGCCCCTGCACGAAGTCGCCGGAACGGTCCTGCACCGTGACCCTCAGATTGAGCACGCGCACCTCCAGATCGACCTCCAGCGGCTGCGGCTGTGCTCCCTGCTCCCCGGCGTTCGTCGGCTTGGCCACGGGCTTCATCTCGGGCACTTCCTGAGCCGAGAGCATCGCCGTGCCGGCCCACGCCGCCGCGAACAGCAACACCATGAAGAGGGGAAAGCGCTTTGCACGAGGTCTCATGGTCACCCTCCGAACGGGTCACGTCCGTCTGCACTTGAGCGCCCGACGGACGGAGGTTATTCTGTGAGCGGGTCACGATACCGGGGACCTGATCGCTGTCCCCGGCGGGTCACATCATACACCACAAGCAGGAGTTGGGACAGTTTCCACCATGGAGGGATAGCGCATGAAATCGTTCCGCAAGGAGCTCTGGTTCGAGGTGCCCACCCGCCGGGCACTGATCAACATCACCCCCGAGGTGGAGGAATGCCTGCGGGAAAGCGGTATCCGCGAAGGCCTGGTGCTGGTCAACGCCATGCACATCACGGCCAGCGTCTTCATCAACGACGACGAGCACGGCCTGCACCAGGACTACGATGACTGGCTGGAGAAGCTGGCCCCCCACGAGCCGGTCTCGGGCTACCGCCACAACGTGGGCGAGGACAACGCCGACGCCCACATGAAGCGCCAGATCATGGGCCGTGAATCGGTGGTGGCCGTCACCGACGGCCGTCTCGATTTCGGCACCTGGGAGCGGATCTTCTACGGCGAGTTCGACGGCCGCCGGAAAAAACGGGTGCTGGTGAAGATCATCGGGGAATAATAGAGCCGCGTTCACACGCCGCCGGGGCACACGCGCCCCGGCAACCGGCCGATCATGGCACAGGCGCCGCCTCAAGATTCCCGGCAGCCACGGTAGCACCGTGGCTCAGGTCGGGAAAGGCATCCAGGGCCAACCACTGGTTCACGCCGCTCCCGCTGTACCGAAAGACCCGGACCGGCGACGTGGCAGCGGGATCGGGCCCGGCGCCCACCACCATCTCGTCGCGGCCATCCCTGTTGAGATCGGCGTCGGCGAAGACCCGGGCACCGTAACGCATGGTGTCGACAGGCCAGGCGAAGAAGCTGCAGCCGGGGACCGGTGAAGCAGCACCACCGTCGCAGTTCCACCCCCGCACATGGGCGGTGAACAGCGGGCCCGGCCCAGGTCCGGTGACAATCTCGTCGATCCCGTCGCCGTCCACGTCCCCGCAACTGACGATCACGCCATACTGGGGCGTGCCGTAGGCCATGAAACTCACCCCGGCGATGGGCGCCACCCCGGCCCCGTCGTGGTTCCACCCCCTGACGTGAGGCCCGTAGACCGACCCGGGCCCGGCACCGGTGACGATCTCTTCGAACCCGTCGCCGTCGATGTCGCCACAGGCGACGTTGACGCCCCACTTCGGCGTACCGTAGGAAAAAAAGCTGACGGCGGGAATCGCCGACACGGCGCCGGACCCGTCGTGGTTCCAGGCGCGGACGTGGGGGCCGAACACCGCCCCCGGACCGGCACCGGTGATCAGCTCGTCATGCCCGTCGGCATCGATGTCGCCGGCCGCCACGTTGACTCCGAATCGATGGGTCCCGTACGCCAGGAAGCTGAGACCGGGCACCGGGACACCGGCGGCATCGAACCCCCGGACGTGGGGCCCGTAAATCGCCCCCGGACCCGCTCCGGTGAGCAGTTCGGGCCGCCCGTCCCCGGTGACATCACCACAGCAGACGTTGACGCCGTAACCGCTCGCGCCGTAGGCCGGGAACTCGAGAACCGGGTCGGCGTTGCCGTGGAGCGGGAACAGCCGCACCAGCGGCGGGTTGGCCGGGCCGGGGCCCGGCCCGGCGGCGAGCAGCATGGTCGAGCCGGTGAGGTTGCACAGCACGGACACGCCCCCGTAACGGTTGGCGGTTACCAGGTCCGTGACGCCGTCCCCATCCAGGTCCCCCGGTTCCACGGCCCAGGGGTAGTCTCCCACGCCATAGCGGAGCCCATCGGATGAGAACGAACCGTCACCGCTGCCCAGCAGAACCGTCACGTGCTCGGAAATCCATCCTCCCGCCAGTGCCAGATCATCGTAGCCGTCGCCGTTCAGATCCGCGGCGCAGACGGCCTGGGCCACGGAGACTTCCATCGTTTCCATCCACTGGAAGGTCCCGTCGCCGATCCCGTGGAAAATATCGACCGCCCTCCCCTCATCACGATTCGGGGCGGCCACCGCCAGGTCCGGGATGCCGTCCTCGTTGAAGTCCCCGATTCCCAGGTCACGAGCAGTTTCCGAACACTCATATGGGACCGCCGACTGATAGGCACCGCCGCCGTCGGCGATGAACACGAACAGCTTTCCGGCTGCCCCCTCCCCGTTCAAGCAGACGGCAACAATGTCGAGGTCACCGTCGCCGTCCAGGTCTTCGAGGGCAATACTGGCCAGGCCGGTGCTTACGCCGAGATAGTCCATGGCTTCGAAAGAACCATCGCCGGCCCCCTTGAGAATCGTGACAAAGCCGGCGGCATTCACCGGCCACGGACCAATATTCGCCACGGCCAGGTCAGGGACCTCGTCGCCGTCCAGGTCCCCCACGGCAAGATCCATGGCCATGTCGACCGTTGAATAGTGCTGGGCCGCGGCGAAGGAACCATCACCGGCCCCCAGGAGAACCGACACGTCTTCGCTGGAGGAGTTTGCCGTGACGATGTCCGGGGCGCCATCGGCGTTGAGATCGGCCACCTCAATACCGTTCACCGTCTCACCGGCTGGATACTCGACGGCCCCCCCGAAGGTGCCGTCCCCCATCCCGGGAAGCACCGAAACCGAATTCATCGTGCCGTTGGCGGCAATGAGCTCGGGTGCTCCATCGCCGTCCAGGTCGGCAATGGCCGCGTCCCGGCAGGGGCAATCGCGAAGAACGTTCGGGGCATGGTGCAGAAACCCGCCCCCGGACCCGAGAAACACCGAGAAGGATCGCGTCCCGCTGGTCACGATATCCCCGTCGCTGTCGCCATTGCTGTCGACCACCGCAACGTTCATGCACGATCCGACGCTGAAGACGACGGCTTCCTCGAAGTGTCCGTTGCCGTTCCCTTCGAGGATCGCCATCTCGTGATTCCAGTCGTTGGCCATCACCAGGTCGAGGTCGCCGTCGAGGTCGAGGTCGCCGGCGGTGAGCCACTGCAATCCGGCATCAGCCGGGTAGGATTGCCCCGGCGAAAAGGTGCGGTCACCCGCGTTGAGCAGGACCGAGACGGCGCCGTCGATCTCGCTGAGCTCATCACCGCTGCTGGCCACGGCAAGGTCGGGTTGCCCGTCGCCGTCCAGGTCGCCGATGGCGGCGTTTCGCGGATAGATCGGGGCCTGGTAGCTGCCGCCGGGCACGAACGTCCCGTCACCGGTGCCGAAATAGATGAAGACACCGTCAATGCTCACCGTGACCAGGTCGAGGTGGTTGTCCCCGTCCAGATCGCCCATGGTGAGAACGCCGGTGCTCACGCCGGTGGCCATCACCGGCAGCTGCTGGAACGTGGCGTCCCCGTTGTTGAGCAGGACCGAGATCGCCTCGTAGCCCCCGACCACCAGGTCGGGAGACCCGTCCCCGTCAAGGTCACGGACGGCAACGGCACCGGGACGGTGGCCCACACCGGTGGTGGTCATTGACTGGAACGAACCGTCCCCGTTGCCGAGGAAGAGCCCGATGTTGTAGTCGTAATCGTTGCTCACGGCGAGGTCCGGAGCACCGTCACCGTTGAGATCACCGGAGGCGATGGCGTGGGGATTGTCCCCGGCCCCGTAAATCCATGGCTCGGAATAGGTGCCGTCTCCGTTACCGAGGACCACCGAGATCGTGTTCACGAAACTGTTGCCGAAAGCGATGTCAGTGTCACCGTCGCCATCGAAATCATCCACGGCAAAGAAGGGGCCGGATCCGCTGATGGAGCTCGACGAGCCGTTGGCGAAGTCGAGACGGGACTCGAAAAGCGGCCCCGGGAGGGCGGGGATGGTGTGGGCACTTCCGAAGAGCAGCGCCAGGAACAGCCCAATCCGAGGGGACACACGCAGAATCATGACCGGCACCTCCACCGTCGCCCCGAAGCCCGGAGCAATGAAGTCGCGAAAGAAGGGAGTGAAGCTGTCTGCGATTGCAGGGATTATACATGAAAATTTTCAATACCTTTTCGACAGCCGGGCGCGATTGACCCGGAGGGGCGCCTGGCCTATCCTGACCGTGATGCCCGGGAAGGGCGGCGCGGCCACGCCGCGACGAGGATCCAATCCCGGGCCGTACCCGGAAGGAATGCCCCAATGCGTTCGTGCCGTATCCCGCACCGGCCCAGGCTGATCTCGACACTCTGCTCCGCCGCTATGGCGCTGTTCCTGATATCCGCCTGCTTCTCACCGGAGGCGCCCGGAACGAGCCAAGCCCGGCACGTTATCATCGTCTCCCTCGACACCACGCGCACCGACTTCATCGGCTGTTACGGCAACCACTGGATCCGTACGCCGCGGCTCGACGGGCTGGCCGCAGAGTCGGTGCGGCTGGCCAGCCACCGCACCGTGGTTCCCGTAACCCTGCCCTCGCACCTTTCGCTGTTCACCGGCACCTATCCCCACACCCACGGGGTGACGGGCAACGGCTACATGGTCGACCCGGGAAACCTGATGCTGACCGAAATTCTCCGGGCGGAAGGATTTCACACCGCGGGGTTCCTCGGCTCCTTCGCCCTGGACAGCCGCTTCCGCTTCGCCCAGGGATTCGACCACTTCGACGAGGATTTCGATATCGCCGTGGGCACCCTCGGCGCGGACCAGGAGCAGCGGGACGCCGCCACCGTCACCGACGCGGTCCTCGACTACCTCGACGGCCGGAAGAACGACGAACGGCTGTTCCTCTTCGTGCACTACTTCGACCCCCACGCCCCGCACTTCGCGCCCCCGCCCTACGATCAGTGGTACGGCCCGGGGGCCAAGGTGCAAATCCCGAAGGAGATGCTGGTGGAGACCGGGCGTCCCGAAGCAGATGAGCGCATCAACCGCATGCGACACGCCTATGCCGGGGAGATCTCCTACATGGACGAACATGTCGGGCGGCTGCTCGACGGATTGCGCGAGCGGGGCATCCTCGACCGGACCCTGCTGGCGGTGACCAGTGACCACGGGGAGAACCTCGGCGACCACGGGGGAATGGTGAGCCACGGCTGGTCGACCTACCAGACGGAGATGGACGCGGTGGGCATCCTGCGGCTCCCCGGCGCGGCCCGTGGAGGCACCGTGATCCACCGGGTGACCTCGAACATCGACATCCTGCCCACGATCCTCGAGCAGCTCGGCCTGCCGGTCCCCCCGGTGGTGGAGGGCCAGCCGATCGACCTCGCCGGCGGTGAGCCGCCGGGAACGACCGTACGCTTCGGTGAGGCGGCACGTGCCCCGGCCGATATCGAGCTGCCGGCATCCGCCTGGCCCAATTTTGGCAAGATGGCCTGTGTCTGGGAGGGTGCGCTGAAATACCAGATGTCTCTCTACCGGCGGGACCAGGCACTCTTCGACCTCGCCCGAGACCCGGGAGAGACCCGCAACCTGCTGGCCACCGGCGACGTGGCGTGGCAGCGGAAGGCCCGGGAGTTGCGGGACCGCCTGAGGGCCTGGAACCGAGAGGCCGATCCGCGGCCCAGTGCATTCGAGCGGGAGCAGATCGACGACACGAGGCGGCGGCTCAAGGCCCTCGGCTACCTCGAATAAGCGGCAGCTAGTGTGGTGTCCCGTAAATAAGTTTACAAAGGAATCGATCTCCGCGCGCTGCATGCAAGGCGCGAAGAGCGCGCATACCTTGAGGTATGCAAGCGATGAGCAACGCAGCAGGCCGTGATGCGGAGGGCGAATCGTGTGAAGGAATTTCCGGGACACCACACTAGCCGGATGCCGCGCTGGTGGTCACGACGGTGCAGGCGGCGATGCAGGCCACCATCGCCGCCTGCTGGGCTTCGATGATCGCCTGCACGGCACGGAGGTTGGCCGCGGTTCCCGCGCCCCCGAGCTCCTTTGCCCGTTCCGCCTCTTCGGCCAGCACGATGCCGGCGGCGATGGAGAAGGCGATGGAGGCCTGGGGCCGGGGCTTCACCGCACGCAGATGGTCACGATACTCGATCACCCTGGTGGTGACATCTTCCACCGCACCGCCGCTGAGCACGAGCAGGGCCACCTCGTCATACTGGCCCTGCCAGACCCGCTGGCCCTTGCGCTTGAGCGCCGCCGCCATCTGCAGGTAGCGTTCGACGGACGCCACGGGCCCCTGGCCGGAGAACATCATCAGGTGCGAAACCAGCTGCAGCTGATTGCCCTTGCTGAACCTGGCCCGGGCCAGCGAGCGGTAGATCGCCTCGACCTCCACGCCCAGCTGTTCAGGGTCGGCGCCCCGGGTGGCGTGCATCGCCGCCATGGGGTAGTCGTCCACCCCGGTGAGAAACCGGTGGTCCACGGCCCAGCGATCGACGATCTGCTTCATCCTGGCCATGCGATCGAAACGCACGCTGCCCCCGTCGGCATCGAGCACCAGGAGCAGCGCGGCGAGCAACGGGTGGGCACCGCCCTTTCTCAGCTTGTGCATTTTGAACGCGTCGAGGGTCTCTTTCACCCGGTTCACCGTATTCACCGGATCCAGACCGCGGCGAATGATGATCGCGGCCACGGCATGCCTGATCGACGAACTGAGCGGCGAAAAACCACCGGCCTGCCTGGAAAGCGCCCTGGCCGTTTCCTCCAGACGGTCACCGGGATCGGTGACGTCCGAGGCCGCCAGCGTCAGGGCGGAAAACCTGAGAACGGTGGTGTCGGTGCTCCAGCGCTTGCGGCGCCGCAATGCCTCGAAGACCTCCAGGTAACGCTCGACTGTGCTCATGGTTCACTCCGTTGGCGGGGGCCGTTCCCCCGGATGTCATGTTCGATCCCGTCTTCATTCAGTCCAGGGCCCGGATCTCTGTGGACTACGCATTATAGGCGATGGATATTCCCCAAGTGAGCGTATGTGGGTTATGTCCGTTTCCGGCATGTGACCCAAATCACTGAATAAACATTGTGTTCACTTGGTTTAAGACGATTTATCCATCGTAACCAACTGGAAAAAAGGCACAAATAATTCTTTACAAATCGTCATTTCGAATTTATTATTGACACGTTGGGTTTGCGCAGTTTGATTCGGGTAGTTGCCTGCCGGGTCTCCGGAAGCCACCTCCTCCACTCCCCCTCAATCGGCGCTGAAACTGTTTTGCCGTCACTCGCCCCGCGTTGGGGACGGCTGTTTCTGAATCGATTCGCACACGAACCGACGAATCGCCACTGTCGACTCCCCGGCCACCACCCTGGACCGGGAGCCGCACACGGCGCGCGGCGCGCCATTATCTTTGCATGGAGGATCAGATGGTTCACCTCAACGCCCTTCGGACGTCGGCCGCACTCTGCGTGGCCCTCATCCTCGCCTGCTCGATGCCCTGCCTGGCAGACGCACCGGGCACCTACTCGACGATTCACCTCAAATACCAGGCTTTTTCACCGGCCGACGGTGAGCCCCAGGTGCCGGCGACCCTCAGGGCCGACACGGCCAACCCGGTGCGGCTGGTGCAGGTGACCGGCCCGCTGACCTCTGACGAGATCCTCGCCCTCGAAGCCACCGGCGCCACGATTCTCGGCTACATGCAGGAGAACACGTACATCATCAGCGGCGACGCCAAGGCCATGACCGACCTCGAGGCCCTGCCCACGGTGGTCTGGACCGGCCAGTTCCACCCGGCCTACAAGCTCCAGGACGGCCTGCTGCAGCGCAACGAAGCGTTGATCGAAGTGAACATGGTCATCTTCCGCGAGCTGGACAACGACGCCCGGCGCGACGAGGTCCGCCAGCTGGTGCGGTCCGCGGGCGGCAAGATCAGCGCCGAGGACCAGTGGTCGATCATCATCCAGGCCCTGGTGCCCCCCGCCTCGCTCCCCGAGCTGGCGGCCCTGCCCCAGATCAGCTGGATCGACCGCTACGACCACCCGGTAACCAACATGAACTACATCCGCACCGCCACCGGTGCGAGCACCGTATGGAGCGGCGGCTACACCGGCAACGGCATCGTCGGCGAGGTCAAGGACAACGGCTGCGACCAGGACCACCAGGACTTCGGCACCACGCTGATCGGCACCTACGGCGGGCCGGTGACCGACTCCCACGGCACCTGCACCTTCGGCATCATCTTCGGCGACGGATCGGGATCGTCCATCGCCACCGGCATGATGCCCGACGCCGGCGGCGTGTTCTGCGATTGGTATGCCAGCCGCAGCGCCTCGATGAACAACCTGGTCAATACCTGGGGCGGCGTGTTCCAGTCGAACAGCTGGAGCCAGGGCTGGACCGACGGCGACTATGACAGCTACTCCGAGGACGATGACGAGGCCGTGGTCAACTACGACGCGATGATGTTCTACTCGGCGAGCAACAGCAACTACGGCGTGGGTTCCGAGACCATCTCCGTGGACGCCGCGGCGAAGAACACCGTGGCCGTGGGCGCCGTGTTCCACCAGAACACCGCCACGCTCAGCGACGACCAGTGGGAAAACCACGGTTCGGGGAGCACCCCCTCCCAGGGCCCTGCCGCTGACGGCCGGATCAAGCCCGACCTCTGCGGCTTCTTCGACTGGATCTACTGCACCGACATCGAGGGCAGCTCCGGTTACTCCTCCGGCGACTACTACAACGACTTCGGCGGCACCAGCGGCGCCTGCCCCATGGTCGCCGGCGCAGCGGGCCTGGTCTACGAGATGTACGAGGACAACCACTTCGGCAACAACCCCGGCGGCAGCACGCCCGGCTCGGCGACGATCAAGGCCATGCTCATCGCCAACGCCTACCAGTACAGCCTCTCCGACGCCACCCGCTACCAGCAGGGCTGGGGCCTGCCCGACCTCGACCACACCTATGATGCCGGGGTGAACATGTTCATCCAGGACGGCGGCAACCCGCTGAGCACCGGGCAGAGCTGGACCACCGCCGTGGAGCGCTACAGCGCCGGCGAGCCGATGAAGATCAGCCTGGTCTGGAACGACGAGCCCGGCGAATCCTCCAGTTCCAAGGCACTGATCAACGACCTCGACCTCACGGTCACCTCGCCCGGCGGCACCGTCTATCGCGGCAACGTGGGCCTGGTGAACAACCTCTGGTCCACCTCCGGCGGCTCGTCCGACCGGTTGAACAACGTGGAGAACGTCTTCATCCAGAGCCCCGAATCGGGGACCTGGACGATCCAGGTCAGCGCCTACAACGTGGCCCAGGACAATGATCCGGCCTCGGGCATCAACCAGGACTTCTCGCTGGTGGCCTCGATGGTCTACGGCGCCTGCCTCGACGACCTCTACGAGCCGAACAACTCCTTCGCCACCGCGGCCAACCCCTTCGGCGGCACGATCCCCGACCTGCGCATCTGCGACGGTGACGACGACTACTACCGCTTCTACGCCGAGGCGGGAAACAATATCCAGGTGAACATCTCGTTCATCGATGCCGACGGCGACCTGAGCCTCTACCTCTACGACCCGTCCCAGAACCTGCTCGACAGCTCCACGAGCTCCACCGATGACGAGAGCGTGTCGGCCTACAGCATCTCCTCCACCGGCTACCATTACGCCATGGTCACCGGCGTGGGCAGCGCGGAGAACACCTACAGCCTGACCACCACGGTGAGCGGCCTGGCCCAGACGATCAGCGCCGTCATCGGCTGCGTGCCCGGTTCGGGCACCCTGCCCTACACCGTGCAGCTCTGGCCGCAGCTCTGCAACGAGGACAACATCACTCGCCGCATCGCCGGCCACATCGACATCAACATCGGCAACGGAACCGACTACTTCAACTGGCGTGCCGGGTTCACCAATGTTTCGGTGGGCAACTGCTACACCGCCATCGTCGGCGTGAACCTGCCGGCCTTCGGCTCGCTGGCGGGCACGAACACCTTCACCCTGGTGGCCGAGGACGTGACCCCGGCGCCGTACAACCAGCCGCCCTATTCGCCGGCCGGCGACACCGCCATCAGCGCCTGCGACACGTTGGCGTCCAACTGACGCCGGCGACCGCCGTTGACGGGCCTTCATGCCCCGCTCCCCCACGGGGGGCGGGGCTTTCTCACGTACCAGGGTCGTGGCGCAGAACGGACAATCGGCAGCGGGTGTGGATCAGCGCAGCCTGGCGGCCATGTCCCGCATCAGGGCGCGAAACTCCTTGCGGGAGCGGAAGAGCAGGGTGTGCGCCTCGCGGTCGGCGTGGCCCAGGGGCAGGGGGGGGATGCGCTGTTTCAGTTTCTGGTCGAAGACGGCGATGAGGTCGAGGACCTGCCGCTGGCTCATCCCCTCGGCCACGTCGTAACGGTTTCCGCCGAGCAGGTCGAGGTCGCCGGGCCAGCGGTGGGCGTCCTCCCGGCGGGGTACTGGATGGTCATCCCCCCCGCCGATGGTCACGCCGTACGCCTCGGGCGTGGTGCCCACGCGGGAGCAGGAGTCAAGCGCAAAGGGCTCGAGGGCGTAGAGGCAGTTCAGCCCGACGATCTCGCGCCGGAGCTCGAGGATGAAGGCCAGGGTTTCCAACGCTTCGTCGGCGGTCTCGGTGGGAAACCCCACCATGCAGAAAAGATCCACTGCTATACCGGCGTCGAGGCAGTTCTTCGTCACCTGTTTCGCCACGTCCACGGTGGTCCCCTTGTCCATCTTTTCCAGAACCCGCTGGGCGGCCGATTCGAGGCCGAACCAGACCGAGCGGCAGCCTGCCTCGGCCAGCAGTTGACAGAACCCGGGCGTCCACGACGTGGTGTAACGGGTGTAGCACGTCCAGTTGAGCGAGAGGCCGTTGTCGACCAGCCCCCGGGAGATCTCACGCAGGGAGCGGACGGTGATCGAGTTGTCCACAAGCACGATGTGCGACGTGCCGTAGCGCTCGTGCAGCAGGCGAAGGTCTTCCAGTACGGTGGCCGGCTTGCGGTAACGGAACGACTCACCCAGCTTGAAGTGGCTGCAGAAGGCGCAGCGGGCCCAGGGGCAGCCGCGGGAAGTCTCCAGGGGCAGCACCGGCACCGGGCTGAGGTAGCGGTCGAGGGGCAGCCCGTCGAAGTCCGGCGGGGGCAGCGCGTCGAGGTCTTCGGCCGGGGCCCGTGGGTTTTCTGCGATCACACCCTCGCGGGGCAATTCGTCGTCACGCTCCCGCCAGTCACGGCGCCAGAACAGGTTGGGCACGCCTTCGAGGGCACCGTCGCCGGCCATCGCCTCGGCCAGGCGGACCACGGCGGTCTCCCCCTCCCCCACCACGTAGCCGTCGACCCAGCGGTAGAGCAGGGCATTGGAACGAAGCTGACCGGCGAATCGGTCATAGGTGTTGCCACCCACCACCACCAGGGTCTCGGGCCCTTCTTCCTTGATCAGCCTGGCAAGGCTGAACGCGCCAACAGCCTGGTTCACCGAAGAGACCGAAATACCAACCACCGGGGCGCCGCAGGCCTTCAGCCGGGGCAGGCTCACCCGGCGGAAATAGTCGAGGAAGGGGTTTTCCGACTCGTCCAGGGCCGCGGCATGCAGGGCCTTTGAAGACCCCGCGGGGTAGCGCATGCTGAAGCTGTAGAGCCCCATTTTCGTGCGGCCGAAGGCCGCCGAGGCCATCCGCACACACTGGTCGAGCACCGTCCGGGCGCCGTGGAACCGGCGCAGGTCGAAGAAGCGGTGGGGGTCCCGGATCACCCGGCAGGCCTCGTCCACCTCTTCGACCAGGCCGGGGAACTGTTCGAGGGCCTGCTTCGCCCGCTCCGACCCCTGGCCGGCCAGCCGTTCCAATCGCGGAAGAATATCACCCTCGAGGTGCGACCGGTTGAGCAGGTCGTGGAAGTAGTCGATATTGTCGTCGCAGAGCAGGGTGGTGAATCCCTCTCCGCGCAGGCGCGCGGCCAGGGCGGGCAGCGCGAGATAGGGCTGCTTCGGGTCCCAGACCGGGGGAAAGACCAGTGCGATGTGCGGCTTCTTCATCACCACGCCTCTCAACAACCGGGCCGGCCCGAATCAGGCCGGCCCCGGGACTATTCTAGCAGACCGTCGAACACCGGTCACTCGACGCGGGTTTTGACTTTTTTCAGCAGCGGCACTACTGTTGTGGTTTACTCGAAACCATACAAAGGAACAGGTGTTCTGATGCGTTCGACCAAGTTGATTCCCCTGGCGGTGCTGCTCGTCGCCGCCCTGCTCCCCGCCCCGCCCGCCGCGGCCGGCGAGGCGATGATTCACCACCGGCTCACGGCCCGGCTGGATCCCGATGCCCGGGCCATCACGGCGATTGACGAAATCACGATTCCCGCCGCCCGCCGGACGGCGGACCTCTCCTTTACCCTGGTGGACAGCCTCGACGTGACCTGCGCCACGCCGGGCGTCACCGTCACCCTCGTGGAACGCGGCATCGGCGCCGGTGACGTGGGCATGGACCGTGAGGAGTACGGCCCGGCCGCCCTGACCCGCAACCGCTACAGCGTCACGTTCGCCGAGCCGCCGGCCGGTGACACGGTGATCACCCTCGACCTCGAGGGGACGATCAACTACCCGATCTTGTCACCGGAAGAGGAGTATTCCCGCGGCTTCAGCCAGACCCCGGGGATCATCGAGGCCCGCGGGGCCTTTCTCGCCGGCTCCACCTGGTGGGTGCCGGTGTTCGACGAGGGGCTGATCACCTTCGAACTGACCACCGACCTGCCCGAGGACTGGGACTCGGTGAGCCAGGGAACGCGGACGCGGCACGAGCTGCTGGACGGGCGGCGGCTGACCACCTGGAACAGCCCCGACCCGATGGAGGAGGTCTACCTCGTGGCCGCCCCGTTCACCGAGTACGGCCTGGACGCCGGAACCGTGAGGGTGATGGCCTTCCTGCGCAATCCGGACGAAAACCTGGCCAACAAGTATCTCGAAACCACGGCCCAGTATCTCGAGATGTACCGGCAATTGATCGGGCCCTTCCCCTTCACCAAGTTCGCCCTGGTGGAGAACTTCTGGCCCACCGGCTATGGCATGCCCTCCTTCACGCTCCTCGGCGAGCAGATCATCCGCTTCCCCTTCATCCTCCACTCATCGTACCCCCACGAGCTGCTGCACAACTGGTGGGGCAACAGCGTCTACGTCGACTTCGCCACGGGCAACTGGTGCGAAGGGCTCACGGCCTACCTCGCCGACCATTTGATCAAGGAACAGCGAGGCCAGGGGGACGAGTACCGGCGCTCCACCCTGCAGACCTATACCGACTACGTGAACAGCGGCAATGACTTTCCGCTGAGCGAATTCCTCTCGCGCCATGATGCCTCCTCGCAGGCCGTGGGCTACGGCAAGTGCCTGATGATGTTCGAAATGCTGCGCTGTTCCATCGGCGATGAAGCCTTCGTGGAGGGACTTCAGGCCTTCTACCGGGACAACGTCTGGAAGCAGGCCTCATTCGAAGACGTGCGCAAGGCTTTCGAGGAGGCCGGCGGCCTCGATCTGAAGCCCTTCTTCACCCAGTGGGTCGAGCGGCCCGGGGCGCCGAGCCTCGAGCTGGCCAACGCCCGATCGGTGACCGAGGGTGATTCACACCGCCTCATCTTCACGCTGAACCAGGTGCAGGAGGCCGATCCGTTCCGGCTCCAGGTGCCGGTGGCCATTTCCTTTGCCCACCGGATCGAACGGCGGGTGGTCAACCTGGTTGACCGTGCGGCGGAATGCGAGTTCCTCTTCGAGGAGCAGCCGCTGCTGGTCCAGGTGGACCCGGCATTCAACCTCTTCCGCACCCTGCACCACAATGAGGTGCCGCCGTCCTTCTCCAAGATCTTCGGCGCCGACCGCACGCTGATCATTCTCCCTTCGGCGGCGACGCCCGAGCAGCTGGCCCGCTACTACATGCTTGCCGAGGCCTGGTGCGGGGACGAAGCGGACAGTCCGATTCTTCGCAAGGACGATGAGCTGGACGCCCTACCCGCCGATCGGGCCGTCTGGGTCTTCGGCAACGAAAACCGCTTCCGCGACACGGTGCTGGACGCGGTCACCACGACCTATGATGCCTCGGTGGAGACAAGCGACGTCCGTTTCGGCAATACCGTACTGCCCCGGGACGACGTCAGCTTCGTCATCGCCGCCCGGCACCCGGGCGACCCGGACCGGGCGGTGGCCTGGCTGACCATCGGCAATGACGAGGCCGGGCCGGGGCTGGCCCGCAAGCTGCCCCACTACGGCAAGTACAGCTACCTCGCCTTCGAGGGCGCCGAGCCGACCAACGTGGCCAAGGGCCAGTGGCCGGCGGTGAACTCGCCGCTCACCGCGGTGGTCAAACGGGACCGCGGGGCCCTGCCGGAGACCATGCCGCGGAAGCTGCCGCCCCGCGATGCACTGGCCGAGCTGGCGCCGCTGTTCAGCGCCGAGCGGATGACCGGGCTGATCGAAACGCTCTCCTCGGAAGAGATGGAGGGCCGGGGGCTGGGAAGCAAGGGGGAGGGCGATGCCGGCATTCTGATCATGGGCCGGTTCGAAAAAGCCGGCCTCCAGCCGGGTGCCGACGATGGATCGTATCTTCAACTCTGGGACGAAGTGGTCGATGAAGCGGGTCGGAAATCCCAGGTCTACAACGTCATCGGTGTCATCCCCGGCACCGATCCCGACTACGACGACCAGTCGGTGGTGCTCTGCGCCCACTACGACCACCTGGGCTACGGCTGGCCCGACGTCCACGCCGGCGACGAGGGGAAACTGCACCCCGGGGCCGACGACAACGCCAGCGGCGTGGCGGTGATGGTGGAACTGGCCACCATGCTGGGCAAGAGCCTCAAGCCCTCGCGCAACATCGTCTTCGCGGCCTTCACCGGCGAAGAGGCCGGTCTGAAGGGTTCGCGGCACTACGTGAAGCACATGAAGCGCTACCCGGCGGAAAAGGTTATCGGCGTGATCAACCTCGACACCGTGGGCCGGCTGGGAGAGAAGAAGCTTCTCGTGCTGAACAGCAGCAGCGCCTCGGAGTGGAAGCACATCTTCATGGGCTGCGGTTACGTCACCGGCGTGGAGTCGGAGATGGTGGCCCAGGACCTCGACGCCAGCGACCAGGTGGCCTTCATCGAGGCCGGGGTTCCCGCGGTCCAGATCTTCTCCGGGCCCCACCCCGACTACCACCGCCCCACCGACACCGCGGAGAGGATCGACGGCGAGGGGCTGGTCAAGGTGGCCTCGTTCGTCAAGGAGGCCCTGCTCTACCTCGCCGAACGGGAGGAGCCCATGTCCTTCGCCGGCAAGAAGAACGCGGCTTCCGGCGGCCAGGCCAAACCGGCCGGCACCCGCAAGGCCACCACCGGCAGCATGCCCGACTTCGCCTACGATGGTAAGGGGGTGCGTATCGGGGCGGTCTCTCCCGGTTCGCCGGCCGAAGCCGCCGGACTGCAGAAGGGCGACGTGATCATGCGCCTCGGCGGCACGCCGGTCACCGACCTGCGCGAGTATTCGAACGCGCTCAAGGCCCACCAGCCCGGAGACACGGTGGAGCTGACCTTCACCCGCAACGGCGTGGAGCGGACGGTGTCAATCACCCTGGCCGAGCGGTAGTCTCACCCGGTACTCACAAAACGCTCACACCACCGGTTCAGACTTTTGCTGAACAGGAGGTGTGACGATGATCGACGTGCGATACCCTCGACTGGCCCGTTTGGCCTACGGCGCCATGTTGGCTCTCCCCCCGGCGGTCTTCATCCTGATCAGCCTCGCGGTCTGGAACGGCTGACCAACCGGGCACGACGAAAAAGAAAGGGCGTGGCCCCACCGGAAACCGGTGAGGCCACGCCCTTGTTGCGTACGGAAACGACACCGCGGCTCAGGGCGCCGTGGCGGTGATCGTCACGCTGGCCGCGTCGGTGTCGCCCGAGGGCGAGAACGGCGGCTGGTTGTACGGCGCCGGGGTCACGTCCTCGGCCAGCAGGGTGAAGACGTTCGAGCCCACCAGCGTGCCCAGGGCCGGGAAGTTCTGGTTCCACATCGAAGTGAACACCTCGGCCGGGCTGAGGTTGGTCCAGCCGGCGCGCCAGTTGCCGTAGGGCGTGCCGTTGGCGATGACCACGTCGATGCGGCCGGCCACCCGGCGGTTCTCGTCAGTGAGGTTGCTCAACTGGGCCGTGAACTGCGAGGCGAAGGGCAACGACCCGCTGTCGGGGTTGGCGGCCAGGGCCGCGCTCACCGTGTCGGTCACCCCGCCCTCGCACTCGAAGGCGCTGAGCGTCACGTCGTCGATGTTCCAGCCGGAGTACTGCCAGGAGGAGTCGGTGGTGCCCATGGTCCACCGCAGATAGACCGTGGCCTGGTTGTCGGCGATGGCCGAGATGTCATAGACCTCCTCGACCCAGCTGGTGTCGGTCACCTCGCCGCCGTTCTGCCACAGCGTGGTCCAGGTGGAGCCGTTGTTGCTCACCCGCAGGTAGGCGTGGTCGTAGGTCGATGTTTCCACGTTGAGCCAGCGCTGGAAAGACAGGGTCACCCCGGTCTTGCCGCTGCAGTCGATGGCCGTCGAGGTGAGGTGCGTTTCGGAGAGGCTGTTTTCGTAGTCGCCGTTGAGGTTGTAACCATAGACGTTGGCCCCGGTATAGCCGCTGGTGGGATCGGGGTCACCGTACTGGCCGCCGCCGCCCGTCGGGGTGCCCCAGGCCCACAGGCCCTGGGTCGTCCAGCCGGGATCGGAATCCATGGTCTCGCTGAAAAAGACGGCGACCTCGCCCACCGTGGCCGAGTAGTAGCCGGCAGGGGCGTTGTAGGGATCGGTGACCGTGCCGCTCTGGTCGCCCTGGGCGCTGAAGTAGAACTCCGGCGCGTCGGTGCAGTCCGCGGCGGGCAGGGTGCCCTCGAAGAGGTCGTTGCCCAGCGCGGTCAGCGTCTGGGTCAGCCAGGTCCCGCCGTCATAGCGGTAGTGCATGGTGGCCGAACCGGCGATGTAGTTCTCGGTGCCGGGGTTGACCCGCACGGTGACCGTGGTGGGCACGCCGGGCGTCATCAGCTCGGGAGCGCCGCCGGGGACCGAAACGGCGAGGGTGCGGGTGATGTGGGCGTAGTAGACGTCCTGTTCGCCGTTGTAGGTGCCGGCAAAGGCGAGGTGCGCCCCGGCATTGTCCGAAACCATGTGGAAGTAGTCGCCCATCTTGTTCTGCTGGGGCCAGCCGACATGGGGATCGAAGGCGGTGGTGAGCGCCTCGTTGGCCGACCAGGTCAGGCCGCCGTCCTCGGAGTAGGAATAGTAGAGCGCCGAGTCGTAGCCGCCCGGATCGTCACGGGTGTCGAGCCAGACGGCGTCGATGCGGCCATTGGGCGCCACGGACATGGTGCCAAACCACTGGTAGGCCGATGTGCCGGCATCATCGTTGACCCGCACTGGCGAACTCCAGCTGTTGCCGCCGTCGGTGCTGCGGGCGAACATCACGTCGCAGGGATCGGGAGTGGAACTGCGGTCCACCGAGGCGAGGAGATAGACGTGCCCGCGGTCGGGGCCGGTGGAGTGGTTCGCGGCGATCCAGGCCTGACCCATCAGCCCGCCCGGATTGGGTCCGCCGGAATAGGAAATACTGCCGTCGAGGCTCGCCGTGGTGGACAGTGGCCAGGTGATGGTGGAGCCGGCATTCTGGGCATTGTCCGAACGGCTGACCGTGAACCCGGTGCCGCTGCAGTAGAGTTCGCCGTCCGGCCCCACGGTGTTCACGCCCCAGTACGGCGTTCCCGAAACCGTGATGCAGCTCTCGTAGCTGGCGCCGCCGTTGGCGGAGCGGGTGAAATTGTTGGGGTAGCAGGTGGAATAGACATAGTTCCAGTACGCGTAGTGGTTTCCATCCCCCACCCCGCCGGTCTTGTCAATGATGAACCACTGCTTGTCACCGCCGTAGGCGTAGGTTCCGGCATCCCAGGTCGCTCCGCCGTCGGTGGACTTGAAGGTGTGGCACCAGAAGTCGCTCTGGAATTCATCGGTGGTCAGGCTGTTGTAGTAGAAGTTGCCCGAGGAGTCAGCGGCAAGCACCGGGTCGGAGCGGAACACGCCGGCCTCGATGCGGCCGGGGAAGGTCCAGGACACGCCGCCGTCGGTGGTGTATCCGTACCCTGCCTGGCGGAAATCGCTGCTCACGCTGTCGAACTGCCGCCAGCCAATGACCATGTTGTCCGGGTTGGTGGGGTCCACGGCGATGGAGGGCTCGTTGGCCGCATCGCCGAGAATGTTCTGGCCGGCCCCGTTGACGTTGACCTGGGTCATGAAGAAACCACGGCTGGAGCTGCCGTAGGCCGGACTGAACCGCGGTTCCCCTTCGGGTTGAACCGCATGCGTATCGCCCATGGTCTCCATGGGTCCGGCGGCCGCCGGGTTTTCATTCTTCTGCTGATCGATGCCCTCGGACCAGGCGGCCGGGCAAAGGGCCATCACGGCCAACAGCATCGACAGGATCAACCATCGCTTGAACATCACTGAACCTCCACTCCATCAAGGGTTGCCACTAACTCGCGAACCGCTTTAAAAAAGCCAACTTCACTCAGCAGGTGATTCCGGCGGACAATCCACCGGCACACCGTGATCGAAACAACTTCTCGCCCGCACCACGCCCTTCTTCCAGACCGTCCATGCCCCGTGGGGCTTGCCGCCGGCGAACTGCTCCTCCTTGACCAGGTCGCCCGCCTCGTTCCAGGTGCGGCAGGCGCCCTCCTTCAATCCCAAGACATAGAACTCCTCGATCCAGACCTTGCCGCTGCGGTGGTAGCGCACCGCCCGGCCGTCCTTGCGCCCATGATCAAAAACGACTTCGTATTCCTTTTCCCCGTTGGGGTGCCAGCGGGCATAGGTTCCGTGGAACACCGGCTCGCCGTTCTCATCCCGGATCACCTCGCTGCGAATGCGCGGCGTTCCGTCCTCCCAGAACTCCTCGATCAGCTCCACCGGTTCTGCCGCCGGCTTCTCCTGCGGGGCCGCGGAAGGATCGGCCCCCTCCGCATCGAGGTGCCCCGGATCGGGGGCCGGCGCACGCACCGCACCGCACCCGGCCGTCAGCATGACGGCCAGCAGCAGCGGCAGGTGGCGCATGATGATCTTCATCGATTTCCTCCCCTGAGACGCAGGGTCTTGCTTCAGCTTGAATTCAGGCCGTGGACTGAACGCTCGGAAGGGCGATCAGGCGGGTGAATCCGTATTGTCGACCTATTCAGTCTACGTTCAACCTCACGGCCCGTCAATTCCCCGGTGTCCCTTGCACCGGTCAGGGCGCACTGGCCGTCACCGTGCACTGGTCAGCGTCCGAATCCCCCGCCGCGGCGTAGGGCGGCTGATTGTACGGAGCAGGGGTCACGTCCACCGCGATCAGGGTGAAGATGTTCTGCCCCACCAGGGTGCCGAAGGCCGGGAAGCTCTGTTGCCAGCCCGACGTGTACGACTCGCCGGGGCTGAGATTCGTCCAGCCGGCCCGCCAGTTGGTGTAGGTGGCGCCGCCGGCGATATTCACGTCGATCCGAGCCGAGGCACGGCGGAAACTGGAGGCCATGTTCTCCATGGAGGCGCCCATGTAGATCGAAAAGGGCAGCGTCCCGGACTGGGGCAGGCAGACCAGCTCCGCGTCCACAGTCGCCGGTATCGTGGTCACCGGCACCGTGCCGGTCCAGACCACCTCAGGCGGGCACTTGCCATTGTCGTTCCACAGGTCGTACATCTCCTGCCCCGTGGTGTCGGTGGTGTTCTCGTCACGCAGGAACTCGACGAACTCCTTCGTGGTGCTCTGGTAGTAGAACGTCACCTCCGCGGTGGTCGCCCCGTCGGGGATGGCGTAGCTGGTGGTGTCCCAGTGCTGTCCGTCAGCATAGCTGGCGGCCACCGGCGCCCCGCCGAAGGAGGCGAAGGCCGCATTGGTGAAACCGCGCGGCGGAATGCGATTGTCCTTGTAGACCGTGTTGTTCAGCGCGAAATGGTGTGACGGCCCCGGCGTCTCCCCCACCAGCGGCGCGGTGGTCTCGTCGAGGCCCAGTTCCGCTTCGTAAACCTTGATTGCCGCATCGCGGGTCAGCACGCCGGTCAACGGATCATAGGCCCCCGACTCGGAGAGCAGCGCCATGGAGTCGTCATAGAATTTCACGTTGAGCCACATCCGCCGCCCCTCGGGGTAGCCGGTGGGCAGTTTGTGCCCGGTTTCATTGGTTACCGTCACCTCGAGCAGCACACCGTTCTGGTCGGCGGTAACACTGGCCGCGTTCTGCAGCATGTACTGCGCCCGGAGGATGCCGGCCTGCATCGCCGCATCGTCCACGTCGGCTGGGTAAAGGTCGTAGAGCAGGCCGGGCAGCCAGGTGCTGCCGCCGGTGAAATCGTGCAGCGGCAGGTCGGTGCGGGTCATCGGCGGTGAGCCGCGCACCGTGCCGCCGATGCCGGTGACGTCGCGCATGTGGCAGTCCTGGCAGACGGTGACGTAATCGAGGTTGCCGCCGAACTGCGGGGCATAGACACCACCCGGTGTGTTGTACTCGCTGTTCAGCCACTCGCTGTACGTCCGCTCCAGGGCCATCAGGTTGCCCTTGCCGAAATCGCTTGTGGGGCTGTCGAAAGCGTTGGGCAGGAAGTTGCCGCTGCCGTCGTTCTCGAACACCGGGTTGCTCACGTCGTGGCAGGTGCCGCAGAGCGCTGCCTCGCGGTGGAAGGGGGACTCGTAGATCGGGTGGGCCCGGTCACCGTCGTCGTAGGGCCCGCGGCGGTGTTCGCCGTCCGGGTCGAGGACAAACATGGCATTGCCGAATTCGTCGGGCGCATCGTCCAGATCATCGAGGATGCCCCAGTCCACCGAGGGGTTCTCCCCGGAGTAGACCGGGTCGACCATGCGGTGGCACTGGCCGCAGAACATGCCGGTGAGGTCGTCGTTTTCCAGCTGGCTGCCGTCGGTGGGCACCGATCGGCCGGCCATCCAGCCGCGTGAGGTGTGGCAGCGCAGGCACAGGTCACCGGAATCGGGGACGAACTGGTTGTTCACCGACATCGCCGCTCGGAACAGCGGGTCGCGTGAGGCGTGGGCCTTCATGCTGCCCTGCCAGTTGCGGTGCGGCTCGACGGCGTCGTCGTAGTCGCCGTGGCAGCCGGCACAATCATCGGGGTGAAAGAGCAGCCCGGTGTCGAAAGGCTGGCTGCCCGGCTGGTCGAAATCGCGCAACGTGGTGGGCACCACGCCCCCGCCGGGCGAGGCGATGGTGAAGGCGCTGTTGCTGCTGTCCTGGCCCACGTTCCAGGCGGTATCGGTGGCCACCACCCTCAGCCGTGCCTGGGTGGTGGGGCGGTTCGGGGGGTACCAGGTGTGGCTGCCGGTGTCGGCGAGCCCGAGGACCAGTGGATCCCAGTTCGCACCGTTGTCCAGTGAGAGGTAGAGGTCCACGGTGTGGATCGCGCTGGCATCGCTGATCGACCAGGTCACCGTTGCACCGCTGTTGCCGGTGACCGTCTCGCCGCCGTTGGGGCTGAGCACGGTGACCGAAGGGTCGGTGCTGTCACCGGTGGTGGCGGGCACCAGAGCGCCGACGATCTGGCTCTGGTTGACGTTGGTCGTGTCACCCACGTTGTCCGGCGTGAGGCCGGGAAACGTGGGCGTATTGTCGTACGTCGTCGTGTCGGTGACCTCGACGAGGGTGCTGAACCCGTCCAGGTCGGGATCCTCGTCGGCGATGGACATGATCGCCGCCTGCCGGCCGATGGGCGTGTCGGTGAAGAAGTTCAGCGCTTCGTGGACCTTCACGCCGTAGGGGTTGCGCATGTAGATGCCGGTAAACTCGTAGTGGCAGATACCGCAGTGGTTCGGCTGACTGGGCACCGTTTCGATGGTCGTGCCCACGGCGCCGGGGTAGACGGCATAGAATGCGTCCCGGTACTCGGGCCGGGCATTCGCCTCCCTGGCTGACGGTCCGCCGAGGCCCAGGAGCAGGGCCAGGAGGACGGGGGGGATGACGAACGAGGCCGTTTTCCGGGATGTCATTGCGGGTTCCCCTTTCGGATCGTTACCGGTACACGCGTTAGCTTCAACGTCAGACGGCGTGGACAAGGACGTTCCTCGTCCGCGGCCCGTCGAACTCGCAGAGAAAAATGCCCTGCCAGGTGCCCAGCCGGAGCCGTCCGTCATCGACGATCACCGTGACCGATGACCCCATCAGGCCGGCCTTCACGTGGGCCGCGGTGTTGCCCTCGGCGTGGCGGTAGCCGCCGGTCCAGGGCACCATGCGGTCGAGCACCTCTTCCATGTCCTCCATCACCGCGGGGTCGGCGTGCTCGTTGATCGTCACGCCGGCAGTGGTGTGGGGCACGAAAACGGTGACCGTCCCGCTGCTCACGCCGCTCTGCCGAACCGCATCGGCCACCTCGCCGGTGATGTCGACGAAATCCGTGCGATTCCCGGTCTCGAAGGACAAGCGGACCATGACCACTTCGCTTATGGAATGAAAATGAGCGGGGCCCGGGAAACTGTCCCGGGCCCCGGTATTTGGAAACTCCAGCGCCCGACCGTTGTTACGGCGCGGTGGCCGTGATCGTCACGGAATCGGTGTCCGTGTCGCCGGACGGCGCGAACGGCGGCTGGTTGTACGGAGCAGGCGTCACATCGGCACCGGTGATGGTGAAGACGTTGTTGCCCACCAGCGAACCCAGGCCCGGCATGTTCTGGTTCCAGAACGTGCTGAACACCTCGCCGGAACTGAGGTTGGTCCAGCCGGCGCGCCAGTTGGTGTATGGCGTGCCGTTGCCGATGACCATGTCGATCCGGCCGGCGGCCCGGCGGTTCTCGGTGGTCAGGTTGGTCAGCGACACCGCCATCTGGGTCGTGAAGGGCAGCTGGCCGCTCGTCGGGGTGGCGCCGATGCTCACCCCCACCGTGTCGGTGGGCGGCGTGACCTCGTCACCCACGCCCCAGATCTCCACGTCGTCGATGTTCCAGCCGGAGTACTGCCAGCTGGAATCGGTGGTGCCCTGGGTCCAGCGCAGGTAGACCGTGGCCTGGCCGTCGGCGATGGCCGAGATGTCGAGTTCCTGGAGGCTCCAGCTGGAATCGGTCACTTCGCTGGTGTTCTCCCAGACGGTGGTCCAGCTCGACCCGTCGTTGCTCACGCGGACATAGGCGTGATCGTAGGTCGGGGTCTCCACGTTGAGATAGCGCTGGAATTTGAGGATCACGTCATAGAGGTCGCTGCAGTCGATGGCCGTCGACGTCAGGTGCGTCTCGGCCATGCTGTTGGCGTAGTCACCCGAGAGGTTGTAACCGTAGACATTCGAGCCGGTGGCGCCGCTGGTGGGATCAGCGTTGCCGTACTGGCCGCCGCCGCCTGTCGGGGTTCCCCAGGCCCACTGGCCCTGGGTGGTCCAACCGGGGTTGGTGTCCATGTTCCAGGTGTACTGCACCACCGGCACGCCCACGGTGAGCTGGCAGCTGCGGGTGCAGTCGCCGTCATGGTTGGTGGTGTTGACGAAGTCGATGTCGCCGAAGTAGGCGCCGTTGCCCAGCGAGCCGGCGCTGCTGTTGATCGACGCGGTCACCGTGGCGGTGCCCATGGCGGGAATCGTGCCGCCGGTGCCGCTGAGGTCGATCCAGGAGATGCTCTCGCTGACCGTGTAGTTCAGCGCATAGCTCTCGTAGTTGGTCAGGGTGAAGGTGATGCTGTTCGGCGTGAACGGGCCGCCATTGGCACCCTCGGCCACCAGACCGTTGCCCGGGGCGACCTTCATGCCGGTGGGCGGGGCGGTGGTGCCCACGATACGCAGCGACGGGTCACCGAAGATGTGCCAGGTGTCGTACATCTCCACACCGCCGGAACCGTAATCATCCATCATCGAGCAGGAGCCGGCGAAGCAGAGCGCGCCGTAAGTGTTGTAAGTACCGGCGAGGTAGCGGATGTTGAACTCGTCCTGCCCTTCCATCGGCGGGTCCCAGCTCTGGTTGATCGAGCTCATGTAGGCCCCGACAGCGCCGGTGGGCTCACTGCCGTTGGTCGCCCGCAGCCAGGCCTCGCCGAAGCAGGTGTAGCCGTCGAACTGGCCGTTGACACAGGCCACCGAGATGATGAAGGGCAGCAGGTTGTCGTTGGCCAGCGCGTTGATGTTGGTGTTGGAGAAGCCGGTGGTGCTCCAGGAGGTGGTGGAGCCGTGACCGGTATAGTTGATGATTCCCCGACCGGCGTTGAGGCCGCTGGTCACCTGGGACGCGGTGCCGCTGGGGTCGTAGATCTGGTCCACCAGCGTGTAGCCGTTGGCCAGCATGTCGGTGCGGATGTTGTCCAGGTGCTCGTCATCGTACTCGCCGTCGTCGCCCGTGCCCTGGTTCGAGGCCACGCCCATGCCCTGCCAGAACCAGGACTCGGTGGTGTACTGGTTCTCCTCGTATTCCACGGTGCGCAGCACCTGGGTGTCCACGTCGGCCGCCGACTCGGCGGAGAACCGGCCGACGAAGATGTCGGGATAGTCGTCGCTGCCCGCCACCTTGGCATAGCTCGGGTCGGAGGAACCACCCGAGGAGGACGGCGTGTCCACCTGGGACGCATCACCCACGAGCAGCACGAAGGCCAGGTCGCTGGTGTCGTAGATGTTCTGGATGTAGTTGGCGATGGAGGTCGCGTTGTTGCCGATGGCGGAGACCGCCACCACGGTGGCCGGGATGCCGATGGAGGTCTTGTGGTCGGCCAGCGCCTGCACGTTCGCGGTCCAAGCGTCGTGGCAGATGATGAGCATGTCGCCGTTTTCGTCCAGCGGATCGTAACGGCCGTCGATATTGTAGTTGACGAAGTGGTCGCCGTAGAGGTCGTGGAACGAGCCGCTGAGCCTGCGCTGGAACGCACGGTCGAGCACGTTGACCTGGCCCGGGCCGTCGGTGACCAGTTCGATGGTCATCGAGGTGTAGACCCGCAGCACCCGCTGCACCGGGTTGTACTGGAAGGGGTTCACCGTGACCACGACGCCGCGGTGGTCGCGCAGAATGTAGGGATCGCGCAGTTCGGCCAGATCAGAAGGCCAGAAGGCGTTCTGCTGGTAAGCCTTGCCGAAGGTGAAGGGCATCGCGTCCTTGTCCACGGTACGCGAGACGAAGCCCTTGGAGGGGGCCACGTCGATGCCTTCGATCTCGTAGTAGCGGCTGTCCAGCACCCGCACGGCCATCTTCGCGGTGTCGGGGATGATCACGCTGCGTGACACGTCGGGCAGCGCGGGCAGGCCCAGCTGGTGCTTGACGCTCTCGTCGCCGAGGCTCAGCGTGGCATAGGGCTGACCATCGATAAGGACCTTCTGCTGCCCGAAGTCATCGAAACTGTAGTCGAGAACGATACGGTGGGTGCTGTTCTCCTGGACCGCCACGCCGACGGGCTCGATGGCCCAGCCGCCGGCCGTCACGGCGAAAGCGAGCAGGAGAGCGATGAACATGGGGAATCTGCGCATGGGGTAGACCTCCAGAATCAATTGATGAAACGACATGATCGGGAATGCCGGCCGCCGGGATCGATGGCAGGCGGCCTCAGCGTTCAGACGAAACCTGGTGAACTAGCCTCCCTTCCGACACCACCGGGGAATGATATTGCTCATGAGTTGAACTGTGTTCTTCTGTATTTGCAAAGCAACGCCGGCGGAACGGGTGCGCCGGGGATTCGTACATTCCATGCAGAGGGACCTGGGGGTCGCTTGATCAGGCAGGGTGGAACAACCGGTACTTCTCAAAATCTTCGGACCTGCAACTACGTTTTGAGCACCGCCCCCGCGAAGGAAGAACACCGGGACGAGCGGACCCGCGGCGTGTTGGCGGGCCCGAGGGAGCGCAACCAACGCACACCCTCCAATCAATGTCCTATAAAATAAGGCCAAAGCCCATAAAAGTCAATACTTTTTCATACAGTTAGCGCGATTGGATAAACTGAATGTTTATGGAATGGAACCGGCAAGCTGCAGGAATAACGGAAAGGAACGAGAGGAACGTTAAGTATAACTCTTACTTCAACTTATCAACTCGTGCAAGAGTTCGCAAAAAACCACGCCGCTGCCGCGGACATCTTCATCGGCGAGTCAGACGCTATTCGGGCGTGGCCAGCGGGCTGTCGAACTCCACCTTCTGAACGAAATACTCGAAGATGTCCTCCAACTCCTCGCTGTCGCGGCCGTCATCACTGTGAAAAGACCGGAGCAGCTCGTCCAGCGCCCCCTTGACCTTCCCCCAGTGGACGTCGACCAGCACGGCCTCATCAACCGTACCCGGACCGCCCGCAATAGATTGGATTCCCGTTCCCGGCACTGTCCTGCCTCCCATAGAAGCACGTACATGCGCACCCGGGATTGCCAATGCAAACATACCCTATCGACGTGGTGCTGTTCGGGTGTACTCCAGTACATACGTTCCCGGCGGCCGGGAGGCAAGCATTTTTTTGACGTTCTATGGATACTGGCCGGAAACCACGCACAACGCCGTGGCCGTATCCCCCGAAGGCGGATAGGGCGGCTGGTTGAACGGCGGCGGCGTCACGTCCGCAGCGAAGAGGAAGAACGTGTTGTCACCGATCAGGCTGCCCAGGGCCGGGATGGTCTGGTTCCAGGACGTGGTGTAGGCGCTGCCGGGCTGGACATTGGTGAACCCCGCCCGCCAGTAGAAGAAGACCTGGCCACCGGCGGTTTCCAGATCCATGCGGCCGAAGATACGCCGGGCAAAAAGGTCGGTGGCGTTGTGCAGGGTGGCCTCCATCACCGTGGTGAAGGGCAGGTAGCCCGACTCCGGACGGCACTCGAAGTACGCGTAGACCGTGGGTTCGGGCCGCGGCTCGCCATAGAGCACCACGTGAAACTTGTTGTAATCGCCCTCGATGTACTGCTGGCAGTTGTCCCCTTCCTGAACGTCGATGGTGGTGCTGCCGGCGGGATTGCCGTCACCGGCGTACCAGCCGTCGCAGGCCTGGCTCGAGGTGGTCAGCGAGAACCAGATCGTGCCCGAAGCCTTGAAGTCGACATTGGTCACGCCGGTGAGCAGCACCGGCCCGCCGTAGGGCGGCACGGTCCAGGATTCCTCGGACCCGGTGATCACCGGGCCGTTGCACGATTCGTGGGCCCGCAGGGTCACCGTGCGGTCCACTTCGCACCCGTAGTACGGGTCGTTGTCGGCATAGATGAAGACGTCGTAGCAGCCGATGTCCCACTCCCCTTCCTCCAGAGTCAGGTCGTCGCCGTAGATCACGTCGGCCGCGAGCCAGATGTAGCTCAGGGACGGCGGGTCGGAAACGGCGTAGGGATAGGTTTCGAAACCCTCGTCGCCGCAACCGATGCGCACTGACGCAGCCCCGCCGGCCTCGCCGGAGACCTCGGCCCGGAATCCCGGGTGGGGGCGCTGTGTCCGTTCGGCCGCACGTGCATCGTGCGAAGGCATCACCGGAACCGCGGCAGGATCGGCGGCCACCACCAGGACCAGTGCCTCCTCGGGCCAGCCGTCGAGGCCCAACGAACCTGCCGTGGCCTCCTGCCACAGGGGCCCGGACCAGTCTCCCGACTCAGCGGCGTCCACCCCGGCCCACGCCGTGACCGTGAAGAGCCAACCGGCGATGAGAAGAGCGACGAGGATCGGGTGTCGGGGGCAGTGGGCCGTACGCATGGTATTCCTCCGCGTTGCGATAGCTGAATCGGGCGACACCGGGTGCCGGTATGAGACGCCGCCGGGGAACAGCGGTCTTCTCTTCATCATAGTGGCCGGAGACGCAAGCGGGCAAGTCGATTTTCACGAAAGGCTGCGCTCAGGACGACTTTCGCACGGCCTGGAGAAAACGCTCGCCCCGGCCCGACCAGGTTTCAGCCGTCCGTCCAAGCAGAAACTGGTGGACCAGAATCAGCAGGGCCAGCAGCAGGGCGAGAAAGAGCAACCGCCAGGCCGCCAGACCGAACAGCGTGGGAAGGATCAGAACGGCGGCACAGCTCAAGACGCTGAAGACCAGGGAAAGGATGCCGGCGAGCATACCCAGCGGGGAAGGGGAGGCCATGAACGCCGATGGGTCACGTGACACGGGATAGCAGATTGAGACCAGGTTGCCGCCGATGGGCATGACGACAAGGGGCGTGGCGAACACGAGCAGGCCGGTGAACAGGGATGCCAGTGAAGGCAGTTCCGAAGCCACGGACCAGGTCAGCACGGCGAGGACAAAGAGTACCCCGTTGAACACCCAGACGGCCAGGTTCTTGCCCAGCAGCACGTGTCGCAGGTTCACCGGGCAGAGGAAGTAGAGCTGGGCCCCGTTGCCCTCCCAGGAGAAGGTGTTATTGAAGAAGTTGTTGGAGAGAAACGCGAGGTAAAGCAGCATCGAGTAGAACAGCACGCCTTCCTGCCGCAGCCCGGGTAGCGGACGGCGAAACACTTCGGAAAAGATGAAAACGAACATCAGCACCAGCACCGGGGCCATCAGCAGGCTGAAGCGGCCCAGCACGCTGCGCGACAGGTAGCGGAAGTCCTTCACGGCCACCGCCCGGGTCTCCGGCGGGAGGAAGCTCAGCCACTTCCCTGCCACTGTGGCCGTCAAGGCATCCAGTCCCCCTCGGTCCTCCTTTCGCCGGCCGGTTTTCGGCCTGGCTCCCCGGGCCGAACCCGACTCACGGAGGAAGAGTTGGTGCCCGAGTACCAGGCCGGCAAAGGCCCAGACCGCCAGCAAGAGAATCGGCATCACCATGAGTCCCCTATCACCGTTGTCCACGCCGGCCAGGCCGCGCGAGGCCAGGGCCGGGGGCAGCACCGACATGGCGCTTGCCACCGGGGCGAGAAAACCGCTGGCCCCGGTCAGCACCTCTCGGCTGGTGGCGTCCCCGCGGAACTGCTCGATCGCGGCGGGCAGCAGGCAGGTCAGAATCAGCAGGATCATGGCGCCGATTACGATCAGCTCCTTGACCCGGCGGTTGGCCATCAATACTCGTACCACCAGGCCCAGGGCATGTCCCCAGACCACCAGCACCGCGACGAAAAGGGCCAGCAGCACCAGCCCGGCCACGCTGCCGGGCCCGAAGGGCACCAGCATCACCACCCCGGCCGCGGCCAGCGTGGGGTAGTAGAACCAGTGCGCTCCCCCGGCGAACTCGGTGGCCAGGGAGAAGGTGAAAAGCTTCAAACGGCTCAACGGGTAGAGCAGCAGCTGTTCGGGCTGGATCCCGCTGCCGGTGCCGCCGCGCAGCAGGGGCAGGAAGAGGCCGAAGAAGGCACAGGACCAGAGCGCCACCTGCCAGGCATTGCCCAGCAATCCCGGGTCATCGGCGGTCCGGGCATGGTAGAGCAGGAACCCGAAACCGAAGGCCATGCCCAAGGACACCACCACGCCCAGTGCGGTGAGCAGCAGCGCCACCAAGCGATTGATCCACTTCGCCCCGCCGCTGAACTGGCGGAAGGCGATGCGGAAACGCAGCTTGATCAGGGCGAGGAGTCGGTTCATCGGTCAGCCCAGCCAGGAGAGGGTCGGCTTGCGGTGCGGCTCGTCCGACTCCACCAGCGAGAGGAACAGTTCTTCCAGCGAACCGGCGCCGGGTACGTCGTGGCGCAGCTGTTCCTGGCTGCCCTGGGCCACCAGCCGGCCCTGGTGGATGATGGCGATGTGATCGCAGAGCTTTTCCACGATCTCCAGGATGTGCGAGGTGAGGAAGATGGTCACCCCCGCCCCCACCAGCGAGGCGAGCAGGTCCTTGATCAGCCGGGACGCCACGGCATCGATGCCCTCGAAGGGCTCATCGAGGAAGAGCAATTGCGGTTCGTGGATCAGTGCGGAGCAGAGGGCCAGCTTCTTCTTCATCCCGTGGCTGAAGTCGACGACCTGCTTTTTCCGTGCATCGCCCAGGTCCATCAGGTCGAGCAGCTCATCGCTTCTCGGACCGATGACTTTCTTGCGCATGCCATACATCCGGCCGACGAATTCGAGATATTCCCTGGCGGTGAGCCGGTCGAAGAGCGCCAGTTCCTCGGGCAGGACGCCGATGCGCCGCTTGACCTCCACCGGCTCCCGCTCCACGTCGTAGCCCAGCACCGAGGCCCGGCCCTCGCTGATACGCAGCAGCCCGGTGAGCATCTTGATCGTGGTGGATTTTCCCGCACCGTTGGGGCCGAGAAACCCGAAAAAGCTGCCGGTCTCCACATTGAGTTCCAACCGGTCCACGGCGGTGAAGTCGCCGAATTTCCGTACGAGGCCGCTGGTGGCGATGGCGTGCGTCATGTCCCCTCCTCTTCCATTGCGCTGTTATCAATACGGAAAGATGAGGGCCGAGGTTTCTCATCGGTCATGGCGAACCCCCGACCGCGGGGGCCACGGAGGTCAGCGGAAGGAACGAAAATGAATAACGATGGGGTCAGGTCCCATTCATATTCATTTGTTCCTCAGGAGGAGCCCGCGTAGCGGGCGATAAGGCAAGATCAATCCGACGAGTCGTTGAACCGGGGGTGGTCCGGGCTGTACCAGCAGATGTCGCAGCTGCCGCCCAGCTCGCACATCCCGGTGGGGCGCAGGCAGGAGCCGTCGTAGCCGGCGGGCTTCAACGAATCGGTATCCACCAGCACCGTTGCCCCGGCACCGGCAGGTTCGCGCTTCTCTTCGGCTTCTTCGGTTTTGCTCATGATCGCTCCGGCAGACGCGACCCCGCGGCTACTCGATGACCCGGGGGCGGCCCACCACCGGCTTGACGATGACCCGACGCTCCTCGAGGAACTCCAGCACCTTGGCCGCGCACTCCTTGATCGTCAACTGGTCGGTCTCCACCACCAGTTCGGGGTCCTCAGGCTCCTCGTAGGGCGCGGAGATGCCGGTGAAGTCGGGGATTTCACCGGCCCGGGCCTTGACGTAGAGGCCCTTTGGATCGCGACGCTCACACTCCTCGATGGAGCACTTGCAGTAGACTTCGGCGAAGCGGCCCTCCTCCTCCATCCCCCGGGCCTTCTCACGGTCTTCCCGGTAGGGGGAGATGAAGGCGCACATCACGATCATCCCCACCTGGTTGATCAGGTGGGCCACCTCACCGATGCGCCGGATGTTCTCCACCCTGTCCTCGGGGGAAAACCCGAGGTCGCTGTTCAGCCGGTGGCGGATGTTGTCGCCGTCGAGAACGTACGCGAAAAGACCCCGGTTGTAGAGCTGGTCTTCCACTTCCCGGGCCACGGTGGACTTGCCCGACGCGGAGAGGCCGGTGAACCAGAGGGTGATCCCCCGGTGCCCGTGCAGGCGCTCCCGGTCCTTGGTGCTGATATTGGACGGGTGCCAGGTGATGTTGCGATCTTTCGCCGTGCTCATCGTTATCTGCCTCCCACACCTTGGGATATCGTCATTTTCGCCAAATTCGCCTGTGGAACCTACCAGACCGTGCCCGACAAGTCAAAATCATTCTCGTCACGGTCTGCACCTCTTGCTTCGGCACAGACCGTCGGACTCTTGAACGGCCAGGGGTCACGTGCACTTGAGCACGGCCATCGTCTCGCAGTGCGTGGTCTGGGGGAACATGTCGAAGGGCAGCACCCGATCCACACGGTAGCCGCCCGCGGTGGCCAGTTCCTTGAGGTCCCGGGCCAGGGTGGCGGGATTGCACGAAACGTAGAGTACGGTGCCGACCCCCTGCTTCACCAGCTCGGCCACCGTGGCCGGGTCCATGCCCGCCCGGGGCGGGTCCACCAGCACCACGCCGCGCTCCTTGCCGCGGTCCGGCACCAGCTCGCCGAGCACCCTCGGCAGCAGCGGGGCCACCTCGCCGCGGTGGAAACGGAGGTTGGTCACCCCGGCCCGCTCGGCCGTGGCCGTGGCCGAGCGGATGGCGCCCTTGTGCGATTCGATCCCCACCCCCTCCTCCACGAGATCGGACAACAGCAGGAGGAAAACACCCACGCCGCAGTAGGCGTCCACCAGCCAGGGCAGCGTCTCCCCCGGCGGGCAGAGTGTCTCCACCTCGGCCCGCACCACCCCCAGCAGCAGCCGGTGGGTGGCGAAGTTCGTCTGGTAAAAGGCGGTGTCCGGCACGAGGACCTTCCCACCGGGAAGCATCGACTCCTCAACGTCAAAGATCTTGGGCGGCAGGGGCGCCGCCTCCGGGGGCGGCACCAGCCAGTCCTGGTAGGCCCGGCTGCCGTCGGAGCGGAAGACCACCTGGTGCGGCAGACGGTTGCCGGGGAACTCGCTGGCCCTGATTCGCTGCTGCACGGCCTCCACCGCGAGATTTATCCCCTCCTCGGCGATGAGGCAGCGCTCAACCGGCACCAGGTCCCGTCCATGCCGGGCACGGAAGCCGAGATACCGCTCACCGTGTCGCTTGCCCATGGAGTGGAGGGCGATCTTGTTCCGGTATCCATACGGCAGCGGGCAGGCCACGCAGGGCTCCACCGCCACGCCCTCCAGCCCGCCGATCCGCTCCAGGGCGTCCCGAACCTGCTTGGTCTTCAGCGTCAGTTGGTGGGCATACTCGATGTGCTGGTAGCGGCAGCCGCCGCAGCGGCCGTAAACCGGGCAGGGCGGTTCGGTGCGGTGGGGCGACGGCTCGCGCACTTCCTCCAGTTCGGCCTCGAGGTGCTTCTTGCGTACGGCACTGACCCGGACACGAACCACTTCCCCGTCGATCACGTCCTCGATGAGCACCACCCGGCCGTCGTCCAGCCGAGCCACGCCCCGGCCGTCAGAGGCGATGTCGAGAATTTCCAGAGTCAACTGGCTGCCGGCGTCCATCCCGTTGTCGTCAAGCTTGTCTGTCGCCATTTCCCCACGGCTCCGCAGATCATTCTCCAGACACAAATCACTGCAAGGACGTGAAGATACGTCATCGGCGATGGGATGTCCAGAGGGCGAGTCCGGGCCGGGAGCCCAAGCCAAACGTTCGTTCACCAACATGCAATAAATGTCATATCGGAAGAACCGATTCATTGAGGGTGGGTATCGGAAGACTCGTACATAAGTAAGGCCAGGTCATTCGACCTGGCCCTTAGAATTGCTTGGCAGGGCTACGGGGAATCGAACCCCGGTCTGATGACTGAGAATCACCTGTCCTAACCCCTAGACGATAGCCCCGAAAGATTTCAAAGATCGGCCGAAGCCGGGAATGGCTGGGATGCAGGGATTCGAACCCCGATAACATGATCCAGAGTCATGTGTCCTGCCGTTGGACGACATCCCACCATTTTTCTCTTGGCGGATTGCTCCGCAAGAGTCGCAATTTTTATAACAAACTGGCCTGCCTTGTCAAGGATAAACGCAACCCGGGCGGACCTCCCCACCCGGGTGCGGCCAGGCCTTTACGGTGCCGTCGCCGTGACGGTGCAGCTGTCGCTGTCCGTGTCACCCGAAGCGGCAAAAGGCGGCTGGTTGTATGGCGCCGGGGTGACGTCCTCTGCCGCCAGTGTGAACACGTTGCCTCCGACCAGTGAACCGAGGCCCGGGAAGCTCTGGTTCCAGGTGGTGCTGAACACCTCCGCAGGGCTCAGGTTGGTCCATCCTGCGCGCCAGTTGTTGTAGGCCGTGCCGTTGGCGATCAGTGCATCGATCCGCGCCGCGGCCCGGCGGTTCTCGCCGGTCAGGTTGGTCAACTGGGCGGTGAACTGCGAGACGAAGGGCAGCGTGCCGTTGTCCGGGACACAGCCCAGGGCCGCAGCCACGGTGTCCACGGGCGGCGTCGAGCCGATGAACCAGTCGAGCACCCGGCTCATCACCGTGTCCCGATCGGCCTGGTTGTCGATGGCCTCGTAGCCGAACGCCATGTAGAGCATCTTGTAGTCGCCGTCGTAGCGCACTGCAGCCGTGGCCGAACCGTCGTAGGTCCAGCAGGAAACCGAACCGCCGGAGGCGCTGATCTGCGAGGGGTAGGTCTGGTTGTTCGCCCCGTCCCCGCCGCTGATCGCCAGGTCGAGACCGTCGGCGATGGGATCGCCGCCCACCGCGACCAGTGAGGTGTCGTTGAAGTCGTCGGTGACATAGCTCGCCTTGAGGTACGTGCCATAGAACGAAGAGGAGCCAATGTCGTAACCGATATCCTGGCCGGTGATGAACAGTGCACGGCCGCTGTCGAGGAACGACGCGAGGGCGGCCTGGTCAGTGCTGGTCAAGGTGGTGGACCAGTCGTCCCCGGTGAGCCAGACCACCGCGCTGTACTGCAGCAGGTCGCCGGCCGACGGGCTGCCCTGGGCGTCCACGGTCCAGAGCTCATAGCTGTAGCCGGCGTTGGTGATGGCCGTCTCGAAGTAGCCCTGGTAGGCGTCACCGTCGTCGTCGTCCACCAGCAGCACCGGGGGCAGGCCCACAGAGAGGGTGAAGCTGCCGGCGGCGGTGAAGCCGCCGTCGCCGGTGATCTGCAGGGTGATCGTCGCCGGATGGCCCACGGGGGTCCCCGCTGCCGCCTGGACCGTGAAGGTGTCACTGCTGTTGACGGCGCTGGCGAAAGAGCCGATCGTGCCGTAGCTGCCCACCGCATCGACCAGCGTGATGTACGGATCGCTCTCCGAGAGCGTCACCTGGACGTTGTCCACTCCCATGAACCCCTGGTTGACCAGGGTCACGGTCATCTGGGCCGTCTCGCCGGCGTCCAGGCGACCGTCGGCGTCAAGGATCTCGTGCGCCGAATAGGTGATCAGCGCGCTGCTGGCCAGGTCCACGAGGTAATCCATCACCGGCAGACACTCGTTGATGTGATTGGGGATCTGGTCGTCCTGCCAGAAGGTTTCGCCCACCTCGGGCGTGATGCCCAGGATCTTCGGCTTGCTCGTCTGCTCGCCGTACATCCAGTCCACGGTGACGCCATTGGCGTTGTACAGGAGCTCCCAGGCCGTGCCCGCAGCGTACCCGTTCCAGCCGACCATCACGTCGGTCATCGCGGTGAAGATATCGTTGTCCGGCGTGTAGATGTCATCGTAGCCCCAGGGAATGAGGAAATAGTTGCCGTAGCTGTGATAGTTCAGGGCCACGGCAAACTCGTGGGCATTGCAAAAATCGCGCAAGGCCTGGGTCTCCGGTTCGGAGAAGGCCGAAGGGCCGCGATAGGTCTCATCGCTGGTGTAGGGGCTGGAACCCGAGTTGTCGAAACCCCACTGGTAGCCGTAGTTTCGATTGAGATCGACCCCGTAGGTCCCGTCGCCGTTGTTCCGCCGGTTCTTGCGCCACATCCCGCTGCTGTAGGTCTCGTTATAGCGATACCCGTCGGGGTTGACAATGGGCACGAACCAGATCTGGCAGTCGTCCACCCGGCGGGTGTCGTCGGGATCGCTGCCGTAGTTCTCGAGCAGCTTGGTGGCATGCTCGCGACAGAGAGTGGGGCCAATGGGCTCACGGGCGTGATGCGCCCCGTTGAACAGGACCTCCGGTTCGGTGGGATCCTCGGTGTCGGCATCGTCGGAGACTTTGAGGGCAAAGATTTCGTATCCTTCGATGCTGTATCCGATCACTTCCATTTTGGTCAGCGAGGGGTAGGTGGCGGCCAGCGACTCAAAGGCCGCTTTCGATTCGGCGTACGTATCGTAATCACCGAATGAGATGCGTGAATCACCCATCTGCTCCCGCAAGGCGGCGCCGGTGTCGGGAACGCGAACGGTGACATCGAAGTCCCGAAGGCGGAGCGTATCGACGCGCGAGGGGTGGATCACCAGGTCGACCCACTGCCCGTGACGCACGGCGGCGATGTCCAGATCATCCAGGGTCAGGACCTTTTCCAGGTCGCCCTTCTCCTGGAGCGAGATTCGCACGATGGAGCGCAGCCCGTCGTCGGGGGCCACCCCGGCAGGTGCGCCGCTGGAGACAGCGAGAAACAGGATGACCACGAACAGAACACTGCGTCTCAACATCTGAACCTCCGATAGTGAATCGATGCACGGGGCACGTCCGTGGACGTCCTCGAGGGGAAGCAACCCGGCAGGCAGGGGGGCCAGCCCGGGAGGCTTTGCAAAGCGTTGTCAGGGAATATAGGTCAGTGAAGGGGGTACGTCAAGGCGAAGATAAACTGAATGTTTACCATAACCGATTGAAAAATAAAGCCGATCACTCGTTGATGGACGTGATGAGCCGGCGGATCCGCTCGATGGTGCGGTCCCGGCCGATCTTCTCCAACACGTCGAAGATGCCGGGGGAAACGGCCTGGCCCAGCACCGCCACCCTGGTGGCGTGGATCAGCCAGGCGGCCTTGATTTCCAGCTTTTCGGCGGTGGCCCGGAGCAGGGCCTCAGTCTCCTCAGGGCCGAAGGCCGCAGGGGCGTTTTTCTCCAGTTCGTCGGCCCAGACGGTGAGGTGGCCGGCCAGCCCCTCGTGCTTGAGGTGCTTTTTGCGCGCCTTGGCGTCGTATTCGAACTCGTCGACGAGGTAGGGCCGGGCCTGGGCGGCGAAGTCAGGCAGCCGGCGGGAGCGCTCGGCCAGCATCACCAGCAGCCCGGCGAACCAGTCGCGGCGCCCGCCTTCCAGATCGTCGTTCCAGAGGCCTTCGGCCTCGAACACCGGTTTCACCAGGGGGATCAACTGTTCGCCGCCCATCCCGGTGAAGTACTGCCCGTTCATCCACTCCAGCTTTTTCATGTCGAAGACCGCGTCGGAGGAGGTGACGTCTTTCAGTGCGAAGAGGTCGATGGCCTCCTGACGGCTGAAGATCTCCCGGTCCTCCCCGGGTGACCAGCAGAGCAGGGCGAGGAAGTTGAACATGGTTTCGGGCAGAAAGCCCTGGCGCTGGAACTCCATCACCGATGTGGCGCCGTGGCGCTTGGAAAGCCTTTTCTTGTCTTCACCGAGGATCAACGGCAGGTGGGCGAAGATCGGCGGTTCGAGACCGGCGGCACGGTAGAGCAGCACCTGCTTGGAGGTGTTGGTCAGGTGGTCCACGCCGCGGATCACGTGACTCACCGCGAGGTCGGCATCATCGGCGACCACGCTGATGTGATAGGTCGGCGAACCGTCGGACCGCAGCAGGATGAAATCCTCGATCTCCTCGTTGCTGAAGGTGACCCGGCCGACGATGCGGTCCTCCACCACGGTCTCGCCCTCGGGCACGCGGAAGCGCAGCACGGGCCGGATGCCCTCGGCTTTGCGCCGGCCGCCGTGCTCCAGATTCCACTCCCGGGCGAAGCGGGCATTGTACGAGCGGCCGGCCTTCTGCGCCGCGGTCCGCTCCTCCTCGATCAACTCCTTCGGGGCGTAGCAGTGGTAGGCCATGCCGGCGTTGAACAGGGCCTCGGCAAACCGCTCGTAGATCGCGCCCCGCTCGGACTGGAAGTACGGGCCCTCGTCCGGGGCCAGCCCCAGCCATTTCAGGCCGTCGATGATCCCCGCGGTCATCGCTTCGTCGGAGCGCTCGCGGTCGGTGTCCTCGATGCGCAGGATGTAGGCCCCCCCCTGCCGGCGGGCAAAGAGGTAATTGAACAGCGCGGTACGGGCGCCCCCCACATGGAGGTGCCCGGTGGGGCTCGGCGCGAAACGCACGCGAACCTTGGTGTCGGTCTGTTCGGCGGTCATCTCAACCTCCCGCGGGACCGGGTCCCGGACAATGAAAACGGCAAGCCGCGGGTGGCGGGCTTGCCGTGGGGCCGGCACCGTAATGGGGCACCGGTATCAGAAAGACAGATGATTGCTGGCGGAGAGGGGGGGATTCGAACCCCCGGTAGGGTTTCCCCTACAACTGCTTAGCAGGCAGCCCTGTTCAGCCACTCCAGCACCTCTCCATATGATGTTTGGTCCGTTCCGTGGTGCCTCACTCCTCCCCAACCCCCTCGGAGGGGGGCGAAACTGGCGGAGGGAGTAGGATTCGAACCCACGGAACTTGCGTTCAACGGTTTTCAAGACCGCCGCCTTCGACCACTCGGCCATCCCTCCGCTTCACGCGTCAAACCGTGGTGAGTCTAGGGAATACACCCCATGTTGTCAAGGAAATCCCTCAGGAAATCCCGGGCTGCGATTCCAGCAGCTCCAGCCCGCCCATGTAGGGCTGCAGCGCCTCGGGAATCCGCACGGTGCCGTCGGCCTGCTGGTATTGCTCGAGCAGTGCCACCATGGTGCGCCCCACGGCCAATCCCGACCCGTTGAGGGTGTGCACGTACTCCGCCTTGCCCCCGGCCTGCGGCTTGAAACGGATCTTTGCCCGCCGGGCCTGGAAGTCCTCGAAGTTGGAGCAGGAGGAGATCTCACGGTACGTATTCTGGCTCGGCAGCCAGACCTCCAGGTCGTAGGTCTTGGCCGCGGAGAACCCCAGGTCGCCGGTGCAGAGGGAAACCACACGGTAATGCAGGCCCAGCCGCTGCAGCACCGCCTCGGCATGACCGGTGAGCCGCTCAAGTTCCTCGTAGGAGCGGTCCGGCTCGCAGAAGGTCACCAGCTCGACCTTGTGGAACTGGTGCTGCCGGATCAACCCCCTGGTGTCCTTGCCCCAGGCGCCGGCCTCGCTGCGGAAGCAGGGCGTGAAGGCGGTGTAACGGATCGGCAGGTCCGCGCCCTTCAGGCGTTCACCGGCATGGATGTTGGTCACCGGCACTTCGGCAGTGGGGATCAGGTAATAGTCCTGTCCCTCCTCCTTTTCCAGCTTGAACAGGTCACCGGCGAACTTCGGCAGCTGCCCGGTGGCGAAAAGACTGCTGTCATTGACGATATATGGCGGCAGCACCTCGAGGTAGCCGTGCTCGCCGGTCTGCATGTCGAGCATCATCGCGGCCAGGGCCCGTTCGAGCCTGGCCCCGGCGCCGCAGAGCAGGACAAATCGGCTGCCGGTCATCCGCGCCGCTCGGGGCAGATCGATGATGCCCAGCTCGGCGCCCAGCTCGTCATGGGCCTTGGGCGCAAAGTCCATCAGCGGCTTCTCACCCACCACCCGCTCCACCGGATTGTCGTTCTCGTCGGCGCCCAGCGGCACCGAAGCGTGGGGGATATTGGGAATACGCTCGATTATTCGTTGCAGGGCGGTTTCACACTCCTTGAGCCGCCGATCGTTCTCCTTGATCGACTCGGAGAGCTGCTTCATCTCCGCCTGGGCCCCGGTGGTGTCGATCTTCTGCTTGCGCAGCTCGCCGATCTTCTTCGACTTCACCTTCAGCTCGTGCTTGGCGCTCTCCACCTCGACCAGCAACCGTCGGCGGTCGCCGTCGAACTGGATGAATTCGTCCAGGTTCAGCTCTTCGCCGCGGGTCCCGATCCTGGCGATCAGGGCCTCGACGTTTTCACGAACGAACGAGAGGTCATACATCGGATCCCACCTCGGGGGCGGCGTCGACCTCGTGTGAAGAATCGACGCATTTTTTCGGTTCACGATCCCGGAAAACCGCTATCAATCGCGTTTCAAGCAGTTTGGGAAATCCGGTTCGCCGGGTGAAGGAGACTCAATCTAACCGAAGCACCTGAACTTGTCAAATCCAGCATTGACCGCACTTTGCAGTCTTTCCCATCCGTGCTATGATGACTCACGAATTTCTCCAAGACCATGCCGTTTCTCACGTCGGGGACGTGTCTGCCGGCAACACGGGGGGATTCGGGGCTGCCTTTCTGCAGAGAGCGTTCGCGACCACAAGATTACCGGGCCATGTCACAAGCGGCGATGCCACAACAGAGTGCCGGCGAGAGGGAGGAAGTCCTTTTCGGGTTGCTCCCGGAAGGGTCCCGGCTGACCGTCCGGCGCGACAAGAGCGGCACCCTGCGGCTGATCATGCCCGGTGTCAGGGGCCGCATCCCGCTCGTGCCCGTGGACGCTGCCGAGCCCGAAGAGGAGGCCGTGGAGAAGGCCGAATCCCTGGCCCGCAGAGGCCGCGATTTCGTGGTTTTCATCGGGCCGGGCGAGCCCGAGCCCGAGTTGCTGCTCTGGGCCTACGGCCTCAAGGGTGCCCAGGTTGTCGAGTATCAGGAAGACCGGCCGGAACAGACCCTGCGCCGGCTGGAGTGCCTCGCCTGCCAGCGGGACCGCCGCAACATCTCACCGGAGCCACCGGGGCCCGCCGCGCCGCGGCAACTGGGCCGCGGGCCGCTTTCCCGTCTTTCCCAGGGCAAACGGCCCAAAGCAGTGGCCAATATCTTTCAGCAGCTTTTCGACGAATGGGCCGAGGAAGCGGGCCGGGCCGGAAAATCCCTTTCCCCCTGTGCCGTGGAACTGCTGGTTAACCGGTTGCACAGTCGCAAGCTGAGTGATTTCCGCCGGCTCTCCCGCGACCTGGCGGTGCGCTGGCCTCAGCCGGCCATCGACCGCCAGGCGGTGCTCGAACTGGAGGACGGCCATCCGCGGACCGAGGGCAGCCAGGTGGCCGAGATGAACCCTCTGCGCAGGGCCCTCTTCACCCTGCTCGACAGCCACGATGGATCGGCCTTCTCCGGCGACGCCTTCCGAGAGGCGCCGCAGGTCCTCGAACGGGCGATCATCTCCATGGCGCTGACCCATGCCCGCGGCACACAGACCCGGGCGGCACGGCTGCTCGGCATCACCCGCAGCACACTGCAGACACGCCTGAAACAGTTGGGTATCGATCCCGGGGAGTTCAAGCGCAACAGCTCTTGACCGACGCGATATTCGGGGCAGACCCGGTCCCAGGAGGGTGCCGATGATCAGCGAGAACGGTTCCGACGCCTTCAAACTCGAATACAAGCTGGGGAGCAAGGACTACCTCTTCCTCAACCTGATGATCGGTTTCGAGCGCACGCTGCGGCTCTATGACCTCCGGGGAGATTCCAAGTATTTCGGCCCCCACTACATGCGGCGCCTGGGCCGGGCGCTGGGCTCGCGCCTGGAGGAGGGCCAGTACCTGGCGGTGAGCGGTGACAACCGCGAGAGCACCGAACCGCTGAAAAAAGCGTTGATCAAAGCCGTAACGGAGACCGGCGTACACGTGCTCGACCTGGGCATGACGCCGACACCGGTGACCTACCTCGCCAACTTCCTCATCGATAACCCGGTGGTCTCCGGGTCGGTGATGATCACCGCCTCGCACTGCGAGAAGCACGAGAACGGGATGAAGATCACCATCAACCAGCGTCCCTTCTGCGGTGACCAGCTGAAGGCGCTGGCCATGGATGCCCTGAACGACAACTGGCGCATCGCCGACACCCCGGGCACCCGGCAGCTGCACAACATCAACCCGCAGTACAACCGGATCGTGGACCGCATGGTCGACCACATTCGTGGCATGATGGACCGCGACGTGCTGACCACGGTGGTGGTGGACGGCGGTCACGGCCTGATCGGCCCACGAGCGAGCAAAATCTACGAGCGGGACCTCGGCCTTTACACGCACAAGCTCTATTGCTCGCCCGACCGCTCCTTCTCGGCCCACTCGCCCGACCCGTCGCGCAAGCTGAACATGATCAACCTGGCCAGCACGGTCTCCTCGTACCAGGAGTCGGCGATCATCGGCCTGGCCTTCGACGGGGACGGGGACCGGTTGAGCGTGGTGGACGGCAACGGCCGGATGTACTTCGGCCCCGAGCTGACCACACTGTTTCTCGTCCAGCAGGTTCGCAGCGAAGGACCGGCCCGCTTCGCCGCCGACACCCAGCTGCCGCTCTCCGTGATCCGCTGGATCGCAAAGCATCTCGACGACGGGCTCTGCATCATCCGCGAACCGGGGAACCCGCAGTTCAAGCAGACGATCCTGGATGAGCAGCTCGACTTCGGCGGCGAGACATCGGGGCACTTCCTCTTCACGCCGCTGAAGCAGGACGAACGGTTCCGGCATGTTGCCGTGGACGACGCCCTGCTGGCCAGCCTCGAACTGGTTCAGTCGGTCTACGAATCGGGGATGGACTTCCAGCGACTGGCCGAGGGCATTCTCGGCGAAGTGCGCGACGGCAAAACCGCGGTCTGGTCCAAGCGCTTCGCCCTCCCCGAGGAACACCGCATGGCCCTGCTGCGCGAGGTCGGCTCACGGTTCCGCACCAGGGTTCCCGACCTTGGCCCCCGGCTGCAGTTCCGCTGCACCGAGTCGATCAAGCATTTCTCCCCGTCGATGGATGAGGTGCTCACCATCCGCCCCTCGCAGACCGAACCGGTGCTCAAAGTGCAGTGGGAGGGGCCGTGGGACAGCCACACCAAGGCGACCATCGCCCTCAAGGCCGAACTGGCCGAGTGCTACCGCAAGGCCCGGGCGCCATTGCCCGAAGAACTCTCCTGACCCCGGGCCCGCTTTGGCCCCCTCCCCCGGTCAGGTATACTATGGCGGATAATGTTTTCCTGGTTTCAATGCGCAGGCGACGGGAGGGACCGATGATCATCTGCCCCAGGGTGGGAAGTGGAGCGGTACGGTGCTGGACCGTTCGAGCGGCGGCCATGACAGCCTGCGCACTCGCCCTGATTCTCTTTTCCGGCTGTGGGATGGCGAAGAAACTGCCGGCGCGAATGATGAGCTCCACCTTTGACGGGCTGGGCCAGGCCATTGCCGAGCAGCCCGACGTGCGCATGGTCGAGGAGGCCCTGCCGGCCTACCTGCTGCTGATGGACGGGTTGCTGATTTCCGCACCGGACGACCCGGCCCTGTTGCGCACCGCCGCCCGGTCCTACTCCTCCTACGCCTCGGCCTTCGTGCCCGAAGAGGAGCCGGAACGGTTGGCCCACCTCTACGCCAGGGCCCGGGAATACAGCCTGCGCCTGCTGGACCAGACCCGCCCGGCGATCGCCACGGCCCTGCGGGGTCCCAGCAGGGACTTCGACCGCATCCTGCCGGACATCCGAAACGCAGATGTTCCCGACGTCTTCCTTGCCGGCAGCTGTCTCGGCGGCTGGATCACGGCGAACAGCGACTCGGCAGCGGCCATCGCCGAACAGCCCAAGCTGGTGGCGCTGATGGAGCGTTTGCTTGAACTGGATGAGGGCCATTTCTACGGCGGCCCCCACCTCTTTTTCGGCATCTACCACGGGGTCAAGCCAAAGGCCGTGGGCGGCAAGCCGGAGCTGGCACGGGAGCATTTTGAAAAAGCACTGGCCTTCAGCGGTGACGAGTTTCTGCTCACCAGGGTACTCTACGCCCAGTATTACGCCCGGCAGGTGTTTGACCAGGAACTGTACGAATCGTTACTCCAGGAGGTGCTCGACGCCCCGGTGGAGACCTATCCGCAAACCCGCTTATTGAACGAAGTGGCGCGGGTCAAAGCCCGCACGCTGCTCGAACTGACTGAGGAATACTTCTGATGCACAGACTCATCCGCAGAGGATCGCTGGTCGCCCTTCTCCTCATCTTCCTGTTGCTGGCCGCCGTCCCCGACGCCGGGGCCGCCAAGCGGCTGGGCACGGCGAAATACACGATCAAGGTGGCCACCCTGGCCCCGGACGGCAGTTCCTGGATGGACATCTTCCACGAAATGAACACCGAGGTCTACGAAAAGACGGGCCAGCAGGTGAAATTCAAGGTCTACCCCGGCGGCGTCCTGGGCAGCGAGAGCGACGTGATCCGCAAGATCCGCGTGGGCCAGGTGCATGGCAGCGCCTTTACCGGCGGCGGCCTCACCGAAATCTTCCCCGACATGCGGGCCATGAATCTGCCGTTGCAGTTCGAGGACTGGGAGGAATTCAACTACGTACTGGAGAAGATGAGCCCGCGGCTGGAACAGGAGTTCGGCAAGAAGGGCTACGTGGTGCTCGGCTACCCCCAGCTCGGGTTCACCTACTGCTTCTCCCGCCGGGAGATCCGCAGCGTCGAGGACCTGCGGCAGACCAAGCCCTGGATGTGGGGCAACGAACCGATCATGAGCTCGGTGTTCAGGGAGGCCCGGGTCAACCCGGTGAGCGTTGATATCGGGGACGTGCTCACCGGTCTGCAGACCGGCCTGCTGGACACGGCCTTCAATACGCCCCTCGGCGTCATCGCCCTGCAGTGGTTTACCCGGCTGGAGACGATGACCAACCTGCCGCTGACCTATTCCACCGGCGGCCTGTTGGTGACGAAGAAAAACTTCGACCGCATCCCCGCC
>Ga0180429_10000108_pt1 | contig 77560 bp, 62 predicted proteins | sample SS_ome_FD_132428 | JGI IMG/M metagenome (GOLD analysis project Ga0180429, IMG submission 132428) | Hypersaline lake sediment archaeal communities from the Salton Sea, California, USA - SS_1_S_1 metaG | ecosystem: Environmental > Aquatic > Non-marine Saline and Alkaline > Hypersaline > Sediment ... | reverse complement strand
GAGAAGGCCCCGATCATGGACACCTGGTGGCAGACCGAGACCGGCGGCATACTCATCACACCGCTGCCGGGCGCGATCGCCACGAAGCCGGGCTCCGCGACCTTCCCGTTCTTCGGCGTGAAGCCCAAGGTCATCCGCGAAAACGGCAGCCAGTGCTCGCCGAACGAGGGCGGCTACCTGGTCATCGAGGAGCCGTGGCCGGGCATCATGCGCACCGTGTACAACCACCACGAGCGCTTCAAGGAGACATATTTCTCCATGTTCCCCGGAGTCTACTTCACCGGCGACGGCGCCCGCATCGACGACGACGGCTACTACTGGCTCATGGGCCGCGTGGACGACGTCATCAACATCTCCGGTCACCGCATCGGCACGGCCGAGGTCGAGTCGGCGCTGGTCTCGCATCCGGCGGTCGCCGAGTCGGCGGTCGTGGGCTTCCCGCACGAGGTCAAGGGCCAGGGCATCTACGCCTACATCACGCTCAAGGCGGGGACGAATCTGACCGACGATCTCAAGAAGGAGCTCATCAAGCACGTCCGCAAGGAGATAGGCCCGATCGCGACCCCGGACAAGCTGCACTTCACCAACGCGCTGCCCAAGACCCGCTCCGGCAAGATCATGCGCCGCATCCTGCGCAAGATCGCCGAGGGGGACGTGAAGAACCTGGGCGACACCTCGACGCTGGCCGACCCGAACGTGGTCAACGCCCTGGTGGAGGGAAGGCAATAAGTCAGGTTTAGGCTGAGGTTAAGGCTAAGTAAAAGGCCCTCGGTTTCACGAGGGCCTTTTTTCTGATTACTGATAACTGATCACTATCATCAGTTCTTCATCACCTTGAGCGTCGTGCCGGCTCTAACCGAGGACGGATCGGTCAGGTCGTTCCACCTCTGCAGCTGGGCTATGGTCACCTTGTGTTTGCGGGCGATGTCCCACAGCGTCTCGCCGCTTCTGACCTTGTGGCTGACCGGCTTGGATCCAGACGACTTCGCAAGCTTGACGGGCTTGCCCTCGGGAGCGGCATTGGTCTGCCGCTTCATCGCGGGCTTCGTCCCGCCCTTGATCTTGAGCTTAGTGCCGGCGCGCACCCGGCGCGGGTCCTTTATGCCGTTCCAGGCCATTATCTTCTTCGAGCTCACGCCGTAGCGCTCGGCCACGTGCCCCAGCGTCTCCCCGGACTTGAGCGTATGCGTGCTAGAAGAACCGGAGGATGCCTTTTTCGTCGAGGCAGCTACGGCCGTCGATTTGGAGCTAGGCGCCTTGGAAGCCGTCGGAGCCGAACCACCCTTGATCTTGAGCTTGGTGCCGGCGCGCACCCGGCGCGGGTCCTTTATGCCGTTCCAGGCCATTATCTTCTTCGAGCTCACGCCGTAGCGCTCGGCCACGTGCCCCAGCGTCTCCCCGGACTTGAGCACGTGGACGCTGTCCGCCTGTACCTTGGCGCTGGTTGCGTTCTCGAGGTTGATAGCGGTCGTCCCACCGGCGACGGTCTTCTTGGAAGCCTTGCCGTAGACCTTGAGTTTGCGACCGGCCCTCACCCGGCGTGGGTTCCTGATGTCGTTGACCGCCATGAGCTCCTTGGTGGTCATACCGTACCTGCTGGCGACCGAGTAGAGCGTCTCGCCCTTCCTGAGCTTATGCGTAGCGGTGGCCTCCTTTGTGGCGACCTCGCTCAAGTCTATCGCGGTAGTGTTCGCAGGACTTGCTACCTTCTTTGAAACGCGCAACTTCTGCCCGACCTTCAGGCGCTTCGGGTCCTTTATGCCGTTCCAGGCCATGAGTTGCTTGGAGGTAGTGCCGTTGCGAGCGGCGATGCCGCCCAGCGTCTCACCCCGTTTGACCCTATGATAGGCGGTCTTGGTCCCTCGAGAACCGGAGGATCTGGACGGGGCTCCCCTTGTATATATCTTGAGCCTCTGCCCCTCGCGGATCATCGAGCGCCTGCCCATCCTGTTCCACTTGCGGAGTTTGGCCACCGTCACGCCCTTGTACTTCGCGGCGATCGTGCTGAGCGTATCGCCGCGGCGGACCTTATACCTGACTACCTTGGAGCGGCTGCCCCTCCCGGACGAGTCGGCCTTGGCGAACCTCGCCGCATACGCGCCAACGGGTATCACGAGCGTCTGTCCGCGACGCAGCTTGGAGCGTCGGCCTATGCCGTTCGCGCTTGCGAGCGCACTTGTGGATACGCCGTAGCGGCGGGCGAGCTTATAGAGGGTGTCGCCGCTGCGGACCTTGTGGCGCACTATCTTTATTCGCTCGTCCTCAGGCAGCTTGGCATAGGCGACCTTGAACTTGCCCTCGCTGCCCTTGGGGAGCTTTATCCGGTAGTTCTTTTGGTTGGGCGGCGTCGCTCCCCTTACGAGATGCGCGTTGAGCTTCGCCACTTCGTCCTCGGAGATACCAGCGCACTTCGCTATCACGGAGATATCCGTCTGCGTATCGACCGATGATATGTCGAACTCGAGGGGCTCCTCGTAGTCGATGTTCTTGAAGCCGAAGCGCGCGGGGTCCTTGGCCATGATGGCGGCCGCGATATACTTGGGCACGTAATCGCGGGTCTCTGCCCTGAGGGCCCTGCGGTGACTGGCATGTTTCCAGAAGTCCTTGCTGCCGGTCATCTTTATGGCCTTGCGCACGCGCCCCGGGCCAGCGTTGTAGCCCGCCATCGCCAGGTACCAGTCGCCGAACTCGTCGTGGAGGTCGGCGAAGAACTTGGCTGCCGCATACGTGGCCTTGTGGGGATCGCGACGCTCGTCCACCCATCCGTCCACCCTGAGCCCGTAGAGCTTGCCCGTAGAGCGTATGAACTGCCAGTTGCCCACGGCATTCGCGTGAGAACGGGCGTTGTCGTTGAAGCCGCTCTCGATGAGGGCGATGTAGACCAGATCCTCCGGCATCCCCTGCTGCTTGAGGATCTTCTTCATCAGCGGCATGTACTTGCCGGACCTCCGCAGATAGCGCTCGAAGTGCCTTCGGCCCGCCCCCTGGAAATACTGGATCCAGGCCACTACGCGCTCGTTGACGACCAGCGGTATGTCGGAGCGAGGGAGGTGTTTCAGGTCGTGCTCGTTGATGAAGCGCCATGCATCCTTTGCGCTTTTGGCGCTTTTGTTGCCCGAGCACGAAACAAGGAGGGACGCGATGCACATCACCGCTGTCCAGATGATAACTGACCGAAATCGAAACATTTCATCTCCTCATGAACGGGGTGCCCGGGGCCTCTCTTATAATGATATTATAGCCTCATTGACCGCAAGGCGCCAGGGCCCACCCCAGATTATCCATCACATGTCCAATAAGTTGCCCATATCATTAAAACATAGTCAGTCCGCCTGTTTCCTCAGAAATGTCGGGATGTCGTACTCGTCGTTCTGGTATTCGAGAACGCCTATCTCCCTGGCTATCTCCTTGAGCTCGCCTTTGACCTCGCTGTCCTTACCGAGGGTCTTTCCTACCTCCTGGGCCAGGAGGCCGCCTGCCACGGGCGCCTGCCTCGTGGCACCTGTGGGGAGCCCCGCCTGCTGGACCGGCTGGGGCTGGACCGCCAGCTGCGGCTGCGGCCTCACCTCCTGCGAGGGAAGGCCCTGCCTCGGCAGGGGCTTGGCGAAACCCGCTGCCGCCTGGGTGTAGCTGCCCTGTTGCGCGACTTGCCGCGAATGATGGACAGGCCTGAGGAGCTTGCCCTGGGGCTTGTTGAAACCGGTGGCGATGACCGTCACCCTGAGCTCGCCTTTGATCTCTTCGTTTATTACCGCGCCGAAGAGTATGTTGGCGTTCTCCTCCGCCTCCTCCTGGATTATCTTGGATGCTTCGCTGATCTCGTGGAGGGTCATGTCGGAGCCGCCCGTTATGTTGATCAGGATGCCGGTCGCGCCCTTGATCGAGGTGTCCTCGAGCAGCGGGCTTGAGATCGCCTTGGTTGCCGCATCCATGGCGCGGGACTCGCCCGTCGCCGCTCCCGTGCCCATGAGCGCCATGCCCATCTCGTTCATAACTGTGCGCACGTCGGCGAAGTCCAGGTTCACAAGGCCGTGAACGGTGATCAGGTCCGAGATGCCCTTGACCGCCTGCAACAGGACCTGATCTGCCTCCTTGAATGCATCTATGACCGTTACGTCGTGGCCGACGACGCCGAGAAGCTTCTCGTTGGGTATCGTTATGAGCGTATCCACGGCGTCCCTGAGTTCCGCTATGCCGCGATCGGCCTGCTGCGTGCGGGCGCGCCCCTCGAACTCGAAGGGCTTGGTGACCACGCCAACGGTGAGCGCCCCAAGCTCCTTGGCGAGCTTGGCGATGATGGGCGCACCGCCCGTGCCGGTGCCGCCGCCCATGCCGGCGGTGATGAAGACCATGTCGGCCCCCGACAGGTGCTCGGCTATCGTCCTCTGATCCTCCAGAGCCGCGTTGCGACCTACGTCCGGGTTGGCGCCGGCGCCAAGCCCCTTGGTGAGCTCGCGACCGACCTGGATCTTGTTGGGCGCCAGGTTGAGCCTCAGCGCCTGCAGGTCCGTGTTGGCGACGATGAAGTCGACGCCCTCCAGACCCCCCTCCATCATCGTGTTGATGGCGTTGCCGCCGCCACCGCCCACTCCTACGACCTTTATCCTAGCGTTCTGTGCACAGCTCTCGACTAATTCAAACATGGGATCCTCCCTAATTTTTCTATATGTTGACGACAGGGCGAATGCTCTCGCCCATCCCCTTTATCTTCGTTCAGAAGATCTCACCAAGCAGCTCCCTCATGCGGCCCTTGACCTTGTTGTAGACGTTGCGGTCGCGGACCTTGAAGCGCTGCTCGTCCCGGTTGTTGGAGCCCAGAAGGTTAAGACCCACGCCGGTCGAGTACATCGGGTTGCGCACGACGTCGACCAGACCGCCTATGCGCTTGGGCAGCCCCTTGCGCACCGGCAGGTTGAATATCTGCTCGGCTATCTCCACCGCGCCCTCTAGCGAGGTCGTCCCGCCTGTCAGGACGACGCCTGCCGCCATCATGTCCTCGTAGCCGGAACGCGCTATCTCCTGATGCGCCAAAGTGAATATCTCCTCCATGCGCGGCTCCAGTATCTCGGCGAGTATCTGCCGGGAGAGGACGCGCGGGCTGCGGCCGCCTACGGAGGGCACCTCTATCGTCTCATCCTTGTGAACCATGCCGGCGCAGCAGCTGCCGTAGCGCTGCTTTATCTTCTCCGCCTCGTGCTGAGGCGTGCGCAGGCCAACAGCCACATCGTTGGTCAGGTGGTTTCCGCCTATCGTGAGCACCGCCGTATGAACGATGGAGCCCTGGGAGAAGATGGCTATGTCCGTAGTACCGCCGCCGATGTCGAGGAGCACGACGCCCAGATCCTTCTCGTCATTAGAGAGCACCGCCTCCGAGGACGCCAGCTGCTGGAGGATGATGTCGTTGACGTTGAGCCCTGCCCTGTTGCAGCACTTGATTATGTTCTGCGCGGAGGTCACGGCCCCGGTGACGATGTGGACTTTGGCCTCCAGCCTCACACCGCTCATGCCCACCGGGTCGCGGACCCCGTCCTGGTCGTCCACTATGAACTGCTGGGGGATCACGTGGATCACCTCGCGGTCGAGCGGTATCGATACCGCCTGGGCCGCGTCTATGACCCTCTCGACGTCGGCCGGGGTGACCTCCTTGTCCTTTATGGCCACTATCCCGTGGCTGTTGATCCCCTTGATGTGGCCGCCGGCGATACCGGCGAACACCGAGGTTATCTCGCAGCCTGCCATGAGCTCGGCCTCCTCCACCGCCTTCTTGATGGAGTTGACCGTACTCTCTATGTTGACGACCACCCCCTTGCGGAGACCCTTGGAGGGGTGGGTGCCTATGCCGACGACGTCGACGCCCTCGTTCATCACCTCCCCCACTATACAGCATATCTTGGTCGTGCCTATGTCGAGACCGACCACCAGCTCTTCCCTCTTCGCCATAACGACTCCCCCTTTCCCACCGTCCACAAGCCCATAGGTCCTTCCGCCAGGACCCCCTGGCGCAGAACCTCGGGGCTCATGTCGGTCTATATTTTACGATTATCCTGCCATCCTCATCAGCCAGCATATATTGTATTCTACCCTGCCTCGCTGCGATCGCCCGGCGCATCCGGTCGATCTTGCTCACCCGCTCGGCAAAGTTTGAGTGCCCCAGAAGCGCCTGCATCGGCTCGCGCCTGGTCATGAACGAGTAACCGTCCACCTCGTCGAAGTGTACCTCGGCCACCCCGTACTCACGGCCGAAGCGCGACGACGACAGCACGTCTATGATATTCAGCGCCCGCCCTAGCCTGGCCAGGCTCTCGTCGTCGGGCCCAAGGCCTTCGCCGAACTCGATGCCGGTTATGATCGGCATGTCTCTGTCGTCGTAGGGCGCAAGCTGTTTGACGATGTTTGACTCTCCGTCCACGTAGTGGAAGCCGCGAGAGAGAACTATCGCCACGGGCCTGTACTCCTCGACGTATATCTGCAGCGTGTCCGGCAGGCGCCTCCTAACGGCCGCCTCCTTCACCCACGGATTCCCGTCGAGCTTGCCGTAGACGTCGTCCACAGACATCCAGAAGAGGTTGTCGCCCTTTCTCACTCCGGAGAGGGAGGCGACCTCGTCCGGGCTGAGATACTTCCAGTCGCCCTCGACGACGATCCTCTCGAGCTCGAACGCGCTCCCAAGGAACACGACCCTGTATAGACCGTAGAGAGCGGCCAGACCGATCACAACGATGAGGACGGACAGAAGCGCGCGCTCGATCTGCCTGAGCCTCTCGCCCCAGCGCCTGCGCCTACGCACCGTCTGTCGCTTCAAAAATACGCTCATGAAATCCGTAATCCGTGATCCGTAATCCGTGATCCGAAAAAAAGCTTTATGTCGGCGAAGGTCGGGTTCATACGTTCACCTTCAGCCTCGCCCCGTCGAGGAGCCTCTCGCAGACCTCGTCGAAGCTTATCCCCACGTGGGCCGCCGCCTTGGGCACCAGCGACAGCTCCGTCATCCCGGGTATCGTGTTGACCTCCAGGAAGTAGGCCTCGTCATCGCCCTTGACCATGTAGTCGACACGCGCCGTCCCCTCGCATTCGATCTCCCTGCAGATCATCTCGCTCCACCTCATCAACCTCTCGGAGATCCCCTCCCCTATGCGGGCCGGCACTATGTACTCCGTCATACCCTTGGTGTATTTGGACTTATAGTCGTAGAACCCGCTCTTAGGGGCTATCTCCAGAGTCGGCAGCGCCTCTCCGTTGAGGACGCCCACCGTGACCTCCTTGCCCTTTATGTAGCATTCGATCAGCGCCTTGTCGTCCGACTCTAGCGCCTGGCGAATGGCTGCGGCCAGATCCTGCTCGCGCTCGACTATCGTCATGTTTATGGTCGATCCCTCCCTCGACGGCTTAACGATGACCGGAAATTCCATCTTGAGCTCCGAGGCGAAGCCTTCGGGGTTTTGGCTAGCGGAGTCGAAGATCGCACCAGGGACGCATGGTATGCCCATCTCCCGGGCCAGGCGCTTGCAGACGATCTTGTCCATGCCCACCGAGGAGGCCAGCACGCCTCCGCCGGTATAGGGCAGGCGAATCATCTCCAAAAGCCCCTGGACGCAGCCGTCCTCGCCGAACTTGCCGTGCAGCGCCACGATCGCCACGTCGGGGCGCTCTCTCCCGAGGTCGGATACGAGCCCGGCCCCGTCCTTTACGTCGACCTGGACGACCTCGAAGCCCCGGCGCCTGAGGCCGTCGGCTATGGCGCCGCCCGTCTTGAGGGATATCTCCCTCTCCTTCGATACTCCGCCCTGAAGCACGGCCACCTTCTTGCCCTTCCACTTTTCCGACATCACGCCTCCGCTCGTCTACGACCTTCCTATGATGTCCACCACCGTGTCCAGGAGTACCCCAGTGCCCTGCTTCACGCGGTCGCGCACGAGGCTTACGAGCACGGCTACGTCCCTGGCCTTGGCGCCGCCCTCGTTGACTATGCCGCCCCGCTCGTCGACCCTGGCACCGCCGACACGGACCCCTGTGAGGCCCTCCTCGTCGATCATCACGCTGGCCTTCGGCTTGCACGGGCTCGCGAAGACCCTGCCGAAGGACGGGTGCTCGGTTCCCGGCGTCGCCTCATCGGCCGATGCAGTCGGCCCGCCGGCTCGGACCTTCACCAGCACCCTGGTGACCGCCGCAGTTCTCGGCACCTTGAGCCTGCCCGATTCGAAGCGAAGGGCGGGCCGCCTGAGCGTGAGCTCCTGGCCCTCCTTGTTCACTATGGTGACCTCCTCGAAGGCCTCCGCCCGATAGTCCTCGCCGCCCTCCTTGCGAGAGCAAAGCGCTCCTGCCACGGTGCCGGCGAAGCCGTCGAGATCGAAATCTCCCACGAAGCCCTTGGACCTCATCTCATCAAGCAGATCCGCCGTCAGAGCCGAGGCGCCTACCGATAGATAGACATCGTCGCCGTCCGTGCGATCGACGCGGATCTCCTTGAACGCGTCGCCCAGCTCCACCAGCAGGCCAGGGAGGCCTGCGTCCCTGACGAGTGTCGAGCTCCCCCGGCCCCAGAAGCGATAGTCGACCTGTTGATCGATCGCCCATCCGAGCAGCGACTTGAGCTCCTCAAGGTTCTCAACGCGGACGAATGCCTCGGGCGCGCCACCACAGCCCGCGACGCTGTGATCCGATGTGGGCTCGTCGAACATAACGCGTCCATCCGACAGCAGTGCGCTCAGGGAGTCCTTCTGATCCCTGGTCATCCTGCTCTCCTGCTCCGACTCCCTCTCAAGCTTGGCCGCCAGCCTCGGGTTCAGAGACTTCAGGTCAAGCTCTTCGAGAAGGCCTTCGCCGTCTGCGTCACACTCCCCGCCCCCAGAAAGAGTATCATGTCCTCCCTCCGGCACCACGGGGTCAGCGTCGACAGCACGTCCTGCGTCGTCGGCGCATACGCCACCATCTTCTTCGGGTATCGCTTGCACATCTCTCTCCATAGTCTTCCCCCTGTATAGTTTCTGCGTGGTCTCTCCCCAGCAGCGTAGACGTCCATAACCACTACGGCGTCCGCGTCCCGTACGCAGGACACGAAGCCCGAAAAATGATCGGCCAGCCTAGAGTACCGGTGAGGCTGAAGCACCGCTACAAGTCTGCGTCTGGGCCAGCCGGCCCGCGCCGCGGCTATGGTCGCGTTTATCTCGGCAGGGTGATGGGCGTAGTCGTCTATCACCATCGGGCCCTTCCTCGACAGGAGTTGAAACCTCCTGGCCACCCCGCCGAAGCGCTTGAGCGCCGCCCTTATCCTCTTGAAGGGTATGTCCAGATGCCTGCAGACCGCCACCGTCGCCAGGGCGTTTTCGACCTGATGCAGCCCGGTCATCCCGAGCGTCACCCTCCCCAGGGCTTTGCCCTTCTCGACGACCTCGAACTCAAGAGTACCGCCATCCTGAATCACGTCGCTGGCGACGTAGTCGGCGCCCTTGGCCCCGTAGGTGATGCAAGGCCTTGTTATCTTCGGGAGGACGCTGCGCACAGCGGCGTTCGAGGTACAGGCCACCACCGCACCGTAGAATGGAACCTTGTTTGCGAACTCTACGAACGCCCCCTTGAGATCGGAGAAGTTCGCATAGCTCTCCATGTGCTCCCTGTCTATGTTGGTTATCACGCCTATCGTGGGCGTGAGCTTCAGAAACGAGCAGTCGGACTCGTCGGCCTCAGCGACCAAAAAGTCGCCCTTGCCGAGCCTGGCATTCGAGCGGAAGTTGTTAACCTTGCCTCCGATGATCATCGTCGGATCGAAGCCGGCGTGCTCCATGACGTATCCGATGAGCGAGGTCGTGGAGGTCTTGCCGTGCGTTCCGGCCACGGCGACGCCGTACTTCAGGCGCATCAGCTCCGCCAGCATCTCCGCCCTAGGGACCACCGCGAGCCCCATGCGCCTGGCTTCCCTCACCTCCGGATTGTCCTCACCTACCGCCGACGATACGACCACGGCATGGGCGCCGTCGATATTGCTTCGGCTGTGGCCTTTATAGATCCTAGCGCCCTTGCGCCTGAGTTTCTTCGTGGTCGCGGACGAACGCACGTCGGAGCCGGTGACGCGGTAGCCCAGGTTGAGAAGCACCTCGGCTATGCCGCTCATGCCGATGCCGCCGATGCCCACGAGATGGATCTGTTGATACTTCTTGAACACCTTATTCTCCCTTTCCCTCCCCTAGATCAGGGCGAGCGACTCCCTGGCTATCCTGCGCGCAGCATCCGGCTTTCCAAAGCCCAGGGCCCCCATCCGCATGCCCTCCAGCCTGTCGTGATCGTTCACTAGCCCCTTCAGCTCCAGGGCCAATCGCTCGCCCGTGAGCTCGTCGTCGGATATGACGACCGCCCCTCCGGCGGCGGCCATACTCATAGCGTTGGCGCGCTGATGATCGTCCGCCGCATATGGATATGGCACCAGTATCGACGGGATGCCGAGCGAGGACAGCTCGGCCACCGTGTTGGCCCCGGCGCGCGCAACCGCAATGTCAACCCGCTCGTAGCAGTCCCACATCGCATCCTTGAACGGGAAGACCTCCGCCTCTATTCCGGCCTCCTCGTAGGCGCGCCCTATCGCCATGTGATCGTCGTTTTTGCCCGTCTGGTGTATGATCCTCAGCGAGCTGCCCATCGCTCTCATGAATTCAACTGAGTCCACCATCGCGCGATTGATGCTGTGCGCACCATGCGAGCCGCCGAAGGCGAGCACCGTCGTCTGTCCGGTCTGGACCTTCTCGCCATGGCGCGCGTCGAGGATCTTCCTCCTCACCGGGACCCCCGCGAGAACCGCCTTGCCGCCGAAGTACGGCATCGCATCCGTATAGGCCACGAACACCTTCCTGGCGAAGCGCTTGAGCATCCTGTTGGTCATGCCTGGTAGCGCGTTGGGCTCCACGAGAACCACCGGCACGCGCATCATCCATGCCGCGACGGCCAGCGGTCCTGCCGCGTAGCCGCCGATCCCCACGAGCAGGTCGGGGCGCTCCGACCTTATGATTCCGATCGCCCGAGCTACCGCTATCGGTATCCTTGCGGCCGACACGAGCTTCGCAATTCCGCTCTTGTCCTTCAGCGAGTTCGACTTCATCAGGACGATCTTCCACCCGTGCCTGGGCACGATCTCGGACTCCAGGCCGCGAGAGGTGCCCGCGAAGACGATCTCCGTCCCCGGCGCCTGCTTGGCGATCTCCTCCGCAACGGCGATACCAGGAAAGATATGCCCCCCGGTGCCTCCGGCGGCGATCATCGCCTTCTTATGTCCTTCGTCCCGTGTCATATTCAAAGTTTCCGCCTACCAAGCCTCCGCTGTGGTCCGCCTGTAGCTCGAGATGTTGAGCAGGATGCCGACCGCTATCAGCGATATCACGAGCGACGATCCTCCGTAGCTTATGAACGGCAGCGCCAGGCCCTTGGTCGGCAAAATCCCCATCACCACGCCCATGTTGAGCACGGCGCCCATCCCTATGAGCAGAGTGCATCCGACGGCTAGATACCTGCTGAACAGGTCCGGCGCGCCCAGCGCTATCTTCAGCCCCCGGTAGCAGAAGAAGCCGAACAGCGAGATGACGAGCATGATTCCAACGAGCCCCATCTCCTCCCCGATGACGGAGAATATGAAATCCGTGTGGGCCTCCGGCAGATAGAAGAGCTTCTGCTGCCCCTGGCCCAGGCCCCTGCCGAACCATCCGCCCTCGTTGAAAGCCACGAACGACTGTATCATCTGAAATCCCGAACCGTAGCGGTCGTCCCACGGGTTCAGAAACGCCATGATCCTGCGCCGCCTGTACTCCGATCCTGCCACCAGGAGCACCGCCAGGGGCAACGTGCCCAGGAGAAATCCCAGCAGATACGGGAGCCTCACGCCCGCCACGAACATCATGAACCAGGTGATCGCGGCGATCGTGGCGGCGGCGCCGAAGTCCCTCTGTACCAGGATGCAGGCGGCCACCACCGCCATGAACAGGATGTGCGGCATGAAGCCTATTCCGAAACTCTTGATCCTCCTCGACTTCTTCTCCAGCGAATAAGCAAGGAAGATTATCATCGCGACCTTGGCCGCCTCCGACGGCTGGAACGCTAATGGCCCCAGGTTTATCCAGCGCGTGGCTCCCCCGATCGTCCTGCCGATGCCGGGCACGAAGACGGCGCCGACGAGCCCCAAGGCCACGAACAGGATGGGGTAGACCAGCCGGCGGTATGATCCGTATGAGAGCTTCGTCGTGATCGCCATACCGGCGAAGCCCATCGCTGCGAAGATCAGGCTGCGCTTGAGGAAAAAGTAGCTATCGCCAAAACGCTCCCTGGCCAGGACCGCGCTCGCGCTGTAGTTCATCGTGATTCCGATCCCCACGAGCAGGATCACGCAGAACAGAAGCTTCGAGTCCAGATGGACCCTCTGATAGTCGTAGTCACGCATCCAAAAGCCCCTTAGCCGCCCGGGCGAACGACTCCCCCCGATCAGCGTAGTCCTTGAACATATCGAAGCTGGCGCACGCCGGCGACAGCAGCACCACGTCGCCGGGGCTGGCCTCGCGGCTGGCCATGCGCACCGCCTCCTCCATCGACTGCGCCCTCGATGTCCTGGCTATCCCCTCCAGGATCGTCTGAATCGCCGGCGCCGATTCGCCGATCAGCACGGCGTGCTTCAGCCTCCCCTCGGCGGCGCGCGCCAGCCCCGCAAAGTCGGCACCCTTGGCCTGCCCTCCCGCGATGAGGATCAACTGCTCCGAGAAGCCCTCCATGGCCTTCACCGTCGCCCCGACGTTGGTGCCCTTCGAGTCGTCGTAGTAACGGACGCCGTCCACCTCGCAGACGAGCTCGACCCTGTGGGGAAGGCCCTCGAACGAGCGGAGCCCATCCTCCATCGACTCCCACTCGACGCCGGAGAGACGAACGGCCAGCAGGGCGGCGAGCATGTTCTCGATGTTGTGGGCGCCTGCGAGCTTGAGCCCATCGATGGGGAACCTGTGCGGCGTTACGCCGTCCACCTGTACCCACATGACGCCGTCCTCGTACCAGGCCCGGTTCGCCCTGGCGCCGCCCGGCGAGGAGAGGACCTTCCCTGTGGCATCGAAGGGGGCCAGGTTGCACACGGAGACCGCCACGCTGTCCGAGACAGCGTCGCAGGCCGCGTTGTATATTCCGAAGCCGGAGCTGGCCATCTGTTCGAAGAGTTTGGACTTGCTGGCCACGTAGTTCTCGAACGTGCCATGCCTGTCCAGATGGTCGTCGGTGGCGTTGAGCCACACGGCGATGTCGGCGGCGAGCGACGGCGCCGCCTCGAGCTGGAAGCTCGACACCTCCAGGACCACACGGTCGGCCTCGTTCGCCTCGACGATCATGGAGATCGCGGGTGCGCCGATGTTTCCGGCGACCGGACAGCGCATGCCCGCGCTTCTGAGCATGTGCCCGATCAGCGAGGCCGTGGTCGTCTTGCCGTTGGTGCCGGTCACGGCGATTATAGGCTTTTGAATCCTGGACGCGGCAAGCTCCATCTCCCCCACGATCGGCACGCCGCGTTCGCGCGCTTTGACGAGCCCCGGCAGCGAAAGGGGAACGCCCGGGCTCACCACCACGAGGTCCTTGTCGGCCGCCTCGAGCGCGTCTAGCGATCCGAGAGCGAGCTCCACATCGATGCCGTCCAGGGCGTCCAGGCTCGCAGCCAGATCGTCCGCGGCCTTGGAGTCGCATACCGTGACGCGCGATCCCTCGCTCGCCAGGAAGCGGGCGGCCGCGACGCCGGACCTCCCGAGGCCCAGCACCAAGACGCTCCTGTCTTTAAGCTCGTACCTAGCCAAACATCACCTCAGTTTCAGCGTCGAGAGCGACGCCAGCGCCAGAATTATCGCGATTATCCAAAAGCGCACTATCACCTTGGATTCGCTCCACCCCTTCAGCTCGAAGTGGTGATGGAGCGGTGCCATTCGAAACACCCTCTTGCCGGTCAGCTTGAACGATACGACCTGAGTTATCACCGAAATGGTCTCCAGGACGAAGATCCCCCCTATCATTATAAGTAGGATCTCGTTCTTCGTTACCACGGCGGAGTAGCCCAGAAGCGCCCCCAGGGGCAGCGATCCCACGTCGCCCATGAAGATCGAGGCAGGGTGCGCGTTGTACCATAGGAACCCGACGCACGCGCCGACGACGGCGCCGCAGAAGACAGCCAGCTCCCCGCTGCCCGGGACGTACTGAACGGCCAGATACTCGGCTATCACCGAGTTGCCTGCAACGTACGCAAGCACGGCGTAGGCCAGAAATGCCACGATGGAGGGAACGCTCACCAGGCCGTCCAGACCGTCGGTAAGGTTCACGGCGTTGGACGCGCCCACAACGACTATGACGGCGAAGGGTACGTACATCCAGCCCAGGTCGGGGCTTACGCCCTTGAAAAACGGCAGGGCCAACTCCCTCGAGAGGCCTATTGCATCGAAGAGCACGAGCATCGCTATCGTCGCCGCAGCCAGCTGGAGCGGAAACTTGTAGCGAGCCCTTAGCCCCTTCGGATCGCTCAGAATCACCTTCCTGTAGTCGTCGATGAAGCCGATCAGACCGAAGGCGATCACTACGCAGGCGGCGATGAGCACGAAGGGCTCGAAGAACTTCGACCACAGGAGCACCGATGCGAACGCTGATATCCAAAGGAGGATGCCGCCCATGGTGGGGGTGCCCCTCTTGTCCATGTGCGTCACCGGACCGTCGTCGCGCACGGTCTGCCAGAACTGTTTCTTCGCCAGCCACCTTATCATCATCTTTCCGAAGACGAAGTAGATGGCCATTGCCGTGAACGTGGCCATGAACGTGCGAAACGTTATGTAACGCACGACGTTGAAGCCGATGAACTGCTCGTGCAGCGGATATAATAGATAGTAGAGCATATTATCTCTCGTGATCCGTGATCCGTGATCCGTAATCCGTTTTTTCGATCATCCTGAGCCGATCTCCCTTTTCAGATAATCGACCACCCGCTCCATCTTCATCCCGCGCGACCCCTTCACCAAAAGGACGTCGCCGGCCCTGAGCTCATCACCTATGAGGCGCGCCATCTGTTGTACGTCATCGCAGACGGAGATATCCGACTCTCCGAGCCCAGCCTCCATGGCGCCCGCCGCTACGTCGCCAGCGAAATCGCCGATCACGTAGGCGAGCTCGACGCCCGACTCCGCGGCCTGGCGTCCCACGCCCCTGTGCAGCTCGGGCGAGCCCTCACCAAGCTCCAGCATGTCGCCCAGCGCCACAACGAAACGCCCCGCCCTCGCGGCCGCACCAACCGTGCGAAATGCCGCCCTCATAGACTCGGGATTGGCGTTGTACGAGTCGTTGACGACCCTAGCGCCGTTGGCCATCTGGAGCCTCTCGAAGCGCATCGCCATCGGGCTGAACCGGCTCAGGCTGTCCACGGAGGCGGCCTCGTCGACCCCCAGCGCCACGCCGACCGCGAGAGCGGCCAGGGCGTTCATGACGTTGTGAGAACCCGGCACCGGGAGCACGGTCGTAAACTCCCTGCCCCTTATCGAAACGGCCAGCCGCATCTCGCCCAGCCCCTCCGTATCCATGTGCAAAAACTTCACGTCGCAGTCGTTTTGCATCCCGAACGTGACCCTGTCCCCCGTGTGCGCCTTGGCTACCTCCAGTACCCACGGGTCTTCCACGTTGACGCAGGCTACGCCCCTTCCGTCCATCGCCTCGAAGAGCTCCCCCTTGGCCCTGGCGACGGCCTCGACCGTGTGGAGCTTCTCCAGGTGTGCGGCCGTGACGTTGGTTATGAGCCCTACGTCCGGGCGCGCGACCGAGGCCAATCTCTCTATCTCTCCGGCGGCGTTCATGCCCATCTCTAGCACCGCCACCTTGTGCTCATCGGTCCACCTGAAGACAGTGAGGGGGAGACCGATGAGGTTGTTGAAGTTGCCCTCGGTCTTGAGCACCGGGCCCAGCGACTGCGCTATGCCGGCGATCATCTGCTTAGTGGTGGACTTGCCGTTGCTTCCGGTGACGGCGACGCACGGCGCCGTGAACCTCGACCGCCACCATGCGGCGACATCGCCCAACGCGCGTTCGGTATCATGCACCTCCACCGCACAGGCGCCGTCGGGGATGTTCGATCCGCTTCTCACCATCACAGCCCCGGCACCGGCGGCAACAGCGTCGCCCAGAAAATCGTGCCCGTCGTAGTGCGCGCCCTTGATGGCGACGAAGAGCTCCCCGCCCTTGAGGTCGCGCGTGTCTATCCCGACGCGGCCTAGCTTGACGGCCCCGTCGCCGGACACGATTCGCCCGCCGGTCGCGGCTGCTATCTGATCGAGCGTGAACTCCATACCGATAAAACCTCTCAAACTCGGAGGGCGCCTGCCAGCTCCTCCCTGTCGTCGAAACGTATCCTCTCGTCGCCGAGTATCTGGTAGTCCTCGTGTCCCTTGCCCGCCACCACTAGCACGTCGCCGGGCCTGGCCAGCTCCACGCCCCTGTGTATCGCCTGGCGCCTGTCCGACACCACCTCGTAACCCATGTCCCCGTCGAACGGACACGCCCTCCCCGTAACGCCAGGCAGTATCTCCTCTATTATCCTGGCCGGGTCCTCCGTCCTGGGGTTGTCGCTGGTGACCAGCACTACATCGGCGAGCTCCGCCGCGACGGACCCCATCAGTGGACGCTTGGCCCTGTCGCGGTCGCCCCCGCAGCCGAATACCGCCAAGAGCCTCCCCCCCGACTCCGCGAGGAGCTCCCTGGCGTGCGCCAGCGCGTTTCGCAGTGCGTCCGGCGTATGCGCGTAGTCGACCAGCGCCAGCACGCCCCTGTCGTTGGGCACCGCTTCGAACCTGCCGGGCACACAGCAAAGAGCATCTAGACCGCTGACGATATCCTTTGGCTTGACGCCAAGGCCGAGCGCCACCGCTGTTGCGGCAAGCGCGTTCATCGCGTTGAAGCTACCGCATAGTTTGGAGCAAACGTCGAAGGCTCTCTCCCGCATCTTGATCCGCATCGCAATACCGGACTGGTTGAGCGAGAGCGCTTCACCGCGCACATCCGCCTTATCAGAGAAACCGTAGAGCATCGCAGGAACGGCACACCTGCTTGCCATCCTGAGCCCGTAATCGTCGTCGGCGTTTATGACGGCAAAGGCTTCGGGCTTCGCGCTCTCGGCGAGCACCCTGTCGAAGAGGATCGACTTGGCGGAGAAGTAGGACTCCATGCCGTCGTGATAGTCCAGGTGCTCGGGGCTCAGATTCGTGAAGACGCCAGCGTCGAAACGGCAGCCGGCGACCCTTGATTGTTCCAGCGCGTGCGAGCTGACCTCCATCGCACAGCTGTCGCATCCGGACTCCCTCATCCTGCGCAGCAGCCTCTGTAGATCCAGCGAGAAAGGGGTCGTATGAGGCGCTTTCTCGCTCATGCCCCCGAATCTGTATTCGACCGTACCGAGCACGCCGGGCTCGCGCCCAGCCGAACGCAGTATCGACTCGATCATATAGGCCGTCGTGGTCTTTCCGTTGGTGCCGGTGATACCTACGACGGTCAGCTCTCCCGACGGTTCGCCGTACAGCCTCGAGGCCATGTGCCCCATGGCCGCCCTGGAGTCGTGGACGACGACGTTGATCACGTCGAGGTCTCGCCCCACGGGTCGCTCGCTCACGACCACGCTGGCGCCGCGGTTCATCGCCGCCTCCACGAAGTCGTTGCCGTCGTGGCGCGTGCCCCTTATCGCGAAGAAGCACGAACCCGGCGTGGCGCGACGGGCGTCGTAGACGAGCTCGGACACCTCAGCATCCGCGGCACCTCTGAGCCCCAGCACCGTCATGCCCTTTATTAGTTCCTCGAGCCTCATCCCTTCCCTTCGCTCATATGAGCGGTTTGAACTCCACTCGGCATAGATCGCCGGCGGCGAGCACGCTGCCCGGCTCCGGCCACTGCCGCACCGCTATACCGCTCCCCTGAAAGTTCCACTCTATCTCAGCATCGCCTGAGGCCGCCAACACGGCTCGCATCGTCATGCCCCTGAAATCCGGGAGCCTCCACGACTTCTCGTCGTGTCTGGTGACCTGCCTCGGCTCGTCCTCCGAGGTCACAACCGGCGGCACGTCCTCGACGGTCTGCATCTCCGGCATCTGCGATGCCACGATCGTCCTCCCCGCAGACGTCTTGCTCGCCGGCACCTTGAGATAGCGAAGCGTCTTCTCGACTATCCTTCTGAACACCGGGGCGGCGACCTGTCCCCCGTAGTAGGCGCCCTTGGGTTCGTTCAGGCCCACAAAAACCGCGATGCGCGGGTTCTCGGCGGGGGCGAACCCCACGAAAGAGGCGAAGTACCTGTTCTTGGCATAGGTGCCGGTGCGCGGGTCGACCTTCTGAGCCGTGCCGGTCTTGCCCGCCATCCTGTAGTCGACGCTTGCGGCAAGCATTCCCGTGCCGTCCTCCTCCACCACCATCTCCAGAATGTCCCTCACGACCCCCGCGACGTCCGACCCTATGGGGGTGGCTACCACCTCTGGCTTCGTCTCGGATATGACGCTTCCGTCCTCGGCCATCACCGCATCGACGATGTAGGGTTTCATGAGCCGCCCGCCGTTGGCTATCGCCGCAAAGGCCATCGCCATCTGCAGAGACGTGGCCGCCATACCCTGCCCGAAGGCGATCGTGGCAAACTGGATCGGTGACCACTTGTCGTAATGCGTCAGTATGCCAGCGGCCTCGCCCGGCAGATCGATCGATGTCTTGCGGCCGAAGCCAAAATCCCTGACCGCGTCATATACGCGCTCCCTGCCTAGGCGGCTCTCGATCTTGTACGTCCCTATGTTGCTGGAGACCTTTATTATGTCCGCAACCGAAAGCATGTCGTGCGGGTGCGAGTCCCTCACCACGTCCTTGCCTATCGTGATCTGTCCGTTCTCGCAGTCAAACTCCTCGTCGTATGACACGACCCCGGCGTTGAGAGCCGCGGAGACGACGATCACCTTGAAGGTCGATCCGGGCTCGTGCGGCTCCACGATCACGCTGTTGCGCCAGTGCGACAGCGGATACTTCGAATACTCGTTGGGGTCGAACGTGGGCACGTTCGCCATCGCCAATATCGCACCGGTCCTAACGTCGACCACCACGGCCTCGCCGCCTTCGGCGCGGGCCGAATCTACGCCCTTTGCCAGCTCGCTGTCGGCTATGTACTGCAGCGTCTTGTCGACGGTGAGCCTTATGTTTTGCCTCTCCGATGCCTTCTCACCCCCGCTGGGCGAGAGGTAGAGGTGGCCCCTGGCGTCCCTCCTTATCTCGTGGGTCTTCGACCTCGACGAGAGCACGTCGTCGTACTGCAGCTCCAACCCGCCCAGCGGCTCCGCGTCGAAGCCCACGGCGCCCAGGACCGACGCGCCCACCGTGCCGTTCGGATACGAGCGCAGGCTCTCCTTCATCGTGTATATGCCCTCGAGGCCAAGCGCCTTCACCTCCGCCACCTCCTCGTCGTCAGCTCGCCTCTTTATCCAGACGAACTTCCTCTTCGACGACAGCTTGTCCAAAAGCCGCTTGCGGTCTACGTCCAGGATCTCCGCCAGCTTCGAGACCGCCTCCACCGAATCAACTATCTCCTGCGGGTTGGCGAACAGCGAGTCGGCGGTGATGTCTATCGCCAGATCGCGGCCGTTTTTATCCACTATCTTTCCGCGCATGCTGTGCTCGCGGACCGCCGTCCTGTACTGCCTGAGCGCCACCTTCTCCAGCTCGTCGTTGTTCTTCAGGTGGAAGCCGACGGCCCGGCTCGCGAGCACGCCGAAGCACAGTGCGAAGAATGCGCCGACCGCATAGACGCGCTTGGCGCTCGTTGCGCCCTCGTCCCTCTCGACTGTTCGGTACTTCGGCATATTCGGTCAAAACTTCATGCTTCCGGAACTACCTTCTCCTCAGGATCACGACCTCGTCACCCATCGGCAGCCTCATCCCGAACCTCTCGCTGGCCACCCTCGACAACCTGTCGGGCGACTTGAGCTCCGCGATGTCAGCCTCGAGCCTGTCCCGCTGCCTCATCAGATCGGTCGTCTCCTTGCGTATCCTGCTCACCTCGTAACCGAGCTGTATCACCTGTATCCTCGTCCACACGAACAGCAGGGCCATCAGCGTCACGACCGCCAGCAGGGTGAGCGCCTGCCTGAGATATCTGCGCGTTGCCACCATCGTCTTGGTGGCGATGGGCTGGCGCCTTACCGCCCTGGTCATCGATATCGCGCCGTAGTGGTTCAAGCACACCTCCGAAGGCCTCTGAGCTTCGCGCTGCGCGCCCTTGGGTTCTTTCCGACCTCATCCTCCTTGGGCCTGACCGGCCTCTTGGTGAGGATTTCGTAGCCGCCCTCGGAGGCCAGGGAGCGAAAGGCCCTCTTGACCATCCTGTCCTCGAGGGAGTGATAGCTTATGACCGCCATCCTCCCGCCGGGCCTCAAGAGCTCGGGGGCCGTATCGAGGAAGTCGCGAAGCTGCCCGAGCTCGTCGTTGACCGCTATGCGGAGCGCCTGGAAGATGCGCGTCGCAGGATGGATCCTGCCGCGGCCCGTTCGGGGCACGGCGCGCTCGACCGCCTCCGCCAGCTCGCCCGTGGTCGCGATATCACTCCTCCCCGCGACGGCCCGGGCTATCCTTCGCGCGTATCTCTCCTCGCCGAAGTCGCGAAATACCCCTTCTAACTCCTCCGCGCTCGAGCGGGCGATGAGATCCGCTGCGGTCTCACCGCCATCCCCGTCCATCCTCATGTCCAGCGGTCCGTCGTTGCGTATGCTGAAACCGCGCGACGCCTCGTCCAGCTGGTAACTCGACACGCCGAGGTCGGCTAGGATCGCATCGACGCCATCCACGTCCAATTTTGAAAGCACCCCGGCGATATCGCTCATCCTGGCCCTCTCCAGGATCGCCCTCTCGCCTGCCCACGCCAGCCTGTCCGCCGCCTCCTCGATCGCATCTGCGTCCCTGTCCGTCCCGATCAGGATGCCGTCCGGCCCGCTGGACTTGAGCATGAGCTCCGCATGTCCGCCGCCTCCAAGGGTGACGTCCACCGCAACGGCGCCCGGCCGCAGCGCCAAGAGCCCCACGACCTCCTCGGGTAGAGCGGGGAGATGGTAGATGGCCTCCCCGTCCCTGCCCGAACGATCCGTCATTGCGGCTCTCCCTCGGGAACGTCGCTCACGAAGCTCAGCATCGCATCCTCGACGGACGCGTAGATCTCCTCGTCCAGGCCCATCGCCTCGAATATGTTGCGGACGTAGCCGTTTGCGGCCGCCATCCTCAGATCGCCTCCGTCGCACTGAAACTCGATAATCCGTTCCGCTATGCGCTGCACCAGCTTGTAGTCGAGGTGTTTGAGCCCCTCGAAGTTCAGCACGATGTTCCGCTGGTCGCAGCCGGACAGCGACGACAGCACGTCGTCGAGCACATGCACGTTGCGACGCGAGAGCTCGCCCCTCACGCCCACCACCGAGATATCGTGAAACCTCTTCACCTCGAACATGTCATGTCCCCCTCGAACTACAGGCCCAGCTCAGCCAGCCTCGATCCCATCGACTCCAGCTTGAGCTCGGCGTTTCTGAAGGCGTCATCCCATCGCTGCTTCGACCAGATCTCGAACTTGTGCGTCATGCCGACTATCACCACGTCCTTGTCGAAGTCGGCGTAGGTCCGAAGCGTCGGCGGAATGAGTATCCTGCCCTGCGCGTCCAGCGAACACTCGACGGCAGCGGAGACGAAGGCCCTCTGCAGCGCCTTGACCTCGTCCATGAACTGCGGCAGCTCGCCCACCTTGCGTTCGAGCTTCTGCCACTCCGGCACCGGATAGGCCCAAAGGCATTCGTCGAAGTTGGTTATGATAAGCCTCTCGTCGTAGTTGCTCGAGAGGGCCTCACGGAAGCGCGAGGGGACCGAAAGCCTCCCCTTGGCGTCCACCTGATGGTGATATCTCCCACGAAACATGCGTTATTCCCAAGATTTAGGAAAATGCCCCACTTCTCCCCACTTCTTGGGAAAATAGCGACAAAGGCTCAAGACAGTCAAGCCTTTTTGGCTTGTAATTGCTTGAAAAACAAGGTTTTTTGGCCCGGGCCGGCCTCAGGAGTCGGATAAAAAAAGAGATGTAAATTAGATCCTTGTAAAAACAGATAAAAGTAATCTATAGACTGTTTAATTAAGTCATTGATTTATAAGATTAATTTTTTCAATGAACATCGGCCCATATCTGTCGGCGCAAAGCACATTCAAAACCGCATCTGCCGACAAAGGTCTCATAGGATGCTGATCCAAACAGCTTTTGCACCGATTATCAACCATAAAAGCTGATAAAATAAGGCTTTGCGCTAGGGAGGTGGTTAGTTTCGGCGAGATCTGACTGCATTGCTGCGCACGACTATGAAGCGGACGGAGACGATTAAGACCAGCGCCGAGACCGCGACGAGGACTGTGTCGGCCGCGCACCACCGTTCGGCTATCGGGAATTCGAATCCCCTGACGTGATTCACAAACGTCCACGCGTTGTTGAACAGGTGGCAGAAGACGGCCGCCCACAGCGCGCCGGTGACGGCGTAGGCCCATCCGAATATCACGCCAAGCATGAAGTAAAGATGGAAGTAGTGCGGGTTGCCGTGCATCATGCTGAAGATGATCGACGCGGCGACGATCGCCCACGCGCCGCCCCACCTCGCGGCCAGCGACGTCTGGCAGAATCCTCTGAAGAATATCTCCTCGCATACTGCCGGTATGAGGCACAGCAGGATCAACTTCCAGGCGATCATCCCGGCTGTGCCGGCCTTCAACACCCTGTCCATCGCCTCCTTCAGCTCGGGGGGCAAGGGCCAGAGCCTCTCGGTGAGGACTGTCGCGTAGTCCATGAGGACTACGGCGCCGAGCATGAAAAGGCACAGCGCCACGAACGTGGGCAGGTCGAAGCGGCCGAACGACAAAAGCCTCCTCCTGTCGAAGCCCAACAGGTAGACGAGCAGGATCGGTATGCCGGCTACGGCCAGGATCTCGTTCATGAGTATGGAGGCGGATATCCACCCGCCTCGCATCATGAGCTGTGCCGGTATCTGAAGTATCAGGACCGCGGTGGTGGCGACGAAGACCAGCGGCGGCGATGCCACCGCCGCGCCGGGCCTCCACAGCGCCTGCCAAAAGGGCGATCTCATATGGCGACGGTTCATCTGAAGTCGCAGACCTCTGAAAGTTTGCGCCTCGGCGGCACCCTGTTGGCGGGCTCGTTCGGAACGCCGATGGGGACGATAGCCACGGGCCTCATCCCCTTCACCACTCCCAGGATCTCGGCCGCCTTCGTCTCGTCGAAGCTGCCGACCCAGCAGGCGCCCAGGCCCATCGCATGCGACGCGAGGAGTATGTTCTCGACCGCGGCGGCGGTCTCCTGCAGCGCATACGTATGGCTGCCCCTGTCGCCGTACTTATCCTCGGCCTTCGTGAGGTCGGCGAGCACGACGATCACGACGGAGGCCTGTTCAATGAAGAGCTGATGCCCCGCCTCCTTGGCGAGCCTGGACTTGAGGTCCTGGTCGCGGACCGCCACGAACCGCCAGCTCTGCTCGTTGCCGGCCGACGGCGCCATGATCGCAGCGTCCAGGATCTTGTTTAGCGCATCGTCCTCTATGGGCCTTCCCCTCTTGAACTGCCTGATGGACCTGCGGCCCGCTATGGCCTCGAATAGTTCCATAAAACACACCTCCATAATTTTTCTATTCGATACGGTAAGTTGGTCGGCATGATGTGTCAAGACATACCCCGGGCACTTGCCACTTGGCATTCTCCCGAAAACGCCATAGGGTGTGGACATGTCCACGACCAGGGCGCTCAAGCGGGGCGACACTATAGGGATAGCCGCTCCCGCCAGCCCGTTCGACAGGAGCCTCTTCTTGAAGGGCGCCAAGACTCTGGAGGCGATGGGCTTTTCGGTCCTCTACCGAAAGGACATCTTCGACCAGAACCGCTACTTCGCCGGCACCGAAAAGCGCAGGGCGCAGGAGTTCACGGAGCTCATGGCGGACGAGCGCGTTCAAGCTGTCATGTTCGCACGCGGAGGCTACGGCAGCCAGCGGGTGATACCGATGTTGGATTCGGAGGAGATCGCGAAGCACCCGAAGCCGGTCGTGGGATTTTCCGACATCACGGCGCTGCTCACCTTCCTCAGGCAGGGCGCGGGCGTACCGACCTTCTACGGCCCGGTCGTAACACAGCTGGGAAGAGGGGCGTCGGAGGCCACCCGCGAATCGCTCTTGCGTTCGCTCACCATGGGCGGGGCCCTCGGCGCCGTTGAAACTGGTGAAGCCAGGACGCTCAAGCCCGGGAAGGCCGAGGGCAAGCTCGTCGGCGGCTGCCTCACTCTGATAAACTCCAGCATAGGAACCCCATACGAGCTCGACACCGAGGGCGCGGTCCTCTTCCTGGAGGACGTGGGCGAGAAGGTGTACGCGCTCGACCGCATGCTCGTTCAGCTGAAAGCCACCGGGGCGATCGAAAGATGCCGCGCCGTGATAGTGGGAAACATCGAGCCCCCCAAGGGCGAGACATACGACGTGGAGTCGATGCTGCGTGACGTCCTCTCCGAATTTCGAGGCCCGATCGTAGACAGGTTTCCCGCAGGTCACTCGGGCGACTTCATGACGCTCCCCCTGGGGACTAAGGTCGAGATCAACGCTGAGGACGTGGACGGCCCGCCCGCCATCGAGTTCACCGAGGGGCTTCTGGAATGAACAAGAATATCGATCGCGAGTTCAAGCAGGCTGTGGAGGACGGAGCATTCCCCGCCGCACAGTTGTGCGTGGCCAAGGGCGGAGACGTAATCTACAGCGCCAGCTACGGCCAGGCCAGGGATGACACCTGCTTCGATATAGCCTCGCTCACGAAGCCCATCGCCACGGCGACGCTGACGACGATGCTCGTGCACGACGGCCTGCTCAAGCTGGACGACACCGTCTACCAATGGCTGGCCGGAGCCAGGCTGCCCGCACACCGGCAGATGACTGTTGGACAACTGCTAGACCACAGAAGCGGCCTTGCTGCCTGGCAGCCGTTCTACCGCTCTCTGCCAATGGCCCTGGTTGGCACGGAGGAGGGCAAGCACATCATGCTCGAGGAGTGCTACGCGGAGGAGCCCACGGGGGCCCCGGGCGCGAAGACGCTCTACAGCGACATAGGATACATAATGCTGGGCGAGATCGTGGAGCAGGCGGGCGGCATGCGCCTGGACGATCTCTTCGCCCAGCGCATCGCGCGGCCGCTGGGGATTGCCAACACCTTCTTCGTACGGGTGGACCAGGCTGCGGTAAACACCTCCTCGCGCAGGACGACGACTAGCCCGGATCAGCACGTTCCCACGCCAAAGCACGGAGCACAGTCCAGGAGCAGGGCGCGCAAGGCCGGCGAGCACCGCCGGTTCGCGCCTACCGAGGACTGCCCCTGGCGGGATCGAGTGATGCACGGCGAGGTCCACGACCAGAACGCCTTCGCGCTCGGAGGGGTGGCAGGCCACGCCGGGCTCTTCTCCACCGCCCAGGACGTCCATCGCTTCGCCCTGGAGATATACAGGTGCTACAGGGGAGAATCAAAGGTGATACCCTCCGACCCCATGCGCTGCGAGCTTGGCGAACCCAGACAGAAGCCGGCCACAGAGACCTACTGCGCAGGATGGAACAGGCCGTCGAGGAAGAACTCATCATCGGGGCGCTCGTTCTCGCCCAACTCCATCGGCCACCTCGCCTACACGGGCTGTTCGCTGTGGATGGATCTGCAGAGGGATTTCTGGGTGGTGCTGCTGACCAACCGGGTGCATCCCACGTCCACCAATCAGAAGATCGCGGCGTTCCGCCCGAGGATCCACGACGTGATCTTCGAAGAGCTCATCGGATGAACCAGATCATATCCTGGCGGCGCGTTTTAGCGAAGGCCCTATCGCTAGGCCCACGACCGCGGTGACAATCCCGATCATACCCATCTTGAAGAATGCGGAGCCGTAGATCGCAAGCGATGCAGCTACGTCGCCCTGGAGCTCTTCGGGGATACTGGCGAAGCGCGCCACTACCCCAGACAGCTCGGCCGCCAGCGCGAAGGCTATGAGATACCACGCGCCCATCATGACTCCGTACATCCTGGTGGGGGCGATCCGCGTTATCATCGCCACGCCCAGGGCGCTCGTGAGCAGCTCCCCCGCGGAGTAGAGCATTATCGCCACCACCATCCACAACGCGGATATCTTATGCCCCGGCCCGCCGAAGTGGGTGGCCGCGAAGTACAGCAGAAAGAAGCACGCGGCCATTATGAGTATGCCAAGCGGAAACTTCGTGGTTATCGCCAGGTCCCTGTTCCTTCTCTCGAGCGCCCTGTAGATCATCGCGTAGATGGGGCTCAGCAATATTATCCAGGCGCCGTTGAGCCCCAGGAAGAAGACGGTGGGCAGCGTCAAGCCGAAGTAGTCCCTCTGCACGTTGCGTTCGACGAAGAGCTCCATCGAGGTGTACAGCTGAAAGTACAGGAGGAAGAAGACTACCGCCATGAATATGAGCGAGAGGCACACCGCGATCTTTATCTTCTCCTCCCTGGGGCTCACCATCATCTGATACAGGAGGTAGGCGAACACACCGGCGCTGCCGAGGTAGAATGAGACGTTGGCCACCTGCTCGTCGCTGATGAGGTAGGCGAAGAGCGCCACCGCAGCGGCGCACCCGAGGATCGTGACCGCCCACTTCCAAGGCCCGAAGCGCATCCCGCCTGGCTTGGAACCCACCTCGACCGCATAGCGCTTGAGGGCGAAGAACCAGAAAATGCCTATGAAGAGCCCGGCGGCGGCGAAGGCGAACGGCACGTGCCACCCGTAGGCCTTCTGTATCGTTCCGGCTATGAGAGAGGAGCCGAAGCTGCCGATGTTGATGCCCATGTAGTAGAGCGTGAAGCCGCTGTCGATTCGCGGGTCGTCGTCCTCGTAGCTGCGCCCCAGCAGGTTGGTGGGCGCGGTCTTGAAGACGCCGGCGCCGATTATTATGCAGGCGAGCGCCACGTGGAAGATAAACGGGTCGTCCTTGGGTATGGCGAGCAGGAGATACCCTATGCCTTCCAGGAAGAGCCCCAGCGCGAGACACCGCTTTATGCCGATGAGATGGTCCGCGAGATAGCCGCCTATGGCGGGGGTGAGATAGCCCAGCGCCGTGAAAAGCGCGAAGGTGCCGAAGGCTGCCTCGTCGGTGTAGTTGTAGACGTTCTTGAGGTAGAGCGTGAGCAGCAGGCCGATTATATAGTAGCCGTACCGCTCGAACATCGCGGTTATGAATGCTAGGTAGAGGACCTTGGGCTGCTTGCCGTATCTTTTACCCTCAGCCTGTGAGTTCATCGCTCTCTCTTCCCCGGCGTTGCACTAGAAGTGATGCCAGATGGCTACGGCGATGCCCTGCCCCCTGTTCACGTTTCGGGTGACCGCGTCGATGAGCACCGATATCTGGATGGAGTCGTTGTCGCCGAAACCCAAAAGAGCCGCGGGGCCGGTGAAGAAGCGCAGCGTCTTCGGGAGGGAGTTGCCGGCGGCATCCCTGCTGCCCAGGACGTTGCCCAGCAGGAGGCCGAAATCTATTCCGACGTGCGCCCACTCGGCAACCTGAAAACCCGCCGCGCCGTTCATCACGGTGAAGGACAGCCCGCTACGGGTATTCGTCCTCTCGTCGGTAAAGCCGTACGTGAAGGTGATGGGCTGGACGGAGAGAATGAAGCGCTTATAGCGGAAGAAGTTCTCCTGATACCATCCAACGCTGAAGGCGTCGGAGCCGATAGCCACGCTGTAGTGCTTGTTTCCGATGAATACTCCGTTGTGCTCGGTGGCGGTGGGGTATCCTCCGGTGATGCCGTTGTCGAACCACCACTCCATGTCCTCCTCGTCGATGAAGTGCCAGTAGTACTCTATCGTGGTGGACAGGTTGCCTATTCCAGTGACGGATACGACCCTGCCCGTGGTGGCGTCCCTCTGCCTTCGATAGCCGATGGGGAGGTGTACGACGAACTGGATCTGGTCCTTCGCCAAATCGCCGGTGAAGCCCGGTATCCAGTACTGAGGCTCGAAGGCCGCCTCGGCGTCGTGTGCGTCGATGCCGTGCTGGTAGAAGTAGCTCGGGAAGAACTTGATGGCAAGGCCGGGACTCTTGACGCCCGCGGCGTTTCCCATGAACTCGGGCAGGAAACCCACCTGGGCACGGGCCTGGCCGAGCAACGCAGCTGTGGTGAGCAGAAAGACCGCGAACGCAAGCATTGTTCTCTTCATGGTTGCGAGGATAATATCGAATGCACTATAATTCAACAAAATTGACTTAATTCAAATCGTTACGCGAAGGGAGGGCCCGGTGGAGACGATACTGTTCGCGCTCGCGATGGTGCTGGTCGCAGGCTTCATAAACGGTTCTTTCGCGGCGCCTATGAAGTACATGACGCGCTGGGGGGAGGAGAACATCTGGCTCATCTTCTCCTTCTGGGGCTTTCTGATCCTGCCCTGGATCACAATCCTCGTGATGGCGCCGCATTTCACGGACGTCCTCAGGGCCCTGCCCTCCAATCTGTTCTGGACGATGGTCCTGGGCGGCGTGGCCTTCGGCATAGGGCAGATCGCCTTCGCGCTTTCGTTTAGGTATATAGGCATAGGTCTCGCCTTCGTAATAAACATATCGATGGGGACATCCGGCTCCGCGCTCATACCTATACTGTGGCACAAGGGAATAATGGGAACCCCCTACAGCTACGCCCAGATGCTTGGCATAGTGGTCTTCGTGCTGGCGGTTGTGCTGGGGGCAGCCGCGGGAGCCGCGCGCGACCGGATGAAGAGGCAGTCCCGGGGCGGGCCGGCCGAGTCCAAGGTCAACGAGATAAAGCCCGGCAGGCTCATACTGGGCGTCGTTTTGGCGATAGTCGCGGGCGTAGGCTCCGTCGCACAGGGGGTCACCTACATCTGGGCCAACCCGACCGTGTCTAAGGTGGCATCCGACCAGTTCGGCGTGGGTGATCTGGCGAGCGGAGTCGTCGCCTGGGTGGTCATCTTCTCCGCCGCTTGGCTCCCCTACTTCCTGTACTTCTTCGTGCTCAACCTGAAGAGGCGCAGCTTCGGTAAACTCGCCTCCGCACACACCGGACCCTACTGGTTCTGGCTGCCGCTCATGGGCGTGGGATACTGGGGATCGCTGGTCTTCTTCAGCAAGGCCAGCGAGGCGATAGGCGGCGATCTGGCGCCAACCATAGCCTGGCCGCTCTTCATGGTCTTCATAATCCTCACGTCCAACCTCTGGAGCTACAAGTCTCACGAGTGGGATGGAGCTGGAAAGAAAGCGATCCGGAGGATGTGGGCGAGCCTGGGGCTGTTCATATGCGCCATCGTCGTCTTCTCTTACAGCTCCAAGCTAGAGCCTCCGGACCCTTCCAAGCCCGAAGCGGCACGCCATACCGTGCACTACATGCACATAAAACACAGCGCATATCCCACGCACGAGATGACGGGCGATACGGAAACGGAACAGGAGTACGAGGAGGAGGGAGAGTCGGCAGACGATTGATTCAGACGCTGCGGGACTTTCCCCTGGAGGCGACGGCTGCGACGACAGCTACGCCGATGCCCGAGCCGTCCTTGACCTGAGTGAGCTTTGTCCTCTTGGCGGCGTCGCCGTGCAGCTCGCGCAACGCGGCTACTATCGTCCTTCTGAAGTTTGGATACTTCTCGTAGAGGGTGCCGTCTATCGCCACCGTATGCTTCGCCCTGAGCTTCGGGTCCATCCAGGTGACCACCGACGATATGGCCGCGGCGCTGATCCGGGCCGCGCGCCTGGATATCGTCCGGCAGACCCCCTTGAGCAGCGCCCTGTCTTCGTGCGTGGTGTCCAGTATCCCGAGCCCCTCGAGGTACCCTTCTATCTTTATGAGATCCTTGGACTTATCTGATTCGACCAGCGCCATGTGCCTGGTCTTGAAGTTTCCCTTGGAGAAGCGGGCCTTGCAGCCGGCGAAGATGAACTTCGACCTGATCATGTCAGAGAGGACGAGCCTGGCCACCTCGCCCAGGTACATGCCGGAGATCATCTTCTCCATCCGCTGCCTGCCGGGGTTGTTGGTGGCGCGATCCAGCTTGTCGTCATACTCGTTGCTCTTTATCTTGGAGTAGTTGCCCCACTCGGTGTTGACTATCATGTGGCCGCTCACTGGGTTCTTGAGCTTGAGGATGTTCGCGGTCTTCTCCCGATAGCACGCGTTCGTCCCTGTCCCGAAGATGATGCCCACGTCGCAGTCGGGATCCTCATAGGACTTCGCGGCGAGCGCACCCACGGTGTCGTTGGCCAGCGCCGCCACCTGTATGTTCTCGAGGCCGTACTTGCGTATCGCTTCCTCGAGCAGCTTCACCACGTTGGCCCCTATGACGCCGGTGGCGGTGAAGCCCTTCGTCCAGTTGATTAGGATGCCGCTCACTATGTTCTTCTGATCGATCGGAAACGAGAAGGTGAAGCCCAGCTTGCTCTTCTTCTCCAGCTCTATTTCGTACCTGAGTATGAACTTCTCTATCGACTGCGCTATGAAGTTGAAGAGCTGCGTCCCGGTACCGCGCATGACGGCATTGGGTATCACGAACTTGCCCGTGTGGTTCACGCGCGCGTGCCCCCGGCCGTCGAGTTCGACCTGTATCACCCTGAAGTTCGTGCCGCCCAGGTCGAGGGCTACGAAATGGCCCTTCTCCTTGCCGGTTGCGCGGTCCACGAAGGCCGGCAGCATCTTGAGCGAGCTCTTCCGGCCGGACAGGCCGTTGCCCATCTCGAGGTGAAAGGACTGCACCATCCTCCTCATGTCCTCGGTGGTGAAATCGAACTTCCCATTGATCGACTCCAGAAAATCCCTGAGCTTTTGACTGGCCATGCCGTCCCCCTCGAGCGCGAATATAACCTCACGGAGATCCGGTTGTCCATACATGGCCATCGCGCGCGCCTATCGGCCGGGCCTTGCGGTTACGCTTGCTTTTTCATACCCCATGACTTAAAAAGGTTAGATACTTCAATATGTTAGGATAGGGGAGGTGTGTAAAAACCAGGCCATGAAAATACACATGTTGGGAATAGGCGGCACGGGGATGGGTTCTTTGGCGGGGCTCCTGATCGAGGCGGGCCACAAGGTTACGGGCTCCGACGAGGCCATATACCCTCCTATGAGCGATCAGCTGGCATCCTTGGGAATCAAGCCCTTCCGAGGCTATCGCCCGGAGAACCTGGACGTTGCGAAACCACAGCTGGTCATTGTGGGCAACGTCATAAGGCGCAACAACCCGGAGGCGCAGGAGGTGCACAGGCGCGACATCCCCTTCCGATCCATGCCGGCGGCGCTCTCCGATCTCTTCCTCTCGGGGAGGACGCCGATCGTCATCTCGGGGACGCACGGCAAGACCACCTCGTCGAACCTGGCGGCGTGGCTTCTGCACTCAGCCGGGTACGACCCGGGCTATCTCGTGGGGGGCGTCGGCCGAAACCTCGGAAGGAGCTATTCGCTGGGACACGGCCACTTCTTCGTCATCGAAGGCGACGAGTACGATACCGCCTACTTCGACAAGGGCCCCAAGTTCTGGCACTACAGGCCGCAAGCGCTCATGATAACCTCCATAGAGTTCGACCACGCCGACATCTACAAGGACGTGGATGCCATCTTCGCCAACTTCGAGAGACTGGCCAGGCTCGTGCCCCCGGACGGGCTGGTCGTGGTCAACGCATCCGACGCGCGCGCTATGAGGGCGGCCTTCAAGGCGAGCTCGCGCGTGGTCACATACTCCAACTCAGGCGAGGCCGACTACTCGCCCGATGGGGTCGAGGTGGGGGCGGAGGGGACGTCGTTCACCCTCGCCGGAACGAGGTTTTTGCTGCCGATGTGGGGGGATTACAACCTCCAGAACGCGATCGGCGTGCTCACCGTGCTCCTGGAATCGGGCGTCGAGCCGGCCAGGCTCGCCGCCGGGATGCGCCAGTTCAAGGGGGTGCGCCGCAGGCAGGAGCTGGCCGGGCAGGCTGGCGGGGTGACCGTGCTGGACGACTTCGCGCACCACCCTACCTCCGTGGCCAAGACCATAGAGGGCGTGAGGCTGCGCTTCCCCGAGGGAAAGGTCTGGGCCATCTTCGAGCCACGCTCCAACACGTCGCGCCGCAAGGTCTTCCAGGGCGAGTTCGTGGACGCGCTGGCAAGGGCCGACAGGGTCATCGTGGCCAGCCCCTTCAAGGGAGATTCGATACCCAGCGCAGAGAGGTTCGACTCGCACCGGGTCGCGGCCGCCCTCATGAAGGCCGGAACCGACGCACACCACATAGAGGACGTGGAACACATGGTCGAGTTCGCGGTCAGGGGCGCCGAGCCCGGGGACGTCATACTCGTCATGTCCAACGGGGACTTCGAAGGCCTGGTGCCGAAGTTGGTCGCCGCCCTGCAGGCCAAGAGGCAGGCCTAGGAAGGTAAGATGCCGATACGCAAGACCCACAGGTTTCGAAGGCTGATAGGGGCCATATCGCTCTTAGCCGGCTTCGTGGGCATGTGCGTATGGCTAGTGAACAGGCCGGAGACGCTGCAACACGCCCTGGCTCTGGCAAACGCCAGAGGGGATTTCAGGATAGAGGCCTCATCCCTCAGGTGGAGGCCCGTAAAGAGCGCGATCACGCTCAAGGACATATCGATCACACAACCGGCAACCGGCAAGGCACTGTCGGTTAAGGAGGTCGATCTCGGCTACAGGCTACTGGGTCTCTTCCGCGGAAAATTCGTCATAGACGAGCTCAAGCTCGACGACGTACGGGTGAGCCTGCCGCCCTCCGACAAGCCGAAGGTGAAAAAGGAGCGGCGGCGGCTGAGGACGGCGCAGCTTCTGCTCCTTAAGCAGATCGAGCTGGTGGATTGCGTGGCGAGCGGTGTGACCGTCTCCTTCGGCGAATCTTCGAGCCTGGTGATAGACGAGCTACGATTGGCGCTGGTGCCCAGCATTCTGGGGGACGCTAGGCTGGCGGTTCGCGCGGACGGACTCAAGCTGGCGAAGAACGCCAAGGACATCCTGACGGCGGGCTTCATATCGCTCAAGGCACAGACCATTCTCGAGAGGTGGCGCGACACCTTCCCGTACGCCGACCACTTCAGCGGGCAGCTGGGCGTGGGCGACATCTCCTTCGAGGGCACCAAGGCCGACGAGATCGACGCCGAGATGTCCTTCGAGGACGGACGTCTGACGCTGGAGGAGTTCGCCGTCCTGATCGACGGCCGCGAGCTCAGCGGCAAGCTCATCGCCGACACCGGCGACGAGAGCTTCGAGCTGGACATAGACATCCCCAAGCCCTTGTCGCTGCCCCACCTGGGCAAGGAGTCCATAGTCATGGACACCGGCGGAGCGCTCTCAGGGAGCATCTCGCTGAAGGGGACGGGCTTTCTGCCGCGCAGCTCCAGGGGGAGCGGACGGGCACGGATCACGCATCGCTTCGACGCCTCCCGCGAATATCCGGTCACGGTGGCCGCCGGGGTCTCATGGAACGGGGGCGCGATATCCGTCTCCGACGGAAGGGCCAGCGTTGACGGGAGCGAGGTGGCCTTCTCCGGAAATATCGACATAAGCGGAAAGTCGATGGACCTGAAGGCATCCGGGGAGCGCTTCCCCATAGAGCACCTCTTCACGAAGTTTCAAAACCCGCACCTCAAGAAGATATTCGGCGCCACGGACTTCAGCGGCACGGTAGCGGGCTGGGGCAAGCAGGTCGACGTTCAGGTGGAGGGGACCACATACGACGGCGGCTGGCAGCCGATCGTGGCGGAGAGGGTCGAGACCAAGCTCAGCGTCACCTACGACGAGCTCGTCATGCTGAGCACTGTATACGCGCAGGGCGTGGAGGTAGGACGCTCGGACCTGAAGGTGGCCTTCGGCGCGAGGATGGCTGACGGAAGGAGACGAAAGGACATCGACCTCGATGCGCGCATAGTCAACATGCCCCTGGACCGGCCCATGGAGGCATTCTCGCTCAAAGGCATAGGCAACGGCAGCATCCGGCTCCGTGGTCCACACACATCCTTCGAGGGCAGCGCCAAGGCCACGGTAAAGGACGGCAGCTGGCACGCCTTCCCGTTCAAGCACGCCTCCTGCGACATCGACATCGAAAGGCACAAGCTCAGTTTCACAGACATCGAGCTGGGGCTAGCGCACTCACCGATATCCGAGCTGGCGGGCGAGCTGACCGCGGATCTAACGCCGGGCAGGATGCACCTGCACGGCGAGCCCCTCGATGGACTCAGCCTCGACGCGACATACCTCTACGCGCCGGCGAGATGGACGTTTCACGACATAACCTGGGTGGACGCAGGCGACGAGGACGGCGGCAAGCTCGAGGCCAAGGGGACGCTCACCTCGAAGGGGCCGATGGCCATAACGGTCGACGGGACGGCAAACGCCACCACGCTGTCGCTTCTGACTCCCTCCCTCTACAGGGGGAGGGGCAACGTCGACGTCGACCTGAGGATCGGCGGAACATCGGGCGACCCCAAACTCTACGGCGACATCAAGTTCAACGACAACGGGATACTGCTGCGCAACCCAAGGGTGGACCTCGAAAGGCTGAACGGAGCGCTGTCGTTCGACGGCTCCCGCGTCCGCTTCGACGACGTCACCGCAAAGATGGACGACGGATCCATGCGACTATCGGGCTACTTCGACCACCGCAACTCGAAGCCCACCTACGCGGACCTGGAGCTGGTGGCGAAGGGCATGGTCTGGAGGACCGAGGACAACTCGCTCATGCTCGAGTTCGAGGGCGACCTCTCTCTCGAGGGGCGCTTCCCCAGCCCGCTGCTCAGCGGCAACATGCTCATCCTCGACGGGATGTACACCAAGGACTTCACGCTGCTCGACGCGCTGTCCGGAAGCGTCAAGGAGCGCGAGAAGGAGCCGGAGGCGACCAGGCCCGACTACAACCCAAGATACAAGCTGTCCATACGCAACACGGGCGACATGGAGATCCGCAACAACGTGGGCGATATCTGGCTCAACGTGAACATAGACGTCTCCGGCACCAGGGCCAAGCCGGTCGTGGCCGGCTCCATCAACACCACCGGGGGGGAGGTCCACTATCTCGGCCTCAACTTCGACATAACCAAGGGCTTTTTGGAGTTTCAGGGCGACGTCGACAACCCGTATCTGGAGGTCTACGCCGAACAGGAGATCAGCATCTACAACGTTAACCTCGTCCTGCACGGCCCAATAGACAACCTCGCCCTGGACCTTTCGGCCACCTCGCCGACGGGCCCTCTCGAGAAACGCGACGTCGTGTCCCTTATACTCTTCGGGATGACCGAGCAGGAGCGCATCGCCCTCCAGAAGGAGGGCTTCTCGTCCGCTATGATAGCACAATCCATAAGCAGCGTCATAGAGAGGCCGATCTCCAAGTTCACCAGGCTCGACGTATTCCGGGTAGAGGCCTCCGACACCGAGTCGCAGAGCATATCCAGGCTCAACGTCGGCAAGCGGATGACGGACAGACTGACCGTTCAGTTCGCGACCGACATCGGAGTCGACAACGCGGTCCAGACGTTTGCGGCCGAATATCAGATAACCGACAACCTCCTGATAAAGGGTTCGCACTCCACCAATTCGGAGTACGAGCTGAGCGGATTCTTGCGCTTCAGGCTGAGATAGGGGAGCGGTCTCGAGGTGGCTCGTAGATGCGATAGGGCGATGACGAAGGCGCTGGCGTTTGCCGCGGTCGCGGCGATCTGCCTGGCGTCCGCCGTGGCTCAAGCCATCCCCGTATCAGCCGTGGAGATAAGGGGCATAGAGACCCTGTCGGAGGACAAGGTCAGGGACGTCATAGGCATAGAGCCGGGCGACTATTTCTCGCTCATGGAGGTCGACCGCTCCGTTCGATACCTGCGCAAGTGGGGCGTCTTCGACGAGATCAGCGTTAGCCCCAACATGGGTCAGGACGGCGTGGTCCTCGACTACAATTTGGAGGAGGCCACGGTCGTGGCCGCGATCGAGATCACCGGCAACTACCCCTACATAGAGAACAAGGTCCGCAAGTACCTCACCCTGCACGCGGGCGACATATACACGCCCGAGAGGGTGGAGGAGCAGATCGATCGCATCGAGGAGTTCTACGCGAGGCAGGGCTTCGTGGGCACCGAGGTCTACGTCGAGGAGGAGGAAAGGCCCGACATACGTGGAGTGGAGATCATATTCCATATACGCAGGGGGGCGGTCCTCCGATACAGGAACATCGAGGTCACAGGCAACGAGGCGTTCCCTGACAGCCGATTCTCCTCCGCCCTCAACACTTGGAGGCCCTACTCGGAGAGGAGGATGCGCGGCGCGCTGCGCAAGCTCAGGAAGGCATACCGCAAGCACGGATACCCCAAAGCCAGGGTCAAGGTCCTGGACAAGGACATCGACTTCGACGCGCACAGGGTCGATCTCAAGCTGGGCGTCGTCGAGGGGCCGCACGTCCGCGTGGTCTTCAACGGGGCGATGCATACGAGCCGTCGCCAGCTCATGAAGACGATCACGATCTTCAAGTTCGGATCCGTGGACGACTTCGAGCTGGAGGCCAGCGCCGAGGCCATAAAGGAGCTCATGCACAAGAGGGGCTATCCGGACGCCGAGGTGGGCTGGAGCACCCGCGACGAGCCCGACGGGACGATGCTCATCGAGTTCGACATCGACGAGGGGATGCCCAGCAGGATCAAGTTCCTCTCGTTCGAAGGCAACGACGACGTGGGGCGCAAGGACCTGGCCAAGGACATGCGAAATCGAAGGATGGCCCTGGGCGAGCGCGGCACGTACTTCCCCGAGTACATAGTGGGCGACGACGAGGAGATAAAGAAGGCCTTCAGGCGCAAGGGCTACCTGGACGCCCATGTTGGCGAGTGGGATGTAAAGCCGACTGAGCAGGGGTACGCGCTGGACGTCAAGATACCTGTCGTAGAGGGGGAGCAGACCAGGGTGGCGGAGGTCGAGTTTTTGGGGGGCGAATCCTTCCCCGAGAAGAAGCTCCTCAAGGCGATAAGGATAAAGCCGGACAAGCCGCTCAACGAGCCGGGGCTGGAGGAGGACAGGCTCAGGCTCGTGAGCTTCTACAAGAACCACGGCTACCCCTACGTCGAGATCGATCAGGGCTTCACCGTAGGGGATGCGCACATGGCGACGATCACCTATGACATCAGGGAGGGGCCTCTCACGACGATCGGGAGCATACTCATAGTGGGCGACGTGCTGACGAGCCAGCGGGCGATTATGGGGGCGATGGAGCTCAAGGAGGGCGACCCATTCAGCGAGCGCAAGCTCATCAACAGCCAGCTCAACATCCGGAGGCTCGGCCCCTTCTCCTACGTGAGCGTCGAGACGCTGGGCATCGCCGAGCGAAAGGACAAGGTGCACCTCAAGGTCCGCGTCGAGGAGCAGAGGCCCTACATGATCGACGTGGGACTGAACTACTCCACCGACGAGTCGCTGACCGGATCGCTCATCTTCAGGAACATCAACGCCTTCGGCTGGGCCAAGACCAACTACTTAAGGCTCATGGCCGGCGTGAACCTATCCAAGGCCGAGATAGGATGGACGGACCCGCGGTTTTTGGGCAGCAGCGTGGAGATGACGTCAGCCGCGTGGATCCAGTACAAGAAGCAGCCCTCCTATGCCTACACCCAGGTCGCAGGGACCCTCGGCTGGGCCCGCAGGCTCAGGCGGTTCAGCTTCTACTTCCAGTGGGAGCTGGATCGCAACTACTTCGTGGAGGGCGACTCGGTGGCGGCCGACGCCGACAGCCTCAGGGACAACACGATATCGAAGATAGCGCTCACGGCCAGCTACGATTCGCGGGACAGCTTCGCATTCCCGACGAAGGGCATATATACGATAGCCGGAACGGACATATTCAACGAGATCGCCGGCAACAACGCCGACTTCGTGCACTTCAAGTGGAAGGGGGAGTTCGACTACGGCTTCTGGAGCCGCTTCGTCTTCTCCACGAGCCTCAGGCTCGACCGCATCCTGACCATAGGCAGCAACGTGAGCGTCCCCACCAACGAGCTGCTCTTCCTGGGCGGCGACGACACGATACGCGGCTTCTCCTACCAGTCCCTGGGCCCCACCGACGCCAACGGGAAGGCCACCGGATCGCGCTCCAGGTGGATAGTCAACGAGGAGCTGCGCTTCAGGATCTGGAAGAACTTCAGCACCGCCGCCTTCTTCGACATGGGAAGCCTCACCAACGAGTTCTCAGACGTGGGCTGGCACACGAACGTGCGCCGCTCGGCCGGGTTCGGGCTGCGCTACAACACGCCCGTCGGGCCTATACGCGCGGACTACGGCTTCAAGCTCGACCGCAAGCCGGGCGAGTCCATCGGCCACTTCCATCTGACCTTCGGGTATCTATTCTAGTGGTGAGTGAATGGTAAATAGTAAATGGCTGTAGAATTACGGGTAACCTGACGACTATTTACTATTCACCATTTACCATTTACTCAAGACTGGGCCCTGCCTTTTCTCTTGTGAAGGTCTTCCGGGTTGAGGATGATGCGCTGCAATAGCTCCACGTTGATGGGCTTGCCTGAGAAGAAGTTCTCGAAGAACTGGTTGGCGGCGTAGTAGAAGAGCCCTATCAGCTCCACCTGCCTGAGGACGAACTCAGCCTTCCCCTTCTCCTCCTTCGACATTATGACCTTGGCCTCGGTCGCCTTAGCGCGCGTGCGCTCGATCGTGGTTATGGCGTCGGTGAGCGTCCCCATGATCCTCTCTAGGAAGTCCGTGATCACCTTCTTGGGATAGGTCCTCTCGGCGGCGTAGTAGTCCTTCCGCGAGCCCTTCACCCAGACCTTGCGGACGAGGTTGTAATCCTCAAGCATGCGGATGTTGATCGAGATGTTGCTCTTGGAGACGCCGAGCCTCTGCCCGATCTCGTCCAGCGACAGCGGCTCATCAGAGAGGAAGAGCAGCGCGTAGATCTGCCCGCCCACCTTGTTGATCATGCCGAGCAAGGCGCTCGACACCTTTCCGGCGCCTTGGATGAAGGTCTCTACGGCATCCTCAAGGAGCCTGTCGCCTTCGCTTCTCTTCGTCTGTTTCACAGCGACCCTCGTTTCGCGAAATCGGTTCAGATCTGTCGAAGCGGCGACCGCGGTGGAAGGTGAAACGGCTCAGGTCGTAGCCGTCCCTGGCCCTGATCCAGAGCTCCTCCCTGCCCTCGTGCGTCGTGAGCTTGGTTATGAGCTGCGGTATCGACTCCTTGCCCTTGCGGTCCTTGTTGTCCAGGGCGTTCATGATGTAGATCATGCGCTGGATGCTCGTGAAGATCGTGGCGCCCGCTACGAAGCACAGGGCGATGATCAGGAGCACGGGAGGCGGGCTCGCCCACCACCTGCCCAGCGCCACCCCCATCACAGGATCGAATATCGCAGCGACGCCCAGGTAGACGATGCGCTCCGGCCTCTGCATCATGCCCACCTTGCAGTCTATGCCTATCCCCTCGCCGCGGGCCCTGGTGTAGCTCACCAGCTGGGAGCCCAAAAGCGCCGCGATCGTGACCGGCAGCATGAAGCTCGTCCTGAAATAGTATGCGATCCCCATGAGGCAGACGCCCTCGCCGAAGCGGTCCATCACCGCGTCGAAGAAGGCCCCCGAGCGCGAGGTGCGTCCGGTGAGCCTGGCCACCCTGCCGTCGAACATGTCGAAGCTGGCGCCGAATATCATCACCCAGCCGGCGTAGCCGAACCACCCCCTGGCGAAGAGGTACCCGGCCAGGCAGGCGAATACGAAGCCCAGCATCGTGAGCGTGTTCGGCCCCATGCGCAGCTTGACGAAGAGCCTCACGATCGGATCGGTGGTCCAAAACCACCACTCGCGCGTCCCGCTGGAGAGGAACTTGGAGGGGTCGTTCTTGGTCCCCTCGAAATTCCTCTGGATCCTCTTGCGCCCCCAGAGCTGGAAGAAGAGATAGGAGACCAGGAGGACCACGTTTATCGCCAGTATCGGCCCCAGGGTGATCCAAATAGGATGTATGTCGAAGAAATGCTCCATCGCCGCCTGACATTATAAAGTCGCGAAATATTAAGGGTTTAGCTGAGTGTACGTGCCCCATTTCTGGCCCCATGTCAAGCCAACTCGCAAAATAACTGCACTGGCCGTGCCTCCGGCCTAAGGGCGTATTTTTGCTTGCCAATCGGGCACTTGGCGCGTTAGAGAATCAAGCCTCATGACCAAAAAGCCCAAACATCGCTTCTGGAGGGGCAAGGTGCTGCCGAAGCTGGCGCTGACGGTGGCGCCGCTGCCCAGGAACACCTTCTGCTCCATAGACGTCACAAACCGCTGCAATCTGCGCTGCAAGCACTGCTACTTCTTCTCCTACGACCAGGAGAGGGGCCCTGAGCTTGCGGTCGAGCAGTGGCTTGCCAGGATAGAGGCCATGCAGTCCGGCCGCGGCGCCTTCTTCTCCTGCACCTGGGTAGGCGGGGAGCCGCTCCTCAGGCGCGAGCTGGTCGAACGCGGCCGCCGCTTCTTCAGGGCCAACCGCGTGGTCACAAACGGCACACTTCCGCTTCCGGACTGGACGGACGTGGAGTTTCACGTCTCGATCGACGGGACGCGCTCCATACACGACTCCATCCGCGGCGAGGGCTGCTACGACAAGATCATGCGCAACATACGCGACCCGCGCTGCGCGGATCTCAACATAGCGGCGGCATGCTGCCTCAGCAGAAACAACGTGGGGAGCCTCGAGAGGATCCTCGCGGAGCTCTCGGAGATACCGCACCTGAAACACGTTCTCTTCGACTTCATGACGCCGGTGAAGGGCGACAAGGACGGTATGTGGATCACATTCTCCGAGCGGGACGAAATCGTGGGGAGGCTAAACGAGCTCAAGCGGACCTACGGCGACTTCGTGGGCGGCCCTCAGGGCACCTTCGACCTTATGCGCGAGCAGAATCGCCATGCATGCGTTGGCTCCAACTGCGTATTCGTGAGAAACGGCACCGCCTTCGACGCGTGGGGCAACGTCAAGAAGCCCTGTGTGATGGGGCCGGGCGCCGACTGCGACCGCTGCGGCTGCATCGTCCCCTTCTCGCTGCGCGCCTGGAAGAAGCCGTCGAATTTGCTCAGGGAGGTTTGGCGAGATCTGAAGAACCGCAATCAGTAAAACTCTAATGTCATCCTGAGACGTCGTAGGTGCCTAGGGGTACTATGCAGCCGTGTCGACGCCGAAGGATCCCCGGGGCGCAGTGCGCATTGGGACATGGGGGTCCTTCGTCGCTTAACGGTTGGCAAGGGTTTCACGACACAATCCGCTCCTCAGGATGACATCCGATAAAAGAAGCCCCGGGATCTCTCCCGGGGCTTCGTTTTACTGCCTGACTTCCTACGAGCTCAATTTAGAACTCATAGCCGAAGGCCAGCGCGCCACCGAACACGTACTCGGTGTTGCCGCCGCCCGCCGGGTTCACGATGTCGAAGCGCGGCTCGATCTTCATCTTCGCGCCATCGGCAATCATGTAGCCGATCGCCAGAGAGATCTGGTGCATCGACTGCTCCGCACCGGTCAGGTTGCTCCAGAAGGTCGCCGCAACCATCGTGGTCGGGTCAAACTGCTTCGCGAACACGTACTTCAGGGTGCCGTCCCAGACATCGCTGAACACGTACTTGAGGTTCAGCAGGCCGGCCATGTACTCGGTGTTGCTGCCAGCGACGACGCCGGTCGTGTTGGTGACGGCGTTGTCACGACGGAACAGGCCCTCGAGACCGAGAGCGAACGACTCTGTGATCCACCAGTTCAGGTCGATGTCCGCCAGGAACGTGTAGTGCTTGTTGCTCACGCGGGACTCCGGGCCGAAACCGCCGGAGAGGCCGAACGTGCTCTCGCTGCCCTCGTCGCCCCAGTTGAAGCCGAGACGGAAGCCGAGCGACGGAACGTCGCTGATCTTCACATCGCTGTCCTGCGTCAGGGTGTTGACCACGTAGAAGTGCAGGTCGACCAGGTCGCTGAAGGCGTAGTAGATCTTCATACCGGTGGTGTTCGCCGGACGGAGACCGGTCACCAGGACCGACTTCGAGATCGTGTCGTTGTCGATGACGTCGACGGACTCGAAACCGATCGGGGTGTTGAAACGGCCCATCAAGAACTCGATGCCGTTGCCAACCGGGATGTTCGCCGTGGCATAGGCCTGCTCGAGCACGAAAGCCGCGGAGTTACGACCGCTCGAAGCCACGCGGCCGAAGTCGAGGTCCGCACGCAGACGGACGTTCTCGCCGAAGCTCTTCATGATGTCGAGCTCAACCTCGTCAACGAAGAACGACCAGTGGTCGGACCTGTTGTTCGGGGCCGTGCCCAGGTACTTACCCATCACGCCAGCGTCGTAACCGATGTCGCCGTCGGTGGTGAAGTAGGTCTGAGCCTTGTTGTTGTGGTGCTGATAACCCGCACCTGCCATCACGTGACCGGCCATCTCGAATCCGCCCGCCACGTACCTTTCCTGAGCCTGGGCGCTCGTCGCGATGAACGCGAACAGACCCAGAGCCAGAGCTATCGTAAACAGTTTCTTCATGAGTTGACTCTCCTTTTCCGTTTTCGCTTCCGGATCAGAAAGGATCATTCCCCCCTTCCGGATTTTGCTGCCGAGCACAGATGCCGTATAAGTTTATGACGTCTTCCCGCGGAGTGGCCATCTCGGAGAGTCTCACCCCCTTTCCCGGCCGGATTTCCGCTTGGGTTCTTGGAATGTTGCCCTCGTCTAACCCTTAGATATCCCCCTGTCAACAACGCCCCCGCTGCTGGCGGGGGTGGATATTTAAGTGCCTCAGTTATGGATTTTAAAGAAAGGGCTTTAACCCCGCAAGACAAAATATCTGTTAAATAAGCGTTTTTGGATTTTATACGCCGCCCGCACAATAAAGTGCCCCTTAGGGGGCTTTTTCGCTTGACTGTGGGGCAAAATGACGATTAAGTGAATAATATCATGGGGATAAATGAACAGCGCATCAAGATCATGGTCGTGGACGACGAGCCGGAGATCCACACCGTCCTCGGCAAGCTCCTGCAGAACGAGGGCTATGAGGTGATCAGCGCATACAGCGCCCAGGAGGCGCTCGACCTCATAGAGGCGGACAAGCCAAAGCTCATACTGTTGGACATCATGATGCCCAAGGTCTCCGGCATCGAGCTGTGCAACCGCCTCAAATCGGATCCGGCAACATCCGATATAATGATCCTCATAGTCTCGGCGAAGGACGCTCAGTCCGACCGAATAGAGGGGCTCACACACGGCGCCGACGACTACGTCTCCAAGCCGTTCCACCTTAGATCGCTGGTGCGCAAGGTCGAGCACATGCTCGAGAAGAGGCGCAAGACTGACTTCGATCGGGAGATAGGGAGGCCGTAAACTAGGGATTAGGGATTAGGGATTAGAGTACCTTGCCAGTTTATTCGTACTTCTTGGCGTCGGACATCATGCCCATCCTGGAATAGCCGTTGTGGAGCAGCTTCTTGACGAAGGGGGCCTTGGTACGCGCCCATATGGGCTCCAGCGTCTTCACCATATCGTCAAGCAGCTTGTACCTGTAGAAGAGCTGCGCCGCCAATAGTCCCTTGCCGTCCGCGCCGATGGACAGGGAATCTATCCTGCCCTTCTCCTCGGCCAGCCTCTTCTCCTCGACCGGAGCAAGCGTCGAGAATGCAAAGCGCGCCGTCTTGCCATTAACGCCGCCCTTGGTGGAGGCAAGATACCACGAGTACTCCGCGCCCTTCTTCAGGCGCGTCTTGGAGGCACTGGCCTTAAAGGATTTGGCCTTGGCGGATATGGCATTTACGGCCAGTCGCTTCTTCGCCGCATCCTCGATGACTATCGCCGGACTCTGCCACAGATCGCCCACCGAGCGCGACCACCTGAAGGTTACGGTGGGTCCAAGTATAAGCGCCGTCCCCACGGGATGGGTGCCCACCAGCGCTGTGCCCGAACCGGAGAAGCCCCCGAGCTTGCCCTTGGGCCCCTCGACCTTCTTGACCATGCCGTGCACCGTGGGGCCCTCACCCCCCGCTGCCATCTCGCGCATCGCCAGGGTGATGCCGCTGCCCAGGTCCGTGGAACGAGCGGAGCCGGCCTTGGAGCCTACCGTATAGCTCTGACCGCCCTTGATCTCATAGAGCTCGCCGCTCTGGGCGAGCACCGACGCCTTGGCCCCCTCCCCCGCCTTAACGACGCTGCCGTCCGCCAGCTCCGCCCCGATCGTGGCCGTAAGCTTGCTCCCGCTGGCGGTGATCCCCACGTCGCCCTGGACGTCGATGAGCACAGCCGTGGCATGCACCGCGGACGACGCCAACGTCACTGCGACGAAAGCCAGTATGACTGAAAACGCGTTCTTCATAACTCCCTCCTCCTGATAACAAGATAGATGCGGCCTTCGTGGTTCGGGCCGGCGCGAGTACACGATGAAAAACCCGGGACACAAAACCGATTTTTTAAAATCCGACCCGGTACTCCCCGGAAAAATCGGTATTGTGTCCCGGGTTTTTCCGTCGCCTGGGTCATGTAGTTTTACTTCGATGTCATATCCGTCACGAGGTCCCAATCTGCGTCGTCCCTCGCGCGCTCGCAGCGCTTCCTGAGCTCGATCGACGGTCCGTCGTCCGGCCTCACCCTTATGACCTTCTCCAGCATAGCCAGGGCCTCGTCAAGTCGCCTGGCTTGGAAGAGCTCGAACGCCTCTTTGTATCTTTCGATAAATTCCTTAACCTCAGCCTCAACCTCAGCCTTCTCGCCCACTATCTCATATATGAGTATGGGCTCGCTCTTGCCCTTCACCCTTATGCGGTCCAAGGGTCTCTTCACGATCTGCTCGCCCAGCTTCGCAGCCGTGGACTCGCTTGCCATGATCCTGGTGTCGTAGAACTTGTTGGCGCCCTCCAGGCGGCTGGCGAGATTTATGGTATCGCCTATGGCCGTGTAGTCGAAGCGGCCCTCGGAACCCATGTTGCCCACGACCGCGGGGCCTGTGTTCACGCCGATGCGCGTCGTGATCTCGCGCCCACAGCGACCCCTCCATGCCTCCGATACGATCCCGTCCACGCGCCTCATCCCAAGCGCCGCACGCACCGCGGACTCCTCGTGCAGCTGTACGTCCAAGGGCGCGTTGAAGAAGGCTATGATCGCGTCGCCCTCGTACTTGTCCAGCGTCGCGCCGAACCGGAACAGGACCTCGTTCATCCGACCGAGATAGTCGTTGAGGAAGCTCACCAGCGTCTCAGGGTCGAGCCTCTCCGATATCGTGGTGAAGGACGCTATATCGGAAAAGAGGCTGGTGACGCGCCTGGTCTCGCCGCCGAGCCTCAATAGCTTGGGGTCGCCTATCATGCGGTCGACGACCGCGGCCGGTACGTAGCGCGCGAAGACGCCCTTTATGAACCTGCGCTGCCTGCCCTCGGTCATGGCCCGCCACCCAAGGCCCAGGCCGAGCGAGGCGATTTGAGCGAACAGAGGCGCCACCATCGGTACCGCGACGGCCGCTGAACGGAAGATCGCTATCGACAGGACCACAGCAGCGGCAGCGGCGAAGGCGAAGGAGGCGGCAGACCTCCAGGGCGACAAGAACGACGTGGCGAAGGCCACTGCCAGCGCGAATAGGGCCACCCAGGCTAGCGACTGCCAGGGCGTGAGCGCGAAGTAGAGCCCGTTCGTCATCAGGCTGGAGAGGATGTTGGCGTGTATCTCGACGCCGGGCATCCTGGCGTAGCCGGTTGCCCTCGCGTAATAGGGCGTGAGGTATGCGTCCTTCAAGTCCTCGTAGGCCGCGCCAACCAGGACGATTTTGTCCTGGAGCCATGCCTTGGGCACAAGCCCCTTGGCAACGAGCGACGCGGAGTACGTCTTGAACGAGTTGTCCTTGCCGCCGATCTTGCCCGGAGGGCCCGCGAACCTTATGAGCACCTCGCCACGCTCGACGAACGGCGTGGTCTCAAACGGCCCCCACCCCGGCGGGTCAACGCCCTCCCGTATCGAGGTCGCGGCATCGACTCCTGTGGCCGCGGAGAATATCGCCGCGGCGAAAGAGTCCATCCGTCCGCGGTCGGTGTCGAACGAGAACCTGGCCTTGCGCACGGTGGCGTCGAAGGGGTTGAAGGGCAGATTGGCCAGCCCCACCCCCACAAGCACCTGCTCGAACATGGGCAGCGGCATGTCCACGACGCCGTCGGGACGCCTGGGCACCACGGCGTAGGTGACGCTGCCCTCGAGCGCGTCCCTGAAATCGCTATCCGCTTGGGAAAATGAGGGGTCCTTGAAGAAGATGTCGTAGCCCACCATCCAGGGTTCGGCTTTCACTATCTCCCGGTGGAGCGTCGCAAGAAAGTCGCGGGGCACGGGGCTGCGGTAGGGGAGGCCTTCCATCGTGGCCTCGTCCAGCCAGACCATGACGACCTTGTCCGATGGCTGTGTGGCGGGAGCGAAGGCCAGCACCCTGAGATCGTAGGCGACCTGTTCGAGGTCGCGCACGGATTTAAGGTGGGTGGCGGCCCACGCCAGCAAAGTGGCCAGCGCCGCTATCGCAAAGGAAGCTATCAGCCTGTTCCTGTTAGCCCCTCTCATCCCCTTCTACGCCTGCGCATCATCCCGAGGCAGGCTATCGAGGCCAGAAGCAGCGCCGCCTCCGGACCGAAACCGATCCCGCCGCCGGGCACGAGCTGCCCGCCGCAGCTGGACGAGCCCGTGCCACCGCCGCCGCCCCCGTCCAGGTCGGCCTGAGTGAGATCGCCGGTGCCGCTGTAGCCCGAGTCGTCCGCGCCGAGAGCCGCCAGCGCCGAGTTGGCCTTGGCGTTCCCGTAGCCCGAGCTGTTGTCCGGGCTGGACGACTGCGTGGCGGTGGATGTGATCGCGGTCTTGGCCTGCGCCGCGGTGATCGTGTTGTTCTTCTGGAACATCAGCGCCACGATGCCCGCCACGTGCGGCGAGGCCTGGCTCGTGCCCTGGCTCTTGTAGTGCGTAGAGTCGACCTGCAGCGCCGCACCCACGCTGTGTCCTGTTGGCAGCACGGAGATGATCGGGTCGCCCGGAGCCAGAACGTCCGGCTTGCGGCCCGAGTAGCTGTAGACCACTGGCCCTATGCTGGAGAACGGAGAACGCGAAAGGACCGTGCCGCCGTTTATCTGGGCCGCGCCCGCTACTGCGAGATCGGAGGTGTCGGTGGCGTCGTACTGCGTGCCGCCCGAGTCGGTCCAGCAGGAGGTGCTGGGGCATCCGCTCTGGTCCTTGTACTGCAAGTATGAACCCGCGGTTATCACGCCCGAGGCCGTGCCCGGTATGGAGATCGTGGAGTTGCTGTCGCCGTCCTGTATCTCGTAGACCGCGCCGTTGGCGCCTGCCCCTATGTCGAACGCGCCGGTGGATATGCCCCGGGCGAAGTTGACGTAGGTGTCGCCGCCCTCGATCCAGATGTCGCCCGTGCAGGATCCGCCCGAGGCCCTGACGATGAAATCCAGCACGTAACCGTTTCCAGCGCCGCCTCCGATCGTGAGGTCGGTCCAGTCGGTGCCCCAGTCGGAGCCGTCGTTGGGGCCGAAGAGCATGATCGCCCTGGGCTTGCCGTTTAAGCTGTCCTCGGCGTCGACCGCAGCCGCTATCCCTGCCGTGTTGTCCGACGCGGAGTCGCTGGCGTCGGCGTTCAGCGGCGCATCCGCGATCACCACGCGCGCGTCGTCGGTGGTGACGCCGGCCTTGGCCACCGGCGGCGGCAGCGAGTCGAAGACCTCGTTGGCGTAGTAGGCGTTGGCCGCCACCGTGCAGTTGTTCTTGGTGCCGACGTCGAACCACGAGTCTATAGCCAGCGGCGTGCGGCCGGCGGAGGAGACCAGCACCCACAGCCTCCAGGCGTGCGCGCTGCCGGAGGGGACGTTGACGTCGGCGTGGATGCCTCCCACGTAGCTGGAGTAGCCACCGGCCAGCGCCGTCACCATCGACTCGTTCCCGGCGGCCACTGTTATCGCCCTGCCGTATGCCTTGCCGTTGGACGCGTAGCCGCCGGTGACCGCCTCGTTCATGGCCTCCTCGAGCAGCGAGGTGTTGTCGTGCGCGCCTATGTGCGTGCCCTGCGATATGTTTATGACCGCCGGCTTGTCCAGGAAGTCGGCCTTCTCGAAGATCTCCACGACGCCGTCGATTACGCCGCCGGTGAAGGTGCCGCTGGTGGCCCCGCCCTCGTCGATGTCGTCGTAGAAGTCGTTGCGCACGAGCATTATGTCGGCCGCCGGCGCCACGCCGGTGTAGGTGGAGTTGCTGCCGGCGGCGATGCCCGTCACGTGCGTTCCGTGGCCCACGGTGGCGTCGTTGCTGGCCGCGATCGTGCAGTCGCCGTCGTCGATGTAGTCCTTGGCGCATTCGGTGATCGAGACCGAGCCGTCGCTGGCCACGCTCTGGAAGCGCAGGTACTGGACCCTGGTGCCGCCGCCGGATGCATCGAAGTCGGAGCGCGAGTAGTCCAGCCCGGAGTCGATCACGCCAACCACGACGTTCTCGCCGTCGAAGCCCGCCGCCTGCGCCGCCTCCACGTTCGTGTTGTTGGAGCTGCGCGCGGTGTCCATCATGAGCTTCATGCGCTTGGATGCCTCCATCGCCACCACCTCGGGCCTGGCCTCTATCTCAGATAGGGCGCCGATCGGCACGAAGGCGGTGATGATCTCGCCCACGACGGAGCGCATGAAGCCGCCGGACTCGGCGATGGCCATCTCCGTCTCCCACCAGTCCTCGGTCTTTATGAGCACGCCCACGAGCTCGGAGCCGTCCTGCGCCTTCATCGTCTTGGCCTGGACGGCCTTGGCGAGCGTGGGCTTCTCCGCGAGCATCCGAAGCGGCAGCTCCATCTTGCCGGCGTGCGCAGAGGCGGAGAGCATCGCCACCGCTACGAAACAGGAAATTGACAGCGCGTATCTTCTGAACATGTCCTATCTCCTTTTTATGACTACTTGTATGGGGTCGGGGCCCGGCCGCCGGCCGGGGTCTTGAGGTTGAGCGGGACGGCCTGCTCCATCGCCTCCACGAAGTCCAGGCGGGCCACCTCCGGCACCGAGCGCGCCTTGAGGTTGCCGGTCACGATCGCGCCCACCACCGTGCGGTAGTTGAAGCCCGCGGCGGAAAGCGCGGCCCTCTGCGCGTCGGTGGGCCTGGCCTTGACCTTCACGAGGCACTCCAGCACCTGGTCGGGGTTGGCGCCCCGCTTTGCGAAGCTGCGCCATGACTCGGCCAGCCTCAGATCCAGCTTCTTGTAGGCCTTGGACTTTGCGAAGTCCCCGTCGCCCTTGGGGTGCTTGGCCCCAGAGAGGGCGGAGGATGACGTGAACGATACCGCGGCGAGGACCGCCACGAACAGGAGGACTCTGGATCTCTTCATGGATATGGGACTATCCGAGGGAGGGGCAAATCACAAGCGGAATCAAGGCCGGGCGGCGGATGCCCCAGAAGTGCGCACAAAAAAGCGCCCGGCCTATCGAGCCGGGCGCCGTTTCCCCAATAAAGCCCCCCTCTGGGCCTTTTAGAACTGAAGATCGTAGTTTTCGACCTCCACCGGATCCGTCTCGTCGTCCTCGTCCTCCGGGGGAGTCTGGTCGTCATCATCGTCGTCCTCAGGAGGAGTCGCGTCGTCGTCGGAGGAGTCGTCATCGTCGTCGCCGTACAGGACGCCGGTGATGATCGTGCCGCCGGCGAATGCCGTCTCGCCCACGTAGAATGGATCGGTGACGATCCTGGCCTTGGGCGTGCCGATGGCGAAGCGGTACTTGTTGCCGGAGCCGCTGGACTCCGTCTTGATCGTCAGGGCCTCGACCGGCTGCGCGCCGCCCGCGAGCTCCACGATCGACCAGTTCGCTCCGCGGTCACGCGTGACCATGATGCCCTCGGTGGTGCCGACGACTATCGTGTTGCCGCCGGAGGCCTCGTCGATCGCTATGGAGATGACCGTGCCGCCCGGGTTCATGAAGGCCTCATAGCCTGAGATCTCGTAGTCGTCCCAAGTGGTGCTGTTGCCGGAGCCGACCTTGGCATAGTGCAGGCCGGAGTCGTTGCCGGCGTAGAGGATATGGTTGTCCTCGTCGTAGGCCAGCGCGAAGACCGGGCCGGACAGGCCGCCGAAGTTCTGCCAGCGGATGCCGTAGTAGGTCTCGGCCGGGTGCTCCGCCGTCGCCGGCAGCGAGGACTGCGTGGGCGGGCTCACGAAGACGCCGTTGTCCGCGCCCGCGAAGATCTTCTCGCCGGCCTTCTGCAGGTCGTTGACCACGTGCCCGAACATCGGCTTCTGGACGCCTGCGTCGCTGCCCTTGCCGCCCTCGGGCGGGAAGCCGTTCCAGACGTGGCTTCCGTCCTCGAGGTCGATGTCCACGAAGACCCCCCAGTCCATGGCGACGACCACGTACTTGCCGTTGGTGACCATGTCGCAGGTCTGGTTGAGGCCTATCACCTGCTCGTCGATCTTCGCCTTCTTATACATCTGCCTGTTCTGAGAGCCGGTGACCGGATCGCAGCCGCAGGTCTTGTAGCCCATCTCGTCGTAGACGTAGTTCTCTGTGACCATGCGCGGCGAGACCATTATCGGCTCGAAGTCGGGCCTGCCGTCGGAGCCGTTGGCCTCGGAGTACATCACTATGCCCGAGGAGGCCGCCAGCACCTTCTCCGGGTTGTCGCCCTTGACCGCGACCGCCGAGACGTAGCGCTGATCGCTGTCCTCCTCGAAGAAGGCCTTGTCCATTATGTCGGGCGAGCCGCTCAGCATCGAGAAGAGGTCGTACCAGTCCGTGTCGATGGGGCCCTGGTTGCGGTAGATCCTCATATTGCCGTCGTTGAAGCCGGAAAGCTCCACGCCGCTGTAGACGGTGTCGATGCCGGCGAAGGCGTGGCTGGTGATCCTCACTATGCCGTCGCCCAGCTCGTCCTCGGCGATCGGGACCGGCTTGACCGCCACGTAGTTGTAAGGCTTGGACGCGCCCTCGACGTAGAGGTCGACATTGACGCCCGCGTCCGTGACCAGCGCGCTCGCGGTGTATTTGCCGTCGTCGGTGAGGCTCGAGAGCGTTATCGACTCGCCGTTGACCTTGACGTCCTCGATGGCGCTGGAGTCGGCCTTGGTGGTCTCATCGAGGCCTATCTCGATCGACATCGTCTCGCCGACGAAGGCCCAGGTCTGCGGCACCACCAGCGCCGCGTGTGAGACGCCGGCCTTGACCACCGCCACCTCGTCGGTGTCGGTCTCGCTGCCGTAGGTAGCGGTTATCGTGAAGGTCGTCTCGCCGGAGAGCATGCACTCGGTGCTGCCCTGCGACTTATCGGTCGCCTCGCTGGGGAGCTCGCACGGCGCGCTCGTCGAGGACTCGATGGAGCCGTCGGCGGTGACCGTGACCTTGGCCGCCTCTGGGCTCACCTGCCAGGACACGACCACAGGATTCTGCCAGCTGGAGACCATCAGGAGGTTGTCCTCCTGGGCGTTCGCATCCTTCTCGGCCGCGAAGATCTTCGCGCTGACGTCGCCCTCGGCCACGTCGATGGTGACGTCGGCCTGGGCCTCGTTGCCGGAGTTGTCCTTCGCGTTGAGGGCGTATGTCGTCGCCACCTCGGGCGCCACGACCGCGCAGCCTACCGCGGGGAACTCGTCCATCGCGGGCTGCGCCAGTATATCATCTAAGGTTCCGTCGCACTGGTCGGTGGCGATTATCGCCTCGCCGGAGTCGGCTATCACGCCCACCGCCGAGAGGTCGTCGGAGGGGCTCACGCTCCAGCGTATCACCGTGCTCTCGCCCGGGGCCACGCTCGAGGCGTCGGCCGTGATGCGGGCGTCGAGCCTGCCGGCCGGGGCCACGGTAACGGTTATGGTCTGCGTAACTTCGGAGATGGCGGGCAGCGGGGCCTCTGAGGGCTCGGGGAGCTCCTCGTCCTCCTCCTCCTCGGGGCCGAACTTGATCTGGCCGCCCATCAGGTGCTGCGCCGCGGGCTCCTCCTCGTCCTCGCCCTCCAACTCCACGATGTCCGCGGACTTGGTGGCGGTGAGGACGAAGTCGGTGGTGGAGTTCAGCTGCACGCTCTCGGAGCCCGAGAGCTCGTCGGTCTTGACGCCGAACGACACCGCGGACCCGTCGGATGCGACGGCGCTTATCTCAACCTCGTCGGCGCCGGCGACCTCCCAGCTTATCGTGGTGGTCTCGCCCGCCGACATCGAGGAGGGCTCGGCGTAGAAGGAGATGATCATGGGCGCCGCCGGCGCTATGTTCAGATCCGCGCCGCTGCCCAGCTCCCCGTCGTCGCAGCCTGCCATCGCAAGCATGGCCACCGCCACCGCCGCCAGGATCCCGAGTTTTCTCTTCGCGTTTTTCATATCAAGACCTCGCAATTGATTGCGTTTACTTACTTAAGCGCACCCTTCGCCTTGCCACCGCCGAGCTTCTCCAGCATCGGCCAGAAGTCGACCATCAGCATGAACCTGAACTCGTCGCCGCTGAAGGCGTCGTCGAACTGTCCGGAGTGGTTGATCCACGCCCCGCCCAGCTCTATCTTCGTGTGCTTGGTGGCCTGGAAGAGCAGGCCGGCGCTGAGCGAAAGGATGTTGTATCCGGTCACCTTCTGGCCGGAGGCGCGGTCGTAGATCTCGCTGTCGGCGTCGACCAGATAGGTGTTGGTTATGCCCTGACAGGGTCCGTCGACGCAGCCCGGATCGTCCTCGGTCACGTCCATCGAGAAGAAGTCCCTGGGCGTCTCCAGGCTCCTCCAGGCAAAGCCTATGCGCGGGCCTATCGCCGTGTCCTCGCCGAGCTTGGCCAGCGGCCACATGATGGAGGCGCCGAGGTTGAGGCCCCAGTAATCTGAGCCGAAGTTCGTATCGAGCCTGTCCATGACCACGTCGGGCAGGGCGACGGGGTTGCCGTCTTCATCCACCTCGCCGGTCAGAAGCCCGTCCTCGTTAGCGCCCTCCAGGCCCGTGATCGTCCTGTGGTGCCATGCCCTCTCCATGCCGGCGCCCAGATTGAGTGTAGGCGCGTCCTCCTTGTCGCCGAGCTTTATGCCGGCCTCCGTGGAGACCGAGACCGAAGAGGCCGTGTCGTCCTTCTTGGTGCCGGGGAACGAACCCTGTTCGTCATTGGCCACGCTGTGGGAGCCGGCTATCGAGATGTCCCAGCTGTTGTCCCAGTCGGCGAGCCTGCCGATGTGTACCGTCGCCTGGCCGCCGATGCCGCCGTTGGCGCCCTCAGCCTTGCCGCCGCCGGAGTCGACGCTGGCTCCCGCGCCGCCGCCGCCCCTGACGCTCACCTCGACGCCGGGCTGCCTCTTCTCGTCGAGCGCGAAGCCCAGGCCCAGGCCCGCCATGCCGCCGGCGATCCTGCTGCTGCCGGCGCCCGGGGCGCCCGGCGTAAACGGGTTGCGGAAGGCGCCGACGCCGGAGACGTTGCTCAGTCCGTCGGAGACCAGGCCCGCGTCCGCGTTTATCCTGAAGATGACCTTGTCGTTCTCGTTGAAGGTGTACTCGAACTCGCCGGCGGCCTTGCTCAGCATGTTCACGTCGGCCGAGCCGGTGTCGTAGTAGTTGACCGCGTCGTGCGTCAGCGGCGGGAAGAGCTCGCCCTGGTGCAGGAGCATCCAGGAGACGATTCCCCTGAGGTGCCAGTAGTCGCCCTTGCCCTCAGCTGGTTTCTGCTCGCCCACCTCGGCGAAGACCGAGATGTCGCCGGAGACGTCCACGCCCTCGGTGTCCTTGCCCTCGTCCTTCTTGCCGTTGGGCGCGGCCAGCGCACCGCTGGCGCCCACGCCGAGCTGGAAGTAGGAGAGGTCGACCACCGGCGTGCCGTCGGCGTTCACCTCGTCTGAGTGCAAGATCCCCGCGACGACCAGCGAGCCGCCGTTGTCGTTGCCATCGTGCAGTGTTATCGTCTGCGTATATTCAGGCCTCAGGCCGAGGACGGCCAACCCCGTGTTGGGGTCGACGCTCTTGACCTCCATGCCCAGGAACCTGTAGCCCAGGTCGCGGTTGTTGCCGTGCGACTTGGCGATGTAGTCGTTATACGCTGGGCCGACCACCGCCTTCAACGCCTTGCCGGCGTCGCGCGTGATCCTGGCCGCCTGGACATACAGCTCGGTCAGCTGCTGCGTTACCGCCGCCGCTCCGAACTCGGGCGGGTAGCCCTTGACCCTGGCGGACTCTATCACCTCGTCGGCGTACAGCTGCGGGGGCGGCGTGCCGAGCGTTACGACGCCGTCGGGGCTCACGTCGGTGACCACCTGCTTGGAGATCTCCACCGCGTTCATGCCCTGGAGCTGCGACTGCAGCGAGGTGAGCGTGGCCATGATGTCGGGGTTGATCTTGAGCGCTTCGATCGCCTGCATCGCCTGGGTCCAGACGAACTTTATGGCGCGCTTCTTCACAAAGTTGTCCTGCGCCATCATGCCATCGACCAGCAGATAAGGCGGCTCGTAGACCGAAGGGTCCAGCGCCATGGCGATGTTGATGGGCTTTTTGTTCGCATCGACCTGGACGCCGGTCACTTTCATGCGCGGCAGCTGCTTGAGGAGCGTGTTCTTATCCTCGCCGCCGGCCATCTTCTTGGCTGTAGCTTCAACCATGCCTGGCAGCGCCGGGTCGCTCGGGTTCCCGCCCTGCACCGCCAGCATGCCCATAGCCTGGCCGTAGAGCCTCAGGAGCTCCTTGCGCACGATGGGGCCGTGGCCCGGGAAGAGCGCCGCGGGGTTCTGCCTGGTAAAGTAGACCTTGTAGTTATTGGGCTTTGTATCGACGTGGAAGACGAAGGTGTTCCTGATGCCGTCGACCGCCGCCTTCTTGGCCGCCTGGTCGTTCGCCGCGACCGCGGCCTTGTAGGGCTGCACGAAGTTCGGGTCCACATGGTCGATTATGTGCTGGGCAACCGTGGGGGCTGCAAAGACCTGCTGTGTAGGATGGACCCTGGCCATCGCCTCCCTGAAGAGCCTCTCGACCTCGTTGGCGAAGAGCCCGCCCTCCAGGCCCTCTATCTTCTTTTTGTAGTCCACCAGTATCTGCGGCAGCTCGATGTCATCGGCGCCCGGCTTGAAGTCGAGCTTGGCGCGCGCGAGCAGGTGGTCCATGAGCTGGGGGGTGCTCCTGAAGTCGATGTTGTCGAACGTCGTGGTCTTCCTGCCTGCGACGTGCTCCGCAGAGCAGGTGACTAGCTTGTAGACGTCGTCGCCGGTGGCGAAGTTGGGATCGCTGGGGTCGAGATAGGTCGGCTGGTTGATGTTTATGCCGAGCGCCGGATCGTGCTTGCACTGGTCGTACATCTTACCGGCGGTTGCGATCATGAAGCCGTCGTCGAAGGCCCGGCGCACCCAGGGGCGCACGGCCTCGTCGAGTGCCTCGATCTCGCCTACGATCCTGTCGTACTCGGTCGTCAGGGTCTGGCCGCACTGTTCGTTGGCGTACTGCGGATACTCGCTTACCGTAACATCGCCTGTAGTGGGATCCGTGGTCTCCATGTGCTTGAACTTGAGTCCGCAGATCGTGTCGGCCTGTTTCTTGCCCAGATTTATAGGATCCTGACCAGCGCTTATCATCTCATACCTCCGATTTATTCTCGCCCCCCGAGAATATGCGTTCCTTCAGATCACCAGGCGCTTCCTATCCCCGGCCCGGTCGGTTTCTTCTTCTTTACCTCCCACTGGCAGCTGCTGTTGCAGGTCTTGTCGCCGTCCTTTGTCCCCGGCGGGTCGCACTGCTCGCCCTTCTCGACCTTTTTGTTTCCGCACACCGGCTTCTTAGGCTTGTCCGGCCTGTCGGGCTTCTCAGGCTTCTCCTCTTTCTTCTCCTCCGCCTTGCCGAGCCTGTTGAGGGTGGCCAGCATGTGCACGCAGTGCTTGCGCATGACGTATACGAACTCGTACTGGTCGTTGGTCATCGCGTCCTCGTTCCACAGTGTGAGCTCGGCCATCACCGTCTTGATCTTGTCCTTGAGCCCAGGCACGCCCATCTCGCTCACGAGATTGGCTAGCTCGACCTCCTTGGCCTTGATCTCGCGCCTGCGGCCTCCCTTGGCTATATCCTTCTGAAGCGCCAGGCACTTCTTGTAGTTCTCCGAAGCCAGCAGCGTCTCGAACTCGTCGCGGGCCTTGTTGAAGCCGTAGCCGGAGAGCAGCACCCTGGCGAACTCGTCCTGGGCCGGCACCTCGGCGAGCTTAATGAGCTCGGCGCCCACCGCCTCCTCGCTGAGCGAGATCGGGGCGAAGGCGCTGATGAGTATCAGCACGCCGTCGAGGGTAACCTTGCCGTCCTCGAAGCCGTGCTGCGCGGTCTGAAGCGCCGTCTGTGCGGCCTTCAGGTAGGCGGGGCTCAGGCCCTGGTAGATCACCTTGTCGTCGTCGTCCTCGGCCTTGCAGAAGGCGTCGCGCATGTAGGAGAACGCGGAGCCCAGGTAGTACACCGTCCTGTTGGTCCAGCTGGGCATGGATATCGCGTCCAGCGCCTTGGTTATGAAGGAGTGCTCGTCCGAGAAGCCGTCCTCGTCGATCTCGATCACCGGCTCGTCGGAACGATCAGCAGCGATGCGGCCGCTGTGGAACGTGACGTCGTGATCGCCGATGCCCGAGTAACCGTCCTCGCGGCAGATGAGGTTGCCGTCGATAAGGACCGGTATCGTGTTGGCCTTGATGAAGAGCCTGCCGTCGTCGGTGTGCGCCCTGTAGTCGGACGCCTCCATGTCGTTGACCGAGAACCAATAGCCCAGCTCCTCGACGTCGACATCGGCATCCTCGCCGCAGACTTCGGGGTCCAGCGTTACCGCAACGCGAAGCGCATCGGTCGTGAGCTCTGAGACGCGGCCCTTCCACTCGGAGCTGTTGCACTCCAGCGAAAGCTTCCTCACGTTGGGCGTCTGATTCGCAGGGATAACCGGCTTAGTCATCTGTCACTCCTCCTTATGCGACTGCTAGGGGTCGGGCGCATATCCCCCGACTGCGCATCGATTTCGTTAGAGTTATCGAACTGCGCCCGATTTTGTTGCGTGGTTTTTTTGTCGATTTATAGCGTCAAAATATTGACGTTTATATGGGGCTTTAAAGGCACCGAGGCCCCCCACCCGATGGGGTGAGAGGCCACAGTTATCATAAATAATGTCAACTTATTGACGTCCCCTGGCCGACCGGACCGCCCCCGATCAGTCCCAGGCGGTGGTTATCGGAGGCCCCTTGGGGGGCGCCTTAGACGGCGTCTTGGCTACCTTTCCGCCACCCCTCTTCTTTCCGCCGCGCCTCTTCGTCCACTTCGCCCCCCGATTGCCGTCCTGGGGCTGCTCGGGCTCGGCCTGTTTGAGGGAATCGCCCAGGCCCTTGGCCGCACCCTCGAGCGCGATGTAGTACTCGATCTGGCGGTCGTCGAGGTTGTCCCGGTTCACGCCCAGCAGCGCGGGGTAGAAGCTGCCCTCGAGTATCTCGCGGGCGTCATCCTTTGCCTCGTCCGTCGCATCGGACGCGGCCCTTGGCCCGCTGTAGCGGTCCGTCGCACTCACCAGATCCGCGGCGCGGTTGAAGTGGGCCCCTGCCTTGAGCAGGGTGACGAAGTCGTCGTTGCCCGGGCTCATCCTGCCGAGCGCATCTAGCGCGCCCTCGATGACTCTCATGTCCGCCTCGCGCGTGGGCGCGAGCCCGCCGATGAGCACTAGTATGCTCTCCTCCAACGGCGGGTTCTCGGAGCCGGGCCGGTTCCTGTAGTAGCTGAAGAAGGATTCGGTCACCGCTTCGCCGTACTGCTTAACCACGGGATCCAGCGCCACGCCGGCGTCGGGCGCTCCCTCTTCCTGCGCGATCCTCTCCTCATATATCGGCTTGAACAGATCGGTAGCGGCGCCTATGTACATGCGCTCCCTCGGGCGCCATACGCCCAGGTGTGCGCTCGCGACGTCTTCCCACAGATAGTTGTAGAGCTCGAAGGAGCGATCGTCGACGCGCCTGTAATCCTCGCCCTTGACGAACGCCTCCGGCTCGGGCTCAGGCTCCGTCGCCACGTCGCCCTTGAAGGGGACGCCCGCGAGATCCTGATCCTCCTGATCGTCGTCGCTGCAGCCCGCTATCAGCAGGCTGCCCACGACGATGCCCCCGATGACCAATGCAGTGACTATCATATCTCCTCCTCGCCCCTCCCTGTTTGGCCCCTATACAACACGAGTGACGTATAATACAAGGGTTCTTATTCACAGCCAGCTATCATTATAAAAGGGCCCGCCCAAGGCACGGCGCGTCAAGGGCGGGCCATTTGGGGCAATTATGCTGTAATTACTGGGCTTTATTTCTTGCCGCGGAGCGAGGCGGATCTGAAGGCGCATGGCATGAGATCGCTGAGGCTCGCCCGCTCGGTGCGCCCCCGCGCTCCGACCATGATGACCTCCATCCCGGGCGAGAATTCGTGCAGCGACTGGCGGCAGATACCGCAGGGCGGGCAGGGCTCGGAGGTTTCGGCGACGACGGCGATCCTGACGAAGCTGCGCTCGCCCTCTGAGACGGCCTTGGTGAGCGCGACGCGCTCGGCGCAGCAGGTGGCGGCGTAGGACGCGTTCTCCACGTTGCAGCCGGCGTAGACCTTGCCCGAGGATGCCTCGAGCGCGGCGCCGACCTTGAACTTGGAATAGGGGGCGTAGGCGTTCTTCCTGGCGGCGCGCGCCTTCTCGACGAGCTTCTTCATCTAAGCGCTCCCCATGAGTTTCTTCTTCAGACCCCTGTAGTGTTTCTGGATCGGCTCGACCCTCTTTTTCATCCTGTCCTTGCCCATCGGCTCGCGCGCGCACGCCCGAAGCAGCCTGATGAGATTCGCGTAGTCGCTTACGCTAACGCGCTCCGCCGCGGGCCCGCGCGCGCCCTGGTTGTGGTAGTTGCCCAGCGGCATCGCTATTGCGCCGACCCTGTAGCCGCGCGCGACGTAGACGCACGCCTCGCAGCGGCCGCCCTGCAGGAGCGCGCGCTGATACTTGAAGCCTCGCTCCGACGCGAGCGATCCGGCGACGTCGGATAGCCAGACCTCGACCTCCGGATCGTATGTGGAGGCCAGATCGCCCGCCCTTATGACCGGTCCGTCGCCTATGACGACCTTGCCGCCCACAGCCGAGCTGCACTCCAGAACCACGAGCGGGTCGCGCTTCGGTATGAGGCCGGAGTCCATGGCGGCGAACGCACCCAGGAAGCCCGCCTCCTCGGCGCGCGTGAAGAGGCCGGCGACGTTGACCTTGGCACCGTCGGCCGCGAGCCGACCCAGAAGGTCGAGCGTCGCGGCCACGCCCACCAGGTTGTCGCAGGCGATCGCGCTGAGTCTGTCGCCGGCTATCCTGAAGGGGGTGAGGTCGAAGGCGCCGAAGTCGCCCTTTGCGATCGGGGCCTTGGCCGTGATGCCGAAGGTGTGGCGACCGAGGTGTTTTTTGCCCAGCGCCCTGCCGGAGAGCTTCGCGCCCGTCGGCCCGCGCCGCGTCTGCACCCTGACCTTGGAGCCGGCTATGACCTTCGGATCGACCTTGCCCCAGAACGCGGCCTTGCCGCGGCGGCCATTGGCAGCTATCACCTCGAAGCCGGGGTGGTCCATGTGCGCGGCGAAGGTCACGCCCCCGCGCCCGCCGCCGCGGTAGGTGACGAGGATGTTGCCGGCGGCGTCCTCCTTGACGCCCAGGCCCAGGTGAATCGAGTACCACCTGATGAAGGTGGATATGGCGGTCTCGTGGAAACTCATCGTGGGGAGCGAGACCACCGACTCCAGGAGCGCCTTGCTGTGTCCGTCTATCATCTGCCCCTCTTCCTCGCCTTAGCCTTAGCCTTAGCCTTACCCTTGGCCTTAGCCTTACCCTTACCCTTACCCTTAACCTTAACCTTAGCCTTAGCCTTAGCCTTAGCCTTAGCCTTAGCCTTAACCTTAGCCTTCTTCTTCCCCTTCTTCTCCTCGTCGTGCATAGCCTTGACCACGCCCTTCTCGAGGAGCTTGGCGACCGACTCGTTCATCTCCCTGAGCCGCTTCATGACGAGGCCGTGCACGGAGTCTGGCGGATAGGTGCCGTCCTTTCGGACCTTGCCCGCGGCCTTGCCCATGAGGAGCCCTATGCCCTCGTCTATGTTGGCCACGGAGTAGATGTGGAAGCGGCCCTTCTTCACCGCCTCCACGACGTCCTTGCGCAGCATCAGGTGGCGCTCGTTCTGAATCGGTATCACCACCCCCTGCTTTCCGGTCAGCCCCTGGGCCTTGCACACGTCGTAGAAGCCCTCGATCTTCTCGTTGACGCCGCCTATGGGCTGCACGTCGCCGAGCTGGTTGACCGAACCGGTGACGGCCAGGTCCTGCCTGATCGGTACGCCGGATAGCGAGGAGAGGACGGCGTATATCTCCGTGGAAGAGGCCGAGTCGCCGTCGATGCCGCCGTAGGACTGCTCGAAGCAGATCGATGCGGTGAGGTTGAGCGGCTCGCGCTGGGAGTACTTGTGGCGCAGATAGCCCGTGAGGATCAGCACGCCCTTGTCGTGTATGGGCCCGCTCATCTTGGCCTCGCGCTCGATGTTTATTATCCCGCCCTTGCCCACCGAGGTCGTGGCGGTGACCCTGGAAGGCTTTCCGAACGCTATGTGCCCTATCTGATAGACCGACAGCGCGTTTATCTGCCCCTCGCGCCTGCCCCTGGAGTCGATGAGGATCACGCCCTCCTCGATGAGCCTCTGGACGTGCTCCTCGGTCAGGCGGTGCCTCTCGCGCTTGGCCTCCAGCGCTCGCTCGACGTGCTTGCGATCGATCGTCTTAGCGCCGTCGTCGCCGGCCCAGTGGTCCGCCTCGCGAAGGATGTCCGTTATGAACGAGAACTTCGTCGAGATGCGGTCGCGCTGGCCGGCCTCCTCTATTCCGTGCTCCACCATCGCCGCGAGCCCGTCCGGGCTGAACTTCCTCAAGCCTCCCCTGCCGCAGACCGACTTGAGAACGGCGGCGTACTTCTCGACCGATTTCGAGGATATCGGCATCGTGACGTCGAAGTCGGCCAGAACCTTGAAGGTCTTGGGGAAGTCCTCCTCGTAGTTGTACAGCAGCCGATACAGCCACGAGGGGCCAACCATTATGACCTTCACGTTCAGCTTGATCGGCTCCGGCTTGATCGTCAGCGGCGCGAACTGTAGGTAGCTCTCCGGCTGCTGGATTATGAGCTCCTCCTTCTTGAGCACGCGCTTGAGCTGGTCCCAGACCAGCGGCCTGCGCAGGATGTCCATGGCGTTGACTATTAGGTAGCCGCCGTCGGCCCGGATGAGCGAGCCCGCCTTGATGTGCCGAAAGTCGGTGCTCCAGTAGTTGCCGGGCCCTATGTTGTACTCCGGAGCGCCGAAGAGGTTGACGTAGCTGGGGTTTATCTCCTCGACTATGGGGACCTCGCCCTCCTCGCGTGCGTCCTGGATCTGGTCGTAGATGAGGTTGACGTCGTAGTACCAGAAGTGGTCCTCGTGACGCTGGGGGCCAAGCACGATGATGCCCTGTTGAGCCCCCTCCTCCTTCTTGCCGGCGAAGACGTCCAGGTTCTTGAGTATGTGACCCTTGACCCTGAGCAGGTACTTGCGGACCTTCTCGTCGGTATAGCGCGCCTGCATGTCGTCCATGAGGCCGTCGAGGACGGTGGAGCCGGAGCGCTGCATCAGCCTGTCGAGCGCGGTGTGCATCTCCTTGCCGAGCGCACGCGCCTTGGTGAGCACCTTCTTGAGCTCGCTCATGAGCTCCTTGTACCTGCGGTTCTTGGCGTCGCGCTCCTCGGGCTTGAGCTTGCCCTCCTTCACGAGGTTGTCCAGGTAGTCTATGGATACCGCCTCGTTGCCCACGACGGGGAAGACGGTCGGGGCGACGAATCCTCCCTCCTGAAGCTGCACCAGCGCAAAGCCGTCCTTCTTGAGCTTCTCGGCGAAGTCCTCGAAGAGCTTCTTCTCCTCCCGCTGGTAGCGGTCCACGAGCATCTCTCGCTCGCGCTGCACGTGGGGGGACTCTATGGCCTTGGGGATCTCGGTGCGCAGCACGCGGACGAGCTCGGCCATGTCGTCGCGGAAGGCGCGGCCCTTCCCGCGCTCGAAGGTGAGGAGCACCGGCTGCGAGGAGTCCACGAAGTTGTAGACGTAGCAGCGGTCCGGCACCTCGGCCTTCTGCTTGCCTATCTGCTTGAGCGCCCTTCGGATGGTGGTCATCCTGCCGGTGCCGGCCATGCCGGCTACGTAGATGTTGAAGCCGGTCTGATAGAGCGCAAGCCCCATCTTGAGGGCGTCGACCGCCCTGCGCTGGCCCACTATCGCCTCCGTGGGCTTTATCAGCTCCGGCTTGTCGAAGACCTTCTTCAGTTCGGCCTCAGGCCTCCACCTCAGGCTGTCGTGCGAAATCTCTCTGTGCGGCATCTTTGATCCCCCGTCTTTCCCTGATATATCTCCGTATCCCAGGGACACTAGATTATGGGCGCTCTTTTGTCCAGCCCGAGGCACCCTCCCGCGGGCTTTGCAGCCAGGCCCCGGGCGTGCTAATCTACCGTCGTGGATAAGATCAGCCCCATACCGGGCAGGGATGAGCGCCTCGCGATCCAGATACACAGCCAGCACGTGGCGTCCAGCAAGGTCGCGGAGAGGGAGAGCGGAGCACCCGCCTATAAGGCCGTCCCGCGGCGAATCGTGGCCTTTTTGCTGGACTGCGCGATCCTGGCCGTGCTGGGGCTAGGGCTCGCCAAGACGCTCGGACCGAAGCTCACGTTTCTGGACGAGCGCTTCTGGTGGGTCGGCATGGTCGTGGCCGCCATATATTTCGGCTTCTTCGACAGCGAGGTCTCATTCGGCACGACGCTTGGCAAGAGGACCATGGACATAGAGGTGCAGAGGTTGGACGGCGAATCGCCTAAGATCATTGACGCATTTTTGCGTCTCGTTCCGTTCGTGCTGGCGTTCGCTGCGTTCAAGATCTCCCGGCTTTCCGATTCGCACGATCCGTTGATCCTGTTCTTCGAGCTGATCGGCGTCGTGGCCGCTCTATCAGTCATAGCCATAACACCGCTACACCCCGCGCACAGGGGCGGCCACGACCTTCTCATGGGCACGGTCGTCCTGAGGCGAAAGGGCGAGCGCAAGATCCCTCCGCATTCGGCGAAGGTCGCCTACACGGCCTTCGCTGTCCTTGCGATCCTGGCCGTTGCGCTCCAGGGCGCCAGGGCGTGGCACATGATGACCGACGAGCGTCTAAGGAGCGATGCAGAGCTAGTCGGTTTGATCAGCGGGTCCATGCCGAAGCTGAGGGGCCTTAGGCTTGACGGCCACGGAAAGACCCTGAAGGCAAGCGCGTACGTCGACGCGGGCACGCCCGAGAAGCGGATGCAGGTGCAGGCAAAGCGCATAGCGTCGAAGCTTGCCGGCAGCAACTCCCTGCCCGATGACGTCTCGCTGATAGCGGTGGAGATCAAGACAGGCTTCGACATAGGACTATGGCGCAGCGTCTCGATCCGGACCTTCAAGTTCCCGCTCTACGGAGAGCGGATTAAGAGCATAAAGGATCCAAACGAAACAAAGGTGAGATACAAGTACATGCGCAAGCGATAGGCCTGCCTCAGCCGGTTGACTTGCAATAAAAGCCGCTGCATTATCATCACGATGCCTCTGAAGACAAAGCGATTCAAGGTCGTCAACGAGGGTTTCATCTGCGACTATTGCGGCAGGAGGGTGCCGCCTACCTCCGGAACCACTCCCCGGAACCACTGTCCCTACTGCCTCTGGTCCAAGCACGTGGACATAAATCCGGGCGACAGGGCCAACCCGTGCAAGGGCATGCTAAGGCCGATCGGAATCTACACGCACACGAAGAAGGAGTACGTCATCCTGCATCAGTGCCAGAGGTGCGGGGAGAGGGTACGATCGAAGGCCATACTGGAGGACGCCAACGCCTCCGACGACTTCGACATCATATTGGAGCTCTCGGGCAGACCGATAGACGAGAAGAGGCCGATTCCGCCACACCTGATGAGAAGGAAAAAACGAAATCCTAAGCACTAAATCCTAAACAAATCCAAAATTCCAAATCCGAAATCCAAAACGCACCGGATCACGGATCACGGCCTTCTAGATCTTCCCCTGAAGCAAAAACGCTATGACCAGCGCGTAGATCACGAGCGACTCGATGAGCGCCAGGGCGATGATCATGGGCGTCATCACCTTGCTGGCGGCCTCCGGGTTGCGGGCGATCCCCTCGAGCGTCGCCGAGGCGGCCTTGCCCTGGCCGAATGCTCCGCCAGCAGCGGCGATGCCTATAGCCAGGCCCGCGCTGATTGCGAGTGCGGCCTTCGTGCTATCGGCCATGCCGGCGGCCTCGGCTACCGCCTCCTGAGCCAAGGCGATGCCAGGAACCAGGGATGTGACGATGCCCGCCAAAAAACCGTACACCCTCTTCATATTTCCACCTCCGCTTCAGACCGGCTCCGCTTGGGAGCCCTGCGCCATGTGTATGTATACTATGGAAAGCAATGTAAAGACAAATGCCTGCATGACCGAGATGAAGATGGCGAGCCCCATGAATATGATCGGCACCAAAAGCGGAACCAGGTCCTGAAAGATCCCCAGGACCAGGTGGTCACCGGCTATGTTTCCCATGAGCCTCACCGACAGGGATATCGGCCTCACTATGTGGCTTATGACCTCCACGGTCATGAGCAACGGGGCGAGCCATATCACCGGACCGGCCATGTGCCTGAGGTATCGCCTGAGGCCCTGCTCCCGTATGCCCACGTAGTTGTAGTAGACGAAGACCACCAGCGCGCAGCCGAGGTTCGTGTTGATGTTCTCGGTAGGGGAGGAGAAGCCGGGTATCACGCCTATCAGGTCGGACGCCAACAGGTAGATGAAAAGCGACCCGATGAGCGGCAGGTGCCTCTTGGCGATCGGGCCCATGATGTCCTCCATGAGCCTCAACACCGCCTCGCTCGTGATCTCCAGTATGTTGGTTATCGTTACGAAGCCATCGGGTATCAGCTGTTTGGAGATGTCGCGCAGCTTTCGGTGCGCCAGCATGGCCGCGGCCAGGATGAGCAGGGCGACGAAGGCGGAGGTGACGACATGCTCGTAGGGGCCCGCCCAGCTCCGGGGCAGCCCCAGGTGCTCGACGAGCCACGATATGACGGACGGCTCATGCATTGACCTAGCCTTCGCCCTCCCTTCGCCTACCGGAACGGAGCCCCTCGAATACGAGCGATACCACCATCGCCGAGAACCCGGCCATGAAGGCCATCGGGCCCACCATCCCCCTGCTCACCAGCCACCACAGCACCGCCCCTATGATGGCGAGCTTGACGAGGCCCAGGCCCACCATCAGTCCCATGCCGACGCCCGAGCAGCCACTGAGCGAGCGATGGACCAGCCCCACGAGCACGCCGAAGCTGGCCATGGACACCACGAGCCCCGCCCCGACAGACAGGGCCGTCCTCGGCCCGTAGATAACGAACCCCGCCAGAGCCATCGCGCAGGCCAGGCCGATCGAGATAGCGAAGACCCTGATGACAAGCCTTGAGACCTCACCCCTCATCCGAACCTCCATCGCCGCCCCGATCCAGGGCCCTCACCATCATGATGAGATTGGTCATGCCGCCCGCGAAACCCAAAATCAACCCCGCGACTGCGAGCCAGGGCCCCGACCCGAACCTGCCGTCAAGGTAGGTGCCTATCAGGAGCCCCGCCACGACGGATACGGCCAGCTGGAGCCCGGCCGCCCCGTAGACCGCCAAAGCGGCGTAGGGCGAGCCTCCGCGGGGTTTCGGGGCCCTCGTCATCCCATTCAGATAGCCCCTCGGGGGCCAAACCGCAACTACCGATTGTAATCGGCCGGCTTCCGTGCTACAGACCGCGCCCACTATGAGATTCCCGCTAGGACAGACCCTGGCCGTCGCCCGCTACATAAGGCGCATGAAGAGGTCGGGCAAGGACCGCTTCCCGCTGGTGCTCATGCTCGAACCGCTGCACGCCTGCAACCTGACGTGCTCCGGATGCGGCAGGATACGCGAGTATAAGGACCAGATGTCGCAGATGCTCACGCCGGAGGAGTGCCTGAAGGCGGTGGACGACTGCGGGGCTCCCGTGGTCTCGATATGCGGCGGCGAGCCCCTCATCTATCCCGAGATATCCGCCCTGGTGAGCCAGATCCTCGAGAGGGGCAGGGTGGTCTACCTGTGCACCAACGGCTGGGCGCTGAAGGAGGAGCTGAATCTCTTCAAGCCTCACAGCCGCTTCAACATCAACGTCCACCTGGACGCGCTCGCGAAGACGCACGACACGATAGTCGAGAAGCCCGGCGCGTTCGATCGCGCAGTGGCGGGCATAGTCGCGGCCAAGAGGGCCGGCTTCACCGTCTGCACGAACACCACCGTCTACAGGCAGACCGACACCGAGGAGATAAAGGCGCTGTTCGAATACCTCGAAGGGCTGGGGGTGGACGGCATGCTGCTGTCGCCGGGCTTCGACTACTCCGACGTGGAGGACCAGTCGGTGTTTCTCACTCGCGAGGCGATAAAGGAGAAGTTCACCGCGCTCCGCGAGACCGGACGCGGGAAGAGGGTCTGGCAGACCCCGCTCTTCTTGGACTTCGCGGCTGGCCGGCGCGAATACGACTGCACGCCTTGGGGCAACGTCACCTACAACGTCTGCGGCTGGAAGGCGCCTTGCTACCTCATCACCGACGGGCACCACGAGACGTTCGAGTCCTTCATGAACGACGTGCGCTGGGATGGCTACGGCCCCGGCCGGGACCCGCGCTGCGCCAACTGCATGTGTCACTGCGGCTTCGAGCCTACGGTGGCGCTGGCTGCCACGTCCTCTCTCAAGGACGGCCTCACCATGGCCAGGTGGACGCTGTTCTAACGCCGATTGACTTCCCAAACGTTGACCCATAAAACGGTCACATGCACCCTGTCCCGCTCGCCGTGATCGCAGCCCTCGACGACGAGGTGCGCATAATCCGCTCGCGCATGTCGGTCGACTCCCGCATACACCTGCGTCCCTCGATGTTCATAAGGGGAACCTACGAGGGCAGGCCGCTTCTGCTGGTGCGCTCCGGAATAGGCGGTCGCGCGATGGAGGCCGCCGCGCGCTACATGGCGGAGAACTTCCGGCCGGAGCTTCTCCTGCATGTTGGCTACTGCGGCGGCGCCTCCCCCGACCTGCAGCCCGGCGACTTCGTCCTGGGCGACCCCATAGTTGACGCGGCCACAAACGAACGCTTCGCGCCCGACGGGGCCTTGGCCGAAAAAGCACAGGCCTTCCTCAAGGCACGGGGGGTGAGGAGCCGCAGGGCAGGGCTCGTCACCGTCGACTCCGTCGCGCGGCAGCCGTTCGACAAGGCGTTTCTGGGAACCCAGCACGAGTCGGTCGCCATAGATATGGAGAGCTCAGCGCTGGCGAGGGCTGCGGGCGAACTCTCCATCCCCTTCGTCGTGATCCGCTCCGTGCTGGACCCGCTGGACTACGAGTTCCCGGACCTGGAGAGCGCGATGGACGACGAGGGCAAGACCGACGGCGTGGCCCTGGCTTCCCACCTCGTCAGAAGGCCAGCGGACATACTCAAGCTGCCAAGGGTGGAGTACTTCGCATCGCAGGCGAGAAACGCCATCACCTCGCTGGTAGAGGGATGGATCAAGGAGGGCTCCTCATGAAAAAGAGGACGAGCTTTCTCATCCACATCGGCGCCCTGGTCGTCATACTGGTGGGCATCCTGTTCCTGATCAGCGACTCCAGCCACATCTTCAAGGCGCCGGGCTACGACGCGACCGCACCGACCGACACGAAGATGGCGCAGCTTGCGCGATGGATCCCTGCCGGGGCGGACTTCTTCGTGGCTGCCGACGTGCCGAAGGCGCTGGCCAATCAGGAGCTCGCGGCGAGCCTGACGCGGGTGGCCGAGGGCAGAAGCGGGGTCGTCGCCGACCTCATATCAGCGCTCATGGAGGAACCCGGCTCGATAGGGCTTCTGTGCGTGCTGGGGCGGCTCGGCGAGATGAGATCGCGCTCGGAGATCGCCTTGCTGGCTCAGGGCGGCTTCGACGAGGAGACGCTCCTGCCCGCCGTGCGCTCCGCCATGTCGGCCGGGCACTCGGGCGTGGCCGCGCAGAACCTGGAGTGGACCACGATCTACACCGAGAGCGACTCGCGCGACCCGTTCGGCTTCATGTTTCTGGACGGGACGCACCTGGCCGCCGGAGACCGCGCATCGCTTCTGGCGATGTATGAGAAAAAACCGGAACCAACAAAGGTGCAGATGGTCGCTAAGGACCAGACGATAGTGGGCTACATCGCCATAGGCGAGAGGCTCAGGCGCTCGGCACCGGAGGAGATGTATCTGCCGGACGCCGCATACATCACCAGCCCGGATGGCACGCTCGTGACAGTGAGGATACCCTGCGACGACGACGAGAAGGCGCAGAGCGTGATGATGCTGCTGGAAGGGATACGCTCGCTGATGACGATCCAGCAGGAACCCAAGGGCGACGGCGGCCTGGGGGCGGTGCTTGGCGGGATGACTATGAAGGCGACTGACGGCGACGTCGTAATAGAGGCGAAGCTGGCTTCGCTCATCGATCTTTGGGTTGGGGGGGAGGGGAAAACGCCTCCACAAAGTCCACAAGCTCCTGAGGGTCGTTGACGATCATCTCGGGCTGGGCGCTGGCCAGCCTCTCCGCGGGGTGCAGGCCCCATGCGGCGCCCACGGCGGCCACGCCAGCCTCGTGGGCCTCCTTGATGTCCCCCACGGTGTCGCCGACGTAGAAGGTCTTCTGGACCTTGGCGCCGCAGCTGGACATGCACTTTCGCATGCGGCCGACCTTGCCCATCTCCTCGTCGCCCCCGGAGATCGCGAAGAAATGCTGGAGCACCCCGTGCTTCGCCAGCACATCCCTTATCGTCTCCGTGGAGTTTGAGGAGATTATCGCCATGTCGCAGCGCTCAGCGAGCTTGTCGAGCATCGGCCTTACGCCAGTGCACAGGCTGACGTCGCTGGTCTTCGAGGCCTTCTGGATGTGCTCCCATATCTCGCACATGTCCTTGGGCTTAAGTCCCCTCTCTATGAGCGCGACGATGATGTTCTCGTCGAAGAGATTTCTCATCTCGTCGCCGGACCACGGTATGTCGTAGCCCAACTCGTCCAGCTTGTGGTGGATCTCATCCTCGAGGAACTCGGTTGTGTCCACGAGCACGCCGTCGTAGTCGAAGATCAGAAGGACCCTTTCCATATGTGCCTCACATCCCCGGCGCCATTCAGAACTGATACCTGACGGCCGGAGCCAGAGCGAATCCGACCGCAGTCTGCCCCCTGACGAAGACATGGAACCAGGCATCTGCGCCGACAGACAGGTGGTCGGTCCACTGATACCAGAAGCCTCCGCCGGGTATGGCTATGTCGGCCGCCGCATGCTTGCCGTTGTATAGCGCCACGCCCACTCCGCCCTGCACGTAGAGCGACCATCTCGGATGGCTGTGCAGGTCGAACGTGTAGCGGGCGAACGGCAGTATGTCGAGTATGGCGTAGTCGTCGAACTCGGTGGCCACGCTCACCTGCATGCCGGCGGAGAGCCTCTCGAAGATGAAGTACTCGCCCTCCAGGCCCATCGTCATCATGGCGCCGGGACCCTTGTTCGCCGCCGCGAAGCCCGGCCCTATGAGACCGGCGCGGAAGCGGCCCCAGCGGTCGTAGATCATCACGTTGGACGGCGTAGCCGGCCCCTCCGGCTGCGGAGGCCCCTCCGTCTCTAGCTGCTCGTCGACAACGACGACCTCTGCAGACTCGGTCTCGACCTCGGCCTTGGACATCTGCACCGGCTTCCGGCCTCCGGGGCCCACGTCGTGCTCCACTATGCCGCGAGCCAATGCGCTGCATGGCGCAAAGATCGCAATCAGAATTAAGATGCAGAGAAAGCTTTTCATCGCCACCCCCAAAGTATCAAGCGAACCTTCCGAAGAAATCCACCGCCGACTCCGCGGCCCGCTCCTTGCCGTAGTCCATGGTGAGGACGTGCCGCGCCCTGGGCATATACTTTTCCTCGACTATATCAGAAGATACGCCCTTTTTCACCATCTCCACGTTCTTGGGCGGGGCGACGGCATCGTCCATGCTGTGCAACATGAGGATGGGGCTCGTCACCCTGCCCAGACCCGCCATGACCTCCCGCTGCAGATCCGATATCTCGAAGACCGCTCTGGTGGGTATGGACGGCAGCGAGGACTCCTCGTACCTGCGGCGTCCATCCGGGTCGGCGACGCTGCGCTCGAAGTCCTTGGGCACCGACCTTATCAGCCACCGCAGGGGGGAGTACCTGACCAGCGGGACCATGAGCCCCTCCAGCGTCCCGAGACAGACCGGCGTGGCCATCAGGGCCATGGCCCTCACGCCCCACCCCTCGTCCATGGCGAGCTTCAAGCCCAACAGGGCCCCTAGCGAGATCCCTGCGTAGTAGACGCGCTCCACGTCCTTGCGAAGCTCACCGAAGGCCACGCGAACGGTGTGGTACCAATCGCGCCACGTCGAGGCGGCCAGCTCGTCGACCGAGACGCCGTGTCCGGCGAGGCACGGGCAGGAGACGCAATAGCCCGCCCTGAGCAGGGCGTCCCTCAGGGAGACCGCGGTGGCGGGCGTGCCGGTGAGGCCGTGGACCACGAGACATCCGTTCATGGCAGGGCTAGTAACACAGCATGGCGCCATTGACAAGAAAGGCCCAGGCTGCGCAAACTCCGCCCCATGCTGGATACGATAACACGGCCCGTCGCCGGCGAGATGGCGACGATGGACAGGCTCATCGAGCGCGGGTCCCGCCGCGGACCTGCCCACGTCTGGCCCATCTGCGCACACGTCGCCGGCCTGTCCGGCAAGAGAATCCGGCCCGCGATCTTCCTGCTCGCGTCGAAGGCGTTATCCAACGGCTCCTATTCCGAAAGGCGCGAGGCACTCGTCAGCATCGCCGCCTCCATCGAGCTCATACACACGGCGTCGCTGCTTCATGACGACGTAATAGATGAAGCCAGCGCTCGCAGGGGCGGCCCATCGGCCAACGCGAGATTCGGCAACCGCGCCAGCGTGCTGATGGGCGATCTGCTCTGGTGCGAGGCGTCCGATCTGGCGATAGCCGTCGGAGGACGACGCCTGATCGAGGAGCTGACGAAGGCGGCGCGCGCCACGACCATGGGCGAGATGATGGAGACGATGCCCGACATGGACAGGGGCTCGTGCATCTCGATGATGGAGGGAAAGACCGGCTCGCTCTTCTCGGCCTCCGGGAGGCTGGCCGCCATAGTGGGCGAGGCCGGAGAGGAGGCGGAGGCGTGGCTGGCCGAGTACGGCCGCTGCCTGGGCATATCCTTTCAGCTCACCGACGATATCATCGACTCATCCGGAAGCGATATCGACCCCGTGTCGGCCCGCAACGTGGAGCTCGTGGGGGGCAGGCCTGCCGCGCGGCGGCTGGCCCGGGAGCACAGCGACATGGCGCGCGAGGCGCTGGCCGGGATGGGGCAATGCCCCGAACTGCGTTCGCTCGTGGAGCTCGCGAGCTACGTCGCCGATCGTGGAGCGTGACCGACCACTTTCTGTGCACACCGCACACTTTCTTGGCACCAAATCAGACGAACCAATCCTACCCATAATCCGATAGCGCATACCTATCGAGGACTTGCCGATCCACTCGAACCTGGCACGCTCCTTGCTATCCCCAATACCGACGATCGATCGTACAACGGAGGGAGGAGTTGAGATGAGCGACAACACGCCGAGGGAAGTCTTCAATATAATCGAGGGCAAGGACGGAAAGTCCAGGTGGGTGAAGATCGGATCCGCATTCGTAAACCGTGACGGGTCGATAAACGCGCTCCTGGACGTCTATCCGCGCGACGGCAAGATTCAGATCCGCGAGCGCAGAAAACCCTCTCAGGGCTCCAACGGAGCATAGGAAAGGAGAAGCATATGCTTAGGAGATTTTCAATGAAGGGGATGTACGCTGTACTGGGGCTTCTGGCGATTCTGGCCGTGGCAAGCCAGTGCACCGCAACCGCTGCTACGGCCGCCTTTCCGGTAAACGTCAACACGGCAGGCATGGAACAGCTGATGGACATACCGGGCATAGGCAGCGCCAAGGCCAAGGCAATCATGGAGTACAGACAGCAAAAGCCCTTCGGATCGACCGCGGAGCTCACCAACGTGAAGGGCATAGGGGAGAGGCTCCTGGCCAAGATCACCCCCTACGTGACCGTGAGCGGAAAGACCAGCTCGGTAAGACCTGGCACGGGCGGAAAATAGAATAGACGTTTCCCCCGTAACGATCTCCGGCCCGGAGCGGTTTTGGCCCCCCTTCCGCTCCCGGGCCGGAATCACTTTATGCGAGGGGGGCTATCTGCTACAATCTTTTATATGAAGGAATCCAACGAGATGAGGGCGCCGCTTGTGCCCGTGAGGTCCGAGGTCAAGAACCTCATAACGATGTTCGAGTTCTACGTATCCCAGCGCGCCAAGGGCAAGCCTATAGAGACGCTGGCCGAGTCGGTCCGGGACATGAGGCTCATAATCGGAAGGCTTTTGATCGACCACTTCCTGGGTCTTTCAAACGAGGAGGGTCAGAAGTTCACCGCGGCGCTGGCCGAGATGCTCGCCGACTGCTGCGAGGTCCTGCCGGATCTGAAGCGCCAGGACGAGGACTACTACAACTACTGCATCGAGGAGATCCTCACGCCTTTCGAGTACGCCAAGGAGATAAAATCGGAGTTCGCAGACGACCCGGTGCTCACGAAGATGCTGGCGCTGGACATACCGATACTGCGGCCCTTCGACTACGGCCTCCGGGGCAGCTTCAAGGTCCTGAGGCCCCGCAAGAAACACAGGTTCCACCGCTAGCGATCACCTGTACTTGAATGTGCTCTTGCCTATGAACTCACGCATGATGGAGGTGCCGGGCACCTCCATCTCGAGCACAGGAGTGAAGAAGGAGAAGAATCGGACGAGGCGCGACGCCTCCATGAACGAGGGGTGATCCCGCGGGACCTCCGCAAGATAGCGCTCCGCGTACGGCTTCAGCAGCGAGTGCTCATAGGAGAGCGCCGAGTTGAATATCACGTCGGCGTTCTCCTGAAACGGGAAGATGTAGCTCCACTCCCCGGCCCTGACGCTGCCCCATCGCGCTATCGTCTCCTCCGCCTTGGTCCCGCGGAAGAGCCTGTCGCGCACCAGCCTGCGGCACAGCCTCGTGTCGGTCGTGAATATCCTGTTGTGGTCGTCCAGGCAGACCTGCGTGAGCGCGGAGACGTATATCCTGAACTTGTGCTTGGAGGGTATGTCGGGGGTCAGCGCGTCGTTGAGGCCATGTATGCCCTCCGTGACCAGCACCTGTCCCTTGCCCAGCCTCATCCTGCGAGCCTTGGACGGGTCGCGCTTGCCCAGCGGGAACGAGAAGTGCGGCGTGCGCACCGTCTCGCCCCGGAGCAGCTTCATGATCTGCTCGTTGAAGAGCTTCACGTCCAGCGCCTCGAGGCACTCGAAGTTGTAGCTGCCGTCCTCGTGTTTGGGCGTCCTCTCGCGATCGACGTAGTAGTTGTCCATCGAGATGGCGACCGGCTCCAGGCCGTGGATCCTCAGGTGGATGGCGAGCTTCTTTGTGAAGGTGGTCTTGCCCGAACCCGAGGGCCCGGCGATGAGCACCAGCCTCTTGTTCGGGTGCGCCGCTATCTCGTCGGCGATCGCCGCTATCTTCTTCTCGTGCAGCGCCTCGGCGACCTTAACGAAGTCGGCCACGGCGCCGCCCTTGCACGCCTCGTTGACGTCGGCGACGTTGGCGGTGCCTATGAGCTGATCCCAGCGCTTGGTCTCCAGATACGTCGAGAAGAGCTTCTTCTCGGGCTTGAGCCTGCCGTGGAGCTTTCCGCTCTCGTCGGGGAAGTCCAGGACGATTCCGTGTTCGTAGCTGTGCAGCTTGAAGTTATCGATCAGCCCCGTGCGATACGCGAAGGGGCCGTGGGCGTAACCGAAGTAGCCCTTGAGCCTTATGAGCGGGACCTCCGCCTGCCTCCGCTGCCTGAGCAGCTTCACCACGGATCTGTCGCCGCGCCGCTCGAAGATCTCCATCGCGTGCTCGACGGTGTACCACTCTGGCTCCATGGCGATGTCCTTGGCCACTATCCCGCGCATGGCGCGCTCGAGCTTCGCTATGAACTTGGAGTCGACCTCCTTGCCGCGGATCTCGAAGAAGTAGCCGTTGGCTATGGACTGGCCTACCACAACCCACGCCTTGGGATCGATGTCGGCCAGCGCCGCGTACAGGATGGTGGAGGCGGTGCGGCGGTATATATCCATCCCCTCTCGACGCGAGAAGTCCACCGTCTCGATCTTGGCGGCGCTCTTGAGCCTGTAGTAGAGGCCGTCGAGGCGGTTTTGGATGACCGCGCCCAGCGGCGAGAACTCCCCAGCATGCGGCGCCTTGTCCAGGAGCTTGAATATCGGCGTCTCGACCGGAGCCGCAAGCCGCTTGCCGTTGATTACGACATGGATGTCTCGTGACATGATCTACCCTCGAGTTGAGGGTAAGGGATATCAGATGGGGCAGTGGAGCACAAGGGCGTCAGGCTTGCTGCGGAATCGCCTCAGATTCCAAGTTTGCCGAGAAGGTACTGGGCGGCTGAGGAGATCTGCGCGTCGTCGCTCCCTGCGAGCTTGACGAGCGTGGCCTTCGCAGCTTTTGCCCTATCACCGAGACTCACGAGGGCCCCTACGACCGCCATGCGGACAGCGAGGTCATCGGTGGCCAACGTCCAAGCCATCGCATCCGCAGCCTGCTCCGAGCCCATCGCCTTCAAGGCCTCTATGGCCATCACCCTGGTCTGTTCGCCTCGCGACTCGTCCTCCATTATCGCGATGAGCTTCTTGGCCGCGCCCTTCTCGGCGGGGGGACCGATCCTCGTCAACACGTAGATGGCCGCCTGCCTTATGATCTCCGTCTTGGAGTCCAGCGCCGCGACGCACCCGTCTATCGCGTCCTTCGTGGACAGTTTGCCCAGCGCCATATCCATTGTGCGCTTGACCTTAGGGTCGCTCTCCAGATTAAAGCACATGTACAGTGAGGGTATGGAACTGGAGGCCACGCCACCCAGCTCGCCCAGCGTGTAGGCCGCGGCGGCGCGAACGCCCGGATCGCTGTGGCCCAACAGCTTCGTTATGCCGGGGACGGCCTTTCTTGCCTGACCGCCCATCTCGACTATCGCCTTCGCCGCCTTGAGCCTTGCGACCGTATCGGAGCCGCCCAGCCACGCAAGCCACCCATCGATGTCGGTCGGGACCGCCGGCGCCTCTGGGGCCGCCGGCTGGGCCGGCTGTTCCGGAACTGGCTGCGGCTCGACCGCGGGTTCGGGGGCGGGCTCCGGGGCGACAGGGGGCAGCGCGCCCGATCCCTCGTCGACCGTATCCGACGGCTGAGGGGCGGGCTCCGGCTCGGGTTCCTGCTCGACGCCGAGCTTCGCCAGCGCGCTTCTCGCAGCCTTTTTCACCTCATCCGCCTCATCCTCGGTCAGCTCCTCCAGCCTGGGCACGGCCGAGATCGCCGGCTCGCCCATCTCTCCGAGGACGTAGGCTGCCGCGATCCTGGCCTCCGCGATGTCGGAGTCCAGCAGCTCGATGAGTCCTGGGATGGCGACCAAGCCGTCCTCTTTCATCCCGAGCAGATACTTCGCCGCCTCTTTCGCGACCAGCAGGTTGCCGCTGCCTATGGCGGGGACCATCGCCTTTGCGAGCTCCACCTTGTCGAACACCGCCAGCGCCAACTTGGCCTTCTTCGATATCCTCTTCGAATAGCTCGACATGGCGGTCAAAAGCGCCGGCACGGTGAACTCGCTCTCGAGCCCTATCCTCCCGATCGCCAGGACCGCCTGCATCCTGAAGGAGTCGTCGTCGCTCGCCTCCATCTCGCTGTAGAGTATCGGGACCGCATCCCCGGCCCACCCGCCTATCCTGCCCAGCGCCGTAGCCGCGGCCTTCTTGACCTTTTTGGAACCGTTGGTCAGCGCCGCGATGAGCGGACCCACCGCCTCGACTGCATTGGAGCCGAAGTTACCCAGCGCCTGGGCGCAGGCGACCTTCACATCGTCGCTAGCCTTGGCCAGCCCCTCGATGAGAAGCGGTATCAGGAAGACCGCGTTGGAGCCCATCGCCTTGATCTCTCGCACGGTCCTGGACGCATCTATGTTGAACATCGCCTTAGTGCAGGCCTCGATGAGCGTTACATCGCTCTGGTCGAAGCTCGTGAGCAGATGCTTGTAGGCCCTCTTGGCTCGCGGGCCTATCCTGCCCAGCGCCTGGGCGCAGGCCCTCTTAATCTCGATGTCGCCCCTCTTGTACGATTCGATCAGGGGCTTCACGGCCTTGCGCGCGTCCGCGCCGAAAACGCCTATCGCCTTCGCGCAGGCTATCGTCACCTCGCCGCCGGCGGCTAACGCCTTGGTAAGCGCCGGGAGCGCCTCCTTGCGCCCGATCTTTCCGAGCGACTCGGCGGCGAACTTCCTGATCTCCGCCTCCTCGGCCTCGTTCTCCAGGACCGCTATCAACGCCTCTACGGCGAAGTCGTCCTGCGCATTCATGACGCCTAGGAGGATCGCGGCCGCCCTGCGCCACTTGGCGTTGTCGCTCGAGAGCGACTCAGCTAGCGCCCTCCTGGCGGGCTCCGTGTTCGTCTTGCGCAGCGCCGCAAAAGCCTCTTTTGTGCCGATGGACACCAGCGCCCTTGCGACCTCGTTCTTGAGCTCGGCCGGCTCGTCGGCGTTGAGCCTCTCGATGAGGGCCAGGTCCGCCTCGGCGGCCCTTGGACCCAATCCGCCCAAGGCCTTCGCGGCATATATGCGGGTCTTGAGGTCCTCGCCCTTGTCGCCCTCCAGGATAAGGATGAGGTTCTGGACGATGCGTTTGTCCGGGACCTTCCAATCCTTGAAGAGCTGCTTTATGGCATCGTTCAGATCGTAGTCGGCCTCCACCAGGGAGTCATGGTCCTCCTCCGCCCTGGAGAGCAGGTCCTGCCAGGCGATGATGATATCGTAGAGCCGCTCCTGGGCGCCCAGCGCTATTATCGCCTCAACGGCCAAAGGCCTAAGCGGCTTGTGCTCCGCGCTGAGCATCTTGGCGAGCACAGGCGCCGCGACATTCTTCATGCCGATCTTTCCGAGCGTTACGATCGCGGTCGCCTTCGCGGAGCCGATCATGTAGGAGAGCTGGTCCTCGTACGGGTCGCCCATCTCCATCTCCAGCAGCTTGGCCATGGCTGCGACCGCTGGCTCGAGCACGCTTCGCGCCTTGTCCCTTGCCGCGCGCTCCTCGTCCGTCTTCGATGGCATATCCCTTAGCCTGTCGCCCATCTCGCCCAGCTGATAGATCGCGTCCCTGGCTATCTTGACGTCCTGGCACGTGCCCAGGCTGGCCCGATCGATCATCTTCGCCAGCGCCGGCATCGCGTTCGTGGCCAGCTCGCCCATGTTGCGTATCTCGGCGCCGGTCCTCAGGCGCCTGTCATCGGTGAGATCGGGCTTGAGGTACTCCTCGCTCAGCCACCGCGCCCTCTGCCTCAGGGCCTTC